>Ga0247808_10000031_pt1 | contig 169464 bp, 149 predicted proteins | sample UWRJL089202R1_FD_179914 | JGI IMG/M metagenome (GOLD analysis project Ga0247808, IMG submission 179914) | Plant litter microbial communities from Arlington Agricultural Research Station in Wisconsin, United States - UWRJ-L089-202R-1 | ecosystem: Environmental > Terrestrial > Plant litter >...
GGTGACGAGATCATCGACGGCAGCGTCGCATCCCGACTCAACGAACTCAGGCTCCAGCTCGCCTAGCGGCGGCTGCACAGACTTTCCACCAGAAGAGGAAAAAGAAGATGGCAGAACTAACAATCAGCCCGGATGAGATCCGCGACGCGCTGAAAGACTTCGTCAAGGCCTACGAGCCCGGCACGTCGTCGAAGACGGAGGTCGGCTATGTCGTCGACGCCGCCGACGGCATCGCCCACGTCGAGGGTCTCCCCGGCGTTATGGCCAACGAGCTCATCAAGTTCTCCAACGGCGTCCTGGGCCTCGCCCAGAACCTCGATGAGAACGAGATCGGCGTCGTTGTGCTCGGCGAGTTCCAGGAGATCGTAGAAGGCATGGAGGTGACCCGCACTGGCGAGGTCCTCTCCGTCCCGGTCGGCGACGCCTACCTGGGTCGCGTCGTCGACCCGCTCGGTTCGCCCATCGACGGCCTCGGCGAGATCGTCTCCGAGGGTCGCCGCGCACTCGAGCTGCAGGCTCCCGGCGTTATGCAGCGCAAGAGCGTGCACGAGCCCATGCAGACCGGCATCAAGGCCATCGACGCCATGATCCCGATCGGCCGCGGCCAGCGCCAGCTCATCATCGGCGACCGCCAGACCGGTAAGACGGCCATCGCGATCGACACGATCATCAACCAGAAGGCCAACTGGGAGTCGGGCGACACCAACAAGCAGGTTCGCTGCATCTACGTCGCCATCGGCCAGAAGGGCTCCACGATCGCCGCCGTCAAGGGCGCGCTCGAGGACGCCGGAGCCATGGAGTACACGACCATCGTCGCCGCTCCCGCCTCCGACCCCGCCGGCTTCAAGTACCTCGCCCCCTACACCGGTTCGGCCATCGGCCAGCACTGGATGTACTCGGGCAAGCACGTTCTGATCATCTTCGACGACCTGTCGAAGCAGGCAGAGGCCTACCGCGCCGTCTCGCTCCTCCTGCGCCGCCCGCCGGGACGCGAGGCGTACCCGGGTGACGTCTTCTACCTGCACTCGCGTCTGCTCGAGCGTTGTGCCAAGCTCTCCGACGAGCTCGGCGCCGGCTCGATGACCGGCCTCCCGATCATCGAGACCAAGGCCAACGACGTGTCGGCATACATCCCGACCAACGTGATCTCGATCACCGACGGCCAGATCTTCCTCCAGTCCGACCTCTTCAACGCCAACCAGCGTCCCGCGGTCGACGTGGGAATCTCGGTCTCGCGAGTCGGTGGCGACGCGCAGGTCAAGTCGATCAAGAAGGTCTCGGGAACGCTCAAGCTCGAGCTCGCCCAGTACCGCTCGCTCGAGGCATTCGCGATGTTCGCATCCGACCTCGACCCCACGAGCCGTCGCCAGCTCGCCCGTGGCGCGCGCCTCACCGAGCTCCTGCGCCAGCCGCAGTACTCGCCTTACCCCGTCGAGGACCAGGTCGTCTCGATCTGGGCCGGAACGAACGGCAAGCTCGACGAGGTTCCCCTCGAAGACGTGCTGCGTTTCGAGCGCGAACTGCTCGACTACCTCGGTCGCAACACCGAGGTGCTCACCAAGCTGCGCGACACCAACGTGCTGAGCGACGACATCGTCACCGCTCTCGAAGAGGGTGTCGACAAGTTCAAGCTCGAGTTCCAGACGGGTGAGGGCAAGCCGCTTCTCTCCGCCGGCAGCGAGCAGTTCGAAGAGCTCGCCGTGGAAGACGTCAACCAGGAAAAGATCGTCAAGCAGAAGCGCTAGTCGCCTCTCTTTCACGCATCGATTACTGAAACCAAAGGAAGAAAGACATGGGAGCGCAACTTCGGGTCTATCGGCAGAAGATCAAGTCTGCCAAGACGACCAAGAAGATCACTCGGGCCATGGAGCTCATCTCCGCTTCGCGCATTCAAAAGGCGCAACAGCGGGTTGCAGCATCCGGACCCTACTCGCGCGCTGTGACGCGCGCCGTGTCGGCTGTCGCCACGTTCTCCAACGTCGACCACATCCTCACGACCGAGCCGGAGAAGATCGAACGCGCAGCGATCGTCATCTTCTCCTCCGACCGCGGCCTCGCCGGCGCGTTCAGCTCGAATGTGCTGAAGGAAGCCGGCGAACTCGCAGCCCTGCTCACGAGCCAGGGCCGCGAGGTCGTCTACTACCTCGTCGGACGCAAGGCGATCGCGAACTTCGCGTTCCGCAAGCGCGAGTCGGAGCAGGTGTGGACGGGTTCGACTGAGAAGCCCGAGTTCGAGACCGCGCAGTCGATCGGCGAGGCCCTCGTGGCCAAGTTCGTTCAGCCCGCGAGCGAGGGCGGAGTGGACGAGATCCACATCGTCTACAACCGCTTCGTGAGCGTCGTCACGCAGGTTCCCGAGGTTGTGCGCCTCCTTCCTCTCGAGGTTGTGGAGGGTGTCGAGAGCCCCGAGCCGAGCGATGTGCTCCCGCTCTACGAGTTCGAGCCCGAGGTGGGAGACGTTCTTGACGCTCTCCTCCCGGTGTACATCGAAAGCCGGATCTTCAACGCGATGCTGCAGTCCGCCGCATCCGAGCACGCTGCACGCCAGCGTGCGATGAAGTCGGCAAGCGACAACGCCGACAAGCTCATCGAGAACTACACGCGACTGTCGAACAACGCTCGCCAGTCCGAGATCACCCAACAGATTTCCGAGATCGTTGGCGGCGCAGACGCCCTCAGCTCGGCGAAATAGAACCACAGGAGAATAGGGAAGCCATGACTACCTCAGCCCCCGCCGCCACGCCGGATGTGGCCACGCCCACCGGCGTCGGCCGCATCGCCCGCGTAACCGGCCCCGTCGTCGACATCGAGTTTCCTCACGACTCGATCCCCGGCATCTACAACGCTCTCAAGACCACGCTCACCATCGGTGACGTGACCAGCGAGATCACCCTCGAGGTCGCACAGCACCTCGGAGACGACCTCGTTCGCGCCATCGCGCTGAACCCGACCGACGGACTCGTCCGCGGCCAGGAAGTGCGCGACTCCGGCGAGCCGATCACGGTTCCCGTCGGCGACGTCACCAAGGGCAAGGTCTTCAACGTCATCGGCGACATCCTCAACAACGAGGGTGGCGAGCCGATCGAGATCACCGAGCGCTGGCCCATCCACCGCAAGCCCCCGGCATTCGACCAGCTCGAGTCGAAGACCGAGCTCTTCGAGACCGGCATCAAGGTTATCGACCTTCTCACGCCGTACGTTCTCGGCGGAAAGATCGGCCTCTTCGGTGGAGCCGGCGTCGGAAAGACGGTTCTGATCCAGGAAATGATCCAGCGCGTTGCGCAGGACCACGGTGGAGTGTCCGTGTTCGCCGGTGTCGGCGAGCGCACCCGTGAGGGCAACGACCTCATCGCCGAGATGGAAGAGGCCGGTGTCTTCGACAAGACCGCGTTGGTCTTCGGCCAGATGGATGAGCCGCCGGGAACGCGTCTTCGCGTCGCCCTGTCGGCGCTGACGATGGCGGAGTACTTCCGCGACGTGAAGAACCAGGACGTCCTGCTCTTCATCGACAACATCTTCCGCTTCACGCAGGCCGGTTCCGAGGTGTCGACCCTTCTCGGTCGTATGCCGTCAGCCGTGGGTTACCAGCCGAACCTCGCCGACGAGATGGGTGTGCTCCAGGAGCGCATCACCTCGACGCGTGGTCGCTCGATCACCTCGCTGCAGGCCATCTACGTGCCCGCCGACGACTACACCGACCCCGCGCCGGCAACGACGTTCGCCCACCTGGACGCGACGACCGAGCTCAGCCGCGAGATCGCGTCGAAGGGCCTCTACCCGGCCGTCGACCCGCTCACCTCCACGAGCCGCATCCTCGACCCCCGCTACCTGGGCGCCGACCACTACCGCGTCGCGACCGCCGTCAAGGCGATCCTTCAGAAGAACAAGGAGCTCCAGGAGATCATCGCGATCCTCGGTGTCGACGAGCTCTCTGAAGAAGACAAGATCACAGTCTCGCGCGCACGTCGCATCCAGCAGTTCCTCTCGCAGAACACCTACATGGCGAAGAAGTTCACCGGTGTAGAGGGCTCGACCGTTCCGCTCAAGGACACGATCGAGTCGTTCGACGCGATCACCAAGGGCGAGTTCGACCACGTTGCCGAGCAGGCGTTCTTCAACGTCGGTGGAATCAACGACGTCGAAGAGCAGTGGGCGAAGATCCAGAAGGAGAACGGCTAACCATGGCCGACCTGAAGGTCAGCGTCGTCTCGGCCGACCACGAGGTCTGGTCCGGGCTGGCGAAGCAGATCGTGGCGCGAACCACAGAGGGCGAGATCGGCATCCTGCCCGGTCACGAGCCGCTGCTGGCGATCCTCGCCGCCGGTGAAGTGCGTGTGACGACCCTCGAGGGAGCCGTCGTCAAGGCGAGCGCCGAAGACGGGTTCCTGTCTGTCGAGCACGACACCGTCACGATCGTGGCGCGCAACGCCGCGCTGGTATAACCCATGCTGGTAGCGATGGCCGGTCTTCCCGGTACCGGGAAGACGGCCATCGCCGAAGCGATCGGCGCGCGCTTGCTCAAGCCCGTCGTGTCGGTCGATCCCATCGAGTCCGCGATTCTGCGGGCCGGGATCGATGCCGACCAGCCGACCGGTCTCGCCGCCTATCTGGTGGCGGAGACCCTCGCCGAGACGGTGCTGCGCGCCGGTCACGGTGCGATCATCGACGCGGTGAACGCCGTCGATCCCGCTCGCGAGCAGTGGGTCAACCTCGCTCTGCGGGCCGGTGAGCCGTTGCGGTTCATCGAAGTCGTCTGCTCCGACCTGGCACTGCACCGCAGTCGCCTCGAGGCCCGCGAGCGCAACCTGCCCCACGTGACGTCGCCGTCGTGGCACGCCGTCGAGCAGAGCCTCGACGAATACGCGGAGTGGTCGGGCTCGAGTGGCGCGATCGAGCGGCTCACCCTCGACTCCGTGGAGCCGCTGGAGACGCTTGTGCAGCGCGCCCTCGCCTTCCTCGCGCGGCCCGCCGACGCGACAGTTCACAGCTCGTAGGGCAGATGCTCGTACTGCTTCCGCCCTCGGAGACAAAGCGGGACGGCGGTGAACCGGGGAGCAACCTCGAGCTCGCCGGCCTGCGCTATCCGGAGCTCACCGCGCACCGCACGCAGACGCTCGACGCGTTGCGTACGCTCTCCCGCAACCTCACCGTCGCGACGGGGGCGCTCGGCCTCGGCCCGACGCAGCGTTTCGAGATCGACCGCAACCGCGTCGTGCGCACGTCACCGGTCATGCCCGCGATCGACCGCTACACGGGGGTGCTCTTCGACGGCATCGCGGTGGAGACGCTCAGCCCGCAGGAACGCCAGTGGGTGGTCGACCATGTTGTCGTCAACTCGGCGCTGTTCGGCCTCGTGGGCGCCGGCGACCCCATTCCCGCCTACCGTCTGTCGCACGACTCGCGTCTTCCCGGCCTCCCTCTGAAGAAGCACTGGCGCGGCGCCATCGGCGAGCTCCTCGCGCGCGAGCCGGGCCTCGTTCTCGACCTGCGCTCGGAGTCGTATGCCGCGCTCGGCCCCCTTCCCGAAGGCGACAACGCGCACTATCTCCGGGTGGTCACGCAGACCGACACCGGGCAGAAGAAGGCCCTGACCCACTTCAACAAGAAGGGCAAGGGGCAGTTCGTGCGCGAGCTGGCCGCCGCGGGCATCGACCACACCGGCGTGGAGTCGTTGCTGCAGTGGGCAGGCACCGCCGGTCTCCGTCTCGAGCGGGGCAAGCCGGGCGAGCTCGAGCTCTACGTCTGAACTCCGAACGGTCTGCGTCGGTGAGGGCTCTCTCCCGCGCCGCTAGAGTGGGGCGCAACGGTTGCGGCGCTCCGATGCCTCGCCCGTCCAGGCGGCGCTCATGCGGCGTCGCGCATTAGTACAGGGGGACCGAGCCATCGACGCGTACGACAGTTACACGAGCGACGCGCAGGCGGCAGCCACCGTCGCACTGATCCTCCTGGCGTTCACGGCCTTCGTTGCGGCGATCGTTGTGCTGAACTACCTGCTGACGGCCATCCCGCTCGCGGGGCTGTTTCGCAAGACGGGCGTCGAACCGTGGAAGGCGTGGGTGCCCGTGCTGAACACCTACACCTGGCTGCGTCTCGGCGGGCAGAACGGCAACTGGGCGTGGGCCTCGTTTGTGCCGTACGGCGGCCTCGTCACGTCTGTATTCCTCTACATCGGCATGTTCCGCACGGGCCGCGCGTTCGGCAAGGGGGCCGGGTTTCTCATTCTCGGCATCTTCCTGCCGTGGGTGTGGCTGATCATCCTCGCCTTCGGTCGCGCCGACTACCGACCCGACACCCTCGCCGCGGAGGGCTACGGACCGCCGCTCGTCGGCTTCGGCGCCGCTCAGCCGGCCCCATTGCCTCCGGCACAGCCGGAGTACACGGCCACGCCGTACCTGCCGCCTCCTGCGGTGTAGCACGGGGCCGTTGCTACGGCGCGAGCGCGCAGCCGACCACGTGGTCGTTCACCATCCCGCTGGACTGCATCAGAGCGTAGAGCGTCGTCGGACCCACGAATCTGAATCCGAGCCCGCGGAGGGCCTTGCTCATCGCCGTCGACTCTGCGGTTATTGCCGGAACCTCCGACAGTGACGCGAGCGGCGCGGCTCGCGGCGGGGGAGCGAAGCTCCACATGAGCTCGTCGAGAGAACCGGGGCGTTCGGCCACCATGGAGAGGACGAGCGCGGCGTTCGCGATGGTGGCCTCGATCTTGGCGCGGTTGCGGATGATCGCAGCGTTCTGCATCAGCTGTTCGGCCTCGGGCGGCGTGATCGCGGCCACGCGGGCGATGTCGAATTCGTGGAATGCCCGACGAAAGCTCTCGCGTCTGCGAAGGATGGTGATCCAGGACAGGCCCGCCTGAAACCCCTCGAGGCTCAGCTTCTCGAACAGCGGGCGGTCTCCGTGCAGGGGAGTGCCCCACTCTTCATCGTGGTACCGCGAGTACTCGGCGTCGCCGCCGGCCCATCCGCAGCGTGACACCCCGTCGTCGCCGACGACGATGTTCGCCCGCTCGGTGGTCAAGCGTGCACGCCCGCGGGGGTAGCCCCGGCGGCCGCGGTCATGGCTTCGCCTGCCACCGGTTCGAAGCCCACCGTGTGGTGCACGATGCCCTCGTGATCGAGCAGCCAGGCCTTTGTAGGGATGCCGTTGCCGCCGCTGTAGCCGGTGATCTTGCCGTTGCCCGCGAGAATGCGGTGGCACGGCACGATGATGGGAACGGGATTGGCGCCGACGGCGCCGCCGACGGCCCGCCCCGCGGTGGCGCGACCCGTCGCCAGGCCGACGCTGCCGTAAGAGGCGACCTCGCCCCACTCGAGGTCGCGCAACTGGGCCCAGACGGCTTTCTGAAACTCGGTGCCCTCGAGACGCACGGGAAGGTCGAAGTCGCGGCGTCGCCCGTCGAAGTACTCGCCCAACTGCGTGACGGCGGCATCGAGTACGGCGTTGCGGTTCTCGGGAAACTCTTCGAGGGGGAGCGACCCGGCGCGCTCGATGCTGAGCGAGGTGATCGCCTCGCCGTCGCTCGTGATCTCGAGCCGACCGATGGGGCTCGCAACTCGCACGAGGTAGCGCGGGGGTTCGAAGGTGGCTGTTCGAATGGTCATGACTCGACTGTATCCCGCGGCACCGACGTGAATCTGGCGCTTTTCGGACATGGCGAAAACGGGGCCGCGCGAAGTTTCTGTGGAGGAGTGGACGACGCGGTCTAGCATCGAAGGATGTCAGACATCGAGTATCGCAACCTCGGCGCGAGCGGTCTCCGCGTCTCCACGATCGGCCTCGGCTGCAACAACTTCGGACGCGCCGGCACCGCGACCGAGACGCAGGAGGGCACCGATGCGGTGATCGGCGCCGCGATCGACGCCGGAGTCACCCTCTTCGACACCGCCGACATCTACGGCGCCGAACGCGGGTTGAGCGAGACGCTTATGGGCAACTCGCTCGGGTCGAGGCGGGGCGACATCGTGCTCGCGACGAAGTTCGGCATGGACATGGCCGGCGCGAACGGGCCCGACTGGGGTGCGCGCGGCTCCCGCCGTTACATCCGTCTTGCCGTCGAGGCGTCGCTGCGGCGCCTGCAGACCGACTGGATCGACCTCTACCAGCTGCACACCCCCGATCCCCTCACCCCGATCGAGGAGACACTCGCGACCCTCGACGACCTGATCGGCGAGGGCAAGGTGCGCTACATCGGCCACTCCAACCTCGCGGGCTGGCAGATCGCGGAGGCGGAATACGTCGCTACACTCGCGTCGCATCCGAAGTTCGTGTCCGCTCAGAACGAGTACAGCCTGCTCGTGCGCGACGCCGAGGCCGAGGTGCTGCCGGCCGTCAACGCCTACGGCCTGGGATTCCTCCCCTTCTTCCCCCTCTACAACGGCCTGTTCACCGGCAAGTTCTCGCGCGAGGGCGGCCCCGCCGACAGCCGGATCATGCGAACCCGCTCGCACCTGCTCGCCGACGCCCCCTGGGACACGATCGAGCGCTACGAGGCGTTCTGCGCGGCCCGTGACGTGACGATGCTCGAGGCGACATTCGCGTGGCTGCTCGCCCAGCCGGGGCTGACGAGTGTGATCGCGGGCGCGACGAGGCCCGAACAGATCGTGCAGAACGCGGATGCCGCAGCCGCCTGGACTCCGACGTCCGACGACCTCGTCGAGATCTCGGAGATGTTCGACCCCGCCGCCCTCGCCTGAGCGCGGCCCGGCCGGCCGGTGAGCTGAGGATCTAGGGGATTGTCAGCACGATCTTGCCGAGGCCGCTGCGCTGCTCGAGGCGGCGGTAGGCGTCGGCGACCTCCGCCATCGGGTAGGTCGCGAGGATGGGGAAGACGAGGGCGCCCGTGGAAGCGGCCAGGGCGAGGCGTTCGAGCCCCTCCCGGTTCTTGCGGCCGCCGCCGACGTTGGTGATCCCGAACTCCTCGCCGGCGTCGTAGTCGGCGATCGAGTTGATGCGGGCGGGCGGGATGGCGAGTGCGAGGGCCAGCTCGACACCCGACCGGCCGACGTTGTCGAGCGCGGCGGTGAAGCCGTCGGGGGCGGCGGACTTAGCGCGCTCCACCTCGCCTTCGCCGTAGGCGATCGGGATCGCGCCGAGCGATCGCAGGAAGTCGTGGTGTGGCTCGCTCGCGGTGGCTACCACCGTGGCCCCGGTCGACAGTGCGAACTGGGTGGCGAGCAATCCGACGCCTCCGGCGCCCGCGGTGACGAGCACGGTGTCGTCCGGGCCGAGGCCGAGCGAGTCGACGGAGCGTTCGGCGGTGTTGCCGACGAGCCCGATGCCGCCGGCGACGGCCCAGTCGAGCGACGCGGGCTTCGGCGCGGTGCGGGCGCTCGGCACAACGACGTATTCGGCCTGGGCGGCGAACGACGTGAAGCCGAGCACCTCGTCGCCCACCGCGACATCCGTCACTCCGTCGCCGACCTCGTCGACGACCCCAGCGAACTCGGAGCCCTGGCCGGTCGGCAGCGGGATCGGCTTCCCGTAGCCGCCGCGGCGCACCTTGAAGTCGTAGGGGTTGAGCCCGGCGGTGCGCACCGCGACACGCACCTCGCCAGCGCCGGCGTGGGGCTCGTCGACATCGACGACCTCGAGCACGTCGGGATCGCCGTGCCGTGAGTACCTGACCGCGAGCGACATCCGAGTCTCCTTCTCTTGCAGCTGTATCGCTTGCAGCTTAGGCGAGGGGAGCGGCCGCGGGTTGTCCACAGGGGCGGATCTGTCCACAGATCAGCGCCCGGCCGTCTCGCCGGGCGGAGAAGCGCGGAGGCTGTCGGTCATGACGACGATCGTAAAGACAACGCACGCCCAGGACTTTCTCGCCCTCGTGCCCCAGCTCGTGGGCTTCACGCCACAGAACAGCATCGTGTTCGTGGCATTCCGTGGCAACCGAACGTGTGCGGCCGTGCGATTCGACCTTCCGGATGACTCGGCGGAGCAGCATCTCAGACGTGTGGCCACCTCGCTCGTCGGGATGCTCAGCAAGCTGCCCGTCGTCGACGCGGTCGTGCCCGTTGTCTACACCGACCGCCCCTACGCCGACCGCCCGCACGCCGACCGCCTGCACGCCGACGCCGCGAGCCCCGCACCCGCCAGCTCCGCACCCGCGAGCTCCGCAGCGGCAGAGGGCTCCAGCCCGCCCCACAGCCCGCCGCACGGCGCGTTCGTGCGGGCCGTGATCGAGCGTTTCCGGTTCTCCGGCTACCGCGTGCGCGACGCCCTGTGCGTGGCGGGCGATGCCTGGGGTTCGTATCTCGACCCGGAATGCCCGGCGTCTGGGCGCCCGCTCGACGACATCGCCGGGTCGAGCGCTCTCGGCGAGGTCCCCGAGATCGCCCGCTCGCGATTCGGAGAGGTCGAACAGTGGGCCGCGCTGCCCGAGGTCGACCTGGTCACGAAGGAACGGGTGGCCCGAAACCTGCGAACGCTCACCCGGGCGTTCGACTCCGCGCAGCCCGGCTCCCGATGTCTCGACGAGGCGGGAGCCGACGTCGCGACCGCCCTCGAGGATCCGGGCCGGATGCACGATCTGACCGCCGTGTTGGAGCTGATCCTCTCGCACGACGTCGCCCGGCTCGACGAGCGTGCGGCGGCGTTCGTCATCGCCATCGCTCGCTCGCCCGCGCTGCGCGACGTCGTTATGCTGCAGTGGGCCTTCGACCTCGAGACCGGCGACCGAGTGCTCGACGACGCCGCACGCTTCGCGGCGGGTGAGCCCGCCGATCGGCTCTCCAGCGGCGGACTGATGCTCGGCCAGGGTCCGAGGCCCGACCCGGAACGCATCGACTCCGCCATCGAGCTGCTCAAAGCGATCGCGGCCCGCGCGCCGCGGCCCTCACGGCCGCCGCTGCTGTGCATGCTGGCGTGGCTCAACTGGGCGCTCGGCCGCAGCAGTGTCGCCCACCTCTTCATCGTCGCGGCGCAGGAGATCGACGCCCGATACGGCCTGGCCGAGCTGCTGCGCACCGTGCTCGACCGCGGCATGCTGCCGGAGTGGGCCTTTGCGATCGACTGACCGAGCCCCGCCGCCCCGCCGCCCCGGCAACCCGACGGCCCGGCAGCGCGCCAGCCCGGCAGCCAGCCCCGGGCGCTACGAGTTGAGTGCCGCGAGGGCCCAGTTGAGGGTGGTGGCGAAGAGCACCCACGCCAAGTAGGGCACGAGCAGCCACGCGGCGGTCTTGCTCACCGGCCAGAACGCGAGCATCGTGAGCAGCACCATAACGTCGAGCGCGAGAATGATCACGAGGGCTATCCACAGAGCGGGCGCGCCGATGAACGGAAACAGCCCGAAGAACACCGGGGTCCAGAGCGCGTTCAGCACCAGCTGGATCACGTAGAGGGTGAGCGGGCGCCGCACCGACACCCGGTCGCGCTGTCGCCAGACCAGCCAGGCCGCGACGCTCATCAGGGTGTAGAGCAGGGTCCAGGCCGGGCCGAATACCCAGCTCGGCGGGTTCCACGAGGCCTTCGCGGCATCCGCATACCAGCCCTCAACGTTGCCGGCGGTGGCGATCGACCCGAGCGCGGCCACGGCGAACGAGATGGCGATGAATGCGACGAGCACGAGTGCGGAGGAAAGCTTGGAGGTGCGGTTCATGCTCCTCAGACTACGTTTGCCCGACCGAACGGGCTACAGACCGCCCCCGGGTCGCGGTGTGATGTTGATGCTGCTATTGAGCTCGTCCACATCGGCGTTGAGCGCGTCGAGCTGGGCCACGAGCGCCGTGTAGGTGGCGTCGCGCGCCGAGATCGAGTCGTACAGCGCGTCGAGATCCTGCTGGCGCTGCAGGAGCGCGTCGTACTCGCGGTCGAACTGGCGCTGCGAATCGAAGTCTCCCGAGTCGGCGCGGGCGTTGAACGACTCGACGTCGGAATCCAGCTGGTCGTAGCCGGCCGTGTAGCTCGCGTAGTCAGCCTCGATGCCGGCGGCCAGTGCGTCGAGCTGGGCGACGAGGTCGGCGGCCTGCTTCTCGATGTCGACGAAGACCTGATTCGACACGGTGTGCAGACCGACGAGGGCGGCCCGGTCGGCGAACAGGTCGGCGTAGTGCTGTTCGAGCCGGGGGTCGAGCTCGGCGACCTCGGTTCCGAGGATGGAGTGCAGCTCGTTCAACCTCTCGCCCGGCTCGCTGCGCGCGTAGAACTCCATCCGCGCCGCGAAGGCGGGATCGGCCTCCGACAGCTGAGCCTGCGCTTCGAGCAAGGGGGAGATCACGGCGAGCTCGTCGGCACCCATCCGCGCCCACGCCGCGTGCAGCATCTCGTGTGCGGCGATCACCTCCTCCATGCCGTCGAGGCGCTCGTCGGTGATGTCGTAGAGATGGATCGCGCCGGTGGCCGGCAGGTAGCAGCCGAGGGTGCCCACGCCCTCCTCGTCGCTCGAGCAGATCGCGTCGAACGACTCCTTCGAATTCACCTCGGGGCTGCTCGCGTAGAACAGGAACTCGCCCAGATCGGTCATCGTCGACCGGTCGACATAGCCCTCGAGCTCGGCGCTCGGGGTGAAGTTCCACACCGCGACCTGATCGACGAGGCGCTGGCCGTGCGAGGCGATCCAGACCACGCCCACGATCGGGACGAGCTGCACCACGACCAGCAGGAGAATCGCGATGGTGCCGACAACGGGAAACCGCGTGCGTGGCCTGCGCTCGTTCAGTGGCTCGGCTCCCAGAGAATCGGTGTGGACGGGGTTGGGCACACCCTATCAGCGGCCGGCCCCCTCCCAACGAGGCAGGTCGGGGCGGGGCGTGTGGCACGATGGCCCGAGACCGAATCGAGACGAAGGCGACACCCACGCATGAGCAGCAGCAACGCCCCGACCGGGGTCATCGTGATCGTCGCGGCCGTCATCACCGACGACGACGGACGCCTGCTGCTCGTGCGCAAACGCGGGACCGACCGCTTTATGCAGGCCGGCGGCAAGATCGACGCCGGAGAGACACCCGCCGTCGCGCTGATGCGCGAACTGGGCGAGGAGCTCGCGGTCGAGGTGCTGCCCCACGACCTCGACTACCTGGGGCGCTTCCACGCCCCCGCGGCGAACGAGGCGGGATTCGTGGTCGACGCCGAGATCTTCTTCGTCTCCGTGCGCGGTGTGCCCGTGGCATCCGCTGAAATCGACGAGATCATCTGGGTCTCCCCGGCGCGGGCGAACGACTATCCGCTCGCCCCGCTCACGAGCGAGGTGCTGCTGCCCCTCCTCGCGGCCCGCGCCGTCTAGCCGCGCGCTACCGCTTCTTGTGCGGATGCTTGTTGTGGTTGTGCCGCAGCTTGGGCGGGTCGGCAGCGAGAAACTCGACGGCCTCGTCGATCGAGGTGACCTCGGCGGGCGTCCCGTCGTCGAGCTCGAACGGCTTCCAAGCCAGGATCACGTTCTGGCCCGCCTCGATGTAGCCGACGGTGTTGCCGTCGGCGAGCACCTGCCAGTCGAGCTTGACGTCGGGGACGCCCATTCCGAGCTTGCGTGTGTGGGCGGTCGGCATGATCGTGACGAGGTGGCCCACCGCCTCGAAGTCGATTCCTTGGGGTCGCAACGTTGCGAGATCTTCGAGAGTAACCATGGGCATACCCTAGGTCGCCGCAGTCGGCCCCGCTAGTGCCCGGCTAGTGTCCCGTGAGCGGCGCCATCACCCGGGCGGCGATCGACGGCCGGCCGGTGATCCCCTCCTCGGCGTCGGCGACCGCCATCGCGGTCAGCCCGAGATTGGCGCCGACGAACCGCAGTGGCTCGGGTTCCCAGCGCGGCGATCGGTGGCCGACCCAGGGCAGAGCGGTGAGCGGCGACGGTGTGCCGGTGATGAGGTCGGCGAGCGTGCGACCGGCGAGGTTCGTGGTGCTGAGCCCGTCGCCCACGTAGCCGCCGGCGCGCGCGAGGCCCGTGCCGGGGTCGTGGTGCACACTCGCGTGCCAGTCGCGGGGCACCCCGAGCGGGCCGCCCCACCGGTGGGTGACCTCGGCGGCGGCGGCCTCGGGAAACAGCTCGACGAGACTCGCCTTCAGGTGGTCGAAGACGCGAGGCACGCGGTCGTACGCCGCGCGGATGCTGCTGCCCCAGTGATAGCGCGCCCCGCGGCCGCCGAACGCGAACCGGTTGTCGGCCGTGCGCTGGCCGTAGACCAGCAGGTGGCGGTAGTCGGTGAAGGTCTGCCCGTGCTCGATTCCGATCGTGTCCCAGACCGCGTCGCTGAGTGGCTCGGTCGCGATCATCAGCGAGTAGAGCGGCAGCACGTCGCGGCGGGTCTGCGCCAGCGTGGCGCCGTAGCCCTCGGTGGCGATCACGACGTGGCCGGCGGTCACGGTTCCGTGGGCGGTGCGCACGCTGTGCGGCTCCCAGTCCAGCACCGGGGTGCCCTCGAAGATGCGTGCGCCGTGCGTCTCGACCACCCGCGCGAGCCCGCGCACGAGTTTCGCGGGGTGCAGCCGCGCGCAGGCCGGATCGACGACGCCGCCGAGCGCACCCGCCACCGAGGTCTCCACGAGCCGCAGGTCGTCGACGCCGTAGCCGCGCGCCGTGGCGACCTCCGCGCGCGCCGCGGCCAGCTGCACGGCCGACCGGGCGAGCGAGAGCGTGCCGCCCTTCACAAAATCACAGTCGATGCCCTCGGCGGCGGTCACACGCCCGACCTCGTCGACCGTCTCGACCATCGCACGACGCATGTCGAGGGCAGCGGCCCGACCGTGCTCGCGCTCGAGGGCGGCCGTGGATGCGGGGAAGAGCGCGCTGCACCAGCCGCCGTTACGACCCGACGCCCCGAACCCCGCGATGTGCTTCTCGAGCACGGCCACGCGCAGGGAGGGGTCGCGCCGCAGCAGGTAGTAGGCGGTCCACAGGCCGGTCAGCCCGCCGCCGACGATGGCGACGTCGACCGCGGTGTCTCCCGGCAGCGGGGCGCGCTGGCCGAGATCATCCGCCACCGTCTGATGCCAGAAGCTGAGCCCCCGGTAGCCGCCGTGCGCGCCGGCCACCTAGAGCTTGGTCCACGCCTCGGTGAGCACGGAACGCAGGATCCCCTCGATCTCGTCGAACTCGGCCGGGCCGATGGTGAGCGGGGGTGCGAGCTGGATGACCGGGTCGCCGCGGTCGTCGGCGCGGCAGTACAGGCCGGCCTCGAACAGGGCCTTCGAGAGGAAGCCGCGCAGCAGCCGTTCGGCCTCGTCGTCGTTGAACGTCTCCTTGGTCGTCTTGTCTTTGACCAGTTCGATTCCGAAGAAGTAGCCGTCGCCGCGCACGTTGCCCACGATCGGCAGGTCGAGCAGCTTCTCGAGCGTCGCCCGGAACACCGGCGAGTTCTCGCGCACGTTCTCGTTGAGCCTCTCCTCCTCGAAGACGTCGAGGTTCGCGAGCGCCACGGCCGACGAGACCGGATGCCCGCCGAACGTGTAACCGTGATAGAACGACGTGTCGCCGTGTTTGAACGGCTCGTAGATCTTCTCGCTGACGATCGTCGCCCCGATGGGGGAGTAGCCGCTCGTCATGCCCTTCGCGCAGGTGATCATGTCAGGTTCGAAGCCGTAGGTCGTCGACGCGAACATGTTGCCGATGCGCCCGAACGCGGTGATCACCTCGTCGGCGACGAGCAGCACGTCGTACTGGTCGCAGATCTCGCGCACCCTGGCGAAGTAGCCGGGCGGCGGCGGGAACGCCCCGCCGGAGTTCTGCACCGGCTCGAGGAACACCGCGGCGACCGTCTCCGGTCCTTCGAACAGGATCATCTCCTCGATGCGGTTCGCCGCCCACTGCCCGAACAGGTAGGGGTCGTCGGCGGGCGCGCCCATCTCGGCCGCCCGGTAGAAGTTCGTGTTCGGCACGCGGAACCCGCCGGGGGTGACCGGTTCGAACATCTCCTTCATGGCGGGGATGCCGGTGATGGCGAGCGCTCCCTGCGTCGTGCCGTGATAGGCGACCGATCGTGAGATGACCTTGTGCTTGGTGGGGCGGCCCTGCAGCTTCCAGTAGTACTTGGCGAGCTTGAACGCGGTCTCGACCGCCTCGCCGCCGCCCGAGGAGAAGAACACCCGGTTGAGCTGGCCGGGCGCGTAGGAGGCGAGCCGGTCGGCCAACTCGATCGCGGAGGGGTGCGCATACGACCAGAGCGGGAAGAAGGCCAGCTCCTCGGCCTGCTTCGCGGCGACCTCGGCGAGCCGTTTGCGGCCGTGGCCCGCGTTGACGACGAACAGGCCGGAGAGGCCGTCGAAGTACTTCTTGCCGCGGCTGTCGAAGATGTGGTGCCCGCTGCCCTTGACGATGATCGGCACACCGCCGCCGTCTTCCATCACCGACTGGCGGTTGAAGTGCATCCAGAGGTGGTCTTTCGCCTTCTGCTGCAGCACGGCGTCGTCGTCGCCCCCGCTCGATGCCGGGCTGACAGCCTGTTCTGTTGTGGTCATCGCGGTTACCTCGTTCCCCAGTTGTAGAACTGCTTGAAGAGTTTCAGATAGACAAAGGTCTCGGTGGACTGCACGCCCTCGATAGCTCGGATCTGCTTGTTCAGCAGGTCGATGAGGTCGTCGTCGTTCTCGCACACCACCTCGGCGAGAATGTCGAAGCTGCCGGCCGTGAGCACGACGTAGTCGACCGCGGCGAGGGCGCCGAGCGCCTCGGCGACGAGGGTCGTGTCGCCGGAGACGCGCACGCCGATCATCGCCTGACGGTAGAAGCCCAGCTGCATGGGGTCGGTCACCGCGACGACCTGCATCACACCCGACTCGGTGAGCTTCTGCACGCGCTGCCGCACGGCCGCCTCGCTGAGCCCCACCGCCTTGCCGATCTCCGCATACGACCTCCGGCCGTCGGTCTGGAGCTGCTCGATGATGGCCTTGGAGACGGCGTCGAGCTGCACGGGCTTTGCAGTGGGCTTGCCAAGCGAGTTCATGGGTTGATTCTGTCAGTCGGCCCTAGCGGCCACAAGCGATTCCGCATCGTCAGACTGATCTGACCGTCGAAATCCGTCGAAAGGGGCATAGAGGCCTCGAGCGGATGTCGGTATGTTAACGGGTATGAGCGCTAGCGAACTTCGTAACTTCATCAACGGCGAGTACGTGGCCGCCCGCGGCGATTCCTCGTTCGACGTGATCGATCCGTCGACCGAGGAGGTCTACGCCTCGTCGCCCGTCTCGGGCGCCGCCGACGTGGATGCCGCCTTCTCGGCCGCCGCCGACGCTTTCGAGACCTGGGGGGAGACCACCCCGGCCGAACGGCAGCTCGCCCTGTTCCGCATCGCCGACGCGATGGAGGCCCGCGCCGAGGAGTTCGCCGACGTCGAGTCGAAAGACACCGGCAAGCCTCGCGCCAGCCTCGTCGAAGACGAGATCATGCTCTCCGTCGATCAGATCCGGTTCTTCGCGGGGGAGGCCCGGCACCTGAGCGGCATGGCCTCGGCCGAGTACATGAAAGACCACACCTCGTCGATCCGCCGCGAACCCGTCGGCGTCATCGGCCAGGTCACCCCGTGGAACTACCCGCTCAACATGGCGGTCTGGAAGTTCGCCCCCGCCATCGCCGCCGGCAACACCACCGTGCTGAAGCCCTCCGACACGACGCCCTCGTCGACGCTGCTGCTCGCCGAGGTCGCCGCAGAGTTCCTGCCGGCCGGCGTGCTCAACGTCATCACCGGCGACCGCACCACGGGCGCCGCGATGATCGACCACCGCACACCCCAGATGGTCTCCATCACCGGCTCGGTGCGGGCCGGAATGGCCGTGGCATCCGCGGCATCCAAAGACCTCAAGCGTGTGCATCTCGAACTGGGCGGCAAGGCCCCCGTGATCGTCTTCGACGACGCCGACATCCCCTCGGCGGTCGAGGGCATCGTCACCGCCGGGTTCTTCAACGCCGGCCAGGACTGCACGGCGGCGACCCGCGTGCTCGTGCAGGAGGGAATCCACGACGAGTTCGTCGCGGCGCTCGCCGCCTACGCGCGCGACAACGCCACGACGGGGGCCCCGAGCGACGAGGGCATCTTGTTCGGCCCGGTCAACAACTCCAACCAGCTCGCGCAGGTGCAGGGCTTCATCGAGCGGCTGCCCGGCAACGCGGTGATCGAGCTCGGCGGCAAGCGCCAGGGCGACGTGGGCTACTTCCACGAGGCGACGGTCGTCTCCGGACTCTTCCAGACGGATGACGCGATCCAGAACGAGATCTTCGGGCCGGTCATCACCGTGCAGAAGTTCACCGACGAGCGCCAGGCGCTCACCTGGGCCAACGACGTGCAGTACGGACTCTCGTCGAGCGTGTGGACGAAGGACCACTCCCGCGCGATGCGGATGGCCAAGCGTCTCGACTTCGGCTGCGTCTGGATCAACACGCATATCCCGCTCGTCGCCGAGATGCCGCACGGCGGATTCAAGCACTCCGGGTACGGCAAAGACCTCTCGAGCTACGGCTTCGAGGACTACACGCGTGTGAAGCACGTGATGTCGTACATCGGGCAATAGCGGAATAATGGGGCTGTGAATCCCGATCTCGACGACACCGTCCGTTCGGTCGACAGCGCGGCAGCCGCCGGTCTCGGCGACCTCGACGACACGATCGTCACAAAGACCGGGGTGCCGCGGGCCGATCCCGCGCCCACGCTTGTACCGCCGCGCCCGACCGCGCCCGCCGCACCCCTGCCCGCCCGCTACGGATTCCGTGTCGGACGCAGCGAACGCACCGTGCTGCTCGACGTCGCGGCGTACATCGGCCGGTCGCCCAGCTCGCCCCGCATCCAGAACGGCGAACTGCCCCGGCTCATCCGCGTTCAGTCGCCGAACGGCGAGGTGTCGGGCACACACGTCGAGATACGCCAGCTCGGCACATCCGTCATCGTCACCGACCTCCGTTCCACCAACGGATCGACGGTCTCGGTGCCCGGCAGCGCACCCCGTTCGCTGCGTCAGGGTGAGGCGATGGTCGTCACCCCCGGTACGCTCGTGGACATTGGCGATGGCAATGTCATCGAGATCCTGCCGCTCCAGCGCCAACTCGGGTCACTTGGTCATCACGAGCCAGACCGCCACGAACAGCCAGCCAGCAACGAACAGCCAGCCAGCAACGAACAGTAGGGCAGTATGACCGAGATCGGCGCGAGCAACCCCGAGCTTCCCATCCCGCTTCCCGGGACGGACGCCGGCGAGATCCGTATCGCCTGGGCGGCGGTGACGGATGTCGGACGCCGTCGCGCCGCGAACGAAGACAGCTTCATCGCCGCGCCGCCGATCTTCGCGGTCGCCGACGGCATGGGCGGGCACCTCGCCGGAGACCGGGCGAGCGCCGCGGTCGTCACCCGGCTGGCCGAGATCCGCACCTCCGACTTCATCGACCCCGAGTCGGTCGAACGGGCCCTCGAGAAGGCGACAGAAGACATCGATGTCATCTCCGACGGCAGCGAGCTCGGCGTCGGCACGACGGTCACGGGCGCCGTGCTCACGGTGATCGACGGCGACCCGTACTTCGCGATCTTCAACATCGGCGACAGCCGCGTCTACCGGTTCGAACGCAACGAGCTCGCCCAGGTGACAGTCGACCACTCCCTCGTGCAGCAGCTCGTCGACAGCGGCCTGATCACGCCGGCCCAGGCGCACAACCACCCCGAGGGCAACGTCATCACGCGGGCCGTCGGCTTCCAGTCCCAGCCCACCCCCGACTACTGGCTGCTGCCGCTCAAGCCGGGGCTGCGGCTGCTGATCTGCTCCGACGGCCTCACCGGCGAGATCGAAGACGAACGGCTGCGACTGCACCTCGCCGCCGGCCTCTCGGCGACCGAGACGGCCAGCGCTCTGGTCGACGCGGCGCTCTCCGAGGGCGGCCGTGACAACGTCACCGTTCTCATTGTCGACGTCGTCGATGTGCCCGCATCCGCGGCTCCCGACACGGCCTCCGACGCCGACGAGGAGACCGGGACCACGGCACCACGCGCAACCCATAGAGTGCTCTGAACAACCTGCCTACAATAAGGGAAAGTTGTCCGCGGTCTGAGGGGGGTCTACGTGGCGCGTCGATTGCCGTCGCAACCTCCGATCCTGCCCGGATTCTCGTACATCCACGTGCTCGGCTCCGGCGGATTCGCCGACGTCTTCCTCTACGAGCAGAACATGCCACGACGCCAGGTGGCCGTCAAGGTGATGCTCGCCGAGGTCGTCAACGACCAGGTGCGGCAGATGTTCCAGGCCGAGGCCAACCTCATGGCGCAACTGAGCGCCCACCCGTCGATCCTCACCGTCTACCAGGCCAGCGTCTCCTCCGACGGCCGGCCCTACCTCGTGATGGAGATGTGCTCGTCGTCGCTCAGCCAGCGCTACCGGGCCGAGCGTCTCCCCGTGGCCGAGGTGTTGCGCATCGCGATCAAGATCGGCAGCGCCATCGAGACCGCGCACATGGCCGGCGTGCTGCACCGTGACATCAAGCCCTCGAACATCCTGATGACCGCCTACGGCCACCCCGTGCTGTCCGACTTCGGAATCGCGGCGACGCTGAGCGAGTCCGACTCGCAGCAGGCGATCGGGATGTCGATTCCGTGGTCGGCTCCCGAAGTGCTGATGGACGAGACCGCCGGCACCATCGAATCCGAGGTGTGGGCGTTCGCGGCCACCGTCTACTCCCTGCTCGCCGGACGGTCGCCGTTCGAGGTGCCCGGCGAGTCGAACACCTCCGTCGACCTCATCTCGCGCATCAACCGGGCCAAGGCCCAGCCGATCGGGCGGCCCGACGTTCCCGCCAGCCTCGAACGGGCGCTCACCCGGGCGATGTCGAAGAGCACCAAGAACCGGCCGGCGAGCGTGCTCGAGCTCGTTCGCGAACTCCAGTCGGTCGAGACCGAGATCGGCGTCGCTCAGACCCCCGTCGAGGTCGCCATGGACGACTGGGCGCTCGCGACGGTCGCCGACCTCGAAGACCGCACGCGTGTGCGCGGCGTCGCCGGCGCCTCCGCGCCCGTCGCGCCGGGCCGCCGCCGACGCCGGGTCGCCGCCGTCGCGGCGAACTACGACGCCGTCGGGACTCTCATCAAGAGCGGCACCGACCACCGGGTGACCGCGGGCAACCGCAGCCAGGGCCACCGCACCCTGGGCCACCGCAGCGGCACAAGGGCGCCCGTCGGCAAGCAGATGCAGCTTCTCGCCTGGATTCTCGTGGCCTGCTCCGTTCTCGTGATCGCGCTCGGCGCCACGGCCACGCTCGTGCTCATCCGCTCCAGCTCGAACGACATCCCGGTGGTGAGCGACATCACATCGTCAATCGACGGCGAGACGGTGACCTTCGCGTGGGACGACCCGGGCCTCGCCGACGCCGACTCGTACCAGATCGACCTCGACGGCGACACCCAGAGTGTGCAGAGCAGCCCTGAGTTCGTCGCCGACGGCTCCGCGGGCGACCACATCTGCATCTCCGTGCGGGTGAGCCGCGACGGTCGTCTCGGCGATGCCAGCAACCCGAAATGCGTGGATATCCCCGGGTGAGCGTCTGATGATCAGGTCGTGGATCCGAGGTCACAAGTCGCTCGTCACCACGGTGACGAGCGGTTCTCTTGTCGCGGCGCTCGTCGCGACCGTCGCGGTGGTCTCGAGCGGATACTCGGCGCAGCGCCTCGATCTCAATGACGCCTCGGTCTGGGTGTCGAACGGCGCCGACCGTTTCATCGGCAGGGCGAACACCGAGGTGTTCGAGCTGAACACCGTCGTGGCGGGCGGCAGCGCCGAACTCGACGTCGTGCAGCGCGGGGCGACGGTGCTGATGTTCGACCGCAGCGACGCCACCCTCGACCTCGTCGACGCGGCGACCTCCACCGTCACCGAGAGCGTCCCGTTGCCTCCGCTGCAGCCCGACGTCTTCCTCGCCGGCGACAACGTCGTGCTCTACTCGCAGGGCACCGGCGAGGTGTGGATCATCCCGCTCGCCGAGCTCTCCGACTTCGACACCGGTCAGGAGGCCACCCTCAGCCTCGGAGCCGACTCGGTGGTGAGCGTCGACCCCGACGGGCTGCTGTTCGCCTTCAGCCCGGAGACGAACAAGGTCTACCGTGTCGACGCCGCCATGGCGTCGACGGGAGCGGTGACCGCGGATGCCACGGATTCCACCGAGCTCGGCGGCCCCGGCGCCTACGCGATCACCTCCGTCGGCGGCCGCTGGGCGGTTCTCGACGTCGCCGACAACCGCGTCGAGGTCTCGGGCAGGGTGGTCGACCTCGCCGAATCCCTCGGTGACGACGCCGACAACGGTGCGGCCGGCGTCACGCTCCAGGCGCCGAGCAGCGAGGGCGACTCCCTGCTCATCGCCCACACATCCGGGTTGGTGGGGATCTCGATCCCGGGCGGGGCGACCACCACCCTGTTCGACGACGGCGGAGGCACCGCCGCCGCGCCGACCGTCGTCGACGGCTGCGCGTTCGCCGCCTGGTCGAACGGCCAGTCCTGGCAGCGCTGCGACGGCGCAGACGACGCCACGTCTAGTGCGCTCGAGAGCATGCCGGCCAACGCGCGCCTCGAGTTCCAGGTCAACGGCGCGCGCACGGTTCTCAACGACGCAGCGGGCGGCGCGTCGTGGGCGGTGCAGGCGAGCGGCGAGCTCATCGACAACTGGTCAGACCTCATCGACGTCGACGAAGACGAACAGCAGGTCGAGCAGAACGACGAGAACACCCCGCCGGAGATCGAGAAGGTGCAGATGCCGCCGGTCGCCGTCGACGACTCCTTCGGCGCACGGCCGGGCCGTTCCACGGTTCTCCCCGTGCTGCTCAACGACTACGACCCCAACGCCGACGTGATCGTGGTGAGCTCGGTCACCGACATCGATCCCGCCGTCGGCCGTATCGACCTCATCGAGAACCGCCAGAAACTGCAGCTCACGCTCGAACCCGGGGCACAGGGGACGCTGAACTTCGGCTACACGATCGACGACGGCCGCGGCGGAACCGCGAGCGCCAACGTCGAGGTGGTGGTGCGCCAGCCCGGCGAGAACTCGCCGCCGCAGCAGGTGCGGGTGACGAAGACGACCGTGGCGAGCGGCGGCAACGTCACGGTCCCCGTGCTCGACGACTGGGTCGACCCCGACGGCGACCCGTTCTACCTCGTGAGCGCGACCGCCCCGGCGCAGTTCACCGTGAGCTTCAAACCGGAGGGCACCGTGATCCTCACCGACGCCGGCTCGAGCCTCGGCCCGTCGGCGGTGTCGCTCGTGGCCTCCGACGGCACGGCCTCGGCGGCGGGTTCCCTCTCTGTGCTGACCATGGCCGCCGACGAGGTTCCTCTCATCGCCGAGTCGTTCGTCGAACCCGCGTACGCGGGGCAGGAGATCACGATCTCGCCGCTCGAGCATGTGCGCGGCGGCAACGGCGCGGTGCGCCTCAACGCGGTTCCCGCCAAGGCCGGCGTGACCATCACCCCGAGCTACGAGAAGGGCACCTTCCGGTTCAGCACCGACGAGCCCCGATCCCACTATCTCGAATACGTCGTCACCGACAACGAGCAGACCGTCACGGGCCTCATCAGAGTGGATGTCACGGCCCCGCCGGACGCGAACACCAAACCCATCACCATCCCCAAGACGATCTTCATCCCCACGCTCAGCAGTCGCACCGTCGACGTGGCGGCGACCGACCACGACCCGGCCGGGGGAGTGCTGCTCGTCACGGGCCTCACCGACGTGCCCGTGGCATCCGGAATCCGTGCCGAGGTGCTCGAACAACGCTCGGTGCGGGTGACCCTCACCGGGCCGCTCGCGGGGCCGACGACCTTCGGCTACCGCATCACCAACGGACTCGCGGAGGCGACGGGATCGATCACGGTGATCGAGGTGGCCCCGCCGACCAGATTGCAGCCGCCCATCGCCCGAGACGACACCGCGACGGTAAGGGTCGGCGACGCGATCACCATCGACGTCATGCAGAACGACGAGCAGCCCGACGGCGAGCCGATCACGCTCAACCCGGTTCTCGTCGACGGGCTGAGCGGAGCGTCGGGGCTGCTCTTCGCCTCGGGAAACTCGCTGCGGTATCTGGCGCCGAAGACGACGGGAAACTTCACCGCCGTCTACGAGATCGTCGGCCCGCTCGGGCAGACCGCCCAGGCGCAGGTGAGCATCGAGGTGCGTGAGCCGAACGCGGAGACGAACAACCCCCCGGTTCCGAAGACCGTCGTGGCGCGTGTGCTGGCCGGCGAGAGCGTGCGCATCGACATCCCGCTCGACGGCATCGACCCCGACGGCGACTCCGTGCAGCTGATCGGGCAGGAGTCGAGCCCCGAGAAGGGCGGCGTCGTGGCCGTCGGCGCCACGACCATCGACTACGAGGCGGGGGACTACTCCGCCGGCACCGACACCTTCACCTACACGGTGATGGACGCCCTCGGGGCCCGCGCGACCGGCACCGTGCGTGTGGGGATCAGCCCCCGCGGCGACGGCACCCGCAACCCGGTGGCCATCGAAGACGAGGTGAACGTGCGCCCGGGCGCCACCGTGTCTGTGCAGGTGCTCGCGAACGACTCCGACCCCGACGGCAGCCCGCTGCGCGTCGTCTCGGTGCAGCCGAACGACGAGACGCTCACCGCCGAGATCGACGAGGACACGATCGTCGACATCACCGCGCCCACGGCCGCCGGAATCTACGGCCTCGTCTACACGATCGAGAACGAGGTAGGTGGGTCGAGCTCCAACTTCGTCACCGTCGTGGTGAGCGACGACGCGCCGCTCGCCTACCCCCTCGCCCGCGACACCGTGCTCACCCTCACCGACGTGCTCGACCGCACCACGATCAACGTCGACGTGCTGGCCAACGTCTTCTTCGCCGACGGCGACTCGCACGACCTCGACCTCGGCATCGTCCCGGGCTACGGCGGCAACGCCACGGTCACCGCGAACAAGCAGATCCGCATCACGATCGGCGACGAACGGCAGATCATCCCGTTCGCCGTCTCCCATCCCGACGACAGCACCGCGCGGTCGTACGCCTTCATCTGGGTGCCCGGCTACAAAGACGCCCTGCCGCAGCTGAACCGCGACGCGCCGAAGCTGCAGGTCGTGAGCGAGGAGTCGTTGCGCATCAACCTCGACGACTACGTGATCGCGGTCGACGGCAAGAAGGTGCGCCTGACCGACTCGAGCACCGTGCGCGCCACCCACGCCGACGGCTCGTCGCTCGTCGTCAACTCGAACACCCTCGCATTCACCTCGGCCGACCTGTACTTCGGGCAGGCGTCGATCTCGTTCGAGGTCACCGACGGCACCTCCGCCACCGACCCGGCGGGCCGCAAGGCCAACCTCGTGCTGCCGATCACGGTCAAGCCGCGCGAGAACCAGCCGCCGGTTTTCACCGGTGCGACCATCGACTTCGAACCCGGCCAGGAGAAGGTCATCGACCTCGCCAACCTGACCAACTACCCCTACTCCGACGACGTCGACGAGCTCGCCTACTCGGTGGGCGACCCCGCGCCCGCCGGCTTCAGCTACGAACTCGTCGGCCAGAGCCTCACGCTGCGGGCCGACGACACCGCCGTGAAGTCCTCCACCACGGCGATCACCCTCGGCGTGCGCGACGCGACCGCCCAAGGGCAGGCCGGACGCATCCAGCTGCGCGTCGTGGCGTCGACGCGGCCGCTCGCGATCCCCGCGACCGACAACGCCATCGTCAAGCGGGGCCAGACGACCGTGGTCGACGTGCTCGCGAACGACGAGGCCACCAACCCGTTCCCCGGCCAGCCCCTGCGCGTGGTCGCCGTGCGCGGCATCGACGGCGGGTCGCTGCCCGCGGGTGTCGCCGTCACCGCCTCGAACGACAACCGCCGGCTCACGGTCACGGTGGGCGCCACCGCCGCGCCGGTCGACGCCACCGTGCAGTACCAGGTGGCCGATGCGAGCCGGGACAGCGACCGCTACGTCTGGGGGTCGGTGCGCATCTCCGTTCAGGACATCGCGGATGCCCCGGCCAGACCCACCCGCCAGGGGAGCAGTGTCGGCGGCGAGCTCGTGCTGCGCATCACGGCGCCGGCGGCGAACAACTCTCCGATCACCAACTACCGGGTGGTGAGCGCCACGGGCAACTACTCCTACGACTGCGGAACGCAGCTGATCTGCGCGCTGCCCGGCCTCACCGTCGGCGAGCCCTACCGCTTCCAGATCATCGCGGTCAACGCGATGGGCGAGTCGCTCCCGGGCGCCGCGAGCGATGCGTTCACCGTCGACTACCTGCCGGCGGCCCCCGTCGTGACGGCCGTGGCCTCCAGCGCCGAGGCCGCTCCCACGGGCGGCGCGATCACCGTCTCCTGGCCAGCCGTCGTCGACCCCACACCCGGCACCGCGGTCATCGGCTACACCGTCGAGGTCGACGGCCTGCCGCCACGCGACGTGTCTCGGGCGGTCACGAGCACGACCTTCCGTGACCTCCCGGCCGCCACGAGCTTCTCGGTCAGGGTCTACGCACGCAACAGCGCGCAGGTCGGCTCGCCGGTCGACTGGCGCCGGTCGAACCTCGCGACGGCCACCACCATTGGCCTGCCCACACCGCCGCAGCCCGGGCCGAGCGCGGTGAGCGGCCTGAACGGCACGATCATCGTCTCGTGGGGCGCCTTCGCTCCGAACGGCGGCGGCGAGGTGACCTACTCGGTGCGTCGAACGGCCACGGGCGACCCCGCCCCGACGGCCTGTGTGTCGCCGACGGTGTCGACGGGCACGTCGCTCGGGTGGACCGACTCGGGACTCAGCGACGCGGCGAGCTACACCTACTACGTGTTCGCCGACAACGGCCGATACTGCTCCGTCGCGTCGACGGGCCCGGCAGAGGGCAAACTGCCGCCCGGCGACGTTCGCGGCAGCGTGACCCTCACCGACCGTGGCACCGGGCAGCTCGACGTGCAGGCGGTGATCAACGGGGTCACCTCCGGAATCGCCGGGCGCTACGAGTACCGCATCGCGGGCGGCAACTGGGCACCGGTGACTCCCGGCCAGTGGCTCACCTCGACGGGCGACTCGTCGGTCTACGGCACATCGGTCTCGGTCAGCTACCGCGCCTGCCGTGACGCCACGGCCGACTACTGCGGCCCCGAATCCGGGGCGGGCTCCGCGGTGCCGCTGAACGCGGTCGCGTCGATCGCCAGCTGCACCCCGCCCTCGGGCAGCGACCCCGGCCTCCTCGTGATGAATCGGCCGCTGAGCTCGCCGGCGCAGAACGTGTCGTACAGCGTGTCGTTCAACCGGCCCCTGGCGGGAGAGATCGGCGGGCCGCTCATCCCCAACTGGGGAACGTACGCCACCTACAATGAGGGAGATCCTGTACCGTCCGGCACGACCGGGGTGCGGGTGAAGACGACGGTGTCTGCAGGGGGAGCGCCGTTTAGCCAGGCTCCCGAGCTAGAGAGTGCGTGCGGCACGTGATCGGAACGCACACTGAACAGAGGGAACTCAGTATGACCATGACACCCGAGCAGGCCAGCTGGTTCTCCGACAACTTCACCAGGCTCGTCTCGAACGTCGAGACGGTGCTGCTCGGAAAGACCTTCGTCATCCGCCTCGGGTTCACCGCACTGCTGAGCGAGGGGCATCTGCTTCTCGAAGACTTCCCCGGCACCGGCAAGACCTCGTTCGCCCGCGCCATCGCGCAGAGCGTCGACGGCGTCAGCAACCGCGTGCAGTTCACCCCCGACCTGCTGCCCGGTGACATCACGGGCGTCAGCATCTTCGACCAGCGTTCGGGAGAGTTCGAGTTTCACCGCGGGCCGATCTTCGCGAACATCGTCCTCGCCGACGAGATCAACCGGGCGAGCCCGAAGACCCAGTCGGCTCTGCTCGAGGTCATGGAGGAGGGCACCGTCACCGTCGACGGCGTCACCCACGAGGTCGGTCTTCCGTTTATGGTGATCGCCACCCAGAACCCGATCGAGCAGGCGGGCACCTACCGCCTCCCCGAGGCGCAGCTCGACCGTTTTATCATGAAGACCTCCATCGGCTACCCCGACCACGCCTCCACCCTGCGCATCCTCGAGGGCGCGGGCACCCGTGCACACGAGACCACCGTGCCCGCCATCGCGAGCGCCGAGGTCATCATCGAGATGGCACGGCTCGCACGCACCGTTCACGTCGACCCCACCATCAACGACTACGTCTCCCGGCTCGTGGATGCCACGCGGTCGGCCACCGAGGTGCGTCTCGGAGCGAGCGTGCGCGGCGCCCTCGCCCTGCTGCGCTGCGCGAAGACCCTCGCGGCCTCGAACGGCCGCCACTACGTCATCCCCGACGACGTAAAAGCCCTCGCCGAGGTGGTTCTCGCACACCGCCTGGTTCTCGACCCCGAGGCCGAGTTCGACGGCGTCACCGGCTCGAGCATCATCAGCCAGCTGCTCATCGAGACTCCTCCGCCGAGCGATCGGCAAGCCGTGTGACCCTGCGATCCGACACCCACTACCCGACGGCCACCGAGGGCCTAACCAACGCGCGCACCAAGCTCGTCGGCAACCGCACGGGGTTCGTCGCCGACGCCGTGATCACGACGGTGCGCGCCGGCGCGGCGATACGGTCCGTCCTCGCGCGCTTCGGCGGTCGGGCCGCGGCGGTCGTGACACCGCTCGGCTGGGTCGTGCTCGCGGTCATCCCGGTCTCCCTCTTCGCCGGCTACAGGTTCGGCTGGGTCGAGCTCGTGGTCGCGGGGTTCGCCGGCGTCGTTCTCGTCGCGGTCGCCATCGTCTACCTGATCGGCCGCAACTCGATCGAGATCGGGCTCGACATGGCCCACACCCGCGTCGTCGTCGGTCAGGACGCGACCGGCACGGTGACCGTGCGCAACGCCGGCATCGGGCGCACGCTCGGGGTCACCGTCGAGATCCCGGTCGCCCACGGCCTCGCCGAGATCGCCGTGCCCAGCCTCGCGCGGGGAGCGCGGTCGGTGCAGCAGTTCGCGATCCCCACGCGTCGTCGTGGGGTCGTCGCCGTCGGACCTGCTCGCACGGTTCGGGCCGACCCGATCGGCCTCGTGCGCCGCGAACTGGTCTGGACAGACTCCACCGACCTCTTCATCCATCCCCGCACCATCGGCATCCCGAGCATGAGCGCGGGCCTCGTGCGCGACCTCGAGGGCTCGCCGACCCGCGACCTCACCAACTCCGACATCGCCTTCCACGCGCTCCGGGAGTACCAGCCCGGCGACGAGCGCCGCAACATCCACTGGCGCTCCACGGCCAAGACCGGCACCTACATGGTGCGCCAGTTCGAGCAGACCCGGCGCAGCCACCTCGTCATCGCGCTCAGCCTGTCGCACGCCGACTACGGCACCGACGACGAATTCGAGATGGCCGTTAGCGTCGCGGGCTCCCTCGGGTCGCGGGCCATCCGCGAGATCCGCGAGGTGTCCGTCGTAGTGAGCGAGAAGACCCCGGAGTTCGCCGCCCGCAAGGTCGTGGCCGTGCGGTCGCTCTCCACCCGCAGCCGCGTCAAGCTCCTCGACGAGCTCGCCGTGGTCGAGGCCGCCGAGACGGCGATCGCGATCACCGACATCGCCCGTGTCGCCGGAGCCCAGGTGGCCGGTGTGTCGGTCGCGTTCCTCATCTGCGGGTCGACCACGACGCCCTCCGAACTGCGGGCCGCCTCCACGAAGTTCCCGGTGGGAGTCGAGGTGATCGCGATCGTCTGCGATCCCGACGCCGCGCCCGGCCTGCGCACCGCTCCGGGCCTCAGCGTGCTCACCATCGGCTACCTCGAAGAGCTCCCCAAGTCGCTCGCCCGGGTCGTGGCGGTATGAGACGCTCCCGACCCGCACCCGCCTTCATCGTCGCCAACACCGCGATGCTGTGGCTCGGCATGGCAGTCGCCTCCGTGGCCCTCTGGCCGATCTACCAGACACCGGCCATCCTGCTGCTCGTCGCCGTGACCACGGTCGCGGGGTCGGCGATCGCGATCCTCGGCGCGGTGTTCCGCTGGTCGTCTCCCGTGGTGCTCGCCGCGACGGTGGTCGCGTTCCTCCTGCTCGGCGTGCCGCTCGCCGTTCCGGAGCAGGCGCTCTACGGCGTGCTCCCGACGCTCGACGGCCTGGCGCAGCTCGTCAGTTCAGTGGCCCTCGGTTGGAAGCAGCTGCTCACGATCACCCTCCCCGTCGGCACCTACCAGGGCCTGCTGGTGCCGGCGTTCGTGCTGGTGCTGGGCGTCTCCGTCTGCTCGCTCACCGCCGCGCTGCGTGCGCGCCGTGGCGGGCTCGCGGTCGTCGGCCCGCTGCTGCTCTTCGTGGCCGCCGCGGCCCTCGGTCCCGACTACGCGACGCTTCCGCTCTTTTCGTCGCTCGCACTCATCGTCGTCTCGCTCGTGTGGCTCATGTGGCGCCGATGGTACGCGCGCCGCAGCGCCATCCGGGTTCTCGCGAACCAGGCCCGGTCGACCGACGGCACCCAGGCCGTCGTCCCCTCCGAGCACCGGCTCTTCGGGGTGCGCACGATCGTCGCCGCCGGGCTGATCCTCGCGATCGCCGGTGTCGCCGGCGTGGGGGCAGCGATCGTCGCCCCGCCCACCGGGCCACGTGACGTGCTCCGCGCATCCCTCGTGCAGCCCTTCGACCCGCGCGACTATGTGAGCCCCCTCGCCACGTTCCGCCGCTACCTGCAGGCCCCGGCATCGAGCGACGTGCTGTTCACCGTGACCGGCCTTCCCGCCGATGCACGCATCCGCCTCGCCACCCTCGACACCTACGACGGCATCGTCTACTCCGTGGGCAGCGCGGAGGTCGCGAGCGAGTCCGGGGCCTTCACCCGGGTTCCCTACCGCTTCGACCAGTCGGCGGTCGACGGAACGCCGGTCGCGATCGACGTCACCGTCGACGGCTACACCGGGGTGTGGGTGCCCACCGTGGGGCAGCTCGAGGCCGTCGACTTCGAGGGCCCCCGCTCGGCGGCACTGCGCGACGGGTTCTTCTACAACAACACCGCCGGCACCGCGGCCGTCGTCGGCGGCCTGGGCTCGGGCGACGCCTACAGCCTCGAGGCCGTGCTGCCCGAACAGCCCGCCCCCGGCGCGCTCCAGGTGCTGCGTCCCGGCGCGGCCGTTGTGCCCGAGATCGGTGTGCTGCCGGCGGAGATAGAGATCGTGCTCGACCGGTACACCGACGGAATCGAGGGCTCGGGCCCCCGGCTCGAGGCAATGATCGCCGGTCTGCGTGAGAACGGCTACATCAGCCACGGCCTGTCTGCCGACGAGCCGCCGAGCCGGTCGGGGCACTCGGCCGACCGGATCACCCAGCTGCTCACCGACCAACGCATGATCGGCGACGCCGAACAATACGCCGTCACGGCGGCGCTGATGGCCCGCCAGCTCGGCTTCCCGGCGAGGGTCGTCTTCGGGTTCGCGCCCGAGGTTCAGGCGACTGGCGCGACACGCGTCACCGGATCCTCGGTGTCGGCGTGGATCGAGGTCGACACCGCCCAGTACGGGTGGGTCACGATCGACCCGACGCCGCCCGTGCGGGAGATCCCGGAGGAGCTTCCCGAGGAGCCGACGACCGTGTCGCGTCCGCAGTCGGTGATCCCGCCCCAGGTGGTCGAACCCGACCGTCCCGTCGACCAGACGCCGCAGGAGACCACGCAGGACGAGCAGGCGACCATTCCCGAGTGGGTGCTCATCGCCCTCTTCGTCGCCCGCGTGCTCGGCTGGGTGCTCGTCGCCGCGGGAGTCATCGCGGCGCCGTTCCTCGCCATCATCGCGTCCAAGCTGCGCAGGCGCCGGCGCAGGCGTCGCGCGGCGACGCCGCTCGCCAGGATCAGCGGGGGATGGAACGAGTACCGCGACCAGGTCATCGACCACGGACTCACCCCGCCCGCGACGGCGACCCGGCGCGAGCTGGCGAACACCGTCGGCGGAAGCCAGCCCGTCATCCTCGCGGCCATCGCCGACCGCGCCATGTTCTCTCCCCGCCCGCCCACCGACGAGGAGGCCGACAAGGTCTGGAAGGCCGTCGGAGAGCTGAGCGCCAACCTCGACAAGGGCGCGACGCGCTGGCAGCGCTTCAAGGCACGGACTTCGCTGCGTTCGCTTGGTAAAGTTGGCGCGGGGGGTCGTGTTCCGCGACGCCCGAAAGACACGGGCAGCGCGGATTCGTCGCCGGCCCGGGCAAGCCAGGGTGAGGGGGCGGGCTCGTGAACTGCAGAAACTGCGGCACCGAGCTGCCTGCGGGCGCGCTGTTCTGCGGCGAGTGCGGAACCACCGTCGCCGTTCCCCGACTCGTCGAGCCGCACACGCGACCGCGGCCGGGTGACACGGCGATCATCCAGCCGATCGACATCCGGGCGCCCAAGCTCGAGTTTCTCGAGCCCGATCCGGCAGACCTCGCGGTCGACCAGGGCGCGGCAGCCCCTGGCTTGGCAGACCCTGGCTCGGAAGCCCCTGTCGCGGCGGACATCGCCCCGGCAGAAATCGCACCTGCAGAAATCGTCACCGTGGCGCCCGACGCCCCGCCCGTCGAGACCAGCTCGGCGCGACCGACGACTCCGCGCAAGGCCCCGGCGCCCACCGCCCCGACGAAGCGTCCGTCGGTGCCCGACCCCTGGCCGGTCACCGCGCACCCCGAGACGCCCACTCCGGTGGTCGCTCCGGTGGTCGCGACGTCGACGCCCGCGGCGGCACCCGCATCCGCACCGGCGCCCGCAGTGGCGGCGACTTCAGCATCGGCACCGGCCCCGACTCCGGCCCAAGCGCCAGCGCCAGCACCGGCACCAGCCGCCGCCGCGCAGCCCGAGACCCCCAAAGCACTGCTCACCCCACCCGTCACCCCGCCCGTGACACGTGCCGTGGCGGCGCCGGCGGCATCCGTGCCCACCACGCCCCGCCGGCTCGACGCCGGATTCGAGAGCCAGCACGACGACCTCGAGGCGACCCGCATCGTCCGCGGGCGTCAGGGCGACCGATTTGTACTGCAGTTCAGCACGGGGGAGAACGCCACCGTGTTCGGCACCGGTCTCATCGGACGCAACCCGGTGCTGCAGCCCGGCGAGTTCGTCGACCAGCTCGTGACGATTCTCGACCAGGGAAAGTCGGTCTCGAAGACGCACCTCGAGTTCGGTCAGACCTCGGGAGTGTTCTGGGTCGTCGACCGGTTCTCGGCCAACGGCACCGTCGTGCGACAGCCGGACGCACCGCCGCAGCGGCTCGATCCGGGCAAGCGGCAGCCGGTGGCCCGCGGCACGCGCGTCGACATCGGCGAGCAGTTCTTCGTCGTCAGCTGACTCCTCCCCACCGCGCCGCGGCACGGCGTCTCCACCGCTCCGCTGCTCGCTCACCGAGCGGCACGGCACGGTGCTGTGCTTGACGGGTGCACGCAGCCCCCGAACACATCGCCGCGCCGGTTCCTCCCACCGCGGCGGCTCCCTTCAGTTTTCCCGTCATGGCGACCATTGCGCCCGTGATCGTGAGCCTCGCCCTCTGGCTCATCACCCAGTCGGTCTTCGCCCTCGTCTTCGCGGCCCTCGGACCAGCGGTCGCCATAGCGAGCCTCGCGGATGCGCGCCTCCAGTCGCGGCGCAGGTCTCGACGCGAGAGGCTCAGGTTCGACGGCGAGGTTGCGGCGACACGCCGTGACCTCGAGGCCGCCCACGACCGCGAACGCGCGTCGCTCGCCGTCACGGCTCCCGCCGCCGCTCGGCTCGTCGACGGCAGCTGGAGCGAGTCGGAGCAGTGGCTGGGCGCCCTCGGCGACGTCGTCGCGGTGAGCATCGGTCGGGGCGAGCGCGCGAGCGGCGTCGTTCTCGACGGCATGCCGAGTCCCTCCCGTGCGAACGGCGACTACAACGACGCGCTGCGTGCCCTCGTGGCGGAGGCGGGCACGGTGAGCGACGCGCCCGTCGTCGTCGACGCCCGGCTCGGCATCGGCATCGTCGGGGCTCCGGAGGTGCGCGCGGCGGCAGCCCGCTCGGTGCTCGTGCAGATTCTCGCGACCCTCCCGCCCGCGGCGCACGGGGTCACGCTCAGCGCGCCGCCGAGAGACCCACCGCCGAGAGACCCGACGCCGAGGGACACGGGCGCTGCCGCGTCGGTCGAGGACGCCCTGTCCGCCGGCTGCGCCGCACCCGCCCACGACTGGTCGTGGCTCGAGGGACTGCCGCACACGCTCGCGCACGACGACCGGGGCGAACGAGGGCGCGTCATCGTCACGGTGTCCGACTCGGCTACGCAGATCGTGGTCGCCACGGCGCCCGACCGCGACGCGCTGCCCCGGGCGGCGCGCATCGTCGTTCGAGTGACCGGCCTGCGGGGTGACATCGAGCAGCATCCCGACCCTGCGTTGCTCGGTCCCGTCGGGGTCGCGCTGACCTCGCGCGAACAGGCCGCCGCGGTTGTGCGGCGATTCGCCGACCATGCAGCCCGTGAGGGGCTCGTCGGCGGCGGCGCGATTGCCGACGAGGTCGCCTTCGACGACTGCGCGACCTCGCCGTCGGGGGAGAGACGGGGAGGACTCGACTGCGCGGTCGCGGTCGCCGCAACCGGTGTGGTGACGATCGATCTCGTCGAGCACGGTCCGCACGCCGTCGTCGGCGGAACGACGGGCAGCGGGAAGAGCGAGTTGCTCACCGCGTGGGTGCTCGCCATGGCTCGCGCACACTCGCCGCGTGAGGCGAGTGTACTGCTCGTCGACTTCAAAGGCGGGTCGGCGTTCGCGAGCCTCGCCTCGCTGCCGCACTGTGTGGGCGTGCTCACCGATCTCGACGAGACGTCTGCGCACAGGGCGCTCGAGAGCCTCGCGGCTGAACTGCGTCGCCGGGAACGGCTGCTCGCCGCCGCCGGCGCGAAGTCGATCGACGCGCAGGACTCTGGTCTCGGCCAGCGCTCTCCTCTCGACCGGGACTCCCACCTCGCCCCGAACTCCGACCTCGGCCAGGGCGCCGACCTCGCCCGGGGCGCGAGACTCCCGCGGCTCGTGATCGTGGTCGACGAGTTCGCTGCCATGGTCTCCGGGTTTCCCGAGCTGCACGGACTCTTCGGCGACATTGCCGCACGCGGCAGGTCGCTCGGTGTGCACCTGATCCTCTGCACGCAGCGGCCCGCCGGTGTGATCAGAGACGCGGTGCTCGCCAACAGCGCCATCCGCATCTCCCTCCGGGTCAACAACAGGGCAGACAGCACCGCGGTCATCGGCACCGACGCGGCGGCGGCGCTGCCGCTCACACCGCGCGGGCGCGCGCTCGTGTGCACCGACGGCGGCGAACCCGTTCTCGCCCAGTTCCCCCTCGTCACCGCCGCCGACGTCGCGGCGGTGACCCGCGCGTGGGCGCACGACGGCTTCCGCCCGCACCGGCCGTGGCTCGACCCGCTGCCGCCCACGATCGAGCGGCGTCAGCTCGGCTCCGTCGGCGCAGATGCCACCGCGGCGACACCCGCGAACACAGCGGCGAACACCGCGGCCGGCGGGATCGCGTTCGGAGTGCTCGACGACCCGGCGAACCAGTCGCAGCCGGTGGCGTACTACCGCCCCGCCGAGCACGGCAACCTGCTGGTGCTCGGGGGCGCCGGCTCGGGAAAGAGCACGCTCCTCGACTCGCTCGCCGCGGGCGTAAGCACTGGCACTGGCACTGGCACTGGCACTGCCGCAGGCACAGGCACTGGCACTGGCACTGCCACAGGCACAGGCACACGCGCAGGCATAGGCACAGACCCTGGCGCGCACGCCCGGCTGCAACGGCTGCCGCAGCACGTCGAGGGGGCGTGGGACGCGCTCGTGGCCCTGGTGGCCGACATCCGTTCCGCCGACGCCCCGCTCGAGCGCATCGTGATGCTCGACGACCTCGATGTCGTCGTCTCCCGCTACGGCGACGACTACGAGAGCGCCGTTCTCGACCTGCTCACCCAGTGTCTCCGCGAGGGGCCGGCCCGGGGCATCCACTTCGTTGTGGCGGCGCAGCGGCTCACCGCGGCGCTGCACACCGTCGCCGCGCTCTGCGGCAGCCGGCTCCTCCTGCGGCTGCCCAGCCGGCAGGAACACGTTCTTGCCGGCGGCGACGGGCAGGACTTCGGCGAGCGGCTGCCTCCCGGGGCCGGGCGCTGGCTCGGTCTGCGGGTGCAGGTCGCGCGGCCCGATGCCGGCGAGCACGATCCCGACCCTCGGGATCACACGACCCGGCCCGCCGCCGAGCACGACCGCGCGCCTCGAGACCACGCGACGCACCGGCACGCGCCGCAGCCCACGCTCGACCTGACCCGGCCGCTCGCCGTCGTCTCCACCCGTCACCACACGTTCGTCGAACGGCTGCGTAGCGCCTTCCCCGAGCTCACACCCGCGTCGATCACGGTGCTCGGCGACGACCGGGTTCGCCCAGCACCCGACATCGCGGTCTCCGTCGGCACGCGGCCCGCCGTCGTCGTCGGCGACCTCGAGGCGTGGCAGGCGCAGTGGGGTTCCCTCGCCGCACTGCGGTCGACCCACACGGTGATCGTCGACGGCTGCTCGGCCGGCGAGTTTCGCTCGGTGACCCGCTCGAGGCTGCTCCCGCCGCCCATCGCGGCGGACGGCGACGCGTTCTGGGTGCTGGCCGGCGACGGACACGTCTCGCGGGTGCGACTGCCCGGCCATTGATTCCGCAGAAAATCACCCCCAGTTGTGCTGATTTCGTGAAATTCTTGTTACAAGGTCGAGCATTCGGTCGTTTTTTTGTGGCCGACATCCCTGCTCTATGCAAGTATCGACTCACGCAAAACCACCGGCACATTCGACCACCGCACAGCGCGCAAGAGGAGTCCCCGTGAACCGAGCCCTTCCCGAAGACCCGATGATCCGCCGCCTCGTGCAGCAGGCCAGAAACTCCCAGGTCTCGCGTCGCGCGCTTCTCTCCACCGGCGGCGGGGCCGCGGCGGCGCTCGCTCTCGCCGCGTGCAGCACGGGAGGGGCGACGAAGCCCACCGCGGCACCCGACGAGTCGGCGAGCGACAAGACCCTCAACTGGGCCAACTGGGCCGCCTACATCGACGAGGCCGACGACGGAAGCTACCCCACCCTCGAGCGCTTCGAGCAGGAGACCGGCATCTCGGTCAAGTACATGGTCGATGTCGACGACAACAACTCCTACTACGGCAAGGTCAAAGACCAGCTCGCCCTCGGCCAGGACATCGGGGCCGACACCGTCTGCCTCACCGACTGGATGGCCGCGCGCTGGATCAAGTTCGGCTACACGCAGGAGCTCGACCACGCCAACATCCCGAACATCGCCAACCTCCTCCCGACTCTGCAGAACCCCGACTTCGACCCCGGCCGCGCCCACTCGTTGCCGTGGCAGGGCGGTTTCGCCGGCATCTGCTGGAACAAGGAGAAGCTGCCGAACGGGCTCAAGAGCGTCAACGACCTGTGGAACCCCGAGCTCAAGGGCCGCGTCGGCGTGCTCTCCGAGATGCGCGACACCATCGGACTGATCATGCTGCAGGAGGGCATCGACATCTCGGGCGACTTCAGCGACGACGAGTTCAGCCAGGGGATCGAGATCTTCCGCGAGCAGGTCGAGTCGGGCCAGATCCGCAACGTCAAGGGCAACTCCTACCTCGAAGACCTCACCAACGAAGACACCCTCGCGGCCATCGTCTGGTCGGGCGACATCACCGTCATCAACGCCGAGGCGGGCGACAAGTGGGAGTTCATCATCCCCGAGGGCGGCGGCACCATCTGGAACGACAACTTCGTTGTGCCGATCGGCTCCGCCCGCAAGACCAACGCCGAGACCCTGATGAACTACTACTACGAGCCCGAGGTGGCCGCCGAGGTCGCCGCCTGGGTCAACTACATCACCCCGGTCGCCGGGGCGAAGGAGGCCATGGAGGCCATCGACCCCGAGCTCGCCGAGAACCAGTTGATCTTCCCCAACGAGGAGACGCTCGCCACGGTGAAGCTGTTCCGCACCCTCACCTCCGAGCAGGAGCAGAAGTACGGGGCCGAGTTCCAGAGCGTCCTGCTCGGCGTCTGAACCACAACGGTCGAAGGAGCACACCATGGCAGGGACATTCGCGGAGTCGGGCGCCGACCTCGAACTCGTCGGCATCACCAAGCGGTTTCCCGGCTTCACGGCGATCGAAGAACTCACCCTCACGATCCCGGCCGGCTCGTTCTTCGCCCTGCTCGGGCCGAGCGGCTGCGGCAAGACGACGACCCTGCGCCTGGTCGCCGGCCTCGAAGAGGCGACCGCCGGCCGCATCCTGATCGGCGGCACCGACGTCACCACCACCAAGTCGTTCCAGCGACCGGTGAACACCGTCTTCCAGAGCTACGCCCTGTTTCCGCACATGAGCGTGCTCGAGAACGTGGCGTTCGGGCTCAGAAGACGCAAGATCGCGGATGCCACGGCGAGAGCCCATGAGGCCCTGCGACTCGTCGAGCTCGACCACCTCGCGCAGCGCAGGCCGCAGCAGCTCTCCGGCGGCCAGCAACAGCGCGTCGCGCTCGCCCGCGCGGTCGTCAACCGGCCGGCGCTGCTCCTGCTCGACGAGCCCCTCGGGGCGCTCGACCTCAAGCTGCGTCGGCAGATGCAGATCGAGCTGAAGGCGATCCAGCAAGACGTCGGTCTCACGTTCCTGCACGTCACCCACGACCAGGAGGAGGCCATGACCATGGCCGACACCGTCGCGGTGATGAACAAGGGGCAGATCGAGCAGATGGGAGCGCCGGAAGAGCTGTACGAGCTGCCGAAGACGGCCTTCGTCGCGAACTTCCTCGGCCAGTCCAATCTCTTCACCGGCCCCGTGGTCTCGTCGACCGCGACGTCGATCGTCGTCGACGTCGCCGGACGAAAGATCGAGATCCCCACCGACCGCGCGCAACGGCACGCGGGAGACGTGACCGTCGGGGTGCGCCCCGAGAAGCTCATGCTGCACACGAGTGCGCCCGAAAAGCAGCCCGACATCAACGTCGTCGGGCCGGGGCGGGTCACCGACGTCTCTTTCAGCGGGGTCAGCACGCAGTATCAGGTCGCGATTCCCGGCCTCGGCTCCCTCGTCGTCTTCGCCCAGAACATGGTCTTCGGGCCGGTCGTCTCACTCGGCGCCGAGGTGTGGCTCACCTGGAACACCGACCACGGTTTCGGCCTCGCCGACGACCCGGCCGACGCACCCCGGTTCGCGGCCGACACCGACACGCACGCCCTCGCCCTGCAGAAGCGCGAGAAGCTCGAGGCGGAGCTGGAAGAGGCCTAGGGATGGCCTTCGGAGCATTTGCGGGCACGGCCACCGCGCCGGTCGAACCCGCCGTACGCAGACGCAGCAAGGTCGCGCTCTTCCTGCTCTTGCCGGGCATCCTGTACCTCGCCCTGTTCTTTCTCGCGCCGCTGCTCTCGCTCGTCATCACGTCGTTCCAGGCGCCCGTCGAGTTCGGCGACATCGGGCAGTACCAGACCGCGTTCAAGTGGGAGAACTACACCACGGTGCTCACCACCTACGCGCCGCACATCGTGCGGTCGTTCGGGTTCGCGGCGACGGCGACCGTCGCCGCCCTGCTGTTCAGCTTCCCCCTCGCCTACTTCATCGGGGTGAAGCTGCGCCGTTTCCCGCTGCTGCAGGCGCTCGCGCTCACGCTGGTGATCGCGCCCTTCTTCATCAGCTTCCTTCTGCGCACGCTCGCCTGGAAGCAGCTGCTCTCCGACGAGGGCTGGATCGTCTCGGCGTTGCACGGCCTGCAGCTGCTGCCCCCGGGGGCGCACGTCACCGGCACCGCGTTCTCGGTGATCTTCGGGCTCACCTACAACTTCATCCCGTTTATGACCCTGCCGATCTACACCTCGCTCGAACGGCTCGACCTGCGCTATGTCGAAGCCGGGGGAGACCTGTACGCGAGCCCCGCATCCACCTTCTTCCGGGTCACCGTTCCCCTCGCGGCGCCCGGCATCATCTCGGGTGCCCTGCTCACCTTCATCCCCGCCGCCGGCGACTACATCAACGCGAGCAGGGACTTCCTCGGAAGCACCGACACGGCGATGATCGGAAACGTCATCGAGGCCAACTTCCTGGTGCTTCAGAACTACCCGGCGGCGGCGGCGCTGTCGCTCATTCTCATGGTGGCGATCCTGATCCCGGTCAGCGTCTACGTCGTGCGCAGTGGAACGGATGATCTGCTGTGAACTCCTTCTCCCGCTGGTTCGGTCGGTACGCGCTCTGGATCTACTCCGTGCTCGCCTTCGCCTTCCTGCTCGTGCCCATCGTCTACACGATCGTGTTCTCGTTCAACGACTCCCGACGCTCGAACATCGTCTGGCGCGGCTTCACCCTCGACAACTGGGCCACGGTCTGCGAGTCGCAGGGGGTCTGCGAGGCGTTCGGCAACAGCGTGCTGGTCGGTGTCGTCGCGACGCTGCTCGCCACGACCCTCGGCACGATGATCGCGATCGCCCTGGTGCGCTACCGGTTCCGGTTCCGAAACTCGACGACGCTGCTGCTCTTCCTGCCGATGGCGACCCCCGAGGTGGTCCTCGGCGCGGGCCTCGCCGCCGAGTTCCTCACCGCGGGTGTGCAGAAGGGCGTGGTGACGGTGATCCTCGCCCACACGATGTTCTGCATCAGCTTCGTGGTGGTCACGGTGCGCGCCAGGGTCGCGAGCCTCGACCCCGCGCTCGAAGAGGCGGGCCGCGACCTGTACGCCTCGCCGTCGCAGGTCTTTATGCGGGTGACGTTTCCGCTGCTGCTGCCCGGGATCGTGGCCGCCGCCCTGCTGAGCTTCGCGTTGAGCTTCGACGACTTCATCATCACCAACTTCAACTCGGGATCGTTCGTCACGTTCCCGAAGTACGTCTACACGGCAGCCGCCCGCGGCATTCCCGCAGAAGCCAACGTCATCGCATCCGCCGTCTTCATCGTCGCGATCGTCTTCGTCGTCACGTCGCAGGTCTCCGCGGCGGCGAAGCGCAAGCGGTTGGCGAAGCTCGGCTGACCCCCGCTGACGGGAGCCGCCGCGGCTTCTACAGCTGCGCGAATCCCGCCTCGAGCACGCCCACGGCTTCGAGCAGCAGCTCGTCGGTGATGGCGAGGCTGGGCAGGAAACGCAGCACGTTTCCGTAGGTGCCCGCGGTGAGCAGCAGCACGCCGTTCTGCGCGGCAAAGCTCGCGAGCGCCGCGACTGCGGCGGGGTTCGGGTCGCGCGTGCCGGGCTGCACGAGCTCGATCGCGATCATCGCGCCGATGCCGCGCACGTCGCCGATGATCGGGTACTTCTCCTGCAGGTCGAGCAGGGCGGTCGTCAGGGTGTTGCCGATGCGCGCACCCTCGGCGAGCAGGTCGTTCGCCTCGATCTGCTCGAACACGGCGATCGCCGCCGCCGCCGAGACGGGGTTGCCTCCGAAGGTTCCGCCGAGGCCGCCGGGCTGGGCGGAGTCCATGATCTCGGCGCGGCCCGTGACGGCGGCGAGCGGCAGTCCGCCCGCGATGCCCTTGGCCGAGAGGATCATGTCGGGAACGAGGCCGAGGTGCTCGCTCGCCCAGTACTTGCCGGTGCGGGCCATGCCGCTCTGGATCTCGTCGGCGATGAACACGATGCCGTTCGCCGTGCACCACTCCTGCAGCGCGGGCAGGTAGCCGTCGGCGGGCACCATGAACCCGCCCTCGCCCTGGATCGGCTCGACGACGAGGCAGGCCAGATCAGACGCCCCGACGGTCTTCTCGAGGTAGGAGATCGTGTTCGCCGCGGCATCCGCCCCGCTGAGTCCGTCGTGGTACGGGTACGAGCTCGGCGCGCGGTACACGTCGCCCGCGAACGGGCCGAAGCCGGTGCTGTACGGGGAGGCCTTGAAGTTCATGGCCATCGTGAGGTTGGTGCGGCCGTGGTAGGCGTGCTCGAGCACCGCGATGCCGTTGCGGCCGGTGTGCTTGCGGGCGATCTTGACGCCGTTCTCCACGGCCTCGGCGCCCGAGTTGACGAGCACGCTGCGCTTGGTATGGTCACCGGGCGTGTGCTGTGCGAGCAGTTCGGCCACACGCACGTAGCTCTCGTACGGCGTGATCGTGAACAGGGTGTGGGTGAAGTCCTGCAGCTGGCGGGTGGCCGCGTCGACGACGGCGTCGTTGGTGTGGCCGATGGTGGTCACGCCGATGCCGGCCCCGAGGTCGATGAACTGGTTGCCGTCGACGTCGACGATGATGGCGCCGTGCGCCTTCTCGATGTAGACGGGAAGGGCGGAAGAGACGCCGGGAGGGACCACGGCGAGGCGGCGCTCGTGCAGCGCGAGCGACTTCGGCCCGGGTACTGCAGTGACTACGCGTCGCTCCTGCGCGACGGTCGAAACGAACGGGGTCGTGGAAGATGCCAGCAAGTCAGTCATGATGGTCTGAAGTTTACTCTCCCGATACTGTGCGATCGGGAGCCGAGCGGGGAGCAAATGAATCTCGAACACCACTACACGACGGCCATCGAGTGGGTCGGCAACCGCGGAACGGGCACAAGCGCCTACAAGGCCTACGGCCGCGAGACCGTGATCTCCGCGACCGGCAAACACTCCATCGACGGTTCGAGCGACCGGGTCTTCCACGGCAACGCCGAGCGGTGGAACCCCGAGGAGCTGCTGCTCGCGGCGCTCAGCGAGTGCCACCTGCTGAGCTACCTGCACGTGGCGGCGAGCAACGGGGTGGTGGTGACCGAATACACGGATGCCGCGACGGGGACCATGGTGCAGACCGCAGACGGCGGCGGCCATTTCACGACGGTCACCCTGCGACCCCGGGTGACCATCTCCGCGGGCGACCCCGAACTGGCCCTCGCACTGCACCGGGAGGCGAGTACGAAGTGCTTCATCGCGGCATCGATGAACTTTCCCGTGCTGCACGAGCCTGAGATCGTAGTGGTACCCGCGTGAGAGTGCAGTGCATGCACGACGGACCCTCCGCACTGTGACACGATTGAAAAATGAGGCGATTGTGGGCAGTGGCAGTCGTGAGCGCTCTGCTCGCGGCAACCGCCGCCGTCGCACCCGCTAGCGCGTGCACCTGCGGCGCGATCGCGCCGGCCCCCGGTGCCGCCGTCGACGTCACGAGCGAGACCGCGATACTGAGCTACGCCGACGGGGTCGAGAACATCCAGCTCTCGCTCGGGGTCGACTCGGTCATCGCCAACGCCGGACTCATCATCCCCACGCCCAGCCCCGCGACCGTCGCGGTGGGCGATGAGGCGCTCTTCGAGTCGCTCGACGACCAGATCGCGCCGCGCGAGAGCTACGTCGACGACTGGTGGGGCAACATGGTCGACCCCGCCGCGACCCCCGAACCCACGGTCCTCGCGACCACGAAGGTCGGCGGTCTCGAGGCAACCGCCCTCGCGGCATCCGACTCCGCCGGACTCGGCGTCTGGCTCGACCACCACGGCTTCGCCCTGACCCCCGAGGTCTCGGCGCAACTCCAGCAGTACGTGGCGAAGCAGTGGCATTTCGTCGCCATCGCGCTCACCAACGAGTCCCAGCTCGACGGTCGCCTCGAACCCATCCACGTGTCGTTCCCCACCTCGACGCTCGTATACCCGATCGGACTCACGCGCGCCACCGACATGGAGAGGTCGTTGCGGCTCGGCGTCGTGAGCGACCACCGCGTCGACGTCGTGCAGGCCGGAAGCTCGAGCATCCCGCTCAACGCGGCAGAGCGCGTGGTGTGGGCCGGGCCGGTGACCCAGAAACCACTCGCCGCTCTCGGCAGCTATCTCACCGTCGTCGACCTGCGCTTCGACAACCCCGCCGGCCAGGTGACGAACGACATCGGCCTGACCTTCGCCCCGAACGACGACGCCGTCGACCGCTCGATCATGGTGATCCGTCCCATCCAGTTGCTGGGCTTCCCGCTCGGCACACTCCTCGCCGTCTGGGGCGCCCTCGGCCTGCTCGGCCTGCTCGGGGCGATCGTCGCACGCAGCCGGCTGCGTTAGAGACGGCGACTGCGCGAGAACCGGATTGCGCCAAAACATCAGGACTTGCCACCCTTCGCCCAGCTTGGGTGCGGGACAATGGTGGCTGCCCCGGCACCGGGGTCGGCGAAGCACACAGCGAAAAGAAGGGTGCGAATTGCGCACAGCACTGTCACTCGTGGTCGTTCTCGGACTGGTCGGCTCACTCGCCGCCTGCTCGGCGGCCACCCCGGAAGCCAGCTCCGAATGCACTCCCACCAAGGCGGGCAAGGCGTCAGACAGCGTCAAGGTCACCGGCGACTTCGGCTCCAAGCCCACCGTGGACATCAAGAACCCGCTCACCGCCAGCACGACCCAGCGTTCCGTTCTCATCGAGGGCGACGGGGCCGTGGCCCAGGCCGGCGACGACATCACGATGGAGTTCACCATCTACAACGGCGCGACGGGCGAAGCCATCGAGGGCGGTGGAACCGAGTACGCCGAAGAGCCGGCGGTGTTCACTCTCGACGAGAACCTCATCGCGGGCTTCACCAAGACGCTCGAGTGCTCCACCGAGGGCAGCCGCGTCGTCGGCGTGTTCTCGCCCGCCGACGGAATCGCCGCCGAGAACCTCGAGGGCTTCGGCATGACCAAAGACGACTCGCTCGTTATGGTCGCCGACCTGATCAGCACCGAGAAGGCCGCCGAGGTGCTCCCGAAGTCCGACGGTGAAGCCCAGGAGCTGCCCGACGGGTTCCCCGCCATCGACCTGAGCATCGCCGACGACGAGACCGGCACCCCCACCGTCACGCTGCCGGGCGGCACCGCCCCGGCCGACCTCCAGATCGCCACGACCATCAAGGGCGAGGGCGAAGGGGTCGCCGAGGGCGCCTCGGTCACCGTCAACTACCAGGGCATCAACTGGCGCACCGGCGAGGTCTTCGACCAGAGCTGGGGCGCGGCTCCCGCGACATTCGTCACGAGCCAGGTCGTCGCCGGCTTCGGCCAGGCGCTCGTCGGCCAGAGCGTCGGCTCGCAGGTCGTCGTGGTCATCCCGCCCGACCTCGGCTACGGCCCGCAGGGCGGAAACGAGCAGGCGGGCATCCTCGCCGACGACACGCTCGTCTTCGTGATCGACATCCTCGCGACCAAGGGCTGACCGGCCCCGAACCGCACGGCTGACCGGCCCCGAATCGCACGGCTGACCGGCCCGCACCACGCGGCCGACCAGCCACGCACCACGCCCAACGGGGATCGAGCATCACGCTCGGTCCCCGTTTCGCGTACCCCGGAGGTTTCACGCCTAGGCTGGCACGGTGCGCACAGTCATAGTCCTCGGGTCAACCGGGTCGATCGGAGTCCAGGCCCTCGAGGTCATCGCCGAGAACCCCGACCAGTTTCGGCTCGTCGGCCTCGCCGCCGGCAGCAACCGCGAGAAACTCGCCGAGCAGGCCGCCGCCTTCGGTGTAGAGCACACGGCACTGGGTGCCGACGAGGCGAGCGCCCTCGTGCGCGGAGTGCGCGCCGACGTGGTGCTCAACGGCATCACCGGCTCGGTGGGCCTCGGTCCGACCCTCGCCGCCCTGGAGACGGATGCGACGCTCGCGCTGGCCAACAAGGAGTCGCTCATCGTGGGCGGCGGCCTCGTGAAGGCCCTCGCGAAACCGGGCCAGATCGTCCCGGTCGACTCCGAGCACTCCGCGATCGCGCAGGCGCTGCGCTCGGGGACCGCGGCCGAGGTGCGCCGGCTCATCGTCACCGCGTCTGGCGGACCGTTCCGCGGGCGCTCCCGCGAGTCGCTCGCGAACGTGACCCCGCGTGAGGCCCTCGCGCATCCGACCTGGGACATGGGCCTCGTCATCACGACCAACTCGGCCACCCTCGTGAACAAGGGGCTCGAGGTCATCGAGGCCCACCTGCTGTTCGACGTGCCCTACGACGCCATCGATGTGACCGTGCACCCGCAGTCGATCGTGCACTCCATGGTCGAGTTCGTCGACGGCTCGACGATCGCGCAGGCGAGCCCGCCCAACATGAAGCTGCCCATCTCGCTCGGGCTCGACTGGCCGAACCGCATCGCCGGCGTCGGCACGCCCCTCGACTGGACCACCGCGAGCACGTGGACGTTCGAGCCGCTCGACAACGAGGTCTTTCCCGCCGTCGAACTGGCGAAGACCGTCGGGCGCCTCGGCGGCACCTTCCCCGCGGTGTTCAACGCGGCCAACGAGCAGGCCGTTCTCGCCTTCCACGCGGGCCGCATCGGCTTCCTCGACATCCTCGGCACCGTCACGCGCGTCGTCGAACTGCACGAGGCGGGGGAGTACTCGCTCGAGGGCGTCTACGAGGCCGAGCGCTGGGCGCGGGCGACCGCGGATTCGCTGCTCGCCGCACGCTCCTAGCGTTCACCCCCAGCACTCAGCGCGCGCACAGTCGATACATGGCTGCGCGCGGCTATTGTTAGCCAGTGGAATCCGTGCTGCTCTACCTCCTGGGCATTATCATCGTCGCCGTCGGGCTGATCGTCTCTATCGCGCTGCACGAGGTCGGGCACCTTGTTCCCGCCAAGCTCTTCGGGGTGAAGGTCGGCCAGTACATGATCGGCTTCGGCAAGACCCTGTGGTCGCGAAAGATCGGCGAGACCGAATACGGGATCAAGCCGATCCCGATGGGCGGTTACATCTCGATGGCCGGCATGTATCCGCCCGAGAAAGAGGGTGGTTCGGCCCGCGCCTCGAGCACCGGCTTCTTCCAGACCCTCGTGCAAGACGCTCGAACCGCGAGCGCCGACGGCGTGATCGTCGGCGAAGAGGAGCGCGTCTTCTACAAGCTCCCCGTCTGGAAGCGCATCGTCATCATGCTCGGCGGTCCGACCATGAACCTGCTCATCGGAATCGTCCTCTACGCGATCCTGCTGATGGGGTTCGGCGCCGCGCAGGTCTCGACCACCGTCGGCAGCGTCTCGGAGTGCGTCGTCAGCCAGTCGAGCACCAGCGACGCCGACGCCGAGTGCTCGCCCGGCGACGCGACGGCCCCGGGCGCCGCGGCCGGACTCAAGCCCGGCGACCGGCTCGTGAGCCTCGGCGGCACCACGATCACCACCTGGGACCAGGCCACCGCGATCATCCGCGACTCGGCCGGAGACGACCTGACCGTGGTCGTCGAGCGCGACGGCGAGAACGTGACGCTCACGGCGGTCCCGCTGCTCACCGAGCGCTACGTCTACGACGAGAACGACGAAGTGCTGACGGATGCCTCGGGGCAGTCGGTGACCGAGGAGGTCGGGTTCCTCGGCATCGGGCCCGCACTCGAGACCGTGCAGCAGCCCGTCACAGCCGTGCTTCCCGCGGTCGGCGACAACATCGCCCGCGTCGGCCACATGATCCTCAACCTGCCCGAGCGGCTCGTCGACGTTGTGAACGCAGCCTTCGGCACCGAGGAGCGCGACCCGAACGGTCCGATCAGCGTCGTCGGCGTCGGCCGACTCGCCGGCGAGATCTCGAGCCTCGACACCATCCCCGTCGCCGACAAGGCGGCCAGCCTCATCGGTCTCCTGGCATCGCTCAACATCGCGCTGTTCGTCTTCAACCTCGTGCCGCTGATGCCGCTCGACGGCGGCCACGTCGCCGGCGCGCTGTGGGAGGGCATCCGCCGCTTCTTCGCGAAGCTCTTCGGCCGCAAGGACCCAGGACCCGTCGACATCGCGAAGCTCGTTCCGCTGACCCTCGTCGTCGTAGTGCTGCTCGGAAGCATGAGCGCGCTGCTCATCTACGCCGACCTCGTGAAGCCGATCAGCATCCTCTAGGCCGATCGGCATCCCTAGCAGACCGCCCCGCCCCCAGCGAACGCGAACATACGAAAGTAGAATCGAACCGTGCCTGCTATCAACCTCGGACTCCCCAAAGCCCCCAACGTCCTCACTCCGCGCCGCAAGACCCGCCAGATCAAGGTCGGCAAGGTCGGGGTCGGCAGCGAGTCGCAGGTGAGCGTGCAGTCGATGACGACGACGCAGACCACGAACATCAACGCCACGCTGCAGCAGATCGCCGAGCTCACCGCCACCGGCTGCGACATCGTGCGCGTCGCCGTGCCGCACCAGGACGACGCCGACGTGCTGCACATCATCGCGGCCAAGAGCCAGCTGCCGATCATCGCCGACATCCACTTCCAGCCGCGCTACGTGTACACGGCCATCGACGCCGGTGTCGGGGCCGTTCGCGTGAACCCCGGCAACATCCGCAAGTTCGACGACCAGGTCGGCAAGATCGCCGCGGCCGCCAAGGCCGCCGGCGTCTCGATCCGCATCGGCGTCAACGCCGGCTCGCTCGAGCCGAGCCTGCTGCAGAAGTACGGCAAGGCCACCCCGGAGGCTCTCGTCGAGAGCGCCGTCTGGGAGGCGAGCCTGTTCGAAGAGCACGACTTCCACGACTTCAAGATCTCGGTCAAGCACAACGACCCGGTCACCATGGTGAAGGCCTACCGTCTGCTCGCCGAACAGGGCGACTGGCCGCTGCACCTCGGCGTCACCGAGGCCGGCCCCGAATTCCAGGGCACCATCAAGAGCGCGACCGCGTTCGGGTTGCTGCTCGGCGAGGGGATCGGCGACACCATCCGGGTCTCGCTCTCCGCCCCGCCCGCGCAGGAGGTCAAGGTGGGCCTGCAGATCCTGCAGTCGCTCGGCCTGCGCGAGCGCAAGCTCGAGATCGTGTCGTGCCCGAGCTGCGGCCGCGCCCAGGTCGACGTCTACAAGCTCGCCAACGACGTGACCGAGGGCCTCGAGAAGATGACCGTGCCGCTGCGCGTCGCCGTTATGGGCTGTGTCGTCAACGGTCCCGGCGAGGCCCGCGAGGCCGACCTCGGCGTCGCGAGCGGCAACGGCCGCGGGCAGATCTTCGTGAAGGGCGAGGTCATCAAGACCGTGCCGGAGGCCGACATCGTCGCCACCCTGATCGAAGAGGCCAACCGCCTCGCCGCCGAGATGCCGGTCGGGGCCACGGGTTCGCCGGTCGTCGTCACCACCTAGCGATCGCGCTGCGTTTCGACGGCCAGCCTGCTCAACTAGAATCGCCGGGTGTCTACTCGCCTCTCGCAGCTCTTTGTCCGCACCCTCCGTGAAGACCCCGTCGACGCGGAGGTGACCAGCCACCGCCTTCTCGTGCGCGCGGGCTACATCCGCCGTCAGGCCCCCGGCATCTACGCCTGGCTGCCGCTCGGTCTCAAGGTCAAGCGCAAGATCGAGGCGATCGTGCGCGAGGAGATGGAAGCCGCGGGCGCGCAGGAAGTGCACTTCCCCGCCCTGCTCCCGCGCGAGCCCTACGAGACCACGGGCCGCTGGACCGAGTACGGCGACAACCTCTTCCGCCTGCAGGACCGCAAGGGCGCCGACTACCTTCTCGCGCCCACCCACGAGGAGGTCTTCACACTGCTCGTGAAAGACCTCTACTCGTCGTACAAAGACCTGCCGCTGTCGATCTACCAGATCCAGGACAAGTACCGCGACGAGGCCCGCTCACGCGGCGGCCTGCTGCGCGGACGCGAGTTCACGATGAAAGACGCCTACAGCTTCGACTACACCGACGCCGGCCTCGACATCAGCTATCAGGCCCAGCGCGACGCCTACGAGCGCATCTTCAACCGCCTCGGCCTCGACTACGTGATCGTGAAGGCCGACGCCGGCGCCATGGGCGGCAGCCGCTCAGAGGAGTTCCTGCACCCCACTCCCGTCGGTGAAGACACGTTCGTTCGAACGGATGGCGGCTACGCCGCGAACGTCGAGGCGTTCGAGACCCTGGCCGCCGAACCGCGGTCGTTCGAGAAGCTGACCCCCGCCGAGGTGCTCGACACCCCCGACACCCCCACGATCGCCACGCTGGTGGATGTCGCCAACGAGAAGCACCCCCGCCCCGACGGCCGTGCCTGGACCGCCGCCGACACGCTCAAGAACGTCGTGCTGGCCCTGACCAACCTCGACGGAACGCGCGAGCTGGTGATCGTGGGCCTCCCCGGCGACCGCGGCGTCGACATGAAGCGCGCCGAGGTCGCATTCGCGCCCGCCGAGGTGGAGGCGGCCACCGAAGCCGACTTCGCAAAGCATCCCGGGCTCGTCAAGGGCTACATCGGCCCCTGGTCGGCCGCCGGCCCCGTTCTCGGCACCGACGTCGACAGCGTCACGGGCATCCGCTTTCTGATCGACCCGCGGGTCGCCGAGGGCAGCGGCTGGATCACCGGTGCGAACGAGCACGGCAGGCACGTCTTCGGACTCGTGGCCGGTCGCGACTTCACCGCCGACGGCATCGCCCAGGTGGCAGAGGTCGTCGACGGCGACCCCGCCCCCGACGGCTCCGGCCCGGTCGAGCTCGCGCGCGGCATGGAGATCGGACACGTCTTCCAGCTCGGCCGCAAGTATGCCGAGGCGCTCGGCCTCAAGGTGCTCGACGAGAACGGCAAGCTCGTCACCGTCACCATGGGCTCCTACGGCGTCGGCATCACCCGCATCATGGCCGTCATCGCCGAGAGCAACAACGACGGCAAGGGGCTCATCTGGCCCGCCAACGTGAGCCCGTTCGACGTGCACGTCGTCGCGGCCGGCAAGGAGCCGGTCGTCTGGGAGACCGCCGAGGCCCTCGTCGCCGCGCTCGAGTCGAACGGCAGAGACGTGCTGTTCGACGACCGTCCCAAGGTGTCGCCCGGCGTCAAGTTCGGCGACGCCGAGCTGCTGGGCGTGCCGCTCATCGTCATCGTGGGGCGCGGCGCCGTCGACGGCAAGGTCGAGCTCTGGGACCGCCGCACCAACGACCGCACCCCCTACACGGTCGCCGAGCTCGTCGAGGTGCTGACGAAGTGACCTCCGTCGTGGGCAGCACGCGCGTGACGCCGCACGAGCTCGAGCGCGCCACGTCGATCCTGAAGACCATCACCGACTCCTACGAGCACACGGTCGTCGGCCAGGACGGCCTGCGGTCGAGCCTGATGATCGCGCTGATGACGGGCGGGCACATCCTGCTCGAGAGTGTGCCCGGCCTCGCCAAGACGACGGCCGCGAAGGCCCTCGCCGACGCCGTGAGCGCGAGCTTCAAACGCATCCAGTGCACCCCCGACCTGCTGCCGAGCGACATCATCGGCAGCCAGGTGTTCGACTACGCCACCTCGACCTTCTCCACCCAGCTGGGACCGGTGCACGCCAACTTCGTGCTCCTCGACGAGATCAACCGCTCGAGCGCTAAGACGCAGAGCGCGATGCTCGAGGCCATGCAGGAACGCCAGACGACGATCGGCGGCGAGATCTTCCCGCTGCCGCACCCGTTCCTCGTGCTCGCGACGCAGAACCCCATCGAGCAGGAGGGCACCTACCACCTGCCCGAGGCGCAGCTCGACCGCTTCCTGCTCAAGGAGGTGCTCGACTACCCCCAGTTCGCCGAGGAGATCGAGATCCTCGCACGGCTCGAGGCCGGCGTCTACGACGCGGCAGACGAGTCGACGGATGTCGCGCCGCCGACCGTCTCGGTCGACGACGTGCTCTTCCTCCAGTCGGTGACCAAGCGGGTGTTCCTCGACGAGTCGATCACCAACTACATCGTCTCCGCCGTCTACGTGACCCGTCACGCGGGCCAGTACATCGGAGCCGACCTCGCCGGGGCGATCGAATACGGCGCGAGCCCACGCGCGAGCATCGCCTTCAGCAAGGCCGCGAGGGCGCTCGCGCTGCTGAACGGCCGAGACCACGTGATCCCCGACGATGTGAAGGCCCTGCGCCACGTGGTGCTGCGACACCGCATCATCCTGAACTTCGAGGCGATCGCCGACAATATCGTTCCGGAGACGATCATCGACGCGGTCTTCGACGCCGTGCAGGCGCCGTAGGACGGCCCTATTGAGCCTCCTCCGTCGCGTCAAGACGACCCTCTCGATCCGCGCCCACCGCAGGGTGCGCGGACTGCTCGAGGGGGAGTACACCTCGATCTTCCACGGTCGCAGCATGGAGTTCGACGACCTGAGGCCGTATGTGCCCGGTGACGAGGTGCGCGACATCGACTGGAAGGCGACCGCACGGCTGCGCACGCCGATGACCAAGCGGTTCATCGCCTCGCGCAAGCACACGGTGCTCGTGATCGCCGACACCGGCCGCAACATGGCCGCGCTCGCCGAGCACGGCGACACCAAGAGCGACCTCGCGATCCTCGCGGCCGGCACGATCGGCTACATCGCCATCAGGCACGGCGACCGGGTCGCGATGGTCGCGGGCGACGCCGAGCACACCGTTTTCGTCGAACCGGCCTCCACCGAGGCGCACCTCGAACGGATGCTGCAGAAGATCGACTCGAACACCACGGTCGCCGCCGGGGCGAGCGAGATGACACAACAGCTCGAATACGCGGTGCGCGCCTTCCGGCGGCGCATGATCGTCTTCGTGATCGCCGACGACCGCGAGCTCGGACCCTCGGAGCAGAGGCTCGTGCGGCGGCTCTGCGTGCAGCACGAGGTGCTGTGGCTGCGCATCGGCGACGCCGACCTGATGAAACCGGAGTGGAGCTCCGCCGGAATGCACGACGTGCACGACGCGGCATCCATCCCCGCCTTCGTGCGCGGGGATCCGGCGCTGCGGGCGGAGTTCGCCGCGGCCGTGGCCGAGAGCTCGGCGCGTGCGGAAGACGTGTTCGACGGTTTCGCCGTGAGCAGCCAGCGAGTCAGCTCCGAGGCCGACGTCGTGCCCGGGCTGTTCCGTCTGCTGGAGGTGCATCGCCATGCCAGGAGGTGAGACCTTCTACCCGCCCGTGGAGTACTCTCCGGTCTGGTTTCTGATCGGCGTGGTGATCATCGCGCTGATCGTCGGCTGGTACCTGTTCGTGCTGCTGCTCACCCGACGCCGGCCGTCTCCCGTCGACCTGGTCGGCTCGATCCCCGAGCTCACCACGAGCGTGCGCGACGCCTACCTCGGCCGCATCGACGAGGTGGGGCGCCGCTACGCGCACGGCGATGTCTCCTATAGTCAGGCGCACCACGAGCTGAGCGCCCTCGTGCGCTCCTTCGCCGCGCAGGCCCAGGGGGTGCGCGCCCAGTTCATGACCCTCGACGACCTGCGCAAGACCCCGCACCGCGACCTCGCCGCGACGATCGAACGGCTCTACCCCGGCGCGTTCAGCGGTGCGACCTCGGGCAGCATCGACGACGCCACCGCACGAGCCAGTGAGCTGGTGCGATCGTGGAACTGATCTTCTGGTGGTCCATCCCCGTGTGGGCCGCGCTCGTCGTCGCCGTCGTGCTGGTGCTGCGTCGCCGCCGGCCGGAGGCCGTCGCCCCGTCGTTGCCGATCGCCCACCGCGACCGGCTCACCGCCCTGCCCGGATACGCACGGGCGCTCGCCCGCTACCGTCGCCTGCTCGTGCTCATCGTCGCGAGTCTCGCGGTTCTGTTGTTCGGTGCGGTCGCGCTCACCGCGAGGCCCGCCTCGGTGGAGTCAGTGCAACCCGAACTGAAGAACCGCGACATCGTGCTGTGCCTCGACATCTCGGGGTCGATGGTCGACTACGACCGCGAGGTGCTCGACGTGTTCGGCGAGCTCGCCACACAGTTCACGGGAGAGCGCATCTCCCTCGTGGTCTTCAACGCCTCGGCCGTCACCCGGTTTCCACTCACCAGCGACTACGACTACATCTCGAAGCAGCTCGTCGAACTGCGCGACCAGTTCGACTCCACCGAGAGCGACTACTACCGCGGAACGCTCTACGGCAACGGCTCCTCCCTCGTCGGCGACGGTCTCGCCTCGTGCGCCGTGCGGTTCGACTCTCCCGACCAGGAGCGCAGCCGCTCGGTGATCCTGGTGACCGACAACCTGATCGCGGGGGAGCCGATCTTCAGCCTCCCCGAGGCCGGCGAGCTCGCACAGTCGCGCGGGGTGCGGGTCTACGGCATCAACCCGGGCGACACCGAGGCGAAGGCCTACCTCGCGCCGCTCGCCAACGAGTTCCGCACCGTCGTCGACGGCACGGGAGGCGCGTACTTCGCCCTCGACGACCCTCGGGCGATCCCCTCGATCGTCGACGAGATCACCGCCCAGCAGGCGGCGGCGATGACCGGCGAGCCCGAGTTCGTTCTCGTCGACCAGCCCGCGGTCGGCGTGCTGCTGGCCTTCTTCGGGCTCGCCGCCTTCTTCGGACTCGTCTGGAGGCTGCGCCGATGATCGCCTTCGACCCCGTCGCCCCGCTCTGGCTGATCGCACTGCTGGCCATCGCCCTCGTCGCGTTCTGCGTCTGGTGCCTCGTCACCTCGTCCGATGCCCGCGCGCGCCTCGCCTGGGCGCTGCGCATCGCCGCGGTGCTGCTGCTCGTGGCGGTGGCGGTGCGCCCGGTGATCCCCGCCGACCCGGCGACCCGCTCGACCTCGGCCGGCGGACTCGAGGTCTACATCGCCGTCGACACCACGAGCAGCATGGCCGCCGAAGACTGGGGCACGGCCGGCGGCGCCCAGCGTCTCGAGGGCGTCAAGGCCGACATCGCGGCGATCGCCGACGCCCTCCAGGGTGCGAGCTTCTCGCTCGTCACCTTCGACGGCGACGCGGTGCAGCGGGTGCCGTTGACGTCGGATGCCTCGGCTCTGGTCTCCGCCGGAGACGTGCTCACCCAGGAGATCACCGCCTACTCGCAGGGGAGCAGCGTCGACGAGCCCGTCGAGCTGCTCGCCGAGATACTCGGGGCCGCCGCCGACCAGGATCCGCGCCAGGAACGAGTGCTGTTCTACCTCGGCGACGGCGAGCAGACGGCCGCCACGGAGCCGGGATCGTTCAAGTCGCTCGCGCCGCTCATCAGCGGGGGAGCGGTGCTCGGCTACGGAACAGCCGAGGGCGGCCGCATGAGGGAGTTCGGCGGCTACGTCGACCCGAACGCGCCCGACCTCTACATCCAGGACTTCTCGGCGGCGACCCCCGTCGACGCCGTGTCGCGCATCGACGAGACCAGGCTCGAGGGTATCGCCGGGCAGCTCGGCGTCGCATACCAGCACCGTGACGCGGGCTCCGGCATCGGCGCGATCCTCGCCCAGTACGACCCGGGAGCCGCGACAGTCACCGACGGCGTCCGCGACGTGCGCACCGAGCTCTACTGGATCCCCGCCGCGGCCCTCGGCCTCTTCGCGCTCTACGAGGTTCTCGCGCTCGGCGGGCTGTTGGTGGAGGCCCGCGGAGCATCCCGCCGGCCAGGCGACCTCCCAGGGAGCAGCACATGACGCGCGAGCTCGAGACCCGGTCACGCCGGAGGCGGCGGGCGAGATACCTGCTCTTCTCGCTGCCCGTCGTCATCGCCCTGCTCTATGTGGCCACGCGGCTGATGGGCCTCTCGGTCGTCAACGGCGCCGCCCTCGACCTGTTCGACCAGGCGCGGTTCGAGTCGAGCGCGGAGAAGTCGACGGAGCTGCTCGACGAGACGGTCGTCGAGCCGTACATCCCGTGGTTCAACCGCGGCGACGCCTACGCGGCCCAGGAGAAGTACACCGACGCGATCGACGACTTCGAGAAGGCACTCGAACTGGCCCCCGCCGAACGCGAGTGCGACGTGCGGGTGAACCTCGCCCTCAGCTGGGAACGACTGGGCGACATCTACGCCGTGAACGGCTACCCGCAGGGCGCCATCCAGCTCTACCAGGCCGCGAAGACCGTGATCGCCGAGGGCGACGACTGTGTGCCGCCGGAACCCTCCGGCGAAGACCTGCAGAAGGCGGGCCCCCGCGTCGACGCGAAGATCGAACAGTCGGAGCGCCAGCGCGACGCCGCCGACGGCGATACGGGAGACGGCCCCGGCACACTCGAGGAACAGCTCGACGAGCTCGGCCAGAAGAGCGAAGCGGGCGAACAGGACAAGGCCACGCAAGACTCGTCGGATCGCGGCGAACAGTCGCAGCAATCGGGGCCTCCCGCGAAACCGTGGTGACGCGTGGTAGGCGATCACGGGCTGGCTCGGGTAACTTAGTCTGAGGTATTCGCGACCCAGAGGCTGCGGACCTAACAGATACCTGAATAGTGGAGGCCCTCAGTGGACATCGATCTGAGCGTGCTGCGTCTCATGGAAAGAGAGCGCGAGATTCCGTTCGAGGAACTCGTGGGCATCATCGAGCAGGCCATTCTCACGGCCTATCTCAAGCACACCGAAGAGAACGACCAGAAGCCGGGTGAGGCGCCTGCGAAGGCACGCGTCCACCTGGACCGCAAGACCGGGCACGTGAGCGTGTTCGTGGCCGAGCTCGACGAAGACGGCACCGTGATCGGTGAGGCCGAAGACAGCCCGAGCGACTTCGGCCGCATCGCGGCGTTCGCGGCCAAGCAGGTCATCAACCAGCGGCTGCGCGACATCGCCGACGAGCACATCCTCGGCGAGTTCCGCGGACGCGAGGGCGACATCGTCGCCGGCGTGATCCAGCAGGGCCCCAACCCCCGGATGATCCACGTCGACCTCGGAACGATCGAGGCGATCCTGCCCCCCGAAGAGCAGGTCCCGAGCGAGGACTACAAGCACGGCAGCCGCCTGCGCGTCTACGTGACCAGCGTCGCGAAGGGCGCGAAGGGCCCGCAGATCACCGTGAGCCGCACGCACCCGGCACTCGTCCGCAAGCTGTTCGCACTCGAGGTCCCCGAGATCGCGAGCGGACTCGTCGAGATCACCTCGCTCGCACGCGAGGCCGGGCACCGCACCAAGATGGCCGTGCGCGCCACCGAGGCCGGGATCAACGCCAAGGGATCGTGCATCGGCGAGCTCGGACAGCGCGTCCGTGCCGTCTCGGCCGAGTTGGGCGACGAGAAGATCGACATCGTCGACTACTCCGAAGACCTCGCGACCTTCGTCGCCAATGCGCTGTCACCGGCACGGGTCACGAGCTCCTACGTCATCGACGAGTCGACCAAGGCGGTGCGGGCTCTCGTTCCCGACTACCAGCTGTCGCTCGCGATCGGCAAGGAGGGCCAGAACGCCCGACTCGCCGCGAAGCTCACGGGTGCGCGCATCGACATCCAGCCCGACTCGATTCTCGAAGACAAGTAGCATTCCGCACGCTGAGCCTGTCGAAGCGCCCCTTCGGCAGGCTCAGGGACCAGTACCCGCACACAACAGGGGGTAGTATGGACTCCGTTAGAACTTGCCTCGGCTGCCGAGCGCGCGCCGACCGTTCCTCCTTGTTGAGGCTGGTCGCTCGTGACGGCGTCGTCGTCGCCGATCCGTCGGCAACGCTTCCCGGTCGAGGTGCGTGGGTTCATCCCGCGGTTCAGTGCGTAGAAGCCTCAGTGAAACGCAAGGCCTTCGGCCGGGCGTTTCGTTCGAGCGTCACGGTCGATACCGTGCAGCTTCTCGCAGATGGAGGAGTCTCATCGAGACTCCATGAAGAACAGGCTGATTGACCTATGGACAACTAATGAGCGGCTCGAAATGAGTTCCGTCCACTAATGGTCTGCCCCTGTCCGGGTGCAGACCCAGACAGGAGAATTGTGGCTGCCAAACCACGCGTACACGAAATCGCCGCCGAACTCGGCGTCGACAGCAAGATCGCCCTCGACAAGCTCAAAGAAATGGGCGAATACGTCAAGGGCCCGTCATCCAGCATTGAGCCCCCCGTCGCCCGCCGCCTCAAGGCTGCGCTCGAAGCACAGGGGATCAAGCCGGCCCCCGAGGCTCCCAAGCCTCCCGTCAAGGCTGCAGCCCCGCGTCCCGCGGCGCCCAAGCCCGCAATCGTCGAGGCGCCCGTCGTCGTCGACGAACCGGTCGCCGAGCCGGTAGTCCACGCTCCCGCACCCCTCACGGTCGCCGAGCGCCAGGCCCAGGCGGAGGCGGCAGCAGCCGCAGCCGCGGCAGCCCCGGCCGCTCCCGCCGAGGGTGCGACCCCCGCTGCCCGCCCCGGCACCCCCGGTGCGTCCAGCATCCCGCGCCCCGGCGCCCCCCGCCCCGGCAACAACCCGTTCGGCAGCAACCAGGGAATGCAGCGCCCCGGCGCAGCGCGCCCCGGCAACAACCCGTTCGCGAGCAACCAGGGCATGCAGCGTCCCGGCGCACCCGCGGCCGGCGGCACCTCCAGTGCCCCCGGTATCCCGCGTCCCGGCGCCCCCCGCCCCGGCGCTCCGCGTCCGGGTGGGCCCGGCCAGGGTGCACGTCCGCCGGCATTCGGTGCTCGTCCGGCCGGTGCCGGTCGTCCCGGTGGCGCAGGCGGAGCTCGTCCGGCCGGTGGCGGTTTCCGTCCCGGTGGCGCTCCAGGAGCGACCCCCGGTACTCCCGGATCCAACTTCGGCCCCAACCGCCCCGCAGGCGGCGGCGGTCGCGGTCGCGGTCCCGGTGGTGGCACCGCTGGTGCCTTCGGCCGTGGTGGCGGAAAGAGCAAGGCCCGCAAGTCGAAGCGCACAAAGCGCGCCGAGTTCGAGCTTCGCGAAGCACCGTCGCTCGGTGGCGTCAGCGTTCCCCGCGGCGACGGCTCGACGGTCATCCGTCTCCGTCGCGGCGCGTCCATCACCGACTTCGCCGACAAGATCGACACGAGTCCCGGAAACCTGGTCACCGTGCTGTTCCACCTCGGACAGATGGCGACCGCTACCGAGTCCCTCGACGAGGCGACCTTCGGCATCCTCGGCGACGAGCTCGGCTTCAAGATCGACATGGTCTCGCCGGAAGACGAAGACCGCGAGCTGCTGAGCGGCTTCTCGATCGACCTCGACCAGGAGCTCGAAGACGAAGACGACGAAGACCTCGAGATCAGGCCTCCCGTCGTCACCGTCATGGGCCACGTCGACCACGGTAAGACCAAGCTGCTCGACGCGATCCGCAACGCCAACGTCGTCGCAGGCGAGGCTGGCGGAATCACGCAGCACATCGGTGCGTACCAGGTCGAGGCTGTTCACGAGGGCATCGACCGCAAGATCACCTTCATCGACACCCCGGGCCACGAGGCGTTCACCGCCATGCGCGCCCGTGGTGCTCAGGTCACCGACATCGCGATCCTCGTGGTCGCGGCCGACGACGGAATCATGCCGCAGACGGTTGAGGCTCTCAACCACGCGCAGGCAGCCGGCGTTCCGATCGTCGTCGCGGTGAACAAGGTCGACAAGGTCGGCGCCAACCCGGCCAAGGTGCGCCAGCAGCTCACCGAGTTCGGTCTCGTCGCAGAAGAGTACGGCGGAGACACGATGTTCGTCGACGTCTCGGCGCTCAACAACGTCGGTATCGACAAGCTGCTCGACGCCGTTCTGCTCACCGCAGACGCCGGCCTCGACATGCGTGCCAACCCGAACAAGGACGCCCGTGGTGTCGCCATCGAGGCGAAGCTCGACAAGGGCCGTGGTGCGGTTGCGACCGTGCTCATCCAGTCGGGAACGCTCGAGGTCGGAGACCCGATCGTCGCCGGAACGGCCTACGGCCGCGTTCGTGCGATGTTCGACGAGAACGGCGATTCCGTCGAGTTCGCGACTCCCGCCCGCCCCGTGCAGGTGCTCGGACTCACGTCCGTTCCCCGTGCAGGCGACACGTTCCTCGTGACCGACGACGACCGCACCGCCCGCCAGATCGCCGAGAAGCGCGAAGCAGCAGAGCGCAACGCCCTGCTCGCCCGTAGCCGCAAGCGCATCAGCCTCGAGGACTTCACCAAGGCCCTCGAAGACGGCAAGGTCGAGTCGCTCAACCTCATCATCAAGGGTGACGTCTCCGGTGCTGTCGAAGCGCTCGAAGAGTCGCTGCTCAAGATCGAGGTCGACGAGTCGGTTCAGCTGCGCATCATCCACCGTGGTGTCGGTGCCGTCACGGAGAGCGACGTCAACCTCGCTACCGTCGACAACGCCATCATCATCGGCTTCAACGTGCGCCCCGACCCGAAGGCGCGCGACCGCGCGTCTCGCGAGGGTGTCGACGTGCGTTTCTACTCGGTCATCTACGCGGCTCTCGAAGACGTGGAGAACTCGCTCAAGGGAATGCTCAAGCCGGAGTTCGAAGAGGTTCAGTCGGGTGTCGCGGAAATCCGCGAGATCTTCCGTTCCTCCAAGTTCGGCAACGTCGCTGGTGTCATCGTGCGTTCCGGTACGATCACCCGCAACGCCAAGGCTCGCGTCATCCGCGAGGGAGTCGTCGTCGGCGACAACCTCGCGATCGAGAGCCTGCGTCGCTTCAAGGACGACGTCACCGAGGTACGTACGGACTTCGAGGCCGGTATCGGTCTCGGCAAGTTCAACGACATCCAGATCGGCGACGAGATCGAGACGATCGAAATGAAGGAAAAGCCGCGGGTCTAACACCCCGGCGAGTTCGGTGATTGGGCAGGTCGTTCACGGCCTGCCCAATCACCGCCTTAACTACCAAGGAGCTTCACATGGCCGACCAGGCTCGCGCCGCCAAGATGGCGGACCGCATCAAGGTAATCATCGCCAAGACCCTCGAGCGCGGCGTCAAAGACCCTCGGCTCGGCTTTGTGACGATCACCGACGTCCGCGTCACGGGTGATCTCCAGCACGCCTCCGTGTTCTACACGGTCTACGGTTCCGACGAGGAGCGCGCCGACACGGCCGCCGCCCTCAAGTCGGCGACCGGGATGATGCGCAGCGAAGTGGGCAAGAACATCACCGCGCGCCTCACTCCGAGCATCGAGTTCATCGCCGACGGAATCCCCGAGAACGCCGCGCTCATCGAGTCGCTGCTCAACGAGGCCCGCTCACGCGACGCCCAGTCGGAGACCCTCGCCAAGACGGCTCAGTACGCCGGAGACGAAGACCCCTACGTCAAGCCGCGCGTCTATGTCGAAGAGGACGTTGTCGAAGACGACGACGCGTCTGACGATGACGATGACGACGACGCAGTGTTCGAGGCCGGGCCGCGCCCGTAGCCGTCAGCCGTTCGCGGCGACCAGCAGCAGGGGAAGCACCACGAGGGTGTTCAACGCGCAGGCGGCGACGAGAGCGACGATGCCCGGCCAGTTCGTCGCCGTGGCCTCGGCCCCGCGGCTTCTGCGCGCCCTGACGAGCCCGGCGATCGCGATCCCGATCGTGATCACGCCCGCGAAGAACGAGACGCCCCACGAGAACAGGATGTAGTACGAGGTCTCCTGCGAGTTCACCCAGTCGGGCCGGTCGAACGGATCGCCCAGTGTCCAGACGATGAACGCCCAGTAGGCGAGCAGCACGGCGTCGGAGACGAGGGCCACCCAGGTCAGTCTGGAGACCGGATGCTTCGCGAGAATACTGTTTCCGTAGATGAGGGGCACTCCGCAACCCTCTCACGCGGCGCTACCCGGGCAGTTCGTACGACCCGTCGACACGCACGACGAGCCCGTCGACGAGCAGCCCCGCGAGAGCTCTCTCACGCTGGTCGGCTATCGCCCAGGTGCGTGCGATCTCGTCTGCCGTCACCGGCAGGTCGCTCGCGCGCAACTCGGCCATGATGAGTCCGCGCACCTGCCGGTCTGACCCGGCGAATTTCTTCTGCACGGGCGCTCGCCGGCCCTCGAACGCCGGATAGCCGGCCAGCCGCCACGCGCACTGTGCGGCGATCGGGCACATCTCGCAGCGGGGAGACCGGGCGGTGCACACGATCGCCCCGAGCTCCATGATGGCGACGTTGGCTCGACGGGCATCCGCTGTCGAATCGGGGAGGACCGCCTCCATGTCGGCGAGGTCGCGTTTGGCCGCCGGGCCCGGCTCGCCCTGGCCGTGCACCGCGCGGGCGATGACCCGGCGGATGTTCACGTCGACGACCGGATGCCGGTGGCCGTACGCGAAGACGGCCACGGCCCGTGCCGTGTAGTCGCCGACTCCCGGGAGCGCCAGCAGCGACGGCACGTCGTGCGGCACAACGCCGCCGTGGCGTTCGGTGATCGCGACGGCGGCCGCGTGCAGGGCGAGCGCCCGCCGGGGGTAGCCGAGACTCGCCCACGCCCGCACGGCGTCGCCCGAGGGGGCCGCCGCGAGGTCTGCCGGGGTCGGCCAGCGCTCGAGCCATTCCTCGAGCCGGGGGATCACCCGCACGACGGGGGTCTGCTGCAGCATGAACTCGCTCACCAGGGTGCCCCACGCCGTGAAGCCGGGACGCCGCCAGGGCAGATCACGCCCGTTGCCCTCGAACCAGTCGATCGTCGCGGGTGCAATGCTCACACCTCCACTCTAAGGTCGGCCCACACCTACGGGGGCCGTGCCGGGCGGAGGCCGACGGCCGGGCGTAGGCTGACGGCATGACGCGCTGGGCACCTCAGAAGAAGGACGTTCTCGCCTCCCTCGCGGAGGAGATCCTGCACAACTACGGCCGGGGGCGCACCATCGTCGCGGTCGACGGCATCGACGTGTCGGGCTCGAGCGAGTTCGCCGACGACCTCGCGACCGCGATGCGGCTCAGGGGCCACGCGGTCTTCCGCGCGTCGATCGAGGGATTCCACCGCCCACGCGCCCTGCGCTACGCCCGCGGCCGTGACTCGCCGGAGGGTTTCTACCGCGACTCCTACGACTACCGCACCTTCAAGCGCACCCTCGTCGAGCCGTTCCGTATGGGCGGCAGCACGAGCTTCGTCGCCGCTGCATTCGACGTGCACCGCGACGCGCAGATCGAGCCGGTCTGGCTCAGCGGACCCGCCGACGCGGTGCTCATCGTCGACGGCAGCTTCCTCAACCGGCCCGAACTGCGCGGTTTCTGGAACTACTCCGTCTGGCTCGAGGTCTCCGACGCCGAGGCGGAGGCGAGACGCATCGACCGCGACCGCACCTGGCCGAACCCCCGGCCCGAACGCCACCTGCGCTACAGCGGCGCACAGGCCCTCTATGCCGTGGAATCCACACCGCGCACACGGGCGAACGCGATCATCGACAACACCGACGTCGACACGCCCCGCCGCCGGTTCGCCGACAGCTGCTAGCGGCCCTGCCCGCCGACGCCCGCCCCTTTCGGTTCAGGACGCGGTCGCCGCGCGCGCGACGACGACCTCGGGCACCACAAACGCCTTGCTCGACTCGACCTCGTGCACGAGCCGCACGATGAGCGCGTTGATCGGCGTCGCGACACCCGCACGTTCGCCCGCGGCGACGACGGCACCGCCCAGGTAGTCGATCTCGCTCGGCTGGTCGCGGCGGATGCTCTGCAGCGTCGACCCCGGATTCGGCACCGGGCCCATGCGGCGGCGCATCCGCAGCGGAAGCTGCTGCGCCACCCAGTAGGGCGCTACCGCGAAAGCACGCAGGGTCGTGTCGCCGAGACCGCCGAGCCGCGCGAACGTCACACCGAGGGCGTGGCCCACGGCGACCCCCTCGCGCAGGCTGAGCACGAGCACCCTGCGCAGGCCGCGGTGCGCGATCACGTCTTGCACGCTCAACCCGGTGACCGCGGGGAGGGCGTTCACCTGGTTGATGATCAGCTTCGTCCACTGCGCGGAGGCGAAGTCGTCGATCTGACGCACCGGCATCACCGGCGACAGCAGTCGGACGAACGCCGTGACCGCCTCCGCGTCGTCGCCGCCGATGAACGTCGGGTTGGGCGTTGTGATCGTGACCTCGCCGGGGGAGAGGTAGGAGGCGGCGAACATCGCGAGCCCGCCGACGACGCGTGAACGGGGCGAGGCGTCGCGTGCGTTGGCGATCCCGTCGAGGCCGTTCTGCACCACGAGGAGCGGGGAGTCGCCGAGAAACTCGAGGTTGTCGGCGAGCGCCGCGACGGCGTCGTGCGCCTTCGTCGTGAGGATGACCATGTCGGCCGGGGCGGTGAGCCGCGCACTCGCCGCGACCTGTGCGGTCGTGTCGCCCCACGCGCCGCGGAGCCGGATCCCGCCCTCGCGGATCGCGGCGAGCTGCGCGCCGCGGGCGGTGACCTCGACCTCGTGGCCGGCCCGGGAGAGCACGGCCGCGATGGCTCCGCCCACGGCTCCGGCTCCGATCACGGCGATTCGCATGGGGCAAGCCTAGGCGTTCGCGCTGGCCGATCCCGGGGAAGGCGCCCGGCGCGAATTGCTACCATCGAGACCATGCCTTCCTCGCCCCAGCAGCAGCGCCCGCAGCCGCCGATCGTCGCCCGGTGAAGCCGCCGACGAACCCGGCCAGCGGCATCCTGCTCGTCGACAAGCCGCAGGGCCTCACGAGCCACGACGTCGTCTCACGCACCCGCAAGCTGGCCGGAACCCGCAAGATCGGCCACGCGGGAACGCTCGACCCGATGGCGACCGGCCTGCTCGTGCTCGGAATGAACAGCTCGACCCGGCTGCTCACCTTTCTCGTCGGCCTCGGCAAGGAGTACTTCGCCACCGTGAGGCTCGGGCAGTCGAGCGACACGGATGACGCGGAGGGAACCCTCGGCGAACCCGTCGACGCCTCCGGGGTCGCAGACGACCGCATCGCGGCGGGTATCGCGGCGCTGACCGGCGAGATCTCGCAGGTGCCCAGCAGCTTCAGTGCGATCAAGGTCGGCGGCAAACGGGCCTACTCCCTCGCCCGGGCGGGGGAAGACGTGGAGCTCACGGCCCGCACGGTCACGATCGCGGCGTTCGAGGTGCTCGACACCCGCCGCTCCGACGGCTTCGTCGACATCGACGTGCGGGTGGAATGCTCGAGCGGCACCTACATCCGCGCCCTCGCCCGCGACCTCGGCATCGCTCTCGGAGTCGGCGGGCACCTCACGGCGCTGCGCCGATCGAAGGTCGGCCCGTTCGACGTCGCCCAGGCCTCCACACTCGAGGACCTCGTGGTGAACGACCGGTTGCTCACGCCCGCGAGCGTGGCGACCACCCTCTTCCCCGCCCACACCCTCGACGAGCAGAGCGTCATCGACCTCGTGCACGGCAAGCGCCTCGACATCCCGCAGCTCGCGGGCACCGAGGGCCCCATCGCCGGTCTCGGCCCGGACGGCAGGCTCGTCGGCCTGCTCTCCGCCACCGGGTCGACGGTGAAGCCGCTCGTGAACTTCCCCACCGACGAGGTCCTGGCATGACCGGAGCTCGCATGACCGGAGTTTTCATATGATCGAGTGGCTCACCTGGGCGCAGATCGCCGTCGCCGTCGTCGCCGGCCTCCTCGGCGTCGCGCTCGGCCTCCTCGGCCGCACCCCGAACGACCTCACGATGGGCGCCACCGCCCTCGTGACGATGCTCCTGGTCGTTCAGGTGGTCGTCTCGCTGCTCGCCCCGGTCTTCGGAAACACCGCGACGGGCAGCGCGCTCGAGTTCTGGGTCTACCTCGTGACGGCCCTCCTCATCCCGCCGTTGGCGATCGTGTGGGGCCTCGTCGACCGCACCAGATGGAGCACGGTCATCCTCGGCGTCGCCAACCTCGCGGTCGCGGTCATGCTGTACCGCATGTATCAGATCTGGTTCGTCCAGGTCGCGTAATCTAGTGGCAATGACCACCACGACTTCCTCACGTTCGACCGGCGTCGGACGCGTACTCATCGCCGTCTACGGCCTCCTCGCGCTCGCGGCGACCGGGCGAAGCGTATTCCAGCTCCTCGACGACTTCGAGCGGGCCCCCGTGGCCTACGCGCTGTCGGCTCTCGCGGCGGTCGTGTACATCCTGGCCACGGTCGCGCTCATCATGCCCGGCGACGTCTGGTACCGGGTGGCGTGGATCACCATCGGCTTCGAGTTTCTCGGCGTGCTCGTCGTGGGACTCCTCAGCATCTTCGACCCCGTGCTGTTTCCCGCCAAGACCGTGTGGTCGATGTTCGGCCGTGGCTACGGCTTTGTGCCGCTCGTGCTGCCGATCCTGGGCATGCTGTGGCTGTACCGTCACCGCGCCCGTGTCACGCCCGCCGCCGTCTCAGAATCCCCGGCGGTCTGAGCGTGCTGTTCTTCGACGCGCTCTCCGAGGTGCCCGCTGACTTCGGCCCGAGCGCCGTGGCCATCGGCAAGTTCGACGGCGTGCACGCGGGCCACCGTCGCATCATCGACGAGCTGCGCACCGTGGCCGAGCGCGACTCGCTCGCGGCGACGATCGTGACGTTCGACCGGCATCCGCTCAGCATCGTCAGGCCCGAGGCCTGCCCGCCGCCGCTCGTCAGCAATGCGCAGAAGGTCGAACTGCTCGAGGAGTCGGGCGTCGACGCCACGCTGATGCTCACCTTCGACCGTGCGTTCAGCCAGCTGCCCCCCGAGGAGTTCGTTAAGAGCATCCTCGTCGACGCCCTGCACGCCCGCGTCGTGATGGTCGGCGCCGACTTCCGTTTCGGGGCCAAGGGCGCCGGAGACGTGCGGGTGCTCGAGACCCTCGGCCGTGAGCACGGGTTCACCGTGAAGCTCATCGACGACGTCGTCTCGCCTGCCGCGGGATCCGCCCACACCCGTCGGGCCTCGTCGACGTGGATTCGCGAGCTGCTGGCGGAGGGCCGGGTCGCCGAGGCGACGGTCGTCCTCGGTCATGCGCCGTGCGTGCGCGGCGTCGTAGTGATGGGCGCCCAGCGCGGCCGCGAGCTCGGGTTCCCCACCGCGAACCTGTCCCCTCAGAACGAGGGGTTCATCCCGGGCGACGGCGTGTACGCGGCCTGGTTCACCGTCGACGGCCGCCGCTACGGGGCCGCGGTCTCGATCGGCAACAACCCGACGTTCCAGGGTGTGCCCGAGAAGCAGGTCGAGGCGCACGTGCTCGACGAGACGATCGACCTCTACGGCAAGACCGTTGAGGTCGCCTTCGTCGAGTACATCCGCGGGCAGGTCAAGTACTCCACGGTCGAGGCGCTCATCGACCAGATCGCCGACGACGAGCGCAAGGTGCGCGTCATCCTCGGCTACCCCGACAAGGCAGTCGCCCAGCGCGCCTAGCCGTCGCGGCCCGCGGTCAGCGCTGGATCAGGTTCGCCAGCGGAACCCGCACGCCGTTCTGGATCTTCGTGATCACGTCGTCGGGGATCTTCTTCACGATCGGCAGTTCGAGCTCTTTCGCCCACGATCCGATCTTGTCGACGATCTCGTCGCTGTCGAGACCGCGCAGGAAGGGCTGGATCTGCGCCCACATCGGCTCGAGCGCCTTGATGTCGAAGTGCTTGCCGCCGAACAGGTTGCCGACGACCCCCTCGAGTCCTCCGAGGTCGAATCCGCCGTCTGAGTTCTTGGCCATCTGCTGCTCCTTCTCTCCGCCCTCCATCGTATGGTGACCGGCGTCGTCCGGGACTCCGCCGCGACCGAACAGGAACAGCGTGATGCGGGCCGCCGGCGCGTGGATGCGGCTGGCGCCCCGCCCCACCCGCCAGTCGCCGTCGGTGGCGACAAGAGTCGTTCCGGCCAGCACGGCGCGGATCGGCAGGGGAGCGCCGAGGGCGCGGGCGATGGCCACGGCCCCGAGTGTCGTCGGGTCGATCGCGACCGGCCTGCCGGTGATCTCGGCCGTGTCGAGGGCGGCGACGACCGCGATCGAGAGGTCGCCGATGCGCGTCTTGCGGGCGTTGTCGGCGAGGGATCTGAGGTCGGCGGCCAGCTCGCCGGCGGGCTTGGCGGCCGTCTCGGTCGCGCTGTCGCGCCGGGAGAGGCGTGCGGATGCCCGGCCCAGGCCGGTCGTCGACAGTCGCCAGACGAGAGGGCCGGCGACGGCGCGCAGGCCGGCGTCTGCGGGTGTGCCTGCTGCCGCATCCAGTTCGCCGGCGACCGACCGCAACACGGTGCCGAACGCGGTCGACCAGTCGCCCGACACGGCGCTCTCGTCGTGCTTCGGGCGTTGGCTCAGCGGCAGGTGCCGCGACACGTCGCTCATGTCGTCTACCTTACGCACCGCCCCTAGACTGAACGGGTGCCACCGACCCGCCCTCTGCCTCTCTGGGCCGGCCGCTCTGTCGCGCTGATCGCCGTCATCGCGGTGGCCCTCAGCCTGCGCACCGCCGTCGCCTCGATCTCGCCGATCATCGCCGAGATCCGTGAGGACATCCCGCTGACGAACGTGGGCATCGGACTCCTCGGCATGCTCCCGCCGATCTTCTTCGCGCTCTCCGGCTTTGTCGGCCCGTTCGTCTCGCGGCGGCTCGGTCTCGAACTGGCTATCGTCGTATCGATCGCGGTCATGGCGGTCGGCCACGTCGTGCGCGCCGCATCCGGGTCGTTCGCTGTTCTGCTGGTCGGCAGCGCGCTCGTCCTGATGGGCGTGGGCATCTGCAACGTGCTGCTGCCGCCCGTGGTCAAACGCTACTTCCCCGACCGCATCGGGCTCGTCACCGCCACCTACGCGACGATCATGTCGATCAGCACCGCGGTGCCGTCGCTGCTGGCCGTGCCGGTGAGCGACTCGCTCGGCTGGAGGTTCTCCCTCGCGATCTGGGCGGCCCTCGCGGGCGTCGCTCTGGTGCCCTGGCTGGTGCTGCTCGGCCGTCAGCGCCGGGCCTCGGCGGCCAGGGAACACGACGTGGCGGCGGTCGAGGTGCCGGATGCGGCGCTCGAACGACGGCTCTGGCATTCTCCCGTCGCGATCGCCATCGTCGTCACCTTCTCGGTCTCGACCATCAACGTCTACGCCCTGTTCGCCTGGCTGCCGCAGATCCTCGTCGACATCGTCGGTGTCACACCCGCGGTCGCGGGCACGCTCCTCGCCGTGTTCAGCATCGCGGGCCTGCCCGCCTCGATCATCGCGCCGATCCTGGTCAGCCGTCTGCGCAGCCCGGCCTGGATCATCGTCGCTGGCGTTGTGTCGTTCGTCGTCGGCTACGTCGGGCTGCTCGTCGCACCGCACACGCTCACCGCGCTGTGGGTGCTGCTGCTGGGCCTCGGGCCGATCCTCTTCCCGGTCTGCCTCGTGCTCATCAACACCCGCACCCGCACCCACACGGGGTCGGTCGCGCTCAGCGGGTTCGCGCAGGCCATCGGCTACTCGGTGGGCGCCTTCGGCCCGCTCATCGTGGGTATGCTGCACGACGCGAGCGGCGGCTGGAGCATCCCGTTGACGTTCCTGCTCGCGACGACGCTCGCTGCGATCTTCGGTGCCGTCGTGCTGTCGAAGCCCGCCTTCGTCGAAGACGAGCTCGCGCGTTAGAACCGGTGTGTTCTGCCGTCGTGCTGTCGAAGCCCGCCTTCGTCGAAGACGAGCTCGCGCGTTAGAGGCGGTCGTTGCCTTGTGCGGGGTCGATTGCCTTGTGCGCGGTCGCTTGCCTAGTGCAGCATGTCGGCGCGATGCACAAGCGCGGCCGATCCGATGAGCGGGCCCGCGTCGGAGAGGGCGGAGGGCACGACCTTCACCTTGGTCACGAACCCGAACGCGACTCTCTTGGCGATGGCCTCGCGGATGAACCGGAAGAGGTCGGGCGTCACACGCGAGAATCCGCCGCCGATCGCCACGATCTCGAGGTCGGCGAGTGCGGTCGCAGAGGCGATGGCCTGCCCGATGGCGCGACCCGAGCGCTCGACGGCGGCGACGGCGATCGGGTCTCCCGCGGCGTAGGCGGCGGCGAGGTCTTCGCCGGTCGCTCCCACCCAGCCCTGGCGGTTGGCCCAGGCCACGGTCTTGGGGCCCGAGGCGATCGCCTCGACGCAGCCGGTGCCGCCGCACAGGCAGGGGTCGTCGAACCCGCCCACCTCGACGTGGCCGATGTGCCCGGCGTTGCCGGTGGGGCCCGCGATGGCCGAACCCTGCAGGATGAGGCCGCCGCCGATGCCGGTCGAGACGATCATGCCCATGACGTTGTCGTAGCCGACCGCGGCGCCGACCCAGTGTTCGGCGAGTGCGATGCACTCGCCGTCCATGCGCATGGTGACCGGCACGCCGGGCACCGCGTCGGCGACGAGCCGGCGCAGCGGGTAGTCGCGCCAGACGGGGAGGTTGAGGGGGGAGACGAGTCCGTCGGCGACCGTGATCGGGCCGGCCGACCCCACGCCGACGCCGAGCAGCCTGCTGTCGGGGGAGCGCGAGGCGAGTGCGTCGCCGAGCACCGAGCGCACGGCGTTCGCGAGGTCGTCGGAGCTCGAGCGCGGGCCGGTGGGCCGGCGGAAGCGGCTGCCGGCGACGACGGTGCCGTTCGAGTCGACGAGCGCCGCCTCGGCCTTGGTGCCGCCGATGTCGATCGCGAGAGCGAGATCCGGTGTTGTGGGGGTCTCGGCCGTCGTCGTCGTCATACTCGATATTCTATGGTCGGTCGATGCCCCTCCCGTGCTTCGTGAACTCGCAGGACGCGGGCGTAGCGTGGGCGGATGACTGAACAGCGAGTACTGGTGACCGGAGCGAGCGGATACATCGGCGGGCGTCTCGTGCCGCGCCTGCTCGCCGCCGGATACAGCGTGCGGGTCGCCGTGCGCACCCCCGAGCGGCTGCGCGACTATCCGTGGGCGGGCGACGTCGAGATCGTGCGCGCCGACCTCACCGTGCGCGACGAGGTCGAGAGCGCCGTCGACGGCGTCGACGTTCTCTACTATCTCGTGCACGCGATGGGCTCGGGCGGCAGTTTCGAAGAGTCCGAGTCGCTCGCCGCGACCACCGTCGCCGAGGCCGCGAAGGCAGCGGGGGTCTCCCGCATCGTCTATCTCGGCGGGCTGCACCCCGACGGCAAGCTGAGCCCGCACCTGCGTTCCCGTGCCGAGGTGGGCCGCATACTGCTCGAGTCGGGCGTGCCGACGGTCGCCCTGCAGGCGGGAACGGTGATCGGCTCGGGATCCGCCTCGTTCGAGATGATCAGGCACCTCACCGACGTGCTGCCCTACATGCCCGCGCCCAAGTGGGTGCGCAACTTCATCCAGCCCATCGCGGTGCGCGACGTGCTGCACTACCTGGTCGGCGCGGCCACACTGCCCGCCGCGGTGAACCGCACCTTCGACATCGGCGGTCCCGACGTTCTGCGCTACGGGCAGATGATGAACGGCTACGCGCTCGAGGCGGGCCTCAAGCAGCGGCCGATCGCGTCGCTGCCCGTGCTCACCCCGTGGCTCGCATCGCAGTGGGTCAACCTGGTGACCCCGATCCCGCGGGCCCTGGCTATCCCGATCATCGCGTCGCTGCAGTACGACTGTGTGGTGCGCGAGCACGACATCGACGACTTCATCGCCCCGCCCGAAGGCGGGCTCACCGGCTACCGCCGCTCGGTCAGCCTCGCCCTCGGAAAGGAACGTGCGGGGGAGGTGGAGACGAGCTGGCAGAACGGCTCGGTCTTCGGCGCTCCGAGCGACCCGTTGCCGAGCGACCCCGAGTGGTCGGGCCACACGGTGTTCACCGACCTGCGTGAGAGGAGCTCGAGCGCGCGCCCCGACGAGCTGTGGCGTGTTGTCGAGGGCATCGGAGGCGACAACGGCTGGTACTCGTTCCCGCTCGCCTGGGCGGTGCGCGGATGGGCCGACAAGGTCGTGGGCGGGGTCGGGCTGCGCCGCGGCCGTCGCAACCCGAGCCGCTTGAATCTCGGCGAGGCCCTCGACTTCTGGCGGGTGGAGGCGATCGACCGCGGGCACTTCCTGCGGCTGCGCGCGGAGATGCGGGTTCCCGGCACCGCCTGGCTCGAGCTCACGGTCACCCCCGACGGCTCGGGCTCGACGTACACGCAGCGTGCGGTGTTCTTCCCTCACGGACTCGGCGGCCGGCTCTACTGGTTCGCGATCCTGCCGTTCCACGGCGTGATCTTCTCCGGCATGGCGAACCGGATCACCCTCGAGGCGCAGAAGAACACGCCGACGGCAATCGACGCCTAGGCGAAGCGGCCCGGCCCCCGAACGGGGGCAGCGCGTCGTATAACGGAATGGTAACGGGGTCGTTATAGTTGCAGCATCCCGACTGAGATTCGGGCGCACCCGAACCAGAACGGACTGTCAATGACGACAACCCGGGCATCGTCCTCGCTTACCCGCAGGCGCACCCGCGCCATCTCGGCCTCGGCGCTCGCCGCCGCCCTCGTACTGCTCATCGTGCTGAGCGCCACCCCGGCGCGTGTGCACGCCGAGAGCGTCTTCGGCACACTGCGCAGCCCCGGGCAGCCCGCACTGATCGCCGGGCACCGCGGCGACCGCTCGGCGGCCCCCGAGAACACGCTCCCGGCCCTGCAGGGCGCGCTCGACAGCGCCATGGACTTCGTCGAGACCGACCTCCAGCTCACCGCCGACGGGGTTGTCGTGCTGATGCACGACGACACCGTCGACCGCACCACCGACGGCACCGGCGCCGTCGCCGACCTCACCTTCGCCGAGATCCGCGCCCTCGACGCCGGAACCTGGTATTCGACGAACTTCGCCGGCGCGACCGTCCCCTCCCTCGAGGAGTTCCTCGGCGTGTTCGCGGGGTCGTCGAAGCAGGCTCTGCTCGAGCTCAAGGGGTTCTGGACCGTCGATCAGGTGCGCCTCGTTGTGCGTCAGGTGAACGCGAGCGGCACCCAGCACCGGGTCACCTTCGCGAGCTTCGACTTCACAACGATGATGAACCTGCACACCGCGGCGCCCTCCATCCCGCGTGTGATCATCCAGCGCACCCTGCCCGCCGACCCGGTGGCGCTCGCCGAGCACTTCAGGGCGATCGCCATCCTCACGAGTCCCGCGTCGATCGAGGCCGACCCGAACGCCGTCGCGGCCATGCACGAGGCGGGCCTCGGTCTGCTGCTCTACACCCTCAACAGCAAACAGCGCTGGTCTGAGGCGCTCGCGCTCGGGGTCGACGGCATCGTCACCGACAAGCCCAGCAACCTCGACGAGTGGCTCGCCGAGACCGCCCCCGGCACCTGAACCCGGCTCGTGGTCTCAGCACCCGACCGGCGGCCGTGACAGCCCGGTGACAGCCCGGCTACAGCTCGCCCACCAGCGTCGTGTAGAAACGCACGCCGCGCAGCCAGGTCTGAACGCGTATCCGTTCGTTCACCGCGTGCAGAGTGCCGCGCTCCTCGCCCGACATCTCGAAGGGGCTGAAGCGGTATACGGTGTCGCTGATGCGGGCGAAGTGCCTGCTGTCGCTCATGGCGAGCATCACGTAGGGGGTGACGATCACCTCGCCGAACGTCTGCCGCACCGTGCGGGAGAGCAGGTCCCAGGCGGCACCGGTCGTCGGCGACACGGGGGAGGGCTCCGACTTCGTCAGCACGTCGACGCGCACGGCCGTGTCGCCGACCGCCGATCGCACGTGGCGTTCGGCCTCGTCGACCGACGACCCCTCGGCGATGCGCACGTTCAGGGTGGCCACCGCGCGCTCGGCGAGCACGTTCGCGGCCTGGCTGCCGCTCAACTGGGTCACCGCCTGGGTGGTGCGGATCATCGCACGGGTCTCGTCGCTCAGCCGCGCGAACAGGCGCAGCAGCAGCGGGCGGGTGAGCCAGAGGTTGCCGAAGGCCCAGCCGATCGGCCCGGTCGCGTGGCCTCCCATGACCCGCAGCATCTCGAGATTGGTGGGTGTGAACCGCGCGGGAAAGGGGCGGTCGTTCAGCCGCACGACGGCGCGCGCGAGCCGGGCCGTCGCGGTGAGCGGCGGGGGAGTCGAGGCGTGACCGCCGAGCTGGTCGACGGTGAGGGTGATCGTCGCGGCTCCCTTCTCGCTCACACCGATCACGGCCGCGGGCTCCGCCACCCCGGGGAACACCCCTTCGACGACGGCACCCCCTTCGTCGAGCACAAGACCGGCCCGGATGCCGCGACGCTCGAGGGTCTCCACGATCGAGAGGGCGCCGTCGCCGGAGGTCTCCTCGTTATGTCCGAAGCTGAGGTAGATGTCGTGACGGGGGCGGAAGCCGGCCGCCGCGCGGGCCTCGACGGCCTCGAGGATGCTCGCCAGGGCGCCCTTGTCGTCGAGCGTGCCGCGCCCCCAGATCAGGTCGCCGTCGTCTGAACCGACGACCTCCGCCGCGAAGGGCGGGTGAAGCCAGCCGTCGTCGGTGGCCGGCACGACGTCGTAGTGGGCCATCAGCACCGTGGGCGGGCCGTCGTGGGTTCCGGCCCAGCGGTAGAGCAGGGAGTGCCCCGCCACGATCTCGCGCTCCAGCGTCGCGTGCAGCGCCGGATAGAGCCGGGGGAGGGTCGCGACGAACAGGTCGAACTGCGCCCAGTCGGTCTGCGACTCGTCGGCGTGCGACACCGTCGCGATGCGCACGAGCTGCCGAAACCGCTCGATCGAGTCCGACTCCGACGGGCTGTCGATTCTCTGACGGTCGCTCATGCCTCGAGCCTAGGGGACGGGCGTCCGGCGGCGCCCGCTCACAACCCCCACTGCGCGTTCGGCAAGCTCGACTACAGTAGCCCGATGAGCAAAAACCCTGGGATGGATGTCACGGCTGTGCCGTCGTCGTGGCCGCGCACTCTGTCGCGCAGCGACGTCGTGGTGCACAAGGGGCAGTTGACTCTTGTCAACGACCATCTCACGCCGCTCGAGTCGATGATCGACGACCTGCTGTTCGTGCGCCGGGTGCTCGACGACGCCGGGCTCGAGTACCTCCTCGTGCGTGGGAACGACGCGCGTCCCGTGCTCGCCGTCGACATCCGCGACCGTCTTGTCCTGCAGGACGCGCTCGCGCGCGCCATGGCCACCGAGCCCTTCTACTCGAAGACCGTCGACCCGCACGCGGGTCCCGCGCTGTTCGTCGCCGACGGCCGCCTGTCGGCTGACGACAAGGCGCGCGTCTTCCGGCTGTTCCGCCCGCGCATCGAGCCGCTCGGCCGCCTGCGCTACGGTGCGTCGACGGGTGTGCAGGTCGAGCTCTGGACCTTCGGCGACGACGAGATCGTCGCCCCCGTCGAGAACTCGCTCACCCGCACCACCATCCCGCGCTCCGAGCTCGTAGAGTCGACCGTCGAGCGTTTCGGCACGACCTGGCGCACCGCCGAGCCGATGTTCAACCGGCTCGCCTCCGACGTCACCTTCGACATCGACATCGTGTTCTCCTGGGTCGACGGCACCGACGTCGAGTTCCAGCGCGCCCGCGCCCGCCGCATGGAGAGCTACGTCGTGGGGGAGGGTGACGACCACGAGGCCCGTTTCCGTCAGATCGACGAGCTGCGCTACGCGCTTCGGTCGGTCTACGTGTTCGCGCCCTGGATCCGCCGCATCTTCATCGCGACCGACTCGCCCACTCCGCACTGGCTCGCCGACCACCCCAAGGTCACCGTCGTGCGCAGCGAGGAGTTCTTCTCCGACCCCTCGGTGCTGCCGACCCACAACTCGCAGGCCGTCGAGAGCCAGCTGCACAACATCCCCGGCCTCGCCGAGCACTTCCTGTACTCCAACGACGACATGTTCTTCGGTCGTCCGGTGACCCCCGACATGTTCTTCTCCCCGGGAGGCATCACCCGCTTCATCGAGGCGGAGACGCGCATCGGCCTCGGCACGAGCGCGCCGGAACGCAGCGGTTTCGAGAACGCCGCCCGCGTCAACCGCAACGTGCTGCTCGAACGCTTCGGGGTGACGATCACCCGCCACCTCGAGCACGCGGCGACGCCGCTGCGCAAGAGCGTGCTCGCCGAACTCGAGCGCGAGTTTCCGGAGGAGTTCACCCGCACCGCTGCGAGCGCCTTCCGCAACCGCAACGACATCTCGGTGACCAACTCGCTCTACCACTACTACGCGCTCGTCACCGGTCGCGCCGTCGCCCAGACCGCGGCCCGCGTGAGGTACGTCGACACCACGACGCGTGCCGGGCTCAAGCTGATGGACGGCCTGCTCAAGAAGCGGTCGTTCGACATGTTCTGCCTGAACGACGGTAGCTTCCCCGAGGTGGAGCCGGAAGAGCGCACCCGCGCGGTCAAGTCGTTCTTGAACCTGTACTTCCCGATCGTCGCGCCGTGGGAGAAGCCCACGATCGTCTCGAACGAGCAGGCCGGCTGAGGCCGGTCGACTGCTAGCCGCTGCTCGACCGGCGCGAGCTACTTGACCGGCGCGACCACACGTTCGGCGTCACGTTCGGAGCCGAGCTCGGCATCCAGCTCGACGGCTCGGATGATGTCGATCGGCACCGTGAGCACCGTCTCCTCCTCGATCGCGAGCGCGGCCGCCGGGGCGATGCGCACTCCCTCGCGGCGGAGGATCGCCGTGGTCTCGTCGGCGCTCACATAGCTCACCGGGTCGTGGGCGCCGAGCGGCACCACCGAGTGCAGCACGGTGTCCGGGTAGACGTGCACGAGGTTGAAGGCCTGCGCGCCGTTGCGGGCGCGGGTGCCGCCGACGGGCACGTTGAGGTCTTGCGTGTAGCAGGTGGCGGATGCGACCGACACGGGGATGCCGGCGAAGGTCGCCGTCGACGAGTAGTGGAGATGGCCGGCGATGATGCTGCGCACGTCGGAGCCGCGCAGCACTTCGGCGAGACCCGACTGGTCGCGCAGCTCGACGAGCACGGCCAGGTCGAGCACGCTCGGGATCGGCGGGTGGTGCAGGGCGAGGATGGTGCCGTCTCGCGCGGGGGTGCTGAGTTCCTCGGCGAGCCAGTCCAGCTGGGCGCTCGTGATCTCGCCGTAGTGGTGGCCGGGAACCGAGGTGTCGAGGGAGATGATGCGCAGGCCGTTCACGTCGTAGACGCGGTCGACGGGTGCGGCGAGCTGCTCGGCCCCGAGGTGGCCCTGGTCGAGCAGCTCGGTGCGGAAGGCGCCGCGGTCGTCGTGGTTGCCCATGACCCAGACCACCTGGGCTCCGAGCCGTTCGGCGGCCGGCTCGAGAATCGACTTGAGATGCTGGTAGGCGACGGGGTCGCCCTTGTCAGCGAGATCCCCCGTGATGACGATGGCCTCTGGCCTGCCGCCCGACGCCTCCAACTCGTCGAAGAGCTGTCGCAGATTGCGTTCGCTCTCGACGGATCCGTAGAGGGGGCCTTCAGCCACGAAGTGCGTGTCGCTGAGATGCAGTATGAAGTGGTCCGGCCGAGTGTATTCAGCCGTTCGGAGGCTCATGCGTACCATTCCACCAGATGTTTGCTGGACAAACGGTAAACGCCAGCGGGCGAGTCGAAAGATATTCGGTGAAAAGCGACGAAGTGTAGGCAATGGATGGCCCGTGAAGCGACGGTAGGCTTCAGGGGAAATGAGCGCGTCCTACCCCACTCCACAGTTCAGCCGTCCAGCCCTCGCCCCCGGAATCCTCGGGGCACTGGCCCTTCTCGCGGGCGTCGCACTGATCGAGACCGACACGCACACCGTCATCCGCTACGTGGCGAGCATCCTCGCTCTCATCGTGATCGTGTTCGCCTGGAACGCCAAGCAGTGGTGGTGGCTCATCGGCCTCGTGCCGATCGTCGTCGCCTGGAACCCCGTCGTCCCCCTCGACTTCGGCGACGACGTCTGGCTCGGGATGCAGTACGTCGCGGCGCTCGTCTTCATCGCAGCGGGTATCCGCATCAAGGTGCGCAACCCCGAAGACCGAAATAGACGCTGAATACCGGGACTTGCTCGTGTATCGCCTAAGATGGGCGTAACGCACCTAGAACCCACCAGCCGCATCGCGACTGGGTCTGGACCACTCGAACGGGCGCCGACCGCACCAGCGATAGTCCCGCACACGCGAGACGACCCGGGCACGAGGAGAACAATGGCCGAACAGGGCCAGCGCCAGAGGCGCCAGACCAACGAACGACAGTCGAACGGCACGTCGGCAGCGCGCCGCTCGACGCAGCAGCGTCGCGCTCGCGGCGGCGACGACGCGGGCGTCATCCCGGTTCTCGCCCGGGCCGCACGCGAGGTAGAGACCGCCGTGCAGAAGGGCCCGCTCAAGCCGGCCAACCGCGCCAGGTTCCAGGTCGCAGCACTGTTGCTGCGCGAGGAGCGCGCGCGAGTGAAGAAAGACCCCGCGCTCACCGACGCGGAACGCGCCAACGAGCAGAAGCGCCTCGACGGCCTCGCCGGCATCCTCGCCAAGACCGCCGCGCGCGACACGAGCCTCATCGCGATGCTCGCCGAAGACGCCCCCGTCACCGCGGCCGCCAAGGCCCTGCGTCGCGACCTGCTCATCGCGGCCGGCGTCGAGCTGAGCCCCGACGAGCTCATCATCACGACCGAGCCCAAGCCCGTCGACAAGACCATCGAGAAGCAGGTCGTCCCGCAGTCGGTGCGACAGATGCAGATGTCGAACCCCTTCCTCGCCCCCGACTTCAGTGCTCTGCAGCCGAAGCCGGTGCAGGTCAACCGTCTCGGCAACTGGGAGCTCATCGAGCCCCTGTTCCGTGCCTTCGAGTACGGCGCCGGCGGCGGATCGGCCAGCATGGAGCTTCCCGAGGCCCAGAGCCTCGTCACCCCCGGCACGCCCGCGTCGGGCAGTCGCGAGCTCATGCGCCACCAGGCCCGTTTCGTCGAAGAGGTCAAGCGCGGTCATCGCACCTTCCTCCTCGCCGACGAGCCCGGTCTCGGAAAGACGGCCCAGGCTCTTTTGGCCGCATCCGTCTCGAACTCCTACCCGCTGCTCGTCGTCGTCCCCAACGTCGTGAAGACCAACTGGGCGCGCGAGGTCGAGCTCTGGACGCCGGGTCGAACGGCGACCGTCGTGCACGGAGACGGCAAAGACGTCGACGCGTTCAGCGACGTTGTGATCGTGAACTACGAGGTGCTCGACCGGCACGTCGGCTGGCTCGGCCGTTTCGGTTTCAAGGGCATGGTCGTCGACGAGGCGCACTTCATCAAGAACCTGAAGAGCGAGCGCAGCAAGAACGTGCTGGCCCTCAGCCGAAGCATCCGTGCGGCCCAGCCGCGGGCGCTGATGATGGCGCTCACCGGCACCCCGCTCATCAACGACATCGACGACTTCCGCGCCATCTGGCAGTTCCTGGGCTGGATCGACGACAAGAAGCCGCTGTCGGTGCTGATGGAGAAGCTCGAAGACACCGGTCTGACCCCGGCCGACTTCGGGTTCTTCTCCGAGGCGCGTCAGGCGGTCATCGACATGGGAATCGTGCGACGGAAGAAGGTGGATGTCGCGGCCGACATCCCCGCACGTCGCGTGGCAGACATCCCGGTCGAACTCGACGACGACCTGGGCCGCACCATCCGTGCCGCCGAGGCCGCGCTCACCGCCCGACTGATGGCCACCTACCGCCGCGTTCGGGCGCTCAAGCCCGACGCCGACGACGAAGACCTGATCCGCGTGGTCGCCCACGCCGAGCTCGACGAGTCGAAGGGCGCCAAGACGGGAGACAACGTCTTCACGATGGTGCGCAAGATCGGCCAGGCCAAGGCCGGGCTCGCGGCCGACTACACCGCGCAGCTCGCCCGCAATGTGGGCAAGGTCGTCTTCTTCGCCAAGCACATCGACGTGATGGACGCGGCCGAGGCGCACTTCGCCAAGGTGGGTCTCACGAGCGTCTCGATCCGCGGCGACCAGTCGCCGAAGGCCCGGCAGGCCGCGATCGACGCGTTCGCCACCGACCCCGACGTCTCCGTCGTCGTCGCCTCGCTCACCGCGGCCGGGGTGGGCCTGAACCTGCAGGCCGCGTCGAACGTCGTGCTCGCGGAGCTCAGCTGGACCAGCGCCGAGCAGACGCAGGCGATCGACCGTGTGCACCGCATCGGACAGGCGCTTCCCGTCACCGCGTGGCGCATCATCGCCGCGCACACGATCGACGCGCGCATCGCCGAGCTCATCGACTCGAAGGCCGGGCTCGCCGCCCGTGCCCTCGACGGGTCGGACGAAGAGATCACCGCCGAGTCGAACATCCAGCTGCAGGCTCTGATGAGCCTGCTGCGCGACGCACTGGACGACTAGCGCCGCCCGTTCGCCGCGTCGTTACAGCGACGCGGCGAACGCGGTGAGGGTGATCGGCGTCAGAACGACCGCTGCTGCCCCGCCGAGGCTCAGCAGGATGAAGGCGATCGCGGGCATCCAGCCGCGTCCGGCCTGCTGGCGCGTGCGCACCGCGCGGGCCACGAGGTAGGCGAGCGGTGTGAGCAGCGCCCAGGCCGGCGACGCCGTCGTCTGATGGTCGCGCTGCACGAGCTGCCGACGGTCGCTGATCGCCAGCGCCAGAGAGCCGATCGCGAAGACGAAGATCAGGCCGCCCAGCGTGAACGGCGTGTAGAACTCGGGCGCCAGGACCGACAGCGCGACGACGGCTCCGAGAAGGAACGTCGGCATCAGGGTGAGCAGCCAGACCGACACGGTGTTGACGTGGGTGGGTGCTTCGACCTTTCCCGTCGTGATGCGCGGGGTCATGTCGAACGGGCGGTACTCGATGTCGTCGGGAATCGTCGCGGGCGGGGCGGTGGTGCCGGTGCGCATAACCGGAACAAACGCGGGCGCCGAACTCGAGTCGGCCGGCTCCTGACGCGGGACTATCGACGTCGGCACCATCGACGGCATAGTCGAGGTGGACGCCGTCACCGGGGCAGACAGGGGCGCAGACGCGGGCGCAGACGCCGGAGCGACGCTCGCAGGCGCTGCCGAGGGTGCGGCAGCCGGTTCAGCCGAGGCTGCTGTCGCTGCGCGCGCGACCGGCGTGAAGGTGTGGGTCTGCTCGAAGGCGCTGGCCGGGGTCGTCGCGGTGACCGGCGGGAGGGTCTGCACCACGGGGCGGGCCGGCGCGCCGGTGAGCGATGCCGCCGCGGCGGTGGAGATCGCGGGTGACTTCGTGAGCTCGGCGGCCGCCTTCGTGACGTTCTCAGTCGGGCTCTGCGTGGCCGCGGTGCGGAACTGCTCGATCGAGAAAGACGCCTGGGGCTTCTGAGTCGCCGAGACCGCCGGGCCCATCGCGTAGCTGGGGGAGCCCGGTGTCGCCTCGTCGGGTCTCGGTTCGGTGAGCTGTTTCTGCAGTTCGACGACGGCCGCCGCGTCGCGCAGCTGGCGACGGGTGGGGAACGCGTCGTTCGCGGAGGCCTCTGCCTTGATCGCATGCTGCGCCATGGGTGCGTTCGGCGACGGAACGCGGCGAACACTCGGGCCGGGCATCGTGGCGTAGGCGGGCACGGCGGGTGCCGCGGATGGCGCGGGCGGAGACTCCAGGGCGTGTGTCCACGAGGAGCCGTCCCACCAGCGTCGCTGAGGAAGGCCGCGGGGATCGGGATACCACCCCGCAGGGATGGGGGAGCGCGAGATATCGGTCATATCGGGTGACTACACTTTCAGGTTTCGGGTTACTCGAAAGGCGTTCATCACACTAGCCCGTGCCGATCGCAAAAGCCTAGGGTTACTTTTGTTTTGGGCCGGGATCATGGGGTATCACACTCACTGCACCTGTTACTGCTCCATGCCCCAGACGCCCCAGTCGAGAACCTGCCACTCGATCCAGCCGTTGGCGCGTTCGAGGCTCACAGAGATCTCGGAGCTCTTTCCGCTCGAGCTCACGGCGTTGCACACCGTCTGCTCGCCGAAGAGAACGGGGGGAGTCACGGGGCACGAGACGTTCATCTCGGCGCCGCTGATGAGCAGGGCGTCGCCCTCGACGGATGCCTCGAGCTGGGAGGTGAACACGCCGGGCAGGATCGCGATCAGCAGACCGGGGATGGCGACGACGGACGCGAGGTGCAGCGCTCCGAGGCCGAACCAGACGAGAACCGGTCCGATGCCGTGGCCCGACTCGCGGATGACCGCGCGGGCGCGCGCCAGCAGGTAGACGGGCGCGGTCAGGAAGGCCCAGGCCCAGTGGGCCGGACGTTCGATGCCCTGGTTGCCGAGCATGCGGTAGTCGGCGTAGGCCAGCCCGATCACGATCAGGTACGGCACCGTCAGGATGCCGATGAACACCGTGACGTTGCTTCCCATGCCGAGCGCGGTGAGCAGCAGCAGGCTGAGCACAAGCTGGAAGAGCGGGATCATCGCGATGATCCACGCGGGAGCCGTGCTCACGAGCGGGTCGGTGCGACGGTTGCCTGTCGCGTCGGCCCCGCGCACCGTCGAACGGCGTGACTGGGCCGGCGCATCCGACTTCGCGCCGAAGAGGGCGTCGAGCGACTCCTCGGAGACAGGGGCGGCGGGGGTGGGCACTGAGTCGAAGAGCGAGTCGAACGACGCACGCGAGTGCTGTTCGGTGGTCGGCTGAACGGTCGGCTGAGCGGCCTCAGGCTGGCCGCCGAACTCGGGTGCCTGCTCGTAGAAGGCCTGGTAGCCGGCGTTCGCGCCCTGCTCGGTGGGCGGAGCCGGGGTGTCGTCGATCTTGGTGAATGCGCGGGGCGGCTCGAGCTCGCGGAGTGTGGCCGCGGTCGGCTGTGCCGGTCGAGTGGGTGCGCGCTCGTCACGCTGACGCTCGCGTTCGCGCTCTTCGCGTCGCGTCGGCAGCTCGTCGTCGGCCCATGCGAACTTGGTGTCCTGCATAACCATCGGCTGTCGAGCGGCAGATGTCTGCTCGGTCCATGCGTGGTTGTTCCACCACCGCAGCTGCGGCAGACCCAGAGGGTCTGGATACCAGCCTGCTGGCGCCCCGAACAGATCGTCTTGTGCCACGTTGTTGTTCCCCTTTTCGAAAGGCCTGATCTTCCGACTTGCTCCCGAGTATAGGGAACCGACAAACACAAGTGCATCATTTCTCACCTTGCCGAGGCACCCCCAATGCCGGGGGTGCCGGGGGCGCAAAACGGGGTACAGAACGCCGTGCTGACTATGCGCGGCGATAGTTTCCTCGCAGTACACCTCCCGTTCACCGCTACAATCATCGACAGTGGATATCCAGTTAATGGTTGTGCTAGTCATCGTGCTGGCGCTTTTCTTCGACTTCACCAACGGCTTTCACGACACCGCGAACGCGATGGCCACGCCCATCGCGACGGGCGCGCTGAAGCCGAAGGCCGCCGTCGCCATCGCGGCCTCCCTCAACCTCGTCGGGGCGTTCCTGTCGACCGAGGTGGCCCGCACGATCTCGGGCGGCCTCATCAAAGAGGGCGAGGGCGGAATCCAGATCACGCCGGTGATGATCTTCGCCGGACTGATCGGCGCGACGCTCTGGAACATGGTCACCTGGCTGCTCGGCCTGCCCTCCAGCTCGAGCCACGCGCTCTTCGGCGGGCTGATCGGCGCCGCGATCGTCGGCGCCGGGTTCGGCTCGGTCGACTTCGCGGTGCTGATGTCGAAGGTGGTGCTGCCGGCGCTGCTCGCCCCGCTCACCGCGGGGCTCGTCGCCTATCTGGCGACCAGGCTCGCCTACGGCATCTCGAAGAAACGACAGCGCAACGGCTACAAACACGGCCAGGTCTTCACGTCGTCACTCGTCTCTCTCGCCCACGGCACCAACGACGCGCAGAAGACGATGGGCGTCATCACCCTCACCCTCATCGCCGGCGGGTACCAGGCGGCCGGATCGGGACCGGAGTTCTGGGTCATCGCGGTGTGCGCGCTGGCGATCGCCCTCGGCACCTACACGGGAGGCTGGCGGATCATCCGCACCATGGGCAAGGGACTGACCGAGATCGAGCCGGGTCAGGGCTTCGCCGCGGAGGCCTCCACCGCCGCCACGATCCTCGCCTCGTCGCACCTCGGGTTCGCGCTGTCGACCACCCAGGTCTCGAGCGGGTCGGTGATCGGCACCGGCATCGGACGCAAGGGCGCATCGGTGCGCTGGAAGACCGCCGGCCGCATCGGCATCGGCTGGCTCATCACCATTCCGGCGGCGGGCCTCGTGGGTGCTCTCGCTGCCGTCGTCGCGCTCACCGGAGTAGTCGGAGTCGTGATCGACACGGTCGTCGCGGTCGCGGTGATCGCCGGCATCTTCCTCTACTCGCGCCGCAACCGTGTCGACGCCCGCAACGTGCACGACGAACCGACCGTGCTCGTGCGCCCCAAGCGGTCTCGCAAGCAGCGCCAGGCCGAAGCCCGCGAGGCCGAAGCCCGTGAGGCCGACTCCCGCGAGGCCGATTCCCACGACGAGAGCACCGACAACAGCAAGGCGGCCGATCTCGCATGATCGACTGGGCGGCTTTTTTCATCGTTCTCGTGGCGACGCTCGTCTCGGCGTGCCTCGTCGTCACCCTGTACTCCGTCGGACTGCGCCTGATCGACGGCACCCGAGGCTGGCGTCGGCCGGCGGGGATCGCCTGTTTTGTGCTCTGCGGGCTCGTCGTTCTCTACGGCGTCTACCTCGTGATTCCCTACTTTCACCGGTAGCCCCGCTTTCACCGGTAAAATCGACCCTCTGCACGATCTGCAGAACCGCAACCGAACAGTCAAAGGAGATTGATCGATGCCCACAACCCCGAGCACCGTTCTCACCGACATCAGCAACGGCCCCCAGTCGCCCGGCGCGACCCGCACGGAGCACGACTCCCTGGGGACATTCGAGATCCCCGTCGAGGCCTACTGGGGGATCCACACCGCCAGAGCCCTCGAGAACTTTCCGATCACGCGCCGCGCCATCGCCAACTACCCCGACCTGATCCGGGCTCTGGCCAGAGTCAAGCAGGCCGCCGCGCGGGCCAACGCCCAGATCGGCGTGCTGTCGCAGGAGAAGGCGGATGTCATCGACCGGGTCTGCGAGGAGATCATCAGCGGCGCTCTGCACCGGGAGTTCTGCGTCGGGGTGATCCAGGGCGGCGCCGGAACCAGCACGAACATGAACACCAACGAGGTGATCGCCAACCGCGGACTCGAGCTTATGGGGTACAAGAAGGGGGAGTACTCGCACCTCCACCCCATCGACGACGTGAACCGCAGTCAGAGCACCAACGACGTGTATCCGACGGCCATCAAACTGGCCATGGTGTTCGGCATCCACCGTCTCCTGGCCGAGCACCGGCTGCTCACGATGTCGTTCAACCGCAAGGGCATCGAGTTCAACGACATCCTCAAGGTGGGGCGCACCCAGCTGCAGGACGCGGTGCCGATGACCCTCGGGCAGGAGTTCCGCGGGTTCGCGCACACGCTCGACGAGGACTACGACCGACTCAGCGAGACGATCAAGTGGCTCAACGAGATCAACATGGGCGCGACCGCGATCGGCACGGGAATCACCGCCGACCCGCGCTACGCCGACGCGGTGCGCGAGCAGCTGATCAGCGTGACCGGCATCCCCATGGAGACGGCGCCCGACCTCATCGAGGCCACGAGCGACGCCGGCATCTTTATGACCGTGAGCGGCACGCTCAAACGGGCGGCCGTGAAGCTCTCGAAGATCTGCAACGACCTGCGACTGCTCAGCTCTGGCCCGCAGGCGGGAATCGGCGAGATCAACCTGCCTCCCCGTCAGGCCGGCTCGTCGATCATGCCCGGCAAAGTGAACCCGGTGATCCCCGAAGTGGTCAACCAGGTCGCCTTCAGCGTCATCGGTGCGGATGCCACGGTGACCGCGGCCGCGGAGGCGGGGCAGTTGCAGCTCAACGCGTTCGAGCCCGTCATCGCCCACTCGATCCTGCAGTCGCTGGCCTGGATGACCAAGGCCTGCTACACGCTGCGGGTGAACTGCATCGACGGGATCACCCCCAACATCGCCAAGCTCGCCCAGCAGGTCGAGTCGTCGGTGGGAGTGGTGACGGCCCTGACCCCGTTCATCGGGTACACGGCATCCGCGAATCTCGCCCACACGGCGCTCACCACCAACGCCTCGATCGCCGAACTCGTCGTCGCGGCGGGGCTGATGACGAAGGACGATGTGGCCCGGGTGCTGTCACCCGAGCGCCTGAGCGGGATGGTGCCCACAACGAGCGCGATCACCACGATCGACATCGACTCGGTCGACACCGCTGCGGTGAATACCGCGACCCTGAACACAGAGGCGCGCCCGACCCAGTCGAGCCCGCTCGCGCCCCCGACTCCCTAGCGCCCGCCGCTACTTGGCGGGGAGGTCGTCTTCGTCGTCTTCCACGTCGAGGGCGCGGTCGCGCGCCTCGCTCACGGTGAGGGTGACGCGCTCGACCGCGTCTTCGCCCCGCTCGCGCAGGTCGGAGGCGGTCTTCACGACCTGGTCCTTCACGTCGTCGGCCGCGTCGGTGACCCGCCCGGCAACCGACTTCGCGGTCGCGCTCGTCTTGCCTGCGACGTCTTTCGCCGTGGCGCTGGTCTTGTCGGCCACGTCCTTCGCGATCGTGCTGGTCTTGTCGGCCACGTCTTTCGCGATCGTCGTGGTCTTGTCGGCCACGTCTTTCGCGGCTCCGGCGATGGCGCCCGGTGCGGCCTTCGCGGCGGCCTCGGCGCGGTCGCGGATGATCGGCGCCTGGGTGCGCGCGTACGACTCGACGTCGGAACGCACCTTCGTCACTCGCGGGTCGCGCCAGTACTGCTCGGCCGTCGTCTTGATCTTGTCGTACTTCTCTCGACCCGCCCTCGCGCCGAGAACGTATCCGATTGCCAGCCCGACCAGGAAGAGGAGTTTGCGCTTCATGCTTCCACCCTAGCCACCGGTGCCCACATCGGCGACCGACGATGCGCCCTCGTCGGCATCCTCCACCACGATCTCGGCGACGTCCTTGTCGGGTCGCCAGCCGCGCCAGCTGGGTTGACGCAGGCGCCCGGTCGGTGTCCACTCGGCGAACTCCACCTCGCCGACGAGGCGCGGGCTCACCCACACGGCGTCGCGGGCGTCTGCCGCGGGCACGTCGGTGACGGCGCTCGTCTTGCGCGCCATCTTCTTGAGGCGGGGGAGCATCTCGTCGAGCGCACGTTCGTCGAAACCCGTGCCGACCCGGCCCACGTAACGGATGCCGTCGCCCTCGGGAATCCCCATCAGCAGCGACCCGACGCGCCGCGCCCGCGTGCCGTGGCCCGGCCGCCAGCCGACGACCACGACCTCCTGCGCGCGGTGGTGCTTGAGCTTGAGCCAGGTGCGCGAGCGGATTCCAGGCGCATACAGGCCGTCCCGCTTCTTCGCCATCACCCCCTCGAGCTTCAGTGCGCTGCTGCTCGCGAGCGCGGCCTCGAGATCGCCGTCGAATGCCGGGGGGACCTGGATGCGGTCGCTCGGCTCGACGAGAGCCAGCAGCGTCTCGCGGCGACCCTCGTATTCGGTGGCGACGAGCGATTCGCCGTGGGCCTCGAGCACGTCGAAGACCATGAAGTGCACGGGGATGTCACGCACCGCGGCGTCGACGTCGTCCTTTTTGCGCAAGTGCATGCGGCCCTGCAGCCTGCCGAAACTCGGCCGCCCTGCTCCGTCGAGCGCCACGATCTCGCCGTCGAGCACGGCGTCGCCGTCGACCGCGTTCGCGAGATCGGCGAGCTCCGGGTAGCTCACGGTGATGTCGACGCCGTTGCGGCTGAAGAGACGCACCGCTCCGCCGCGCACCTCGGCGATCGCCCGGATGCCGTCCCATTTCATCTCGAAGGCCCAGTCGTCCTCGTCGTCGATGTCTGCCTCGGCGCCCAGGGTGGCGAGCATGGGCGACGGCGGCCGGGAGGCGTCTCTCCGTGCGGGCGCGGTCTTCGTGCGCGCGGCCCGAGCCGGGGCATCCGCCGACTCGTCGGAGTCGCCGCGCGGCTGCTCCTTCATCAGGTGGATGAGCCAGTTGTTCTCCTGGTTCCTGCTGTCGCCCCCGTGGGCGGTGTTGATGAGGGCATAGCGGTGGGTGCCGTGCTTCTCGCCGTGAAGCACAACGATCACCTCTTTGCCGTCGCGCCACTTCTCGAGTTCGTAGCTGCCGGCATCCCAGATCGTCACCTCGCCCGCGCCGTACTCGCCCGCGGGGATGCGCCCCTCGAAGGCGCCGTACTCGAGCGGGTGGTCTTCGGTCTGCACGGCGAGGTGGTTGACGCCGCTCTCGGTCGGCACTCCCTTGGGGAGCGCCCAGCTCACGAGCACGCCGTCGTGTTCGAGACGGAAGTCGAAGTGCAGCCGCCGGGCGTGATGCTCCTGGATGACGAAGCTCGTGCCGTCGGAGGTCGGGGCGGGCTCCGCCGGAACCGGCTCGGGCGTCTTCGCGTCGTCGCGCATGCTGCGGTACTTCTCCAGCCGGTCGAACCCGGCCGCCCGCTCGAAACCCGCGAGCCGCTCGTGGGTGGGCTCGAGCGACGCGAGGTGGCCGGCGGTGAGGCCGGCGAGGGGATCGCCTCGCCGGCGCACCCGGGCGAGCACCTCGGTGAATTCGAGCTGGGCGAGGTTCTTGCTCGCGAGCTCCCGCCACGTGCGGGGGGCCGCGACCGTCGGGCGGGTGCGTCCGCGCAGCGAGTACGGCGTGATCGTGGTCTTGTTGCCGTTGTTCTGGCTCCAGTCGACGAGCACCTTGCCCGGGCGCAGCGTCTTCTTCATGTCGCTCACCACAAGATCGGGGTGGTCGGCCTCGAGCGCCCGCGCCAGCTCGTGCGCGACGGTGGCGACCTCGTCGCTCGACTGCTTGCCGTCGAGCGCCGCATAGAGGTGGATTCCCTTGCTGCCGCTCGTGACGGGCAGCGGGTCGAGCCCCATGCCGGTGAGGATGTCGCGGGCCCGGCGCGCGACCTCGGCGCACTCCGCGAGCCCGACTCCGTCGCCGGGGTCGAGGTCGAGCACCAGGCGGTCGGGGTTCTTGCGCGTGCCGGTGCGGCCGAACTGCCACTGGGGAACGTGGATCTCGAGCGCCGCGATCTGCGCCAGCCAGGTGAGCGTGGCGAGGTCGTTCACGAGGGGGTACTCGTTGCTGTGGTCTTTGTGCTCGATCGTGCGCCGCTTCACCCAGGTCGGCGTCGACTCGTCGAGGTTCTTCTGAAAGAACATCTGGCCGGGCTTCTCGGCCGTTCCGACGCCGTGCACCCAGCGCTTGCGGGTCGCGGGGCGGTTGGCGGCGTGGGGGATGAGCACGTCGGCGATGCGGGCGTAATAGTCGAGAACGTCGCGTTTGGTCGTGCCGGAGTCGGGGTAGAGAACCTTGTCGAGGTTGGTCAGACGGATGCGGTGGCCGTCGATCGAGACGACGTGGTCTTCTGTCATATCCCCAATGGTGCGCGGATGCCGCATCCGGTGCCACCCGTTGCCCCGAGCCGTTCACGTGTGTCTACTAGTCGTATGAGAGCTATCTGGAAGGGCGCGATCACGTTCGGCCTCGTCAACGTGCCGGTCAAGGTGTACAGCGCCACCGAAGACCACGACATCTCGCTGCACCAGGTCCACGACAAAGACGGCGGGCGCATCCGCTATCAACGACGCTGCGAGATCTGCGGCAAGATCATCGACTACGAGCACATCGACAAGGCCTTCGACGACGGCGAACGCACCGTTGTGCTCACAAAGGACGACCTCGCCTCGCTGCCCGAGGAGCGCAGCCGCGAGATCGACGTCGTCGAGTTCGTGCCGAGCGAGCAGATCGACCCGATCATGTTCGACCGCAGCTACTTTCTCGAACCCGACTCGAAGTCGAACAAGGCCTACGCCCTGCTGCGGCGCACTCTCGAGGAGACAGACCGCACCGCGATCGTGCACTTCGCGCTGCGGCAGAAGACCCGCCTCGGGGCGCTGCGGGTGCGCGGCGACGTGCTGATGCTGCAGTCGCTGCTGTGGGACGACGAGGTGCGCGAGGCCAGTTTTCCCGCGCTCGACGAGCGCGTGCGCCTGTCGGCAAAAGAGCTCGAGATGTCGCACGCCCTCGTGGCGTCGTTCGAGTCGGACTTCGCGCCGGGCAAGTTCAGCGACGACTACCAGGACGAGCTGCGACAGCTCATCGAGGCGAAGCTGAAGAAGGGCGACGCGGTGAGCACCGAGGAGACCTTCGGCGAGCAGCCCGAGAAGGAGGCGGAGGTGCTCGATCTGATGGAGGCGCTGCGTCGCAGCGTCGATTCGAGCCGTGCCAAGAAGTCGCCTGCCAAGAAGTCTCCCGCGAAGAAGGCCCCCGCGAAGAAGTCGGCGAAGGCGGCGGGTTAGCTCAGCTCTTCCGTGCCGCGACCGCGGCATCGCGAATGGCCTTGCCATCACGCACGTCGTCTGCGCGCTGCCTCGCGAGCACGAGGTTGCGGGTGGTGTCGCGCAACGGCAGCTGAACGGTCTCCTCGGCCTCGACGCCCGAGGTGAGCTGCCGCAGGCGCACGACCTCGGCGTCGAACTCGGCGCCGAGCACTAGGACGAGGTTGGTGATGTAGAGCCACAGCAGCAGCACGATCCCGCCGCCCAACCAGCCGTAGATGCGGTCGTACTGCCCGATCGTCGCGACGTACACGGCGAATCCCGCCGTCGCGAGCGCCCAGGTGATGATCGCGAAGACGGCGCCCCACGACACCCAGCGCAGCCGCAGATGCCGCACGTTGGGGGTGTAGTAGTAGAGCACGCCGGCGACGACCACGGCGAGCAGCGCGAGCACCGGCCACTTGCCGAAGTTCCAGGCGCTGATCCACGGCTCGGCGAAGCCGAAGTTCTCGGCGGTGGCCGCGGTGACGCGGGGCGTGGTCACGAGGATCAGCAGGATCGCGCCGAAGGCGAGCATCAGCAGCAGAGTGACGAGCATCATCAGGCCGCGGAACTTCCAGAACTGGCGGCCCTCCAAGATCTCGTAGGTGGAGTTGATCGCGCGGCCGAACGCCGTGGCGTAGGCGGAGAGCGTCCAGAGCAGCAGCACGATGCCCACGGTGAACGCAATGCCGGGGTTGTCGATGCTCAGGAACTCGCGCAGCGGAGCCTCGAGCGCGTTGACCGTCGATCCGTTGGCGAACTCCGCGACGACCGCGAGGATGCTCTCCACCGCGCGGTCACGGTCGTTCACGATCGCGAACGACGACACAACGACGAGGGCTCCGGGAAACAGGGCGAGCGTCGCGAAGAAGGTGAGGGCCGCCGCGGAGTCGATCCCGCGGTGGCGCACGAACCCGTGCCAGGCGCGTCGCACGGCGTAGCGCCAGGAGGCCCGGCTGATGCCGCGGCTCGTCTGTGTTGTATTCACGCTGTCTGCGCCGGCGCTACGAGCGCAGCTTCGGTCGAACCAGTGCGGGAAGTCCGACCCAGAACGCGATGATCACCAGCAGCGTCGCCCCGCCGGCGACAAAACCCGCGACCGCGCCCACGACGACGTCGAAGATGAGCATCACGGTTCCCGAGAGCACGAGGGCGACGCCGACGAGGGTCGCCTTGAGGATGCGGTCGGTGAGGGTGACGATGTGCTCTTTCGCGCCCTCGCGGAACAGGGCGCGGTGCAGGCTCACCGGGGCGAGCGCGAGGGCCGTGGTGAGGGCCGCGAGCACGACCAGCACGAGGTAGACGTCGATCTGCAGCTGGTCGAGGTCTGCGAAGCGCGGCTGGAAGGCGAGGGTCAGCAGAAAGCCGGTGAGGATCTGCGTGCCTGTCTGAGTGACGCGCAGTTCCTGCAGGATCTCGGCCCAGTTGCGTTCTAGGCGCTCGGCCTCGGTCTCTCCGCGGTGCGAGGCATCGCTTCCGGTCCCGCCTCGGTGCGCAGCATCGCTTCCGGTCTCACCTCGGTGCGCAGCATCGCGTCCGGTCTCGGGTCTGTCGCCGCTCATCCGTCGATCGTACTGTGTAGCCCCGCCGGCTCCGTAAACCTCAGGCCGCGCCACCGGCCGCGCCACCGGCCACGCCACCGGCCACGCCACCGGCCGCGACGCCGGCCGCGACACCGGCGCGGGCGCGCCACAGATGCATCGTCGCGTAGCTGCGCCACGGGGCCCACGCTGCGCCGTGCAGCGCGATCGACCGGGTCGTCGACGGCAGCCCGTGCAGGGCAGCGCTCTGCAACACCACGAGGTCGCTGTCGAGCAGCACGTCGGGATTGCCCAGAACGCGCATCGCGAGATAGCCGGCCGTCCACGGGCCGATCCCCGGCAGCGCGATGAGTCGCGCGGTGAACTCGTCGACGGGGGTGCCGACGTCGAGACTCAGCCGGCCCTCGGCGACGGCCTCCGCGACCCCCAGGATGGAACGCACCCGCGAGAGCGGGCCGCGGATGACCCCGGTGCTGCCCGCGATCCGTTCGGCGGTCGGAAACAGCCGCAGCTCGTTGTCGCCCTCGCCGAGCTCGCGGGTGATGCGCCCGAGCACGGTGCGTGCGGCGGGCACCGAGATCTGCTGGCCGACGAGGGTGCGGAACAGCGTCTCCTCGGCGTCGAGGCTGCCGGGCAGGCGCAGCCCGGGCAGCGCCGCGACGAGGGGGGCGAGGGCCGGGTCGCTCGCGAGGGCGGCGTCGATGGCGACCGAGTCGGCGTCGAGGTCGAAGAGCTTGCGCACGCGGCTGACCAGCGTCGAGACATCCGCGAGGTTGTCGAGCTGCGCCTCGCAGCGCACCGCGCTCGCGCCGTCGAGGCTCAGCCGCACGGTGGCGGCGCCGTGGGGGAGCCGCACGCGCCGCGCGAACGAGTGCGGGGTGGCGATCTCGAGTCCGGGCACCGCGTGGTCGGCGAAGAACCGCAGGAGGCCGGCGCCGTCGAACGGCGGCCGGGCGGGCAGGCGCAGACTGATCGAGACGCCGCTGTCAGCGACCGCGCCGTTCGAGACCGGGGTGTTCGGAACCGCCGTGCTCGGCACAGCGCCGGGCGAGGCGGGCTCGCTCGGGTGAGCGGGCTCCGCTCGCCGCCTGGCGCGAAGGGCACTGGGCGTCGCCTCGTAGACGGCGGCGATCGTGTCGTTGAACTGCCGGATGCTCGAGAATCCCGCGGCGAAGGCGACGTCGGCGATGGCGAGCTGGGTCGACACCAGCAGGGTGCGGGCGGTCTGGGCGCGGTTGGCGCGGGCGAGGGCGAGGGGGCCCGCGCCCAGCTCGGCGACGAGCACACGCGTGAGATGCCGGGGGGTGTAGCCGAGTCGGCCCGCGAGACCCGCGACGCCCTCCCGCTCCACTACGCCGTCGGTGATCAGGCGCATCGCGCGCGACGCGAGGTCGTCGTGCGTGTTCCAGTCGGGAGAGCCGGGCACGGCGTCGGGCAGACAGCGTTTGCAGGCGCGCAGCCCGGCCTCGTGCGCGGCGGCGGCCGTGCGGTAGAACGACACGTTGCGGGCGAGCGGGGTCATCGCCGGGCAGCTGGGCCGGCAGTAGATCCCGGTGGAGTGCACGCCGGTGATGAACTGGCCGTCGAAACGGGAGTCGCGCGACGACATCGCCCGGTACTGTTCGGCAAAGGTCGCATCCATTCGTCTAGCGTCGCATGTCGTCGACGCCGGCACTAGCGGATTTCGGACATCAGGCCTCACGCTTAGGCTGTAGGCGTGAACACCGTCGTGACCCTTCTGCAGTCCCAGCTCGGGAGCATCGTTTCCACCGACCCCGTCGAGCTCGCGGCCTGCCGGCTCGACCGCTCGGGTCACCGGTCGGAGGCGCCGCCCCTGGCGATCGTGAACGCGGTCACCGTCGCAGACGTTCAGGCCACCATGCGCATCGCGACCGAGACGGGCACACCCGTCGTCATCCGTGGCGCGGGAACGGGCCTCGCCGGCGCCGCGATCGCCGGCCACGGGGAGATCGTGCTCTCGACCCTCGGCATGACCAGGATCCTCGAGGTGTCAGAAGACGACGAGCTCGCGGTCGTCGAACCGGGCGTCATCAACGGCGCGCTCAATGCGGCGCTGGTCGAGAAGGGTCTCTGGTTCGCCCCCGACCCCGCCAGCCGCGCCATCTCCACGGTCGGCGGCAACATCGCGACCAACGCGGGCGGTCTGCTCTGCGCGAAGTACGGGGTCACCCGCGAATCGGTGCTGGGGCTCAAGATCGTGCTCGCAGACGGCCGGCTGATGTCGCTCGGCCACCGCACGATCAAGGGCGTCACGGGCCTCGACCTCGTCGGGCTCCTGATCGGTTCGGAGGGCACCCTCGGCGTCATCGTCGAGGCGACGGTCAAGCTGCGCCGACTGCCCCAGGGTGCGCCGTCGACGATCGGCGCCTACTTTCCCACGGTCGAGGCCGCCGCGCGAGCGTCCGCCGTCATCAGCGCATCCGGGCTGCGTCCCGCGATCATGGAGCTGCTCGACCCGCTCGCGATGCAGTTCATCGCCGAGTACCTCGAGATAGATGTGCGTGCGGAGTCGTTCCTGCTCGTCCAGACCGACGGCGAGGGCGCGGCGGCCGAGGCGAAGGGCGCGCTCGCGATCATCCGCTCGCTCGGCGGCGACGCGACGCTCACGACCGACGTCGCCGAGGGCAACCGGCTGATGGCACTGCGGCGCTCGTTCCACCCCGCGATGGAGTCGCGGGGCACCGTGCTCATCGAAGACGTGTGCGTTCCGCGTTCGACCCTGCCCGCCATGTTCAACGCGATCGGCGAGATCAGCGCGCGTTTCGGCGTCACGATCGCCACCGTCGCGCACGCCGGAGACGGCAACCTGCACCCCAACTTCGTCTACGAGGGCAGCGACGACGACGGTTTCGCCGTTCCCGAGCACGTCTGGGCGGCCGCCCACGAGATGTTCGTCACCGCCCTGCGACTCGGCGGGACGCTCACGGGAGAGCACGGCGTCGGCATCCTCAAGAAGCGTTGGCTGCGCGACGAGCTCGGCGACGACCAGGTCGAACTGCAGCGCGACATCAAGCGCGTCTTCGACCCGAGCGGCATCCTGAATCCGGGCAAGCTGTTCTCGGTCGCCGACGAGGCCAAGCCGACGGATGCTCCGGCTCACGGTGCCCTCGCGGAGTAGCGCGCGCGCCGTGCGGGGCGATGGCCGCGAGCTCGCTTTGTAGAAGGAATAACAGAACGGGGTACAGCGTTTTGTAGGTATGACCCTAGTCAGCCCAGCTCCCTTCACCCCCGCTCACAACCCCCGTGTGAACTCCGCGAACCGTGTGAATCCCGCAACGACCGCCACCGCCCGCGTCTCCACCGCGCGCCCCCGCACGCGCGACGGACTCGCGCGCCCGAAGACCGGCGAGGTGCGTGTTCGCATCGGCGCCCTCGGTCTCAGCTCGCTCGGCATCCAGGCCGCGGGCCTCGTTTCGGCGGTCGGCCCCGACGCCGGCGGATTCGCCGCGGGCGACCGCGTGTCGTACCGCACGACTCTGTCTGAGGTGGCCGCCGCGCAGGGCGCGGGCTACGCCACCGGAACGGCCGCCTCCGCCAACACGACCGTGGTGCCCGAGCGCGAGCTCATCGGCTTTCCGAAAGACGTCTCGCTCGAGGCCGCGGCCGCATACCTGCCGCTCGGGCTTATGGCGCGCACGATCGTGAAGCAGCTGCACACCGTCGGCCGCGGCAACCGCGTGCTCGTGGCCCCCGACGAGACGGGGGCAGACGCCTTCGTCGCGGCCTGGGTTCTCGATCTCGGTGCGACCGTCGTCGACGACGTGGCCGCCGCCGACGTCGTGGTCACCACGGCCGACTACGCGGCCGCGAGACGCTGGCGCTATGCCAACGGTCAGGCCCAGATCGCCTCGGCCGACGTGTTCGCCGAGGTACGCCGGGGAATCTTCGACGAGATCGAGGTGACGAACTACCCGATCGCCGACGCGGAGAAGGCGCGCGCCGATTTCGAGCAGCGTGTCGCTCCCGCGCCGATCGTGCTGCTGCCCGAGGCCGCATAGCGACGGATGGCCCGCGCGGAGGCGGCATAGCGCCCGGCCTCAGCGAGCCCCGGCCAGCCGATCGCGCCTGGGGATCCGGCTGGCCGATCCGGCTAGGCGATCGCACTAGGCGATCGCGCCGGTGGATAGCGTCAGCCGATCGCGCTAGCCCGCCCAGCCAGCCCGCCCAGTCAGCCCGCCAGCCCGCCCAGCCCAGCCGGCCTCGCTAGCCGGCCTCCGCCTGGCGGCGGCGCACGCCGACGCTCGAGGCGATGGCGGATGCCGAGGCGGCCAGGCCGATCGCCGCAATGGCGGGCGCCCAGAGGTCGAGGGCGGGTTCGAGACCGAATGCCGTTGCCGACTGGCCGATGAGCACGGCGATGACGCCCTGCGCGAGGTACGCCACGAGGTACACGGCAGAGAGGGTCGACGCGCGGTGCTGCGCCGGTGCGTGGCGGCTGATCAGGCCCAGCCCGCCGAGGAACAGCCAGCCGTAGCCGGCGCCCGCGACGACGGACGCCGCGATGAACACCGGAAGCGACTCGAGCGCCGCCGAGAGCTCGAGCAGCCCGAGCCCCAGGGCGATGGAGAATCCACCCACGGTGATCGAGGTGCGCGGGGCGAGCGAGCGAGCGAGGATCGCGACGACACCGATCACGATCGCCGAGATGGAGAGCGCCACCCCCGCGACGAGGGCGTTGTCGGTCTTGATCAGGTCTTTCGCGATCTGAGATCCGAGCGACAGCAGAAGCGCCCCCATGGCGTAGCCGGCCGAGATGGCAAGCGCCGACACGGTGAAGACGACGCGCAGCCCGCGCGGAACAGCGACGCGCTGCGGACGCCAACGGCGAGCGACGGCCGGTGTGTCGGCCCCGGGCGATGCGGGGCCAGAGCCGGGGCCAGAGCCGGGGCCAGAGCCGGGGCCAGACCCGCCGTCGACCACCCCGCGCGGCATCAGCCAGACCGCGCCGAAGACGATCCCGGCGATGCCGAACAGCACCCAGTAGCTCAGATGCAGCGGGAAGGGCGCGTACTCCACGAGTGCGCCGCCGACGATGGTCGCGAGCGCGAGCCCCAGGGCGGTCGCGGCGGTGTTCACCGAGCTCGCCCTGCCGGGGTTGCCGCCCCTGTTGTACTCGACCATCGCGGCGCTCGCTGCGCCCATGGCGAAACCGACGCCCGCGCCCTGGAGGACGCGTCCGAGCAGCAGCCAGACGACGTCGGGCGCCACCGCGAACAGCAGGATGCCGCCGGCGATGAGCCCGACCCCGATGAGCAGGGTCGCGCGTCGCCCGATGTAGTCCGACAGGCTTCCGAAGACGAGCAGGGTCACAACGAGGCTGATCGGGTAGACCGCGAAGACGATGGTGACGAGCGACGCGGTGAGGTTCCAGTCGCTGGTGTAGACGGGATAGACGATGGAGGGGGAGCCGCTGGCCCAGAGGGCGAGTGCTGCGACGGATGCCGCGGTGAAGAAGCTGCCCGTATCGCCGAGCTGTGTTCTGCCGAGCCGATTTCTGACCATTGCGCCGACGATACACCTCTAAGTTTGAAAAACCAACTCAGGTGGTATGATCGGACCATGAGTACAGCAGTCGAACCGCGTTGTTCCGTCGCCCGCAGTCTCGAGGTGCTGGGCGAGAAGTGGACCCTGCTCGTTGTGCGCGAGGCCTTCTGGGGGGCGACGCGGTTCTCCGAGTTCAAGTCGACGCTCTCCGTGGCATCCGACATTCTCACCAACCGTCTCGCGACGCTCGTCGACGCGGGTGTGCTCGAGCGGCGCGCCTACCGTGAGAACGGCGCGCGGGAGCGGTTCAGCTACCACCTGACCGAGAGCGGGCTCGCCCTGCGCCCCGTTCTCGCGGCGTTGACCGCGTGGGGCGACGCCCACCGCCCGAGCGGGTTCGGCCCGGCGTCGGTGTACCGGGAGAGGCAGAGCGCCGACCCCGTGCGCATCGCGTTCGTCACAGACGACGGCCGCGTGCTCGAACCCGACGAGGTCGAGGTGGTGCGCGGCCGCGGCGCACGGGACGCTGTGCTCGCATACGGGCAGTGAATAGTCTGTCGTTATGACGTTTCTGCCCATCACGACCTACGAGACCCTGGCACCGTCTGCGCGTGCGGCGATCGACCACCAGCTCGAGACGCACGGCGGCCGACTCACCTCCACGAAGGCCACGCTGCTGGGCCACCTGCCGAGTTTCGACGCCTACATGCAGTGGTACACGCTCAAGGACGAGCTCGTCCCCTTCATCGGAGAGCGAGCCGTGACGCTGTTCGCGTTCGCGATCTCCCGCGCCAACCGCAACGCCGTGAGTGTGGCGTTCTTCGGCGAGATCCTGATCGCGGCGGGCGAGAACCTCGACGACCCCGACGCCATCCCGGTGACCGAGGCGGAGGCCCTGCTGATGCGGTGGGGCACCCTCATCGCGGTGTCGCCGCACGAGATCGACGACGAACTGGTCGAGAGCCTCGAGGCCGCCTTCAGCGAGAAACTGCGGCTGATACTCGTCGCGTTCGCCGGTTTCACGGTCGCCACGAATGTTTTCAACTCGGTCGGCCGCGTGCCGCTCGAGTGACGCGCGGCCTCGGCTCCCGGCCCGGTAAGGTCTCACCATGACACTGAGCGCACCGAAATGACACTGAGCGCACCCGACACTTCGCGCGCTCCGTACGGCGCCCCCGCCCAGGCCCCGCTCGAGGTGAGGCAGGCGGCATCCGTGGTCACCGGTCCGACGATCCCTCGACCGGTGCGCCGCAGCAGCGGGCTCACCGCCGTCGGCATCGTCGGCATCTCCGTGTTGTCGCTGGTTGGGCTCGCGATCCTCGCCTACCTCGTGGCGGGCCTCGGTCCCGTCGCCTTCGCGGTGGGCGGCATCATGGCGCTCGTGCCGCTCGCGATCGTGTTTCTCGGTGTGCACTGGATCGACCGCTGGGAACCGGAGCCCCGCGGCATCCTCGTCTTCGCCTTCCTCTGGGGGGCCGGCGCCTCGGTGGCGGTCGCCCTCATCGTGGGCGCGCAGCTCGAGGGGGTGCTCGCGGCGATCGCGGGCGGCACGGGCGCGGGGGAGTTCCTCGACTCGGTGGTGCAGGCGCCCATCGTGGAGGAGGGCGCCAAGGGCCTCGGCCTGCTGCTCATCTTCTGGTTCGCCCGCAAGCACTTCGACGGTCCGATCGACGGTCTCGTCTACGCCGCGTGGGTGGCCGGCGGGTTCGCGTTCACCGAGAACATCCTCTACTTCGGCGTGCAGCTGCTCACGGTGGGCGGCATCGACGGCAGCGTGGCAGAGATCTTCCTCGCCCGCGGCCTGATGTCGCCGTTCGCGCACGTGATGTTCACCGCCTGCACGGGCATCGCGCTCGGTTTCGCGGCCCGTCGCTCCAGCGCCTTCGGGGCGGTCGGCGTGTTCCTGCTCGGGCTGGTGCCGGCGATCATGCTGCACTCGTTCTGGAACGGCTCGCTCTACTTCGTGAGCGACTTCTACGGCTACTACGCGGTCGTGCAGTTTCCGCTCTTCGCGCTCGCCGTGGTTCTTGTGCTCTTTCTGCGGCGGCAGGAGGCGAGCCTCACCCACGACCGCCTGAGCGAGTACGCCGCCGTCGGATGGTTCAACCGCGACGAGATCAACGCTCTCGCCACCGGTGCCGGCCGCCGACGGGCGCAGGCCTGGGCCAACCACCGCGGGGTGGGCAAGGTGATGCGCCAGTACACCCGCGACGCCACCCGGCTCGCGTTCACCCGTCAGCGACTCGTCACCGGTCGGGCGAGCATAGGGGCCGAGGCGGATGAGGCGGCTCTGCTCGCGGCGATCGTGGCGAGCCGGGCGACCCTCAACGCGGCCGCGCTGCGCTAGCACGGATCTGCTCGCGGCGAGCCGGGCGACCCAGAAAACCCCCAGTTAACAGACTCATCGCCCAGCGGCGCGGCGTTGCCTGCGGCTCATACTGGGCGACGAGTTGTTCTGGCTAATATCGTGGACCCGTCTTGGCGCAAATGCAATAGCGAGTTTTGTCGGCCACGCCGCCTCCACCGTCGGAGCGTGCGACCTGCACATCCCGTCCGCACAAACCACGTAGGCTGGATACCCTGATTTCGAGGGGTGTAGACGTGGCTTCAGCCGATCTGACAAGCGAGCGCGAGTACGTGGCGACCCTCTACGCGAGGCTCGACGAGCTGCGCGACGAAGCGAAGGACCAGCTCGAGGCGGTGCGCCGCACGAACCAGGGCGGCACCCACCAGAACCGCTCGGAGCGCGACGCGTTCGCGCGCATCTACGAAGACCGCGTGAGCCAGCTCACCGAGATCGACGAGCGCCTCGCCTTCGGCCGTCTCGACCTCCAGCCCGTCGGCGACGACCCCACCGTGCACCGCTACATCGGCCGCATCGGCCTGCGCGACGAGAACCTCCAGCCGATCCTGCTCGACTGGCGTGTGCCTCAGGCGCGTGCCTTCTACCAGGCGACCGCGGCCACCCCGCTCGGCGCCCGAGCGCGCCGTCACATCACGAGCAAGGGCCGCGAGGTCGTGCGCATCGACGACGAGATCTTCGACGCAAGCCTGCTCGAGGGCGACACGAGCTCGCTGCAGGGCGAGGCGGCGCTGCTCGCCACTCTCACCGCCCAGCGCACCGGCCGCATGGGCGACATCGTCGCCACGATCCAGGCCGAGCAGGACCGCATCATCCGTTCCGACCTGCGGGGTGTGCTCGTCGTCCAGGGCGGTCCGGGAACAGGCAAGACCGCGGTCGCCCTGCACCGGGCCGCCTACCTGCTCTATTCGCACAGAGACCGGCTCGCGACATCCGGTGTTCTGATCGTGGGTCCCAGCCGTTCGTTCCTGCAGTACATCGAGGCGGTGCTGCCGTCGCTCGGCGAGACCGGCGTTGTGCTGTCGAGCGTGGGCCAGCTGTATCCGGGGCTCGACACCGCGGCCGAAGACACCCAGGAGGTGTCGGTGCTCAAGGGCTCGGTCGAGATGGCGGCCCTGCTCGCGCGCGCGGTCAAGTCGCGCCAGGTCGTTCCGCGCCAGCCGCAGACCCTCGAGGTCAACGGCGAGTACCTCACGGTCGAGCCGCAGCTGATCCAGAACGCGATGCACCGGGCATGGGAGTCGCGCAAGCCGCACAACGAGGCGCGGGCGGTGTTCAACAAGGCCGCGATCAATGCGCTGTCGAAGCAGCTGGCCGCTCAGCTGCGCGATCACGGCAACACGATCGAAGAGAGCGACCAGAACTGGCTCAAGGAAGACATCCGCACGGCCGAAGACGTGAAGGTCGCGCTCAACACGGCGTGGATCCCGCTCACCCCGCAGAAGCTGCTGCAAGACCTCTACGCGCGCCCGCAGTGGCTGGCCACGCTCACCCCCGACTGGAGCGCTGAGCGGCGCGCGCTGCTGCGCCGCGACCGTGACGCCGCCTTCACCGTGAGCGACGTGCCCCTGCTCGACGAGGCCGCCGAGCTGCTCGGTGCGGTGAGCGGCGGCGGCGACGCCGAGAAGCGCGAGCGCAAGCAGCAGCGCAAGCGCGATATCGAGAACGCCGAGCAGTCGATCCGCAACATGGGCGTCGAGGGACTCGTCGACGCCGAATCCCTCGCCGACGGATTCGAGGCCGCCGTGGAGCGCGGTTCGACCGCCGACCTCGCCGCCGCCGACCGCAGCTGGGCCTACGGGCACATCGTGGTCGACGAGGCGCAGGAGCTGTCGCCGATGCAGTGGCGCGTGCTGATGCGCCGCAACCCGCAGAGGTCGTTCACCATCGTGGGCGACGTGGCGCAGGCGAGCGCCGCCGCGGCGGCGACAAGCTGGGCGGATGCCCTGCAGCCGATCATCGGCGACGCATGGCGTCTCGAAGAACTCACCGTCAACTACCGCACTCCCGCCCAGATCGCCGAGTCGGCCGAGTCGATGGCCATCGCGCACGGCCTGACGATCACCCGGTCGCGGTCGGTGCGCGCGAGCGAGTGGCCCGTCGCGGTCGTCGAGACGACCGACCTGCTGGCCGCGGTCGACGACGCCGTCGCGACCGACCGGGGCATCGACGCGCTCGGAACGATCGCCGTCATCGCGAGCGGGTCGATGGTCGACGCGATCTCCGCCCGGCTCGCCGCACGGTTCGGCGACGATGTCGGGCGCGGCGCCGCCGGCCTCAACCGAGCCGTCGCGGTGCTCACGCCGCAGGAGTCGAAGGGCCTCGAGTTCGACGCGGCGATCGTCGCCGAGCCTCAGCTGATCATCGACGAGATCGGGCGCGGCGCGGCAGCGCTCTATGTCGCGATGACCCGGCCCACGCAGCGGCTCCACCTCGTGACGACGACCGCGCTTCCCGCCGGCATCCTCGAGTAACCCGGCACACCCCGCTAACCCTCATATCTGGGGGTAGTGGCGAGGTGCCCGGGGGGCCACAGTGGGGGTACGAGAACTTCGGGGCCGCCGTACTCTCACGAGAGAATCGCGGATGGGGATGATATGACGCGCACGTCACGTGACCCCGCCCACAATCCGTCCTCCCAAACGGCCACCACCACTCTCGCCGACAACCTGCCCGGGCAGTTCGCCATCGTCGAGCTGATGCGGCTGCACAACGAGGCGCCGCCGCGGTCGCGACTCGCGGCGCTCGTCGGGTTGAGCCCCTTGAGCGCGGCGTCCAGGCCGTTATTCGAGGCGGCGGTGGGCGAGATCGAGGTCGGCGAGACGCTCGCGACACTGGGCGAGGGCTGGGTCGTGCTGCACGCGCTGCCGGTGGGCGTCGAGGGTTCGAACGTCGACCACATCGACCACGTCGCCATCGGCAAGGGCGGCATCTTCATCATCAACACGACCAACCACGCCGGGCAGACGGTCTGGGCGTCGCAGCGGGCGTTCCTCGTGTCGGGCATCCGGCATCCGTACATTCGCAACATGGAGTACGAGATGGGGAGGGCCGAGCGTCTCCTCGGCTCGGCGGCCGGAATCCCGGTGGAGGTGAGCGGCATCCTCGCGGTCGTCGCGGCGAAGAGCATCACCGTGCGCGACAGGCACAGGGATGTGACCATCCTCCCGATCGGCGAGCTGGTGCAGTGGCTGCGCGCACGGCCCATCGCGCTAACCGCCGAGGAAGTGTGCGCGGTCAGCAAGGCCGCCGCCCTCGACACGACGTGGTTCCGGGGCGGAGATCCGGTCGGCGACCGGCGGCAGCTGCTCGCACAGTTCACCGCCCTTCGCGCGGAGGTGCGGCGCGCCTGGCGACTGCAGGTGGTCTGGGCCGCCGGCCTGACGGTTCTCGGCGCAGGCGGTTTTGTGGCGGTGACCTACTCGATCCTCGTCGGTGCGCTTGCGACCCTCTCGAACCGCTGACGGCTCACGGCTACACTCGCCAGATGTCGCGCGCTGTCAGATTTCACCAGTTCGGTTCCGCCTCGGTTCTCAGGGTCGACGACGTCGTCGTCGCGCAACCGGGCCCCGGCAGGGTCGGGGTGGCGGTGCGCGCGGCCGGGATCAACCCCGCCGACGTCAAGCGCCGTGAGGGCCTCACGGCCGATCGCGACCTCGCTTTTCCCGCGGGGGTGGGCCGCGAGCTCGCCGGCGTGATCGACGCGGTCGGCGAGGGTGTCTCGCGGCTCGCCGTCGGAGACGAGGTCTTCGGCACGGTGCCCGACGGCGCGCTCGGCGATCGTGTCGTCATCGACCCGGCCAATCTCGCGATCAAGCCGTCGGGGCTCGACTGGGCGGTGGCCGGCGGGCTCGCCCTCGTCGGCCAGACGGCGCACGACGCCGTCGCGTCACAGCGGATCACCGCGAACGACACCGTGCTCGTGAGCGCCGCCGCCGGGGGAGTCGGAGTGGTGGTGTGCCAGCTCGCGCGCCTGGCCGGTGCGACAGTGGTCGGAACGGCCGGCCCCGCCAACCACGCGTTTCTCGAGAGCCTCGGGGTGATCCCCGTGCTCTACGGAGACGGCCTCGTCGAGCGGGTGCGCGAGGTGGCGCCGGGAGGCATCACCGTGGTCTTCGACCAGCAGGGACGCGCGACCGTCGAGGCGGCGCTGCGGCTCGGCGTGCGCCCCGAGCGCATCAACACGATCGCCATGGACCCGCGCGAACTCGGCGTCGAGCGGGTCGGTCGAGGCCCGGCGGATGTGCCGACCCTTGACGCCCTCGCCGCGCGCGTCGTCGACGGGTCGATCGTGCTCCCCGTGGCCGCCACCTACCCGCTCGCCGAGGTGCAGCGGGCGTTCGAGCACCTCGAGTCGGGTCACCTGCGCGGCAAGATCGTGGTGATCCCCGACCAACGCTCCCGCTAGCTCGCGGCCACCGTCGATTTGCGCGGCAGCGTGAGGAGGGTGGAGATGCTCACGACGATGAGGAGGATCGCTCCGAAGACGAGGAAGGCCGTCACGGCAAGCGACGGCAGGGTGAAGGTGACGATGCCGGCGATGATCGAGATCACGCCGCTCACGATCGCCAGCCAGCGCGGCGAAACCGCGCCCTGGATGCCGGCCATGATGTCGATGATGCCCTCGGCGATCCAGCCGAAGCCGATGACGAACGCGAGCACAACGAGCGACTTCTCGGGCGAGGCGAGGCAGAAGATGCCGGCCGCGGTGACGAGCAGGCCGAGGATGCCGCTGAGCCAGCGGAGCCCGGTGCCACCCGGGTGCGGGAGGAGGGCGACGGTGATGCGGAAGATGCCCGAGGTCACGAGGTAGATGCCGAAGATGATCGCGATGGTGACGAGGGTGGCGTCGGGCCAGATGAGGGCGACGATCCCCAGAACGAGGCCGACGATCGCGATGGCGACCACCTCGCCGCGGTGGACGACGAGAAAACTGCCGGACGAATAGGTTCCAGCCGAGTAGAGGTCTGACACGGTGCCGCTCCTTCGATCGTTGTCGGTCACGCGGAGGTTCTCGCCTCATCGTGGCACTAGCGCGGCCCCGAGGGAAGGAATTTCGCTCAGGTCGGTCTCAGTCGCGCTGGATCGGCTCGACCAACGACGTGATCAGCGGCGTCGGCTCGAGGCCGAGCAGGCTCTGCAGCATCGACCGGTAGCGCTCGTAGACCCGAAGGGCCTCCGACTGGTTGCCCTCGGCGAGGTGCACCCGGATGAGGCTCGCGTGGGCGCTCTCGCGCAGCGGCTCGACCTTCATCGCGGCGCGGGCGGCGCCCGCCGCCTCTGCGAGGCGTCCGGCCTCGGTGAGGAGGTTCGCCTGCGCCTCGAGGGCGCTCATGCGCAGCTGGCGCCAGTCCTCGGCCTCGGCGATGACCCAGTCGTCGTACCAGTCGGGCAGCAGCTCGAGGGAGAGCAGTGACACGGCGGTGGGCGAGAGGTCGACCTCGCGCGGTGCGCCGTTCGAGTCGAGCAGCCGTCGCGCGAGCGCCTGACCGTCACGCAGGTCGACGACGACGGCCTCGGCGAGGCTGAGTCCCGGGCTCGCAGACAGGATGGCGTCTCTCGTGGCCGCATCCAGTCGGGAGAGCGCCGAGCGCAGGCTGATCCCGGCGCGTTCGTCTGACACCTCCGGCCACATGGTTCCGGCCATGGCGATGCGGGCGACGGCGCGGTCGTGCAGGGCCAGGAACGCGAGCAGCCGCTGCGAGCCGACGGACAGGGCGCCGACGACCGTGCCGCTCACCCGCAGCTCGAACGTTCCGAGGAGTGAGATCTCGATGAGCAGCGCCCCCGCCTCGGCGAGAGCCGGGGAGGGGAACACGCGCTCGTCGACGAGTTCGGGAACCGCGGTGATCAGCGCGCGTTCGGTGGCCGGCGACGTGGCCCAGCCGTCGGCCCAGGTGCTGAGTGCGACGATGACCGGTTCGAGGTTGCGGCCGTTGCGGGTGAGTACGTACTCGACGTCGTCGGCGGCGTCGGGCTCTGCCGACAGGCGCGTCTGCTCGCTTCGAGGGCCGTCGCCGCGCGGCCCGCTCGCGGAGCGCAGCGTCATAAGGCCGGCGCCGACGAACCCGTCGAGCCGGGCGGCGAGGATGTCGCGCTCGACGCCCACGCGCCGTTCGAATTCGGAGAAGCGGGTGACGTCTCGGAAGACCGCCTCGCGCATGATGAGCAGACTCCATCGTTCGCCGACCGCTTCGAGGGCCCGCGAGGGGGAGAAGTTGTGAACCGTCTGGTCGTGGGGCTGCCGTGCGGGGGAGAACCCCGTGCCCGGGGACTCGGTGCCCGGGGATTCGGTGCCCGGGGACTCGATGCCCGGCTCCAGTGGTTCTTCGGCCGCGGCGCGGACAAGTTTCATCAGTGTGACTCCGCTCCTTGCGTGATGCAAGGTTAGCGGCAAATAGCGAGTGCGGATCACTATTTAGGCGACGTGTGCCTCATAGTCCGTGCTCAGACCTTTCGGCTGACGAAGCGACGGCGCACGAGGGACACCAGCGTCATCAGTCCGCCGATGGCCACGGTGAGCAGACCGAGCAGCACGGGAAGCATCACGTTCGACCCCGATTGTGCGAGCTCGGTCTCCGCCGCCTCGAGGCCGATGGCGGAGGCAGCGCCGGTGAAGCCGAGGGGCACGACGGCAAGCACGGCCGCGACCAGAGCGACGACAAGGATCGAGATCGCGCCGGGCAGGCGGGCCGGTGGTTTGAGGGTGAGTGTTGTCATGAGAGCTCCCGTCGGGTACGACCAGAGCCTCTCAGGGCCGCCGTGACGCCACCGTCACGAGATCGTGACAACCACAACTGTGCGGGCCAATCTACAGAGAAAGTGCAGGTCGGGCACTGAGCGCGAGTTGTGGATAATTTTCATGCGCGCGGCCCGCCGATGCGATCAGGGGAGGCGCAGCCGTTCGCCCTCGCCGTCGCGGTCGTCGGCCACGACGCGGTTCTCGGCGACCGCGAGATCGATTCCGCGGGCCAGCCAGGCCCGTGCCTGTTCGGTGAGCCGGGCGTAGCCGAGCACTTCGCTCGTCTCCTTCAGCAGGTCGTCGCGCGTGATGCTGAACGACTCGCGCAGCAGCATCTCGACGACGTTCGCGATCTCGTGCGGGCTCACCTCGGTGAGCGCACGCGCCGTGCTCGACGGGGAGCGCCGGGCCTCGCGCCAGGTCGCGGGATCGACGCTCGGCGGCCAGACGAAGCCGTCGACCACCGGGAACGCGGCGGCGACGGAGTCGGAGAGGTCGTTGCGTTTGCCCTCGCCCATGCGGGTATAGCCGAAACGCCTCGCAACCGTGGCGACGAGCCGGGTGAGCGGGATCGGCCCCTCTGTCGCGAGCACCTCGGAGGCGATGCGCACGATCGCCGGCTGCGCCATACGCATGTTCTCGAGCACCGACTGGCTGGCGATCGCGCTGTCGGCGGCCACCTCGAACGGTGCGAGGGCGATGCCGGATGCCGCGGGCTCAGGCTGCGTGGGCTCAGGCTGCGCTGTACCGGGCCGCACATTCTCGGGCGACACAGTATCGGGCGACACCGGCGCATCCGGCGCCGCAGCCGCCACCGACACGAATCTCGGACGCTCGGCGACGGGGCGGTCCATCGCCTCGCGGATGCGGGCGAGCACGCCCTCCCGGTCGCGCATCCAGGCGGGGAGCCAGACGCGCACGGTCGCCGGCCATCCCATCAGGTCGACGAGCAGTTGCGGGGAGCCGTCGCGGTCGGAGACGGTGGGCCGCGCCGCCCACCCGGCGCCGTCGACCATCACTGCGACACGCCAGTCGTCGTCGCCGGGGCGGCGCACGGCGAGGTCGACCTTGAACGACGAGAGGCCGAGCGCGGTCTCCACCTCGAATCCCTCGAGGCGGATGGCGGCGGCGAGCTCCTCCACGAACCGGCCGCCGTTGCCGTCGCGCTGTGCCGCGCCGTCGACGGGCTTTTCGGGCCCCGCTGTCTCGATGCCGGTCTGGCTGCGCCGGGCGGCGAACTCGAGGTAGCCCTTGAGGTCGGCGATGCCCTGCGACCCGGTGCGGGAGAGGTCGATGTCTGCCGGGTCGAACGACGTGAACAACACGACGTGCTTGCGTGCCCGGGTGACGGCGACGTTGAGACGGCGTTCGCCCCCCGTGAGGTTGAGCGGGCCGAAGTTGAGCGGCAGCGTTCCCGTCTTCGCGTCGCGGGAGAACGCGAGCGAGAACAGGATCGTGTCGCGTTCGTCGCCCTGCACGTTCTCGAGGTTCTTCACAAACAGGTCGAGGCCAGGCTCCGCGGTGAGCGCGCGCTGCACAAGCAGGTCGGTGGAGTCTTCGAGCTTGTTCAGGATGAGGTCGCGCTGCTGGATGTTGAAGCAGACGACGCCGATCGACTCGTGCTTGGTGGCCGGGTCGCGCAGCCGGTCGGAGATCTCGGCGACGATCGCGAGCGCCTCCACCTCGTTGGTGCGGGCGGCGCCGCGGGCGAACTCGCCCTGCACCCGGCGCAGGCTGAGCCCGGAGCCGTCGCTCGTGCGCGGTGACGGCAGGCTCACGAGCTTGCCGTCATAGTAGGTGGTGTTGGAGAAGGCGATGAGGCTCTCGTCCTGGCTGCGGTAGTGCCACGACAGCCACAGCTGCGGCAGTCCCGACTCGACGGCCTCGCTCAGGATGCTCTCGAGGTCTTCGACGACGAGCTCCTCGCCGGGGGCGGCGCGCGAGTCGGTGTCGGCAGTGGCATCCACCTGCATGATGCGGGTCGGCGGCATCTGCTTCGAGTCGCCGACGACGATGACGGCCTTGCCGCGGCCCATGGCGCCGATCGCCTGCGGCACACGGATCTGGGAGGCCTCGTCGAAGATCACGAGGTCGAACTCGATGCTCGAGGCGTCGAGGAAGTGCGCGACCGATCCCGGGCTCATCAGAAACACCGGCACGATCGAGGTGAGGGCGTCGGGGTAGCGTCTCGCGACCTCGCGGAAGGCGAGCCCGCCGCGCTTGCGGTCGATCTGCCGTTTCAGTTCGGCGACCTCGCCACGCAGGTTGCCCACGTCGAAGGGGCGCTGGGCGATGAGCCGCGCGGCGACCGCCGAGCGCAGCTGCTCGCGCGACACGGCGCTCTGTTCGAGGTAGCTCGCCGCCGCCCGGTCCTGCGCGTCGCCGTCGAAGCTGTCGAGCGAGCCGGCGGCTGTGCGCTCCTCGAGCGAGGCGAGCGCGAGCCCGCGCAGCAGGGACTCGGGGGCGGCCTCGGGCACGATCGCAACGCGCGCGAGCTGGTCGGCGAAACGGGGGAGCCCCGCCGCGGAGACCGCCGCGAGCAGGCGCCGCGTCTCGGCGAAGCGCTGCAGCTGCAGCAGGCCCGTGGTGTCGAGGTCGCGCTGCCAGAGCGCCTCGTCGTGCGCCCAGTGATCGAGCCAAGTGGTGCCCGCCTCGCCGGCACGGTTCTCTCCACCACGCTTCTCGCCGGCACGGTTCTCGCCAACCCAGTGCCGCACCGTGGTCTGCGAGCCGCCGACGGCCGCGAGCCAGCGCGTCCAGGTGCTGTCGAGGTCGGTCAGCACGTCGATGGCTGCCGGGTCGGCGTCGGCCAGCAGCGCCCACGCCTCTGGGGCGTGCTTCGACAGCCACACGGCGGTGGTCGCGATGAAGACGGCCGACGAGAGTTCGCGGTGCGCGTCGTCGGTGTACGGCCGCCACGGCCCCCCGCCCGCCGGTTCGGGCGTGAGCAGACCGTGGAGCCGCGCCTTCGCGTTCATCAGCGGCTCGGCGTCGACGAGGGCGTCGCGCAGGCGTGTCAGCTGGTTCGTGAACTCGGCCCCCTCGACGGCGGCGCCGGGCTTCAGCAGCGGTTCGATGCGCTCGCGCAGTGCGCGTCTTCGCCACTCGGGAAAGAACCACTCGCCGTCGAGCTTGGTCGACTTCGCGATCAGCTCGCCCAGAGCCGGGTACTCGAACGCGGCCGGGGTCGCCTCGGCGAGCGCCGCAGCGTGGCTTGCGCGGTACTGCGCCGTCGCCTTCTGGAGGGCGTCGGCCTCCTCACGCCAGCTGGTGCGGTCGATGTAGGCGAGGTGCCCGGCCGTGGGCAGCAGTCCGGCGGTCGCGGCCGCAGCGAGTCGCACCGTGGCGGTGAGCCCGGCGCCGGGCAGGAGCGCGCCGATCGCCGCCTGCCAGGAGGGCGGCAGTGCAGATACCCGGGAGCGTGCCGAGGCGAGGTCGCCGAGGGTGCCGCGCAGCGTGGCGAGGTCGAGGGCGGCGGGATCCGGCGCGGCCGGGTCTCCCGTGCCGGAGACGAGCCAGTGGTGACCGGGGCGAAGGCCGAACCGCGTCGCGGCATCCGAGTATTCGCGTGTGAGCTGGGCGACGTCGGCCTCGGGGGCCTGAGAGAGCCACTGCAGGGGCACGCTCGCGGCCGCACCCTCGCCGAGCGCCGCGACCGCGTCGTAGGCGCTCCACAGCGAGTAGCCGTGGGCGTTGCGCGCGTGCACGACCGAGGGGTAGCGCTCGAGCTGCACGATGGCCGAGCGCAGGCGTGCGTTGGTGGCGTCCCAGGCGGCCTGGTCGGTCGCGACGCGGGTGTCGAGGGCGGCACGCAGCTGGTCGCGGATCGAGTTCATCGACTGCTTCGCGCCATGCAGTTCGAGGCCGAACGACCCGATGCCGATCGCGTCGAGCCGGCGCTTGACGACCTCGAGGGCCGCCTGCTTCTCGGCGACGAACAACACCTTCTTGCCCTCGGTGAGGGCGTGGGAGATGAGATTGGTGATGGTCTGCGACTTGCCGGTTCCCGGAGGGCCTTCGAGCACAAACGACTCTCCGCTCGTGGCGCGCACGATCGCGGCCATCTGCGAGCCGTCGGCGGCGATCGGCAGGCGCAGCTCGGTCTCGTCGACGACCGGGAGCTCGGTGGTCGCCGTGCCGCCGAACGTCTCGCCCGGCGTCTCGACGAGGTGCCGCACGACGGGGTTCTGCATCAACGGGCGCCAGTTCTCGTCGAGGTCCTTCCAGATCTGGAAGGTGGAGAACCGCAGGATGGCGAGGCTCGCCGACTCGTCGATGCGGTAGGGCAGCTCGGCCTCGAGCAGCTGGCGTCGGATGCCGCCGAGCACCGCGCCGATCGCGATGCCGGTGTCGTCGAGGGAGGGAGCGGCCAGTTCGGTGAGATCGAGCCCCTTGGTGGTCTTGAGCCACTGCAGCAGGCACAGGTTGGGCTGGGCCACATCGTCGCCGTCGAGTGTGATCGCGTAGGGGGTGAACGCGAGCCCGCCGGTGAGGCGCACGGGGAGCAGGAAGAGCGGCGCCCGCGCCTCGCTGCCGTCGGCCTTGGTGTGCACGAGGGTTCCGAGCGTCAGGTAGAGGTAGTTGCTGCCCGACTCCTGCTCGAGGGTGTCGGCCTCGCGTTTCATCGCGCGCAGCTGGGTGCGGTGCTTCTCGTCGGGGAGTGCGGAGAACACCGTGCGGGTGGTGGTGAAGACGGTGGTCATGACCTCGGGGGCGATCTCGCTCGCCACCCGCTGCCCCGCGAGCTTCTGCAGCTCGGACGAGTCGAGGCCTCCCGAGACGCGCACGCTCTTGCCGGAGTACACGACGTCGTCGAGTTTCGGCAGCATCCCGCCGGGCACGAGCAGGTCGAGCACCTTCTGGTTGTGCGGCATGTTGAGCAGCGGGTTGCGCAGGGTGAGGTCGAGCAGGTCGCGCTTCCAGTTCTTGAACCGCGCGGGGGAGTCGTCGTGCTGGTCGAGCTGGCCGCGCACGATCTCCTCCTCGGCGGCGGCGCTGATGTTCTTGAGGCTCGACCGGGCGACGAACGGGCGGTCTTCGGCGGTCTGTTCTGGGGTTCGGGAGCCGGCCACGGGCATCGGTCGCACTCCGTCGATGCGTGCCCGCGTGACATCCACCATCGTCTGCAGCAGGTGGAAGTCGGTGCGGAAATAGTCGGAGCCGGCCTTTCGCGCCCGGGTGAAGTCGAGCGAGCCGCTGCCGGGGCCGAGCCCGGTGAGCTCGACCGGGATCGCGAGGCCCGACTCCGCGAGGTTGGTGAGCACGTTGACCTGGTCGATGGTGGCGCGCTCGCCGTAGGTCTCGGCCGCATAGAAGCCGCCGAAGGCGTGATTGCGGGTGATGAAGACCAGCGGCGAGAGTCCGACCGCCTCGAGGCAGGCGGCGTAGAGCACCGCGAGGTCGACGCACGTGCCGAAGCGGTCGCGCAGCACCTGCTCGGTCGTGCGCACCTTTTGGCCGGTGCGTTCGAACGACGCGGGCGGGTTGATGTAGGTGATGCCGAGCGCGCGGATCGACTCGTAGACCGCCCCGGCCAGCTGGTGGGCGCGGTCGGGCCCCGACTGGTAGCCCTCGAGCGAGCCGCTCTTGGTCTTCTTGAGGAGGAGGTCGGATGCCGCTCGCAGGATCGCCGTCACGTCTGACGTGTTCGGCTGCACGAATGCGGCGATCGACGCGTGCAGTCCCGGGTAGTTGAGCCACTCGTTGAAGGCGCTGACCTCGACCGCGGCCAGAATGCGCGCGTCGTTCGCGGTGACGTCGAGGGTCGCGGCGGCCGACTCGCTCGCGCCGGCGAACAGGGGGCTGAACACGTCGAAGTCGCCGGCACCGTCGATGCGGGTGACGCTTCCCGCGACGAACGGGCCCGCGACGCTGCGCCGCCAGACCTCTTCGCCGCCGGTGCTGAGGGCGAGGGTCGCTGTGAGCTCGACGCCCGGGAGGTCGGCGCCGCTCTCGTTGTGGACCACGATGGCGCGGATGAAGGGGATCCCGCTGAGAACGAGCGAGTAGTTCACCCGCGGCTGGAATTCGATCTGCAGCCGCAGGCCGCCCGTCGCAGTGTCGAGTACCTGGTAGATCTCGGTTTCAGCAGTGCTCGAATCCATAGACCGAGGCTACCCGCGTGGGCGCACGTCGAGGCCGAGGGCCGCCGCGCGTGACGAAACTGCGGCTAGCCGCGCACGCAGCTGCCCGACGGAATCGCCGTCGTGAGCCCCGGTGCCTGCTGCGCGACGGGGGTGAGCTCGTTGAGGCTGAGCGCGTAGCCGAGGTTGTCGACGTCGGCGCTGCGCGCGAAGACCACGCCGGCGACGGCGCCGTCGGCGGTGAGCAGCGGCCCTCCCGAGTTGCCCTCCCGCACGACCGCGGCGAGCGTGTAGATCTCCCGGGTGCCGCCGGGCTGGCCGTAGATGTCGTCGACGGCGGTCGAGGTGAGGGAGAGAACGCGTGCGGGGGTCGTGGTGAACGGTCCGCCGAAGGGGTACCCGTCGATGACGCCGGTGGCGCCGACCGGCATGGAGCGGGCGAGGGGGAGTGCGCTCGTGGTGAGGCCGTCGACGGCGATCACCGCGATGTCCTTGCTCGGGTCGAAGTAGACGACCCGGCCGGGGAGGGTGGCGCCGCCGGGAACCTCGACGACGGGTTCGGCGACTCCCGCGACGACGTGGGCGTTGGTGACGACCCGGTCTTTCGCGACGACGAAGCCGCTGCCGGTCTGGTTCTGGCCGCACTCGTAGGCGTTGCCGCTGATGCGCACGACCGACTTCGCCGCCTCGGTGAGCGCGGGGGTGCCGGTGTTGGCTACGGGCAGCTCGGGTGCTGTCGTGACGCCGCCGAGGGCCTCGGTGATGAGCGGGATGCCGTCGGTGACGACGGTCGACCGCAGTTCGGCGAGAAAGGCCTCGACGGGGTCGGGGGTGACGTCGTTGATGGTGCGCAGCACGCTGGACGCGCCGATCGCCTGCGAGAAGGCGGGAACGCCGAGCGAGCCGACACTGAGCGCGAGGAGGGCGGCGATGAGAGCCGCGGCGACGCCGTTGACGACGGCGCCCAGCAGGCGGTCGATGAAGCGCAGGGGCGATTTCTTCAGGCGTGAGCGGATGCTTCGTCCGGCGGTAGCGCCGATCGAATGTCCGAACACCACGAGGGCGACCGCGGTGAAGACCGTCGCGACGACGCGCCACATCGGTTCGGGTACCCATGACCCGACGATCGGGATCGCGAAGTAGGCGACGACCGCTCCCACGATGACGCCGGCGAGGGCGAAGACGCTGTGCAGCAGGCCACGGCGGTACCCCGCGACGATGTAGCCGACCAGCAGGAGGATCAGGAGCAGGTCGAGAAGCCAGGCTTCGGGCATCCGTCGTCCCTTCGCTCGCGGTCTGCTCCTACGACACTACGGGTCTTCGCTGACAGCCACTCGCACCCGGTTCCTAGCTCAGGGGCCGGCCGCCGTTCTCGCCCGTCATGATGGCGCGCACGCGGTCGACCGGGAGTTTGGGTGTGCGGTCGGCCGTCACGATGCCGTTGGTCTCCTGGCCGGTGTCGGTCAGCTGGGTGTAGCAGTAGCCCGCGAGCACGTCGCTCGCCCGTACGGCGTCGAGCAGCGAGCCGAGGCGGGTGGCGAAGTCGTCGGGCGAGCTCGCGGTGGAGTAGCCCCACGCGTTGTCGAACTCGCTGTCGGGCGCGAACTTGATGCCGCCGAACTCGGTGAGCATCACGGGCTGGCCGCGGTCGGGTTCGTCGCTCAGGCGCAGTCTGCGGCCGGCCGGCCCCAATCCCGTGAACAGGGCCTCGACGCTGGCGCGGTCGGCGTAGCGGGCTGCGACGACATCTCCCGACGCCTCGTAGTCGTGGATCGACCAGATGTCGGAGTCGAGGTGCTCCCAGCCGTCGTTCGAGACGACGGGGCGTGTGGGGTCGAGGCTCTTTGTGAGGTGGAAGAGCGATCGCGCATACTCGCGAACCGTGGCGTCGTGGGCGATGTGCTGCACGCCCCAGCTCTCGTTGAGCGGCACCCAGGTGACGATGCTGGGATGCGACGAGTCGCGTCTGATCACGTCGGACCACTCCGCGACGACGCGGCGCGCGGCCGTGCTCGAGAACTCGTAGGCGCTCGGCATCTCTTCCCAGAGCAGCAGGCCCAGGCGGTCGGCCCAGTAGAGAAACCGCGGGTCCTCGATCTTCTGGTGCACTCGCGCGGCGTTGAAACCGAGGTCCTTGATGAGCTGCACCTCCGCGCGGAGGGCGTCGGCGCTCGGTGCGGCGAGGTGCGACTGCGGCCAGTAGCCCTGGCTCAGAACCGAACGCAGGAAGACGGGGCGGTCGTTGAGCATAAAGCGTCCGCGGTCGACGGTCGCGCTGCGCAGGCCGAAGTACGAGAACACCGTGTCTGTGACGGCCGTGTCTGTCGGCACCGTGTCTGTCACAGCCGTGTCTGTCGGCACCGTGTCGCGGTCTCCCAGCTCGAGTCGCACGTCGATCAGCCGCGGCGACGCGTCGCTCCACAGCAGCTCTTCGTAATTCTGGCCGTTGATCTGTCGTGGGACCACGATCGTGACGTCGACCCGGTGCGAGTGCACGGCGATGGTGTGGCTCGCGAGCGGTTCGCCCTCGTAGCTGAGTTCCACGTCGAGGCGGGTGTCGACGCCCGGGCGGCGGTTGAGTTCCACGGTGACCACGACCGAGCCCGTCGTGACGTCGGGCGTGAACGCGAGGTGGTCGATGTGCAGTTCGGGCACGGTCTCGAGCCAGACCGGCTGCCAGATCCCGGTGGTGCGGTGGTACCAGATGACGTGCGGGTCGAGCTCCCAGTCCTGCTTGCCGCGGGGCTGTGCGACGTCGAGCGGGTCGTCTTCGGCGCGCACGACGAGCGCGTGCTCGCCGACGCCGTCGAACACGTCGGTGATATCGAACGAGAACGGGGTGTGCCCGCCCTCGTGGTGGCCGAGCAGCGACCCGCCGAGCCACACGGTGCAGCGGTAGTCGACGGCTCCGAAGTGCAGCAGGGTGCGGCCGCCGTCGCGGGGCGGCGCGGTGATCGACCGCCGGTACCAGACGACCGGGTGGAAGCCGGTGTCGTTGATGCCGGATGCCGGCGACTCCGGGGGGAACGGCACGATGATCGTGCGGTCGAACGGCACCGCCGTGGCCGGTGCGAACCATCTGTCGCGCAGTCCCGTGTCGGCGTCGTCGAATCGCAGGTCCCACTCGCCGCCGAGGTCGGTCCACTCGCCGCGAAGGAGCTGCGGTCGCGGATAGCTGCCGTCCTGCCGTGACGCACGAGCGTGGCCGGCGAGCGTGTGGCCGGCGAGAGTGCCGCCGGCGAGAGTGCCGCCGGCGAGAGTGCCGCCGGCGAGAGCGTGGCTGGCGGGAGTGGCGAGGGCGTCGATGTCCATGGCTACAGTGTGCTGCATTTTTCCAGCGCTGTAAAACTGCAATCCCGACGCGCCGGAGCCGCCCCGCCCTCGGTGCCGGGTCAGCCCGCGTGCGGCCTGCACTCGCAGACCCCGCGGGTCAGCCCGCGTGCGGCGTGCTCTCGCAGGTCCAGCGGGTCACCCCGCTTGCGGCGTGCTCTCGCGGGCCCCGCGGGTCAGCCCGCTTGCGGCGTGCTCTCGCAGACCCCGCGGGTCAGCCCGCGTGCGGTGCGCTCTCGCGCACCACGAACGAGTAGTCGGCGATCCGGTGCCTGCCCAGCCCGGTGTAGCCGCCGATGCGCTCCTCGAGCATGTCGAGGGCGATCGTGGCGATCTGCGCGGTGTCGGGGGCGATCGTCGTGAGCGAGGGATGGGTGAATGCGGCCATGGAGATGTCGTCCCAGCCCACGACCGCCACGTCCTCGGGAACTCGCAGCCCGTGCTCCTGCAGGGCGCGCAGAGCGCCGATCGCCGCCAGGTCGTCGCGGCAGACCAGGCCGTCGAAGACCAGGCCGCTCGCGAGTGCGCGGCGCATCGACGCCGCGGCCTCCTGTGCGCTGATGGCCGCGCTCGGGATCACGAGCGCCATGTCGACGGTGAGCCCGGCTGCGTCGAGCGCCAGCTGGAATCCGGTGAGCCGCTGCAGCGACGTGACCGACTGGTCGAACTCCTCGTGGCCGACGAAGCCGATGCGACGGCGCCCGAGCGCGACGAGATGCGCGGTCGCCTCGATCGCGGCGGCCTCGTTGTCGATCATGACGTGGTCGACGCTGAGCGGTGCCGGGCCTTCGCCGAGCAGCACGAGCGGCACATCCTCGCGGTGTTTGGCGATCTCGAGCGACGGCATGCGCGAGGGCTGGAAGATGACGCCGTCGACGAGGCCCGCCTCCCGCGTCGAGACGATCGCGCGTTCGCTCTCGATCGTGCCGTCGGTCTGCTCGAGCAGCAGGCGGTAGCCCCGCGCCGTTGCCTGGTGCGCGATGATGCGGGCCAGTTCGGCGAAGTAGGGGAGGCTCACGTCGCTGAAGGCGAGGGAGAGCATTCCCGTGCGACCCGTCGCCAGACGTCGGGCAGACGCGTTGGGGCGGTAGCCGAGCTCGGCGATGGCGGCCTCGACGCGCGCCCGCATCGACGGGCTCACGTGCTGGTAGTCGTGAACGACATTGGAGACCGTCTTCATCGAGACGCCGGCCAGCTCGGCCACATCCTGCAGGCGTACGTTGGCCATCGTGGGCGGTTTCCTGTTCGTCCGGAGAGGCGATCGCTGTCGCCGGCTGGTGCCTGTCGATCGGCTGCCGGTGTGCTCGTTCTCGGGTACCACTGTACTGATTCGACCGAAGCGACACGCCCGCGTCCTTGACTCCAGAATTACAGCGCTGTAAATTGACCGGAGCGACGCGGCATCCGCCATTCTCGCTGCACGACGAATACCAGCACTGCCCCAGCACGGCCCAAGCACCGCCCCCAGCACGTCACTCAAAGGAGAGCTACACATGAAGAACCCCACACTGCGCGCAGCCGCCGCGGTCGCGATTCTCGGACTAGGGGTGTCGCTCGCAGCGTGCTCCAGTGGCAGCACGGCCGAATCGTCGGACAGCGTGCGCGCCGATGCGGAGTACTCCGGCCCTCAGGTCGACATCACGTTCTGGAACGGCTGGACCGGTGGAGCCGCCCCCGTGCTCGTTCCTCAGCTGGTGGCCGAGTTCAACGAGACGCACCCCGACATCAAGGTCAAGAGCAACGCGATGGAGTGGGCAGACATCGCACAGAAGATGCCGCTGGCCATCAAGGCCGGCAAGGGACCGGATGTCGCGGTCGGCCACGGCGACGACGTCGCGACCTACGCGGCGCAGGGGCTGCTGCTCAAGACCGACGACGTCGTCAAGGCGCTCGGCTACGAGACGACCGACTTCCCCGAGGGTCTGATGGACGCCGGACAGTTCAGCGGCGACCAGTACGGGGTGCCGTGGAGCGTCACGCCGCTCGGTCTCTACATCAACAAGGACGTTCTGGCCAAGGCGGGACTCGACCCCGAGACCGTTCCGACCGACGCGAAGAGCTACCTCGCCGCACTCGACGCCCTCAAGGCCGCCGGCGTGCAGGGCGAATGGGCCGACGGCTACGTCTTCACCGGAACGTTCGAGTTCGAGTCGCTGCTCTGGCAGTTCGGCGGCGACCTCTTCAACGACGACGTCACCGAGGCCACGTTCAACTCCGAGGCGGGAGTCAAGGCGCTCACCTGGATGACCGATCTCATCAAGAACGGGTACAGCCCCGCGAACGTCGCCCAGGACGGCAACATCAACGCCCTCATCGGCGGCGAGACGGCCTTCAACTGGAACGGAGTCTGGCAGACGACGAACGAGGCGCTGCAGTCCGTCGAGTGGACCGCGGTCCCGGTGCCGCAGATCGGCACCGAGAAGGCTGTCTGGTCGAGCTCCACCCACTGGATGTTCCCCGCGAACAAGAACCAGGACGCCGACAAGTCGGCGGCGGCGGCCACCTTCGTCAAGTGGATGAACGACAACTCGGCCGAGTGGGCCTCCACCGGCGAGCTGCCGGCTCAGAACTCGGTGCGCGAGGACCCGGCGCTGCTGACCGACTACCCGGCGCTCGCGCCGTTCCTCGAGCAGCTCGAGTACGCGCACTACGAGACGGTCTCTCCCGGCATCACCAACGCCATGGCCGAGGTGACCACGGGTGTCAACGAGGCGATGCTCGGTAAGAAGTCGCCGAAGGAAGCGCTCGACGATGCGGCCGCCAAGGCGACGCAGCTGCTCAAGCAGAACAAGGCACAGTACGGTGGCTGATTCCAGCCTCGTGACGTCGCTCCGCGGGGGCTCACGCCTCCGCGGGGCGGCGGTCCGCCCCGGCCAGCGCCGTCCCGTGCACAACCGCCGCACCCTCACGGCCTATCTCTTCCTCGCGCCGTTCCTCGTGATCTTCTCCATCTTTGTGCTCTTCCCCGCCGTCTACGGCCTGTGGATCAGCCTGCACGTGTGGAACCCGCTGCTCGACGACCATCCCTTCGTCGGCCTCCAGAACTTCTTCGACCTGTTCACTCCCGGCTCGCTCACCTTCGACGACTTCTGGGAGAGCATGGGTGCCACCGGCATCTTCGTCGTCGCCAGCGTTCCGTTCCTGCTGGCCGTCCCGCTCGCCATCGCCGTGCTCCTGAACCGTCGCATCAAGGGCGGAACGGTCTTCCGCGGCATCTTTTTCGCCCCCTACGTTCTCGGCGTCGCGGTGGTCAGCGTTCTCTGGCGCTACTTGCTCGACCCGCAGCTCGGCGCGGTGAACGCGGTTCTCGGACTGCTCGGACTGCCGTCTGACACCCCGTGGACCGTCGATGTTCCCTGGGCCTGGATCTCGCTGGTCGGCATCACCGTCTGGTGGACACTCGGCCTCAACACGGTCATCCTGCTCGCCGGACTCAAAGGCATCAACCCCGACCTCTATGAGGCTGCCTCGCTCGACGGAGCCGGCGCCTGGCGCAAGTTCACGAGCGTCACGCTGCCGGGCCTGCGCCCCGTGATGACGTTCGTCGTCACGGTCACGCTGCTGTCGTCGGCCAACATGTTCGGCCAGTCGTTCCTCATCACCCAGGGCGGGCCGGGCACCGAGACCCGCACCGCGATCATGTACATCGCCAACCAGGGCCTCGTGCAGAACCAGATGGGCGCCGCGACGGCCATGAGCTACGTGCTCTTCGCGATCCTCGCAGTCGTCAGCGTCCTCAACTTCCGCCTCCAGCGGGACAACACGAAATGAGCACCGTGACCACGCCTCCCGCTCTCTCGCGCCTCCCGCGTCGGCGAATCGCGCCGAACGCGCTCGTCTACGTCGCCCTGTTCGCGATCTCGTTCATCATCGTCGTGCCGCTGCTCTGGATGCTGCTGACGTCGTTCAAGACCGACTTCGACGCCATCACGTCGCCGGCGTCGCCCTGGCCGAATCCGTTCACGATCGAGGCCTACGTGACGCTCGCGACCGGCGACCTGCCGATTCTGCGCTGGTTCGCCAACAGCCTGATCGCGGCGACCGCTCAGACCGCCATCATCCTGGTGACGGCGTCGGCCGCCGCCTACGCGCTGGCGCGCCTCGAGTTTCGCGGAAAGAAGATCGTCTTCGGCGCCATCGTCGCCACCCTGCTTGTGCCCGGTGTCATCTTCCTGATTCCGAACTACCTCATCGTCGACAGTTTCGGCTGGCTCGACAGCCTGTGGGCGATCATCGTTCCGGGGTCGGCGGGCGCGTTCGGCGTGTTCTTCCTGCGGCAGTTCTTCATCTCCCTGCCGGCCGAGATCGAGGAGGCCGCGCGCGTCGACGGCGCCGGCGACGTGCGGATCTTCTGGCAGATCATCCTGCCGCTGTCGCGTCCGGCGCTCGCGACCCTCGCGGTGCTCAGCTTCCTGACCAACTGGAACGACTTCATCTGGCCCATCTACGTGCTGCTCAGCCCCGAGAACCTCACCCTCCAGCCCGGGCTGTCGGTGTTGCAGGGCACGTACTCGACCCACTTCGGCATCGTGATGGCCGGCGCCGTGATCGCGTCGGTGCCCGTACTCATCCTGTTCACGCTCGCCCAGAAGCAGATCGTCGAGAGCGTGGCGTCGTCGGGAGTGAAGGGATGACTCGTGCCGCCGCGGGCTTCGCGCTGGTTCTGTTGCTGGCGGTCACCGGCTGCTCGGCCGCCGCCCCGGCCACGGATGCCGGGGGCGCCACCGACGGATCGGATGCCGCTGACGCCTTTGCGATCGACCAGGACTTCCCCGATCCCGACGTGCTGGTCACCGGTGACGAGTACATCGCCTACGCCACGAACGGGGCCGGGTTCAACGTGCAGGCTGCCGTCTCGGCCGACCTCGACGAGTGGGAGGTGCTCGCCACAGACATGCTTCCGACGCTTCCCGAATGGGCGCTGCCCGGCAAGACGTGGGCGCCGGATGTCTCGGAGTTCGCGCCCGGCCACTTCGTGATGTATTTCACCGCCGCGAACAAGAACCCCGCGCTGCAGTGCATCGGCGTGGCGACAGCGACGAGTGCCACGGGTCCGTTCGCGCCGGCGGGCACCGGCCCCGTGGTGTGTCCGCCCGACGAGGGCGGGGCGATCGACCCGGCTACCTTCGTCGACGACGACGGCACCCGCTACCTGCTGTGGAAGAACGACGGCAACTGCTGCGCCCTCGACACCTGGCTGCAGATCGCCGAACTCTCGGCCGACGGCACGGCGCTCGTGGGGGAGACCACCCGACTGCTGGTGCAGGACCGCGACTGGGAGGGCACCCTCATCGAGGCGCCGACCCTGGTCAAGCGCGACGGCGTGTATACGCTGCTGTACTCCGCGAACGACTACGGCGGCGACGCCTACGCGACCGGTTTTGCCACTGCGCCATCCGTTCGTGGTCCCTTCGTCAAGGCAGGCGATCCGCTGCTGACGACCGGCCTCTCGAACGGCCGCTACCTCGGACCCGGCGGGCAAGACGTCGTGACGGCGCCGGATGGCTCGGACGTGCTGGTGTTCCACTCGTGGGACTCGCTGTTCATCCAGCGGGGGGTGAACGTCGTGCCGCTGACCTGGACGCAGGGCGTTCCATTGGTGCGGCTGGGCGACTAACCCCCTTCGGGGGCCAACACCGCAGCTTAGGGTGCGCGAGAGACCGTAGTCAACGGGTCAATTCGGATGCATCGAGACAGTGGATTTGCGGGGTCGGGCCTCGCTACTCTGGGGCCGTGAGGCACCCGGATTCACAATTCGGAACCTCAATCGTCCGGCGCCGTTGCCGCCCAGGCCGCGCCGGCTTACCCCTTTCGGCGAGGCCTGTCCCGCAACTCCGTCGTCTCCCAAGCGATGGGGATGATCTGTACCACCGGCCTGCTGTCTACCCGAAAGAGACCAGGATTGATTACCCACGTTTCGCGACCCGAATTGCCGACCGTTCCACCGACCGCGCCGCACAGCACGCCCAGCCCCGCGCCGGAATCAACCAGCCCCGCGCCAGAGTCAACGCCGTTCGCCGGGCTGCCGACCGTTGCCGTCGGTGCGAGCCCGACACCGCCGAACCGTGCCTACGACTCGCGGCGCGACCAGTCGCCCTCCCTCGTTCTGCTCGTGATCATCGCCACGCTGGGGATCCTCGCCTACGCCGGCTTCCTGCTCGATCCCGCGAGCCGGGGCGACTGGCTGCCGTACGCGATGGTGATCACCGCCGAGCTGATCCTCATCTCGCAGGCGCTGCTGTCGATGTGGACCATCCTCTCCGGCACCTACGACCCGCGTGACTTCGCCTTCCACAATGCGAAGGGCGCACTGTTCCGCCCGCGCGACGTGCGACGCGACGGACTGACCGACAACCCGGCCCGCTGGCCGATGTATCTCGAGTCGGCGCCGGCATCCGTCGACGTCTTCATCACCACCTACGGGGAGTCGGTCGAGGTGATCCGCCGCACCACGGCGGCGGCTCTCGCGATGCACGGCGAGCACCTCACCTGGATCCTCGACGACGGGCGGTCCGACGAGGTGCGCGACCTCGCCGCCGAGCTCGGGGCGCGCTACGTGCGCCGGCTCAGCTCGGGCGGGGCGAAGGCGGGCAACGTGAACCACGCGCTGTCGATCTCGAACGGCCAGTTCTTCGCGATCTTCGACGCCGACTTCGTGCCGAAACCGGAGTTCCTGATCGAGACCGTGCCCTTCTTCTCCGACGAGCACGTGGCCTTCGTGCAGACGCCGCAGACCTACGGCAACCTGCACAACGTGATCTCGCGCGGCGCCGGCTACATGCAGTCGGTGTTCTACCGGTTCATCCAGCCCGGTCGCAATCGGTTCAACGCGGCCTTCTGCGTGGGCACCAACGTGATCTTCCGCCGCACGGCCATCACCGAGGTCGGAGGCATCTACACCGACTCGAAGTCGGAAGACGTCTGGACGTCGCTGATGCTGCACGAGGCGGGATGGCGCACGATCTACATCCCCATGGTTCTCGCCGTCGGCGACGCCCCCGACACCGTCGAGGCCTACTCGAAGCAGCAGCTGCGCTGGGCGACGGGCGGGTTCGAGATCCTTCTGTCGCACAACCCGCTCAGCCGCAAGCGTCGGCTCACCCTCGACCAGAGGGTGCAGTACCTCGTGACGGCCGCGTTCTACCTCTCCGGCATCTGTCCGCTGCTGCTGCTTCTCGTGCCGCCCCTCGAGATCTACTTCGAGCTGCGGCCGATGAACCTCTCGACGACGGTGGTCACCTGGGTGCTCTACTACGCGGGCTTCTACGTGATGCAGATCGTGCTCGCGTTCTACACGATGGGGTCGTTCCGTTGGGAGACGCTGATGCTCGCGACCGCGTCGTTCCCGATCTACGTCGCCGCGCTGGTCAACGTGATCACCGGCAAAGAGCAGCGGTGGAGCGCCACGGGCGACCGGTCGAAGGCGTCGTCGCCGTTCAACTTCATGATCCCGCAGGTGCTGTTCTTCGTCTTCCTGCTGCTCACGTCGGTGGTCGCCGTCTCACGCGACCTCGACAACGGTGTGCTCACCCTCGCGACCGCGTGGAACGTCACCAACACGGTGATCCTGGGGAGCTTCGTCGGTGCGGCGATGCGCGAGGCCCGGCTGCTCAAGAGGCAGCACAAGAAGGTGAGGGTGAGGTCCCCACGATCGGTCGTCCCGCTGGCAAGCTCGGGGCTCGTCGCATGACCTGGGCGAGCAGGCTGAAGCTCTTCTTCGGCGTGGTGGTGGTTCTCGTGATCGTCGCGGGGCTCACGGTGCTGTTCAACCAGCGCCAGTCGCAGGTGGCGAGCACGTCGGCGTCGATCGAGGCGAAGCGGTACCCGGTCGGCATCGACTACGGCGGTACGGTGACGGCAGCGCTCGTCGCCGACGGGGATCGGGTGCAGGCGGGCGACGAGCTGTTCACCCTGCAGAGCCCGTCGCTGCAGTCCGATCTTGCCAAGGGGCTGTTCAAGCCGGAGACCATGGCCTACACGGTCGATGCCGAGGGGATCATCACGCTCACGGCCTCCGTCGGCGGCACGGTCTCCGGCGTCTCCACCGAGGCCGGGTCGTTCGTGCAGGCGGGCCAGGTGCTCGCCACGATCGACGGCGCCGGTTCGCTGTTCGTGACGGCGGAGTTCGCGCTCAGCGCGCGAGACTACTCCCGCATCGAAGACGGCGCGACCGTCGACGTGGTGTTGCCGAACCAGCGCACGGTCACCGGCACCGTCGAGTCGATCAGTGTGGAGACGACCGACGGCACCGCGCTGTCGACGGTGCTCGTGTCGAGCGACGGTCTGTCAGACGGGGCCTACAACGGGCTCGTCAAACGGGGGACACCCGTGAGTGCCATCCTCGAGCTGCGCGACGACGGCGTCCTCGCCGGGGTGCAAGACGGTGTGAGCGACTTCCTGCGGAAGATCGGCGTCTAGTGCGCCGGTCTCTGACGGCTGTCGCCGGTGCCGTCGCTGCGGCCGCGCTGATCGTGTCGATGAGTGGATGCTCGGTGCCGGCAGTCTCGACGGAGACTGCCGCGACACCGGCAGGGGCGGCATCCGGTGGCGGCCCGATCTTCCCCGACGACGGGGTGGCGCCGCTCGTGGCCGACCTCCCGGAACGCACCGTCACGGCTCTGCCCGAATCGCGTCTCGCCGACGGGCTGGTGCCCCCGACCAACCGGTGGTTCTCGGGGCTGGTGTTCGGGAACGACCCGATGCCGGTGTTCCCGCTGCCGTTGTCGTTCGCGCCGACCGCCGGTGGGTTCGCCTTCGGGCTTCCCGCGGTCGTGACGTCGGCGAACGTCGTTATGGGGTCGCACAATCCGGCGGTCTCGGTCGATCTCGGCGGCGACGGCTTCGTCGTGGCCGCATACGACACCGCCTCGGTCACTCTCGCGCACTCGCGCGACGGCGCGGAGCTCGGGCGCACGGTGATCGCACAGGGGTCGCCGTTCGTCTCGTTCACGGCGACGCAGGACGCGTCGCTCGAGCTCGGCGGGTCGTGGTCCGGCGCCAGCGGAGGTTCGTCCGGTGACGGCGGTTCGCCCGGCGGCGGCGGGTCGGCTGCGGGCACGGTCGTCACCACGGAGATCGGCGGCGAGACCTACGGCCTCGTCACGAGCGGCACGGTGTCGGCGGAGGGGATCGCGCTGCAGGCCGGCCAGACAGCCACCTGGTTCGCGCTCGCGGAAGGGGGCGCCCTCTCCGCATTCGTCGCGGCGGCGCAGCATCCGATCACCGGCACTACCGTGTCGTATGCGGTCGAGGGCGGCGCCGCCGAGACGCGGCTCGCCACAACGTCGATCGGGTACACGACCGGCGACGGGTCGCCGACTCTCGTGGCGGCCATGCCGCACCAGCGGACGACCGACGCGTCGTGTGTCGCGGGCAGCTACCGGAGCGTCTACGGCGAGCTGCGCCTGTGCGACGTCTCGACACTGTCGTGGACGACCGACGTGATCGACCCGGCCGGCCGCCTCGACCTCGCCGGGCTCGACCCCGACGAGAGGGCCAGGCTCGCCGAGCAGGTGAGCGCCGATGTCGCGGAGACGACCGACTTCGCCTCCGACACCTACTTCGGCGGCAAGGCCCTGTACCGGGCCGTGAACCTGTGGAGCATCGCCGAGCAGGTGGGCGCAGACGCGGCCGCCGACGAGGTGAAGGCGCTGGTCGTCGACGAGCTCGATACCTGGATGCAGCCCGACGGGTGTGCCGAGAGGGCGAACCGGTGTTTCGTCTACGACGCGGCCGCGAGGGGGATCGTGGGCCTCGATGCCTCGTTCGGTTCGGACGAGTTCAACGACCACCACTTCCACTACGGCTACTTTCTCTATGCCGCGGGGGTGATCGCCGCCGACGACCCCGAGCTCGCCGCCCGGTGGGCGCCCGTGATGAACCTGCTCGCGGCCGACATCGCCGCGGATCCCGGGGTGGGCGCCACCGTCTTCCCCACCCGACGGGTGTTCGACGTCTACGCCGGCCACTCGTGGGCGAGCGGCACGTCGCCCTTCGCCGACGGCAACAACCAGGAGTCGTCGTCGGAGGCGGTGAACGCGTGGAACGGCCTCGCGCTCTGGGCCGCCGCGAGCGGTCAGGGTGCGCTGCAGGCCGAGGCGACGTGGCTGCTCTCGGCAGAAGCGGCGTCGGCACAGGCCTACTGGACCAACTTCGACCGGGCCGACGCGGTGTACGACGGTTTCGACCACGGTGTCACCTCCCTGGTGTGGGGAGGCAAAAGAGACTGGGCCACCTGGTTCAGTCCCGAGCCGAGTGCGATGCTCGGAATCCTGGTGCTGCCGACGAGCCCGGTCTCCGCCTATCTGGCGAGCGACCCGGAACGCATCAGGTCGAACATCGCGGATGCCGCGCCCCGGGGTTTCGACGTGATGTTCGGCGACTACCTGCTGATGTACTCGGCGCTCGCCGGAGGGGAGGACGCCGCGGAGGCGCTCGAGGCGGCGTCTGGTCTCAACGAGGACCGGATCGACGACGGCGACTCGCGCAGTTATCTGTTGGCGTGGCTGATGGTGCACGCGGGGCGTTGACCGCACGGGGTATCGACCGGCGAGGTGGTGTCTGTGTGTGGGGTCGACCAGACGAGTAAGAGACTGCACCGCCCTGACGGAACATTCTCTCCAGTCTGTTTTTTCCTGTCTGGAGGCGGTTTATGTCCCCCTAGTGGGGACTCGCGCGGCCGCGGGGCGCGGTCTAGCCTCGGTGCAGAGGAACGATGGGGGCATCCGTGACTGATCTGGTGGAAGGCGTGCGCGCCGAGACGACCGACGCGCCGCCACCCCTGATCGCACCGACGAGCACACGGTCCGGCGCACGGACAGGCACACGGACAGACACACTGGCCGGCGCGCGGGATAGCGCTCCCGCGGTCGCATCGGTCGTGACGCCTGTGAGCGCGCTCGTGGTCAAGCCCGTGGTCACGCCCGTGAGCGCGCCCGTGAGCGCGCCCGTCACGCCCGCGGCCGCGCCCTCGATCAGCGACCAGATCGAGCCGGGAATCCTCGACCAGATTCACATCGAGCGTCTAATGCGCGAGCCCAGCCTGCGCGACCGCGCCGCCGGGTACGCCGTCACCCAGCAGTGTCTGGAGATTCAAGACGGCCGTGAGCCCCTCTCTCGACTCGCGCAGATCTTCGGACGCGACCCGTTGCATCCGGATGCCCGCAGTTGGTACCGCGGCGCGCTCGGCGAGATCGAGGTCGCCCGCATCCTCTCTCGCCTCGACCACCAGTGGCGCGTTCTGCACGCCGTGCCGGTGGGGAGCGGGGGAGCCGACATCGACCACGTCGTGATCGGACCCGCCGGAGTCTTCACGATCAACACCAAGAACCACGCGGGCAAGAAGATCTGGGCAGGCGGCGACGGTTTTCTCGTCAACGGGCAGCGACTGGCGCACATCCGCAACTCCCTGTTCGAGGCCGAGCGTGCTTCGCGCCTGTTGACGCGGATCACCGGTTTCCCGGTGGCCGTGACCCCGCTCATCGTCATCGTGAATCCCGAGTCGATCAGCTGCAAGAACCCGAACGTCGCCGTGCTGTCGTCGACGGAGCTCTTCCGGTGGCTGCGACGACGCCCGCAGAAGCAGACCAACGAGGCCGTGGCGCGAATCTTCGCGGCCGCCGAGACCCGGGCGACGTGGTGCACGGCAGCCGAGGACAACACCGCTCCCCGCACGATCGTCGAACACACGGATGTCACGAGTCACGAACTGCGTTTCGCCCGCCTGCGCGCCGAGGTCGAGCGCGCGCAATCGCGCCGTCGGGCCTGGTCGCTTCTGGGCGCGTCGGCGGTCTTGGTCGCGACGGTCGTGGCCGTCGTCTCTCTCACGCCGATGCTGCCCGGGTTGATCGCCGGGTTGTAGCCGCCGGGTGGTGGCCGACCGCTGAGTACTAGGTGCCGAGTCTTCCCCGAATTCTCGCGCGTGGTCTTCGCCCGCCGGTATCCCTTCGCTTCGCCTGAGCTACGCCTTCTCCACCCCCGGAACGACGTTCGCCGGGTGCGTCGTGTAGACCCGGCCGCTCGGCGCAGTCCACTCGATGTCGCCGTTCGGTAGGTTGCGCATCTTCACCCGCGTGTGTGTCTTCACCCGGTGGTGCGGCGAGCAGAGGTTGGCGAGGTTCGTCAACGCGGTCGCGCCGCCGAGCGCCCAGTCGTCGGTGTGGTCGACGTCACAGTTCTCCGCCGCCCGATTGCAGCCGATGGCTCGGCACTTCTCGTCGCGAATCCGCAGCACCGTGCGAAGGTCTGACGGAACCGCGTAGGTGGTGCGGTCGTAGTCGAGAATCGCACTCGTCACCGGGTGCACCAGGATTCGCGAGAAGCTCGGTGCGTGAGACGCGAGATCGCGGGCGGTGTCGGGGTCGATCGGCCCGTACCCCTCTAGATTGCCCGGCTCTTGCGAATGCCCCAGCAGCGTCATGACCGGAACGGTCACGAGCACCCGCGGCCGGATGCCGTGCCCGACGTTCGATCGCGGTGCGCCTGCGCCTGTGCCTGTGCCTGTGCCTGCGGCCGTGCGGTCGCCTGAGCCTTCGGCCATGCCGTCTGCCGTGCCCTCAGACGCGCTCTCAGCGGTCGCCGCGCACGTGTCGCCGGTGAGCAGGAGGTCGGCGAAGGCGTCAGCCCGCTTCTGAGACAGCGTTCGCTCGTCGTCGTCGCCCCTCGGCTGATCGAGGCCGATGTGCGTGAGTCGGTCGTAGATGGCGTGCGCCTGTTCGGCCGCCAACCGCGCACCGACGACCGCCATGCCGTCGTCGGCCGGTTCGAGCCAGACCGCGCGCTGCCTCACCGCCTTCTCGTGCCTCTCGGTGATCGACTCCGGGTGCGACTTCTCCCGCTGCCGGTTCGCGACCTTCTTGAACTGCGCCACAGTCAGTTCTTTCGCCGGGGCGAGCAGCGCGTCTTCGAATTCGGTCAGTGCCTCGGCCGCAACCGACGAGGCGGCGTCGATGATCACGCGCGCGTGCGGGTAGCTGATCGCACCCTCTCGGAGCGCCGCGATCGTGCCGGGCAGCTCGCCCACGAGAAAGCCGCTCTCCCACAGCAGGGTGCGTGCCGTGTTCTCGGGGATGCGCAGCAGGCCGACGAGCTCGAACAGCAACTCGCGTTCGGCACGGGTCTTCGCATCCCAGCCGTGGGACTCGGTGTCGTCGCGCGCGTCGATCTCGGCCATCGCGTCGTTGCACCGGCGCAGTCGGTCGATCGCGTCGGCGCGGGCGGCGGTGGCCGAGGCGATCGCCCGGTCGGCCGCCTCGACCTCGTCGACGAGCGACCGGTAGGCGTCTATGAGTGAATCGGGTGGGGCGCCGCCTGGATCGGAGCTCGATTGCGAGCTCGAACGCACGCGCGCGCCACCGTCGCCGGAAGCCGAAGCAGCCGGGGCAGGAAGGTTGTCGATGACTTTCATGCGCGCATTCAAAGCCCGGCCTCCGACATCAGACGTGCCTGAATCGGATCCCTGTGGATAGAGTCTTCCCACGGCGTTCGGGTGGGGAGAAGAGTGTGCCCCCGCCGCCCACCCCAAACCTGCTAAACTCCCAAGGTTGCCGTCAAACGGCCGCGGATAAAGAGAGCTGGCACATTCTGTGACCGGCACCGCGCAACGAGGGAAAGGGGTCATCTATGCCTTTAGCACCAGATGCCAAGAAAGCAATCATCGACGAGTACGCCACTCACCCTGGTGACACGGGAAGCCCCGAAGTGCAGGTCGCTATGCTGACCGCACGAATTCTGGACCTCACCGAGCACTTGAAAGAGCACAAGCACGACCACCACTCACGTCGTGGCCTGCTTCTGCTGGTCGGCCAGCGTCGTCGCTTGCTCGGCTACCTGTCGGACGTCAACATCGAGCGTTACCGCTCGCTGATCGCACGTCTCGGCCTGCGCCGCTAGTTTGAACCGCTAGGAACGAATTAGTTCTTGGCACGTAAGCCGTCATCCTCTCGGGTGGCGGCTTTCGTGGGTTACATGGGGAATGCCGAATTTCACAAAGCGCGATCCGGATGCCCCGGCCGGATTCTTCGAGGCCGAAGCGGCAGGCCTGGCCTGGCTGGGCTCCGTTCCCGGCGGCGTTCGTACCGCGCGAGTGATCGCCGTGCGCCCTGGCGCGATCGAACTCGAGAACGTCGAGCCCGCGCCGCCGACCCCCGCCGCCGCCCGGGAGTTCGGCGCGGCACTCGCGCGCACGCACGACGCGGGAGCCGCCGCCTTCGGATCGCCTCCCGACGGGCACGCCGGCCCGATGTACATTGGGCAGCGTGCGCTCACCACGGCACGCCAGACCCGCTGGGGACGCTTCTATGCGCGCGACCGCGTGCTGCCGTACCTGGTCGCGGCGGTGAAGGCGGGCACCGTGACCGAGACCGAGGAACGGATCATCCGCGCCGCCTGCGACCGCATCTCGGCCGGCGCCTTCGACGACTCCGAGGCGCCCGCCCGGCTGCACGGCGACCTGTGGAACGGCAACGTGCTCTGGTCGGCCGGGGGAGTCGTGCTCATCGACCCCGCCGCCCACGGCGGGCACCGGGAGACCGACCTCGCCATGCTCGCGCTCTTCGGCTGTCCCTTCCTCGACCAGGTGCTCGCCGCCTACGACGCGGAGATCCCGTTGCGGGAGGGGTGGCGCGAGCGGGTTCCCGTGCACCAGCTGCACCCGCTCGCGGTGCACGCCGCGGGGCACGGACGCAGCTACGGCGTCGCCCTCATCGCGGCGGCGGAGGCGACACTCGAGCTGTAGCGCGTAACCTAGGCGGGTAGAGCAACGGAGGCACTGTGAGCATCCGAGCCGACATCCGCAGCCTGTTCGAGCTGCGCCCCAGCCCCGTGCGCTGGCCCATCGCCCTCCAGGCGGCGGTGGCGATCGGCATACCCACCGTCGGCTTCGCGCTGGCCGGCCGCAGCGATCTCGGCCTCCTCGCCAGCACGGGCGGCTTTCTCGCGCTTTACCTCACGGGCCGCAGCCGACGCGACCGCGCCGCCAAGCTGCCGCTCATCGCCCTCGGCCTCGTCGCATCCGCGGCCCTCGGCGTTCTCGCCAGCGGAGGCCTCCTGACCTCTCTCCTCGCCGTCTTCGTCATCGCCGTTGTGAGCGCCACCCTGTGCCTCGGTCTCTCCGTCGGCCCGCCCGGCGCGCTGTTCTTCGTGCTGATCGGCGGCGTCGCCACGCACCTGGCCGGCCCGACCAGCATCGGCGGCGCGGGCATCGACGGCGGCCTGATCGTGGGGCTGCTCGTTCTCGGCTGCGCGATCTCCTACCTCGTGGTGCTCAGCCCGCTGCTGCGCCCGGCGGTGCGGCGCCGTGACGCGGCATTGCACGAGGCGCACGTGCCGATGCGGTTCGTGATGGACGACATCAGCCGCGTCATCCTGCTGCGACTCGTGCTCGCGAGCGCCATCGCCGTCGCGGTCTCCGCGCCGCTCGGCCTGCCGCGGGCCTACTGGGTGATCCTCACCGTGGTCGTGATCCTGCAGAACGGGCACACCGTGCGTCTCTCGGCGCTGCGCGGCGTGCACCGTGTGCTCGGCACCTTCGTCGGACTCGCGGTGTTCGCACTGATCGCCCTGTTCGCGCCCGAGGGACTGTGGCTCGCGTTTGTGCTTATGGCCCTGCAGTTCGTGGTGGAGATGGTCGTGATCCGCAACTACGGGCTCGCGCTCGTGTTCATCACACCGCTCGCGCTGCTCATCTCGACCCAGGGAGGGCACGTCGACGAGATCATCGCCGACCGCGTGGTCGACACCCTCATCGGAACGGCGATCGCGATGCTCGTGCTGCTCGGCGCGCTCGCACTGCGTCGGTTCAGGCGCCGGAGCCAGCCCGACGCAGCGTGAGCACGCTGTCTGGCACTGGTCTGACTCAGGCGCCTGCGATGTTCCTACGCAGCGTGAGCACGCTGTCGTCGATCATGCCGGTCGAGCCGTCAGGTGCGGTGACCGGGCGCTCGACCAGCTCCTGAGTGAGCACGGTCCACTGCGACAGGTCGAGGTGCAGGGCCGCGAGCATCTCGTGTGGCGAGGGCAGCTCGACGACCTCTCCTTCGTGCGGCGTATGAGTCGCCCAGTGCGGAACACCGGCGTGCCCCACGATGAGCAGAATCCCGCCCGGCGCCACCGCGGTCGCGGCGCGACGCAGAATCGCCTCGCGGGGGATCTCGACGAACGAGTGGAGAAAGCTCGAGGTCACCAGGTCGTACTGCTGCGGCGGCTCCCAGTCGGCGAGGTCGGCGGCGATCCACTCGATATCGTCGCCCGGCCCCTGGGCGGCGGCGCCGATCACGATCGCGGAGGGCGCGATGTCGACGGCGGTGACGCTCCAGCCGTTGTGGGCGAGCCACAGCGCGTCACCGCCCTCCCCGCAGCCGAGGTCGAGGGCGGTGCCCGGGGCGACGCCGCTGATCTCGCGTTCGACCGCGGCGTTGACCCTCCCGCTCCACGACCTGCCGTTCTCGCGGTAACGGTTCTCCCAGTACTGTGCTGCTTCGCTTGTCATCCCCCCACAGTGGTGCACACGACTAGACTGTGGCAAATAGTCATGCCGAATCAGCAAGGAGTCCACGGTGGCGGAGCTCGCACTGCAGCAGATCGGCCCGCGGCTCAAGAGCTGGCGGCAGAAGCGCAACCTCACGCTCGACGACCTGTCGCAGCTCACCGACATCTCGGCCAGCACCATCTCGCGCCTCGAGTCGGGCAAACGGGCCCCGAACCTCGAACTCGTGGTGCCGCTTGCCCGCGCGCTGCGGCTCGAACTCGACGACCTGCTGCCTCGCGTTGTGCCCGACCCGCGGGTGCCGCGCGTGACAAAGCGCGTCGACCAGGTGACGTTCGAGCAGCTGTCGCCAGAGGCCTCGCCCAGCCAGGCGGCGAAGGTGACCTTTCCCGCGCCCGAATCCGGCGCAGTGCCCGACCCCCGGGTGCACGACGGCTACGAGTGGCTCTACGTTCTGAGCGGCCGGCTGCGGCTCGTGCTCGGCGAGCACGACATCGTGATGGGGCCGGGGGAGGCGGCGGAGTTCGACACCCGCACGCCGCACTGGCTGCAGTCGGCGGGACCGGGACCGACCGAGCTGCTCGCCATCTTCAGCAAGCAGGGCAAGCGCATCCACCTGCGCGCGCGACCCGCGGCGACCCGCGACGCCGCGACCCGGCCATAGCTCGAAGCCGAGGGCATAGCCGATCGCCGACCGCAGCAAAAGCCCCCGCCGATTTTCTCGGCGCTGCATCCAAATGAGTCGCTCCGAGGGAAGTACCTAGTAGACGGCAACAACGCCGCGACACTAGGAGGATGCAGTGCGCACAAGACTGATAGCCGGCACCGCCGCCGGATGCATCGCTGCACTGGGGCTCATCGCTGCCCCGGCGCAGGCCATCTCGCCCACAACCGCCGATCTCTACGTTCTGCACGCGGTGCCCGCGACCCCCGTCGACGTGTACGTGAACGGCGCGCTCACTCTCGACGACTTTCAACCGGGCGATCTTGCCGGTCCACTCGACCTGCCGGCGGGAACCTACTCGGTCGCCATCACCGCGGCCACCGCGACCGATGCGAGCGCTCCGGTCATCGGTCCCATCGATCTGGCCCTCGCCGCCGGCACCAGCTATACCGCCGTGGCCCACCTCAGCGCGGCGGGCGCACCCACTGCCACCCTCTTCACCAATGACCTGGCGCGAACCGCTCCGGGTCAGGGCCGGCTGACCGTGCGCCACGTCGCCGCGGCGCCCTCCGTCGACGTGCTGGCCGGGGGAGCTCCGGTGATCACCGCGCTCACCAACCCCAACGAGGCAAAACTCGATCTGGCAGCGGGCACCGTCTCGGCCGCCGTGGCCGCAACCGGCACCACGACCCCCGTGCTCGGGCCGACCGACGTCGCCGTGCAAGAGGGAGTGAACACGATCCTCTACGCCTGGGGCAGCCTCGACGACGACACTCTCGCCATTGCCGTGCAGACCATCGGCGGCCTGCATACGCCTCCCACCGGCGTTCCGGCTGGCGAGGCGGGGCTGGCGGCCGACAACGCGCCGCCCGCCGGGTTCTCCGGTGCGTGGGGTGGAACAGCGCTGTGGGGCGGCACTGCACTGCTGATTCTGGCCGTGCTGGGCGGCTCGATCGCGCTGGCCCGCGTGCGATCGGCCGAAGAAGATCACTAGAGACCGGAGAGGCCGGATGCCGCGCCCGCGTGTACTCGCGGGCGTGGCTCTCGCGCTTCTCCTGACCGGATGCTCCTTGAACCCAGCCTCGGAGCGTCCGGTCCCCTCGGCGTCGGCGCCCGCCGAAACGACCGCCCCGACGGCGACGAAGCCCCCCGTGCCCGATGTGCCGATTCAGGGAACCGAGAATGTGCCGGCTCGACTGGCGGTGCCCCCGGTGAGAGTGTCTGTGCCCGACGCAGGCATCGACGTGGGCATCGAGCCGGTCGGAGTGCTCGAGAACGGCGAGATGGAACTGCCCGCCGACACGAGCATCGCGGGCTGGTACGAATACGGCCCCGATCCTTCGAGCGAGACCGGGGCGACGATCCTCGCCGCACACGTCGACTCGCTCGTCTACGGGCTCGGGCCGTTCTCGAGGCTCAGGGACCTCGCGGCAGGGGCGCCCGTGCGGGTGACGTCGGCAGACGGCGCCGTGCACGACTATGCGATCCAGTCGATCGCGCGGGTCGCGAAAGAGGAGATCGTGCTCGACACCGTCTTCGACAGGACGGGGCCCGCCCACATCGTGCTGATGACCTGCGGCGGCCAATTCAACTACGAGACCGGGCACTACCTCGACAACATCCTCGCAATCGCCGTGCCGGCGCCGTGATGGCAGGAGCGCCGTTATGACGAGTACGATACGAATCCACCCCAGCAACGGAGCCGCGCGGTGAAAACCCTCTATTCGACGCTCACCGACGAGTCGACCCTCACGACGGGGTTCGTGGGCGGCGACGAGCGGGCTCTCGAGGCCGCATACGGGAGATGGTCCCCGCTCGTCTACACGATCGCCCTGCGATCACTCGGCGATGTGACCGACGCCGAAGACGTGACCCAGAAGACGTTCGTCGCGGCGTGGCAGGGGCGGCACACCTTCGACTCCACGCGGTCGCGCCTGCCCGCGTGGCTCGTCGGCATAGCCAAGAACACAATCGCCGACACCCACGAGGCCCGCGCCAGGCTGCGGAGGCTCGAAGCCGAGCTGGCCGCGAGCATCGCCGTCACCGCCGATACCGAGCCGAGCGTCGATATCGCCGACCGGCTCGCGATCGCCGACGAGATCAGCCTGCTCGAACCCGACGCCCGGCGGGTCATCCGCCTCGCCTTCTACGACGACCTCACCCACAGCGAGATCTCCGACCGGCTCGGGATACCCCTCGGCACAGTGAAGAGCCACATCAGACGCAGCCTGCACCGGATGCGCACCAGACTGGAGGTGACCCATGCCACACCTCGACCCTGACACCCTCGCGCTGCTGGCCCTCGGCGAAGCCGTGGCGACCGACGCCGATACCGCCCACCTTGCCGGGTGCCCGCTGTGCCGCGACGAGATCGAGGCTCTCGCCCTCACGGTGCGTGTGGGGAGGCACACGCTCTCGAACGAGGCTCTCGCGGTGCCGCACGAGCGGGTGTGGAGCGCGATCTCCAGCGAGCTCGCCCTGCGACGGCGGGGGAGGCGACCGCAGATCATCGCGCTCGTTGCCGCCGTCACCGTTCTCGCCCTCGTCGTCGGAGGAAGTGCGCTGTGGTGGTCACTGCGCCCCACCCCGCCATCCGACACGCTCGTGGCAAGCGCGACACTCGACGCCTTTCCCGACTGGCCGACGGCGACCGGCAGCGCGATGCTCGTCGAGCACCCGGATGGCACGCGCACCGTCACGGTGACTCTCGAGGCTCCTCCCGTCGACGGGGCCTATCGGGAGGCCTGGTTGATCACCTCGGATGCCTCGGCGCTGGTCAGCCTCGGAGTGATGCGAGAGTCGACGCGAACCTTCACATTGCCCGCGGGTGTCGACACCGCCCGCTTCGATCTCGTCGACGTCTCGCAGGAGGCCGACGACGGCAACCCCGCACACTCGGGAAACTCCATCGTGCGCGGCAGGCTGGAGGGCGGGACAATCGAGGGGTGAGAACACGGGCGTTCCGGGTCACCTCGGCCGCGGCATCCGCAATTCTGCTCTTGCTGCTCGGCGCGAACGGCTGCGCACTCGAACAGCGGCCCCCCGAGGGACCCGGCCAGGCCCGGATCACCTCCGAGGTCAGGGAGCGCCTCGACCGGCAGTGGCGGCTCTCCGACCTCGAGGGCATCATCGTGCGACCGCGGTTCGAGCACCGCGAGGTGATCGGGGCGAGCGAGTGGGCGCCGAAGATGAGCGAGTGCATGGCCGCGTCCGGCGTCGTCAACTGGGGGTACGACGCGACCGAGGGGCTGTTCATCCCGGGAGACTCGGCGACGACGAGCGAGCAGCTGCAGTTCTACTGGTGCTTCGAGAAGTATCCGACGGTCGACCTGCTCACTCGCGCGCAGATCGACTTCATCTACGACTACTACGTGCGCTGGCTCATCCCGTGCCTCGAGAGCAACGGCTACAACGTGATGAACGCGCCGTCGCGCAGGGCCTTCCGCGACGCCGACCCGTCGATCGAGCGATGGAACCCGTACCGCTCGCTCGAACGGTACCCCGCGTCGCCGGGCGCGAGCGAGATGATCACCGCGAAGTGCTCCCCGACGGTTGCGGGTGTCGAAGGATGGTCTGAACAGTCAGAATAGGGGAGTGAAACTCAGATCGGTGGCGGTCGCCTTCGCTGTGCTGGCCCTCTGCGGGTGCGTCGCCGCGCCCACGCCGCCGACAGGACCGAGCGAGGCCGAACTGGACGCCCGGGTTCGGGTCATGCTCGACCACGAGTGGGCGAATACCGGTCTGGAGGGCGTGGTAGCACGTCCGGTCGTGGAGGCGCAGAGCCTCGGTGAGATCTGGGTGCCCGAACGATTCGAGTGCGTGAGCGAGGAGGGCCTCAGCGCCTGGGGCTACAACCTCGACGGGCTCGCCATCGAGGGCAGGGATCCGACGGCGGAAGAGCAACTGCGTTTCTACACCTGCGCGGCCCGGTACCCCGTCGTCGAGATGCTCTCGACAGCGCAGCTCGACTACATCTACGACTACTACGCGCGGTGGCTGATCCCGTGCCTCGGGCGCGAGGGGCACGCGGTGACCTCGCCGCCGTCACGCGCCGCCTTCGTCTCGGCCGGGAGCGACGAGGGCTGGCGCTGGAACCCCTACGTGGCGCTGAAGGAATACCCCAGGGCCGAGCCGGCGATCACGGCACTCCACGCGAAATGCCCACCCACACTGCCCGGCATAGACGGATGGTCGGAGACGCATTTCTAGGCGGGAATAGATTCTCCGCATCATCCGTTATGACGGGTACATGCAAACGCATAGAGTTGCAGCAGTACCTAGACAGAGTCAACCCGGGAGGGCACAGAAACCATGAGCACAGTCGCCAGCACTGGAATGCAGTTCGGAATCTTCACCGTCGGAGACGTGACGACCGACCCCACAAACGACACCACTCCGACCGAGCACCAGCGCATCAAGAACATCTTGACGATCGCGCAAAAGGTCGAAGAGGTCGGCATGGAGGTCTTCGCCCTCGGCGAGCACCACAACCCGCCGTTCGTTCCCTCCAGCCCCACCACCATGCTCGGCTACATCGCCGCGAAGACCGAGCGGCTCATCCTCTCGACCGCGACGACGCTCATCACCACGAACGACCCGGTGAAGATCGCCGAGGACTACGCGATGCTGCAGCACGTCGCCGACGGCCGCGTCGACCTCATGATGGGTCGCGGCAACACCGGCCCGGTCTACCCCTGGTTCGGCAAGGACATCCGCGACGGCATCCCGCTCGCCATCGAGAACTACGCTCTGCTGCAGCGCCTCTGGCGCGAAGACTTCGTGAACTGGGAGGGCAAGTTCCGCACACCCCTCCAGGGCTTCCAGTCGACGCCGCGCCCGCTCGACGGCGTCGCGCCCTTCGTCTGGCACGGCAGCATCCGCTCTCCTGAAATCGCCGAGCAGGCCGCCTACTACGGCGACGGATTCTTCGCCAACAACATCTTCTGGCCGAAGGAGCACTACATGAAGCTCATCAGCTACTACCGCCAGCGCTTCGAGCACTACGGGCACGGCGCGGCCAGCGAGGCGATCGTCGGGCTCGGCGGCCAGGCGTTTATGGCGAAGAACTCGCAGGACGCGATCACGCAGTTCCGCCCGTACTTCGACAACGCGCCCGTCTACGGCCACGGCCCCTCGATGGAGGACTTCACCGAGCAGACCCCCCTCACGGTGGGAAGCCCGCAGCAGGTCATCGACCGCTACGCCTCGATGCGCGAGTACTACGGCGACTACCAGCGCCAGCTGTTCCTCATGGACCACGCCGGCCTGCCGCTCAAGACGGTGCTCGAGCAGCTCGACCTGCTCGGCGAGGAGGTCATCCCCGTGCTGCGCAAGGAGTTCGCGAAGAACCGCCCGGCGAACGTGCCCGACGGCCCCACGCACGAGGCCCTCGTCGCCAAGCGCGACGCCGCAGTGCTCGCTGACTCGCTCTCCGAGGCCGCGGTCCCTGAGCTTGTCGAAGGGGCGTGACGACGATGACCACACGCACCATCGCAGTGATCACCTCCGGCCTCAGCCAGCCGTCGTCGACGCGGCTGCTGGCCGACAGGCTCGCGGATGCCACGACGCGGCAACTGCAGGGAATGGGCGTCGACGCCGAGGTGCAGATCGTCGAACTGCGCGACACGGCGGGGGACGTGGTGAACAACCTCATGACCGGATTCCCGAGCCCCAAGCTCGAGGCCGCGATCGAGACCGTCACCGGCGCCGATGCCCTCATCGCCGTCACCCCGATCTTCACCACGAGCTACAGCGGGCTGTTCAAGTCGTTCATCGACGTGCTCGACCCCGTGTCGCTCACCGACATGCCCATGCTCATCGCTGCGACGGGAGGCAGCGAGCGTCACTCGCTGGCACTCGACTACGCGATCCGACCGCTGTTCACCTACCTGCACGCGGTCGTGGTCCCCACGAGCGTCTACGCGGCGTCGAGCGACTGGGGGAGCACGGGAGATGCCGGCTCGGGCGCCCTGCCCGACCGCATCGAACGCGCCGCCCGCGAGCTCGCCGTGTTGGCGAAGGACTCCGACCGTTCGAGCCGCGTCGTCGACCCGTTCGCCCTCCCCGCCGGATTCAGCCCGGTCGGCGGCTACGGAGCGCAGTAGTACTCGTCTCGCAGTAGCCCTCACCAGGCGGCAATTCTCCACCGATGTGCCCACTTCGACCCCCGTTCTCGCCAGAATAGGGGTCGGAGTGGGCATTTTCGGTGAGAGGGAGAATCGATGGCGACGATCGTGTTCCTCACGGTGGACGGCGGGGGCAACGTGCCGCCCGCGCTCACGATCGCCCACGAGCTCCAGGCGCGCGGCCACGGCATCCGCTTCCTCGGGGCCGAGGCGCAGCGAGCTGCGATCACCGCCCAGGGCTTCGCGTTTCGCGCCTACCGGCACGGCGCCGACTGGTCGGCGAGGGTGAACCGCAGCTTCGCGGGCACCGTCACGGCCTTCGCTGGGCTCATCGCCGCGCGCGGTCCGGGGTTCGACCTCGCCGACGCCCTCGCCGAGGAACCGGCCGACGTGGTTGTGGTCGACGGCATGATCCCGCGAACCCTCGAGACCGCGGCGTCGCTCGGTGTGCCCGCCGTCGCGCTGATGCACACCTTCGCCGAGTTCTTCCTCGCCCGTCCGATCGAGCTGTTCGGTCGCATCCGCGGGTTTTCCCCACGCGCCATGTGGGCTGCGGCCCCGCTCACGATAGTCACGACCGACGAGCGTCTCGACCCGGCGTCGGCCGACTCGCCGTCGAACTACGTCTGGACCGGGGTCGCCGAGCCCTGGCCGCTCGCGGCGGCGCGCACGCAGCAGCCGCCCCGGGTGCTCGTGAACCTCAGCACCAACTTCGTTCCCGGCCAGGCGCAGCACCTGCAGACGATTCTGGATGCCGTCTCGACCCTCCCGGTGCGCGTCACCGTGACGACGGGGTCGTCGATCGATCCCGCGAGCCTCCGACTCGGCGAGAACAGCACGGCGGTCGCTTTCGCCGACCACGCCGGACTCCTTCCGACGACGTCGCTCGTTGTGGGCCACGGCGGACACTCGACCACCATGCGCGCCCTGCTGCACGGCGTGCCGCTGCTCGTGCTGCCGATGTCGCCCATCGACCAGCCGATGATCGCCCGCGCGGTCGCGCAGGCCGGCGCGGGGATCACGCTGTCGAAAGACGCGCCGGTCGGCGACATCCGCTCGGCGGTCGCCACGATGCTCGGCGACCCCGGTTTCGCGCGGCGCGCGGGGGAGATCGCGGGCCGGATGCGCGAACAAGACGGTCCGTCGGTCGCGGCCGACCGCATCCTCGGACTGGTGGCTCTCTAGGATCGAGTGATGACGAAGTTTCTGAGACTCGGACCAGCCGGCGCGGAGATCCCCGCGATCGAGACGTCGCAGGGGGTCGTGCGCGACCTCCGTTCCCTCACCGCCGATATCGACGGTGCGTTTCTCGAGAGCGACGGCCTGCGCCGGGCCCGCGACGTGGCGGGGGAGCTGCCCGTGCTCGAGGGCGCACACGAGCTGCGGGTGGGCCCGCCCATCGCCCGTCCCGGCGCCGTGCTCTGCATTGGCCAGAACTATGCGGCACACGCGGCCGAGTCGGGCAACGCCGCCCCCACGGTGCCGATCCTGTTCTTCAAACACCCGAACACGGTCGTCGGCGCGTTCGACGACATCCACATTCCGCCGCGCGCCGAGAAGATCGACTGGGAGGTCGAGCTCGGAGTCGTCATCGGCAAGCGCGCCCGCTACCTCGAGTCAGAGCAGCAGGCTCTCGAGCACATCGCCGGCTACGTCGTGAGCCACGACGTCTCCGAGCGCACCTGGCAGAAGGAGGAGTCGGGCGGCCAGTGGTCGAAGGGCAAGATCGCCGAGACTTTCAACCCGCTCGGGCCGGCGCTCGTGCCCGCCGACGAGGTCGACCCGCAGGCGCTGCGCATCTGGTCGACGGTGAACGGCGAGCCCCGTCAAGACTCCACCACCGCCGACATGGTCTTCTCCGTCGCGAACCTCGTCTGGCACCTCTCGCAGTACGCCGTGCTCGACGCGGGCGACCTGCTCAACACGGGAACCCCAGAGGGCGTCGCGATGTCGGGCCGGTTCCCCTACCTGACGGCGGGCGACGTGGTCGAGCTCGGCATCGAGGGGCTCGGCGTGCAGCGGCAGACGCTGGTGCCGGCTCCCCGCTAGCCCCGGTTCGCCACGAGCGCGAGCGCGTAGGCATCCCACCAGACGCCGGCCTTCGGGCCCGAATTGCACGGGCCGTCGCTGACCCCCGGATGCTTCACCCACAGCAGCGCGTCGAGCTTGGTCGTGCCCGGCGTGGGCCGGGGGTTCACACCGAGGGCCGCGCCGACGGGATTGCACCACGTTCCCGTCCAGCCGCGCCCGTTGCGCGACACGTCGATCACGTAGTGCTTCCAGCCCACCCGGGCAGACAGCTTGCCCGCGTAGTCCGACTCCTGCTGCACGGGGTAGAAGTTCGAGACGTTGGTGAAGAAGCCGTCGGCGCGGTCGATCCCCGCCCGGTGCAACCACTCGGCCTGCGCGGCGGGCCCGAGCCAGTTCGAGTTTCCGCCATCCAGATATGTCACGAGTCCCGCGTCGGCCAAGATGTCGACGGCCTGCGCGATGAGCGCCGGGCGTCGCTCCACCTCGCCGGCGCACTTGGGCGCCGCGAGCGAGGCGAGCGAGTCGGGTTCGACCAGGACGACCGCCCGTGTGCCCGCGAGCTCCTCGGCGATCACCCGGTTCCAGTCGAGGTAGGCGTCGTAGGTGGTGCCGCCGCCGCTGTGCCCGCCGCAGTCGCGGTAGGGGATGGCGTAGGTGACGAAGACGAGGGTCGCGGCCTGGCCCTGTGAACCCTGAGCCGCTGCGGCCGCCACATGCCGGCGCAGCTTGCTGCGCATCAGCGGCTCGGCCCACCATTCTCCGAGCCACACCGCGGTGGGCTGCGCGGCGATCTGGGCCATCGCGGCTGCTGCTGTCGGGTCGCCCGCGGCGAGCAGCCGCTTCTGCGCGCGTTCGGCGTCGGTGTCGGCATCGAGGTAGAGGGGGCCGGCAAAGGGGCTGGGAGGCTCGGCGGCAGCGGGCTGGACTCCCGCGATCAGCATCAGCGCCGTCGCCACGGCTGCTATCGATCGGACACCACGCATAACCCACCCCCGGGCCTTGTGCAGGATGACTCGGGTTCTGCCCTCACAGGCTAGAAGCCGTGATCGCGTTTGTCCCTACCCGCGTTCGGGGCGGGTGACTCGGGGCGGCCGACTCGGGACTGCCGACTCGGGCGGCCGCTCGGGCGGCCGCTCGGGGCGGCGGCGCGCTAGTCGCTCTTCTTGTCGGTCGAGGCCGGGCGGTTGTCGACGAGGTCGAGCGCCTGGGCCTCCCACCACAGGCCGGCCTTCGGGCCGCCGTTGCAGGCTCCGTCGCTGACGCCCGGGTGCTTGATCCAGAGCAGGGCGTCGAGGTTCGTGGTCTCGCTGGTCGTCACGACCGGCGGCTGCCCGAGGGCGGCGCCCGTCGGGTTGCACCAGTCGCCCTTCCAGCCGTTGCCGTTGCGGGAGACGTCGATGACAAAACGCTTGTTGCCGAGCATGGCCGACAACGCCTCCGCATACTCGCGCTCCTCGTCGACGCGGTAGAAGTTCGACACGTTGGTGAAGAATCCGCGCGCGTTCGCCACGCCCGCCTCGGTGAGCAGCTCCGACATCTGCTTCTCGGGAACCCAGTTGTTGTTGCCCGCGTCGAGGTAGGAGGTGAGCCCCGCCTCGGTGAACGCGTCGACGGCCGCCTTGAGCAGCGGTGGGCGGCTCTCGCGTTCCGCCGCGCACTTCTCGGCCTTGAGCATCGCGAGCGAGTCGGGCTCGATGATCATGACCGCGCCGGTTCCGCGCAGCTGGTCGGCGAGCGCCTGCACCCAGCCGGCATAGTCCTCGGCCTCGTGACCGCCGGCCGAGAGCCCGCCGCAGTCCCGGTTCGGAATCGCGTAGACGACGAACACCAGGGTGGTCCCGTCGGATGCGGCCTCCTCCATGTACTTTCCGAGCACCGTGGGCATCTTCTCCGCGGTGAGCCATTCGCCGAGCCAGATGGCGGTCGGCTTGCGGCTGATCTGGGCGATCTTCTTCGCCTTCTCGGTCTCGCCGGCGGCGACGAGCTTGCGCTCGGCGACCATCGCCTCCGACCGGGGGTCGAGGAACGGGCCACCGGGAAACACCTCGGCGCTCGACTTCTCGCCGGCACTGTGGGTGGGCGTCGGGCTCGCGGATGTCGCGGACTCGGGCTTGTCGGCGGGAGCCGCACAGCCGCTCGCGGCGAGCGCGACAAAGGCGGCGATGGCGGCGACGATGCCCAGCCGAGAAATGGAAGGTGTGGTTGTTCTCACAGGCGCCCCCAGCCAGGTGGTGAGGTTCAAGGGTCGCACGCGCCCCGGGCCGAGGCAACGGCACTCGGCGCATACGAAGGATCGCTGTACCCCGGTCAGTGGGTGAAATGACGCGTGAACAGCCCGAGCAGAGCCTCGACGGCCGGGCTCGGGTCGCGGCGGCTGATGACGCTGAGCTGCCACTCGACCTCGGGCTCGACGAGGGGCAGCGCGACCACGCCGGGGACGGCCGCGAGCGCGAGATCGGGGACCACCGCGATGCCGAGGTCGGCGGCGACGAAACGGGGGACCTCGCCCAGGTCGCTCACCTCGGTCGTCACTGCACGCGTCACTCGCGCCTCGGCGAAGGCGCGCTCGATCACCACCCGGTTGCCGAAGCCCGCCGGGGTGTCGATGAATCTCTCGCCGGCGAGATCGCCCAGCGTCACCGATGTGCGTTCCGCGAGAGCGTGGCCCGCCGGCACAACGACGACGAACCGGGTGGTGGCGAGCGTGAGCAGCGCGAGGCCGGGGAGGTCGCGCGCGGGCAGCCCCATAAACGCCACGTCGAGCCGTCCGCGACGCACGTCGTCGGCGAAGCCGGTCGATCCCGACGGAGACGCCCCGAGCTGCAGGTCGACGAGCGGATGAAGAGTGTGGAACTCGCCGAAGAGCGCGGGAAGGTCGACGACGCCGATATTCGTGAAGATGCCCACACGCAGTCGGCCCCGGATGCCGGCAGCCGATTGCGCTGCCGCGCTGCGCACCCGGTCGACCGCCTCGAGCGCGCTCCTCGCCTCGGGCAGCAGAACCTCGCCGGCGGCAGACAGCGCCACCTGTTTCGTCGAACGCACGAACAACGCCGTGCCCAGTTCCGCCTCGAGCGCGCGGATGCCGGCCGACACGGTGGACTGCACGGCGAACATCCGCTGCGCCGCCCTCGTGAAGTTGAGCTCCTCCGCGACGGCGACGAAGTATTCGAGCTGACGTGTTTCCATCTAGTAATTATCGTCGTTCTCGATGAGTCTCAGTCGTAGTAGTCGTTGGACACGATGAATATCGAGGCGCAGTGTGGAGGCATGACCGTTCTCGCCCCCTCCGCCGCCCGATTCCGCCTCCGCCACGGAACGGGCTTCTGGGTCATCGCCGCCGCCTTCCTCACCGTGATGGCGTTCTCCACCCTGCCGACCCCGCTCTACGCGCTCTACCAGCAGCGCGACGGCTTCGCGACGTTCCTCATCACGGTGATCTTCGCCGCCTACGGGGTCGGTGTGATGGCGAGCCTCTACTTCGCGGGGCACGTGAGCGACTGGCTCGGACGCCGCCGCATCATCCTCGTCGCGATCCTCGTCGAGATCGTCGCGGCGGTGGTCTTCCTGCTCTGGCCCGAGGTGCCCGGGCTGATCGTGGCTCGCTTCGTCAACGGCGTCGGCGTCGGCATGCTCACGGCCACGGCGACTGCCCACCTCAGCGAACTGCGCGCGGTCGCGCGTCCCGACGAGGGGCCGTCGACCTCGGGCACGGTCTCGAGCTTCGTCAACATCGGCGGACTCGCGCTGGGCGCGCTCGTCTCCGGGGTGCTCGCCCAGTTCGTCGTCGCACCCCTCGTTGTGCCGTACGTGCTGTTCCTCGTGCTGCTCGTCGCGGCCGCCGTCGCCGTCTGGTTCGTGCCCGAGACGGTCGAACGGCTCGAAGAGCGCCCGGCCTACCGTCCGCAGCGTGTCGCGCTGCCCGCGGCCGCGCGCTCCACGTTCTTCGCCGCCGGAGCCGGAGCGTTCTCGGCCTTCGCGATCTTCGGACTCTTCACCTCGCTCGCCCCGACGTTCATCGCCGGAACACTGCACGAACCGTCACGGTTCGTCGCCGGTGCCGTGACGTTCGTGGTGTTCGGCGCCGCGGCCGTCTCGCAGGTGCTCACCGTGCGGCTGAGCGCGGCGCGACAGCTGACGCTGGCGGTGGCGCTGATGTCGGTCGGTCTCGTCGCCATCGCCACGGGTGTGCTCGTCGCGAGCCTGCCCGTCTTCGTCGTGGCGGGCGTGGTCTCGGGGGCGGGGGTCGGCATCCTGTTCCGCGCCTCGATCGGTGTCGCGGCGTCGCTCGCGACCGGGCCGTCGCGAGGCGAGACCCTCGCGGCGCTCTTCCTCACCGCCTACGCGGGAATGTCTATCCCGGTGCTGCTCATCGGCCTGGCGGTCGCGTTCCTTCCGAGCACCACGGTGCTCGTGGGCTTCGCCGCGATCATCCTGGTGCTGGTGCTCGTCTCCGGCTCGCGCATGGTCGCCACGCGTCGCTAGGGGCTTTTGGCGGCCCTGCTGATAGTCTGAGATCGCAACACTATGGAGCAGGCAGGCGGAACGCTGGTCAGTAGTGGTGAGATTCCAGCTGTGACGACCATCCATCTGGCGTTTTTCTACTGTTGACCAGACATGCGTCCCAATCTGGGGAAAGTCCCAACACAGGGGATAGGCGCGCGTACACATATCTGTGTGTCCTTTCGTCACTGCTCCTCGACGAGTCCTTTCCATACGGGAAGGGACGTAAAACAAAGAGGAGAAACCCCCACCATGGAGGGTCCAGAAATCAAATTCGCCGAAGCCGTTCTCGATAACGGCAAGTTCGGCACGCGCACCGTGCGCTTCGAAACCGGTCGTCTCGCACAGCAGGCCCAGGGCGCGATCGCGGCCTACCTCGATGAAGACACCATGATCCTCAGCGCGACCAGCGCTGGAAAGCACCCCCGCGAGGGCTTCGACTTCTTCCCCCTCACGGTGGACGTGGAAGAGCGTTCGTACGCAGCAGGCAAGATCCCCGGCTCGTTCTTCCGTCGTGAAGGCCGTCCCTCGACCGAGGCCATCCTCGTCTGCCGCCTGATCGACCGCCCCCTGCGCCCGACCTTCGTCGAAGGCCTGCGCAACGAGGTCCAGGTCGTCATCACGGTGCTGAGCATCGCTCCCGACGAGTTCTACGACGCCCTCGCGATCAACGCGGCATCGCTGTCGACGCAGATCTCCGGCCTTCCGTTCTACGGTCCCATCGGCGGCATCCGCCTCGCCCTCATCAACGACCAGTGGGTCGCCTTCCCGAAGTACAGCCAGCTCGAAGAGGCCGTGTTCGACCTCACCGTCGCCGGCCGCCTCGTCACCGATGCCGATGGCAACGAAGACGTCGCGATCATGATGGTCGAAGCCGAGGCCACCGAGAACAGCTGGGACCTCATCAAGGCCGGCGCCACGAAGCCCGACGAGACCGTCGTCGCACAGGGCCTCGAGGCATCCAAGCCGTTCCTCAAGCAGCTCATCAAGGCCCAGCTCGAGGTCGCAGCGCAGGCCGCGAAGCCGATCGCCGCGTACCCGGTCTTCCCGCCGTACCAGCAGGCCACCTACGACTCGGTCGCGGGCTTCGCCTACGAAGAGCTCAAGGGCGTCTACCAGATCGCCGACAAGGTCGCCCGCCAGGACGCCGACGACGAGCTCAAGGACCGCGTCAAGGCTCACGTCGCATCCGAGATCGAAGCCGGAAAGCTCGACGCGAGCGCCACGGGAGAGATCTCCGCGGCGTACAAGTCGGTCAGCAAGAAGGTCATGCGCACCCGCGTGCTGACCGAGGGAATCCGCATCGACGGCCGTGGCCTGTCCGACATCCGTGCGCTCGACGCCGAGGTGCAGGTCATTCCCCGCGTCCACGGTTCGGCGATCTTCCAGCGCGGCGAGACCCAGATCCTGGGCGTCACCACGCTGAACATGCTCAAGATGGAGCAGCAGATCGACTCCCTCGCGCCGGTCACCAAGAAGCGCTACATGCACCACTACAACTTCCCGCCCTACTCGACCGGTGAGACCGGCCGCGTAGGCAGCCCGAAGCGTCGCGAGATCGGGCACGGCTTCCTCGCCGAGCGCGCCATCGCACCGGTGCTCCCTCCCCGCGAAGAGTTCCCCTACGCGATCCGCCAGGTGTCCGAGGCTCTCGGCTCCAACGGTTCGACGTCGATGGGTTCTGTCTGCGCCTCGACCCTGTCGCTGCTCAACGCCGGTGTGCCGCTGCGCGCACCTGTCGCCGGCATCGCCATGGGCCTCATCTCCGACGAGATCGACGGCGTGACGCGTTACGCGGCACTCACCGACATCCTCGGCGCTGAAGACGCACTCGGCGACATGGACTTCAAGGTCGCCGGTACCTCCGAGTTCGTCACCGCGATCCAGCTCGACACGAAGCTCGCCGGTCTGCCCTCCTCCGTTCTGGATGGCGCGCTCAAGCAGGCCAAGGAGGCTCGCACCGCGATCCTCGCCGTGATCAACGCTGCGATCGACGCTCCCGACGAGATGGCCCCCACGGCGCCTCGCGTGATCTCGGTCCAGATCCCGATCGACAAGATCGGCGAGCTGATCGGCCCGAAGGGCAAGACGATCAACCAGATCCAGGACGACACCGGAGCTGACATCTCGATCGAGGACGACGGAACCGTGTACATCGGTGCCGTCGACGGTCCTTCGGCCGAGGCCGCCCGCGCCGCCGTCAACGCGATCGCCAACCCGCTCAACCCCGAGGTCGGGGAGCGCTTCCTGGGAACGGTCGTCAAGATCGCGACCTTCGGTGCGTTCGTCTCGCTCACCCCGGGCAAGGACGGCCTGCTCCACATCAGCGAGGTGCGCAAGCTCGCCGGTGGCAAGCGCGTCGAGAACGTCGAAGACGTGCTCGCGGTCGGCCAGAAGATCCAGGTCGAAATCACCAAGATCGACGACCGCGGAAAGCTGTCGCTCGCTCCGGTCGAGGACGACACCGTCGGTGGCGACACCGAGGGCAGCGCAGCCGCCAGCGAGGGCCCCGAGGCTCCCGCAGAAGGCTGATAGTCTGATAGTTCTGCTCGAGGCCTCTCGCCAGGCGCTCGAGTAAGACGAAGAAGCCCCTCACCGCAAGGTGGGGGGCTTCTTTGCGTGCGCAGCAGCGCGCACGGCCCAGTTCGGGGGTGATTCCGGCGTGATTGTGACGGGCAGAAGTCCGATCGGCTACGGGCTGGTAACGATTGCCGTGTCCTCCCGAAAATGTCGGAAGCTCCCCTTATTCTCGGAGCAAGCCAGTCAGCCGGACTGGTGCCGCCTATCCCGAGGCGGTGCACGCCGAGTGTCGCTGTTGCAAGCGGTAACGCTGTGAACGGTGACACTGCACAACGGGGGAACACAGCATGACGAGTGTGATGGACACGAGTATGGCCGACACAAAACTGGCGACGACCAGCACGGGCCCCGTGGCGAGCGCGCAGTCCGACTCCCGATCTGCCAACCGCCAGCTGGGCTCCAATCGCCAACTCGGTGCTTCCGACCTGCACGTCTTCCCCCTCGCGATCAGCGGCAATGTCTTCGGCTGGACCTCCGACGTCGTCGCGACCAACGCCATCCTCGACTCCTATGCCGCCGCGGGCGGCAACTTCATCGATACCGCAGACTCCTACGCGGCCGGCCGCAGCGAGATCATGATCGGCAACTGGATGCGCGACCGCCGCAACCGCCGAGACATGGTCGTAGCGACAAAGGTCGGCAAGAGCGCCGACAACCCCGGTCTCTCCGCACGATCGCTCACCGCGTCGGTGCACGCGTCGCTCGAACGGCTGCGCACCGGCTACATCGACCTGCTCTACCTGCACGTCGACGACGAGAGCGTGCCGTTCGAAGAGACCCTGTTCGCGGTCGACGAGCTCATCCGCGCGGGCAAGGTGCGCTACTTCGGCGTCTCCGACCACACCGGCAACCGCCTGATCGAAGCGCGCATCGCCTCCGGGCAGATGGGCGTCGCGCCCATGATCGCGCTGCAGAACCACTACAACCTCATGCACCGCGGCGAGTACGAGGGCGACCTCGCCCGCGTCGCCGACCGCCAGGGGCTCGGTGTTATGCCCCGCTTCGCGCTCGCGAGCGGCTTCCTCACCGGAAAGTACCGCTCACGCACCGACCTCGCGAAGAACGAGCGCGGGGGAGAGGCTGCCAAGTACCTCAGCCGGCGGGGACTCAAAGTGCTCGCCGTGCTCGACCGCGTCGCGGCATCGCACGAGGCATCCGTCGCCTCCGTCGCCCTCGCCTGGCTGCTGACCAAGCCCAACGTCGTCGCGCCCGTCGCGTCGGCCAGCCGGCCGCAGCAGGTCGACGACCTCACCGCGTGCGCGTCGATCCGGCTGACACGCGCGCAGGTCGCCGAGCTCGACCGGGTGAGTTCCTAGCCCCTTCTGGTTGCCGGCTGTTAGAACAGGCCCACCCGGTTCGGCATGCTGCTAGAACAGGCCGGGCACGGCCACCCAGCCGAACGCCACGAGCAGCACTATCGTGTTGAGCACGATGGCGATGATGGTCATGGTCGGGCGCGCGCCGCGTCCGCCAGTCACGAGGGCGAGCACAAGAACCACCTCGAGGGCGATCGACAGGATGATCAGGCTCAGCGGTGCGGGCAGCGCCACGAAGAAGGTCAGGATCATCAGGATCGCCAGCACGAGCTCGACCACCGCGAGCACCGTCGAATTGCGGCTGCTGCGCAGCCGGGCGATGCCGTCCAGGAGGGCGAACACCGCGGCCAGCACGGTGATGACTGTCAGCACGTTGATTGTGATCATTACGTCACGATAGTGCGTGCCGGCCGCCGGCCCGATATTGGCCGCCCAGCGTGCATAAAGTAGGCTCGGTGTCGATGACCGGTGCAGTGCAGTTACCCCTTGACCTGGCAGAACTCTCTTTCACAGCGACCGGCGATTCGCTCGTGCGCCGCAGTGTCCTGCCCAGCGGTGTGCGCATTCTCAGCGAACGCGTGCCCGGTGCCCGCAGCGCCACGATCGGCTACTGGGTCGCCGTCGGCTCGCGCGACGAGACGCCGTCGACCTACGGCTCCACCCACTTTCTCGAGCACCTGCTGTTCAAGGGCACCGTCACCCGCTCGGCCCTCGACATCGCGGTGAGCTTCGACGCCGTCGGCGGCGAGCACAACGCCATGACGGCCAAGGAATACACCTGCTACTACGCGAAGATCCAAGACCGCGACCTGCCGATGGCCATCGAGGTCATCTCCGACATGCTCACCTCGTCGCTTCTCGACCGCGACGAGTTCGAGACAGAGCGCGGCGTGATCCTCGAAGAGCTCGCGATGGCCGACGACGACCCGGGCGACGTCACGAGCGAGCGATTCTTCGAGGCGGTGCTGGGCGACCACGCGCTGGGACGCCCCATCGGCGGCAGCCCTGAGACGATCCAGGCCGTCGACCGCGACGCGGTGTGGAACCACTACCGCGCCAACTACCGCGCGCAAGACCTCGTGATCACCGTCGCGGGCGCTGTCGACCACGACGAGCTCGTCGCGGGCGTCACCGCGGCCCTGCGCCGCGCCGATTGGAACCTCGACACCGAGGCCACCCCCGTCTCCCGCCGCAGCGCCAGCGGCGACCTGATCGAACGCGGCAGCCCCCTCGTGGTCGTGCAGCGCCCGATCGAGCAGGCCAACATCCTGCTCGGCGTCGAGGGACTCGCCGCGAGCGACCCACGACGGTCGACCCTCGCCGTGCTCAACTCCGTTCTCGGCGGCGGCATGTCGAGCCGGCTGTTCCAGGAGATCCGCGAGAAGCGCGGCCTCGCCTACTCCGTCTACTCGTTCTCGCCGAGCTACTCCGACGCCGGGCTGTTCGGCATCTACGCCGGCTGCTCGCCGTCGAAGATCGCCCAGGTGACCGAGCTTATGCTGAGCGAGTTCCGCGCCCTGGCGCGAACGGGCGTCACCGCCGAGGAGCTGCGCCGCGCGAACGGCCAGCTGAGCGGGGCATCCGCCCTCGCCCTCGAAGACTCCGACACCCGCATGTCGAGACTCGGCCGCGCCGAGCTGACGATGGGGGAGTACGTCGACCTCGACGAGTCGCTGCGACGACTCGATCTGGTGACGGCAGACGGCATCCGTGAACTTGCTGAAGAACTCGTGTCGCGACCCCTTTCGGTGGCCGCCGTGGGCACGATAGACGAAGACGTATTCACCGGGCTGCTCGAATCAGGGTTGGCAGAGTCGCCGGCCCCGGCAGCCTAGTCTCGAACAACTGGGGAACCCTTGGCACACTTCATCTACCTCGTTCGTCACGGCGAGCAGCAGGACGCTGAGTACGGGCTCCCCGACGGACCCCTGTCGCCCCGCGGGCGACGGCAGGCCCAGGCCATCGCCGAGCGACTGAGCGGCGTGCAGTTCACCGGCGCCTGGCACTCACCGCTGGAACGCGCCTCGGAGACCGCCCGCATCATGCAGGAACGCATGCCCGCGCTCGACTCTCAGCCGTCGGCCCTGCTCTTCGACTGCTACCCGAGCGGGCCGACGCCCGACATGCCGCGCGCGTTCGAGTCGTTCTTCGGCGGCGTCACCGAGGAGCAGATCGACGCCGGTCAGGCGCAGATGGCCGATGCGACGGCCGAGTTCCTCGCCCCTGCCGCCGGCGACCGCCACGACCTGCTCGTCACCCACAACTTCGTCATCGGCTGGTTCGTGCGCGAGGTGCTCGACGCCCCGAACTGGCGCTGGCTGGGCCTCAACCAGGCCAACTGCGGTCTCACCGTCATTCGCGTGCGCACCGCGAAGCCCCCGGTGCTGGTGATGCACAACGACCTCGGCCACCTGCCGATCGAGCTGCGCACCGGCCTGCCCGACAAGTGGACGGTCTAGCCGGGGATTCGTCTAGCCGCGGCTACGTCTAGCCGGGGCTTCTCAGCGAAGCGGCTTCGCAAACCAGTCGGTCGCGTTCGGGTTGTCGTTGTAGGGCTCGATGCTCACGAAGCCGAACGACCGGTAGAGTCCGCCCGCCGCCTCCAGGCTCGAGTTCGTGTCGAGCACCAGCTGTGTCGCACCGAAACCGCGCGCCCGCGACTCGAGCTCTGCCAGCAGCGCGCGACCGAAGCCCAGCCCGCGCGTGTGGGGCTGCAGCCACAGGTGCTTGACCTCGAACCGCACGTCGACGTCGTCTGAACCCTCGCGCGGCGAATCCGCGATGCGCCGGATGCCGCCGCAGCCCACGTCCGCCGGCTCTCCGGCGAGGTCTTCGCCCTCCACGATCAGAAACACACCGAGCGGCGGAACGAACTGCTCCTCGGCCGGGTAGGCGATCGTGTAGGTGCCCTGGCTCGCCGCGAAACCGAGCTCGCGGCTGGTGAAGTACTCCGTCAAGAGGGCGTGAGCCGATTCATCCGTAGTCCGTGATTCGCGCCAGGTGACCATGCGTCCAGCCTAGGGGCAGCGCCGGACTTGGTAAGTTGGAGCAATGACTACGAAGGTCGCCGTTGTGGGCGCTACTGGCACCATGGGGCGTCTCGTCTCACGACTCGTCGACGAGAGCGACGATTTCGAACTCGTCGCCTCGCTCTCGTCGAAAGACCCGCTGAGCGACATGCTCGTCGCCGACGTCGTCGTCGACGTGACACTGCCGGCCGTGTCGCAGAGCGTCGTCGACTTCGCCGTGGCCAACGGGCTGAACGTGCTCGTCGGCACCTCGGGCTGGTCGAACGACCGCATCATCTCGCTCGAGCACATCCTCGCCGACGTGCCGGGGGTCGGCGTCGTCATCGTCCCGAACTTCTCCATCGGCTCGGTGCTCGCCACCTCGTTCGCGGCGATGGCCGCGCGCTTCTACGAGTCGATCGAGATCATCGAGGCCCACAAGTCGTCGAAGGTCGACTCGCCGAGCGGCACCGCCGTGCGCACGGCCGAGCTCATCGGCCGTTCGCGCGCCGCTATCGGCCCCGTCATCGCCCCGCACGCCGACCAGCGCGCCCGCGGGCAGCAGGTCGCGAGTGTGCCGATCCACAGCCTGCGCATGCAGGGCGTCGTCGCCAAACAAGACGTGATCTTCGGCGGAACCGGCGAGACCCTCACCGTGAGCCACGAGACCCTCTCCGAGACCTCCTACGAGGCCGGCATCCTGGTCGCGCTGTCCGCCGCGCGCACCGCAGAGGGCGTCACCGTCGGGCTCGACCGCCTGATCGACCTCACATGAGAGCCCGCGCCGCCGCCATCACGATGGCGGCACTTCTTGTGCTGTACCTGGTCTTCGTCGTGCACTACTCGTTTGTGCTCATCGGCACGGGCATCGGGGTCGCGATCGCCATGGGCGTCGCCCTGCTCGTGCTGCCGCTCATCGCCGCCTGGCTGCTCGCCCGCGAGGTGCAGTTCGTGCTGCGCGGCGAGAAGCTCGTGCGTGAGATGGGCAAGGCGGGGGAGCTGCCCGTCGACGACCTGCCGCGGCTGCCCAGCGGCCGCACCGACGCGGCCGCCGCCGACGCCCAGTTTCCCGCCTACAAGGCGGCCGTCGAAGCCGAGCCGGACTCCTGGCGCGCCTGGCTCCTGCTCGGACTGGCCTACGACGCCAGCGGCGACCGCTCGCGCGCCCGGTGGGCGACGCGCGAGGCGATCAAGCTGTCGCGGAGCGGCTCGGCCACACGGCGTTGATCGCCGCGTCTACCGTCGTGTGCTCGAAGACGAAGCCGTCGTCGAGCAGCCGCTGCGGAACGACCTTCTGGCTCGGCAGCAGCAGTTCGCGGCCGGGCTCGCGCAACGCGGCCTGAACCACGGGCTCGGGGATGCGCCACGGATGCCAGCGGTGCATCGCCTCGGCGAGCGTCGTGGTGACCTGCCGGGCACTCGCCGGCGTCGGGCCGGCGAGGTTCACGGCGCCCGAGAGCGAGCTCGTCAACAGATGACGGATGGCCGCCGCCTCGTCGTGCAGGCTGATCCAGGGCCAGAACTGCGCCCCCGTTCCGATCGTCGCGCCGAGCCCCAGCTTGGTCAGCAGGCCGAGCGGCGTGAACGCGCCGCCCTCTCCGACCACGAGTCCGGTGCGGAAGTTCACCACTCGCGTGGAATGAGCGGCAAGCCGTGACGCCTGCTCCCACGCGTCGACGACGTCGGAGAGGAAACCCTCGCCCTTCGTCGCGTCGTCGGGAAGCGACTCGCCGGGACGGTCGCCGTAGTAGCCGACGGCCGAGGCGCTGAGAAACGTCGCGGGCGGGGTGAGCGAGACGGCGATGGCGTCGGCGAGGGTCTGCGTGGCGTCGATCCTGGAACGCAGGATCTCGCGTTTGTAGCCCGGTGTCCACGGCAGCCGGCCGGTCGACGCCCCCGAGAAGTTGACGACGGCGTCGGCCGTGGCGATGACGCCCGGGTCGACGACGCGCGCCGCCGGAAACCAGCGCACCTCGTCGGAGGCGCGACGCTCGTGACGCACGAGCCGCACGACGTCGTGCCCGTCGGCTTCGAGCTGGCGGCGCAGTTCAGAGCCGATAAGACCGGATGACCCGGCGATCAGTATCCGCATCAGGCGAGAGTGGCTTCCAGGGTGATCGGGATACCGGTGAGGGCGCGCGACACGGGGCAGTTCTCCTTCGCCTCGACGGCGAGGCGCTGGAACTCCTCGTCGGCAAGCCCGGGCACCTTGGCGCTCACGAGGAGGTGGCTGCCGGTGATGCCGGACGAGGGGTCGAAGGTGACGGCGGCGGTCACCTGGAGGCTCTCGGGCGTGTGCCCGGCCGTGGAGAGGCCGTTGGCGAACGCCATCGAGAAGCACGCGGAGTGTGCGGCTCCGAGCAGCTCTTCGGGGTTGGTCTTTCCGGCGACCCCCTGTGAGCGGGCGGCCCACGACACGGGGAACTCGGCGGCATCCGAGGAATCGAGCGACGTCGTCCCCGATCCGGTGGGCAGGTCGCCGAACCACAGGGTGGTTGCTTCGCTGGTGACTGACATTGGAAAGCTCCTTTTCGTCAGTTCTCACCCTAGGCGCAGAACTCGCGCCCTCACCAGCAGTAGATAGAACTGGCAGCCGAGACAGTATGCGAAGACCGCGTTGAGGAAGGCGGCGACGAAGGCCGCACTCGCCGCGCCGACGAGCCCGTAGGGCACACCCGCGAGATGGAGGATGAGACCGGCGACGCTCACCGCGAGACCGACGCCCTGCGCGAACGTGGGGGGAGCCGCATTCTCGAGCTCCGCCGGCGGCGCGAGCCGCGGCCGCACGAACCGCCTGAACAGCCAGGCGTACGGATGCCTCGCGATGCCCGCGAAGGCGCCCCACGCGAACAGCGCGGCGAGAACCGTGAGAAGCACGAAGGCGGGCTCGGCCGCTCGGGCGGCGACGGTCTGCGGCGGATCGCCCGCAGTGCCCAACGCGAGGGCCACCACGACGAGGAGCAGGACGGCCGTGATGCCGGCGCCGAAACGCGGCCCCCGCGGGTCGACCTCGGGGCGTTGTGATGTCATGATCTCTCCTCTGCGAGTGTCAGCGCGGCGATGCGTGCCCGCACCTCGTCTGGTCGGGCGCCGCCGCCGATCCGGGCGCGCACGACGCCGCGATGGTCGAGCACGAGCGTGGTCGGGGTCTGCAGCACGTTGAATCGACGCGTGAGGGCCTCGCTGGTCGCGACGTCGACGTCGACGTGCACGACGTCGTGCGAATCGGCCGCGAGCGATGCGAGAACGGCGTGCGTCGACCGGCACGGCGCGCACAGCTCGCTGGAGAACTGCAGCAGGGTCGCTCGGCGTCCGAGCGGTGTGCCGACTTCGACCGCGCTGACACTGTGGATTCCGCTCGTGGCGCGGCCTCGACCGTTCTGCCACCGCCACCCGAGGCCGAGCAGCGTCGCGAACGCGACGAGGGCCACCAGGGCCAGTGCTGTCTGCGGGAGAGCCATGCGACGAATCGTAGGAGTGCGCGCGGCTCGACGCGTCGCGTGTGACGGCCTGTTACTGCGGCACGTCGGAGGCACCCGGTAATCTGGTCGTATGCTGCAATATCTCGATCTGCTCCGTGACGTCCTCGAGAACGGTGCCGAGAAGTCGGACCGCACAGGAACCGGAACGCGCAGCGTCTTCGGCAGGCAGCTGCGGTTCGATCTCGCCGACGGCTTCCCGATGCTCACCACCAAGAAGCTGCACCAGAAGAGCATCGTGGGCGAGCTGATCTGGTTTCTGCGGGGCGACACCAACGTGCACTGGCTTCAGGAACGCGGCATCAACATCTGGAACGAGTGGGCCGACGAGAACGGCGACCTCGGTCCGGTCTACGGCCACCAGTGGCGCTCGTGGCCGACGCCCGACGGCGGCTCGATCGACCAGATCGCCAAGGTCATCGACTCGATCAAGAACAACCCCGACTCCCGTCGTCACATCGTGAGCGCGTGGAACGTGGCCGAGGTCGACGACATGGCACTGCCGCCATGTCACACGATGTTCCAGTTCTACGTGGCCGACGGCAAGCTGTCGTGCCAGCTCTACCAGCGCTCCGCCGACGTGTTCCTCGGCGTGCCCTTCAACATCGCGTCCTACGCGCTGCTCACGATGATCGTCGCGCAGCTCACCGGCCTCGAGCCGGGGGAGTTCGTGCACACATTCGGCGACGCGCACCTGTACAGCAACCACATCGAGCAGGCCGAGCTGCAGCTCACCCGAGAGCCCGGTCCGCTGCCGAGAATGGTCATCAACCCCGACCGCACCGAGATCGACAGCTTCGAGATCGAGGACTTCACGCTGCTCGACTACGTGGCGGCGCCCTCGATCAAGGCGCCGATCGCCGTATGAGCGACGGGCTGAGCATCACCCTCGTCGCCGCGATGGGCAGCAACAGGGTCATCGGTCTCGACGGCGACATGCCGTGGCATTTCTCCGAAGATCTCGCGCACTTCAAACGCACCACCATGGGCGGCACGATGATCATGGGCCGCAAGACCTTCGACTCGATCGGCCGCCCGCTCCCGGGGCGCCGCACGATCGTGATCACCCGCAACCAGAACTGGACGCACGACGGCGTCGAGGTGACGCACTCACTCGCCGATGCGCTCGAGCTGGCCGCCGCCCCCGCCCCCGCCGACCCGGCCTCCGCCGACCCGGCCCCCGCCGACCCGGCCCCCGCCGACCCGGCCCCCGCCGACCCGGCCGCTTCCTCCTCGGCCGCGCCAGACGGCGACCCGGCGGCGGTATTCATCGTCGGCGGCGGCGACGTCTACGCCCAGGCCCTCCCGCTCGCCGACCGTCTCGTGCTCACGGAGATCGACGAGGCCCCCGACGGAGACACCTTCTTCCCCGACTGGTCGCGCGACGAATGGACAGAGACCGCCCGCGAGGCCTCCGGCGAACTCGCCTTCGTGACCTGGGAGCGCGTCTAGCGCCGTCCGGTCCGGCACCGTCCGGTCCGGCACCGTCCGGTCCGGCACAGTCCGGTCCGGCACAGTCCAGCGATTCCGCTCTCTGCGCGCGATCGAGCACGTTGGTGCGAAACGTTCCTGCGAAACGTTCCTGCGAAACGTTCCTGCGAAACGTTCCTGAACTGAAGGACATCGTCGTCGCACCCGTCGGCGTCCTTCATTTCAGGAGTCTGGGCAAACACACGGGGCCGGGCACACACGGGGCCGGGCACGCACACGGGGCTGGGCCGGCATAAGGTGCTGGTCCCAGCGAAAGGGTCCGGGCAGTCCCAGCACAAGAGTCCGGGCAGGCGGACGTCGACCTGGAGCCCACCTCTCCTCCACAGGTCGACCGATTCTCGATCTACCCCCGGATTGCCGAGAACGTGGCAGGTCGTGTGAGGGGCCGCGATGCTTGCGATATGCATCCCGTCGAACGAATCGTGCGCGAGCTCGGCGGCATCGCGTCGACCGCCGAGCTGATCCAGCGGGGGTGCGACACCGACATGATCCGGCTGGTGGAAAGCTACCGCAGAATCCTGCGGATCCGTCAGGGCTGGTATGCCACGCCCGACGTTCCGGCCGACTCGTTCCGCGCGTGGCGGGCAGGCGGGCGGCTGACCTGTGTCAGCGCGGCGATCTTCCACGGTCTCTGGGCCGACGACGACGCCGCGCTGCACGTACGGGTCGACGCCAACACCGCGCGCGTCCGACGCGCTCCCGACATCGTCTTCCATTGGACGCGGCGCCCCGCGACGGGTTCTCGACTCGTGGTGCCGCTGCCCGAGGCGCTCGAGACGATTGCCCGATGTCAGCCGTCCGACGTCTTCCATGCGATCCGAAGCGCGGCTAACCGATAGCCTTAGACCGTGTCTACTATGCCCAATCCTTTCGGCCAGGTGCTCGTCGCCCTGGTGACGCCCTTCACGCCCGACGGCGAAGTCAACTGGGACGACGTAGAGAAGCACATCGACCGAGTGATCTCCGACGGCGCCGACGGCATCGTCGTCACCGGTACGACGGGTGAGACATCCACCCTCACCGACCCGGAGAAGCTCAAGCTCGTCGAGGTGGCCAAGTCCGTCGCCGGCGGTCGGGCCAAGATCATCACGGGCGGCGGCTCCAACGAGACCGCGCACGCCATCGAGCTCGCCAAGAAGAGCGAGAAGGCCGGCGCCGACGGCAACATGATCGTCACGCCGTACTACAACAAGCCCACACAGGCCGGAGTGCTGACCCACTTCCGCATGATCGCCGACGCCACCGACCTGCCCGTGATCCTCTACGACATCCCGGGCCGCACCGGCATCCCGATCAAGTACGAGACGATCCTCCGCGCGGCGAAGCACCCGAACATCCTCGCCATCAAAGACGCCAAGGGCGACCTCGCCGAGGTGAGCCGCGTTCTCAACCAGACCGACCTGATCTACTTCTGCGGCGACGACGCCAATGTGCTTCCGAGCCTGTCGATCGGCGTCACCGGCCTCATCGGCGTGACGGCGAACATCGCCCCCACGCCCTACCGCCACATGATCGACGCCGTGAACGCGGGCGACCTCACCACCGCCACGGCAGCCCACAAGGCACTCGAACCGCTCGTGCGCGCCATCATGACCCACGTGCCCGGCACCGTGTCGACCAAGTACGTGCTGCACGGCCTCGGCCGCATCGGCTCGCCCCGCGTGCGTCTCCCGCTCGTTGGTCCCGAAGAGTGGGAAGCCGCACAGATCGAAGACGAGATCGACCTCGTGAAAGACATCGCGGGCCTCGACTTCAGCAACTTCCGACCCGACCGCAACGCGGCCGCGGGCGGCGCACTCCCCAAGGTCGCCGGCACCACCCGCTAGCCGGCCCGAAAACTTCATCAAGGGGTGAGACCCCACCTGCTACAAGACAAATACAAGGAACGTATGCCCTCCACTATCTACACGCCCGCCAAGCTCAAACCCGGCACCCTGCGCATCATCCCGATCGGCGGCCTGGGCGAAATCGGCCGCAACATGACTTCGTTCGAGATCGACGGCAAGATCCTCATCGTCGACTGCGGCGTGCTCTTCCCCGAAGAGCACCAGCCCGGCGTCGACCTGATCCTGCCCGACTTCAGCCCGATCAAGGACCGCCTCGAAGACGTCATCGGCGTTGTGCTCACGCACGGCCACGAAGACCACATCGGCGCGGTTCCCTACCTGCTCAAGCTGCGCGCAGACATCCCGCTGATCGGCTCGACCCTCACGCTCGCGCTCATCGAGGCGAAGCTCAAGGAACACCGCATCGTGCCGTACACGCTCACCGTCGCCGAGGGCGACAAAGAGCACATGGGCCCGTTCGACCTCGAGTTCGTCGCGGTCAACCACTCGATCCCCGACGCCCTCGCGGTCGCCATCACGACCAAGGCCGGCACCGTGCTGCACACCGGCGACTTCAAGATGGACCAGCTGCCGCTCGACGACCGCATCACCGACCTGCGTGCCTTCGCTCGCATCGGCGAAGCCGGTCTCGACCTGTTTATGTCCGACTCGACCAACGCCGACGTTCCCGGATTCACCCCGAACGAGCGCGACATCGGGCCGGTGCTCGAGTCGCTCATCGCCCGGTCGCCGCGCCGCGTCATCGTCGCGAGCTTCTCGAGCCACGTGCACCGCGTTCAGCAGGTTCTCGACGCAGCCCACGCCAACGGCCGCAAGGTCGTGCTTATGGGCCGCTCGATGGTGCGCAACATGGGCATCGCCGCCGACCTCGGATACCTTCACGTGCCCGAGGGTGTGCTGGTGGATGCGAAGAAGGCGGTCAACCTTCCCGACAACAAGCTCGTCTACATGTCGACCGGCAGCCAGGGCGAACCCATGGCCGTACTCTCGCGCATGGCCAACCAGGAGCACCAGATCGTGATCGGCAAGGGTGACACGATCATCCTCGCCTCCAGCCTGATCCCCGGCAACGAGAACGGCGTCTACCGCATGATCAACGGGCTGATGAAGCTCGGCGCGAACGTCGTGCACAAGGGCAACGCGAAGATCCACGTCTCCGGCCACGCCGCAGCCGGCGAGCTGCTCTACTGCTACAACATCCTCAAGCCGCGTAACGTGCTGCCCGTTCACGGCGAGCAGCGTCACCTCGTCGCGAACGCGAACCTCGCGATCCAGACCGGTGTGCCCGAGGAGAACACGTTCATCGCCGAAGACGGCACCGTGCTCGACATGCGCGACGGCTACGTCGCCAAGGTCGGCCAGCTCGACCTCGGCTTCGTCTACGTCGACGGCTCGAGCGTCGGAGAGATCACCGACGCCGACCTCAAGGACCGCCGCATCCTGTCGGAAGAGGGCTTCATCTCGATCTTCGTCGCCGTCGACAAGCAGACCGGCAAGGTCCTCGTCGGACCCGAGATCCAGGCCCGCGGCTACGCCGAAGACGAGTCCGTCTTCGACGCCGTGATCCCGCAGGTCATCAAGGCTCTCGAAGACGCCGCCAACAACGGCACGCGCGACACCGTGGCGCTGCAGCAGGTCGTGCGACGCACGGTCGGCCGCTGGGTCAACACGCAGCACCGTCGCAAGCCGATGATCGTTCCGGTCGTCATCGAGGCGTAACTGCCGTCTAACGAACGGCCCGGGGGAGTGCACACACTCGCCCGGGCCGTTCGTTTTTTCGTTACCGAAACGCTCCCGTCGGCGGTTTCACGCGGGTCCATACTGTCGGCATGAACACAACTCGCCGGTTGTGTGCCGCAGCTCTGCTCGTGACCCTGGCCACCACGCTCGTGGGCTGCGACAACCAGCCGCCAGCAGCAGAACCAGACCCGGCCTCGAGCCCGAGCGCGACGACCCCCGCCGTGCCGGCGACCCGGCTCGCCCTCAGCGAACTGGTCGTCAGCCCCGCCGGGGTCGGACCGCTCCTCGTGGGGCAGCCGATCACCGACGAACCCGAGGAGTCGGCCGTCGTCGTGTGGGACCCCACGGGCTGCATCACCGCCGGTGTGCCCGGCGTCGAGGGCGAGCCGTGGACCGGATTGTGGAGATCCGCCTACGAGGATGCCGCGAATCCCGACGACCGGACGTTCAGCGTCGTGACGATGGGCGGCGTCAAAGACGGGCCGATAGCACGCGTGGTCGTGTACGGCGACGAGCTCGCCACGGCGGAAGGGGTGCACGTCGGATCGACCGTCGACGACGTGCTTGCCGCCTACCCCGACGCGACGCCCGAGCCCGACCCGATCGTGAGCGCGCTCTACGTCGTCGACGGAGAGACGGGATCGCTGTCGATCGAGGTCGCGATCGAGAGCCCGGGCGCACCGGACTACTGGGATCCCGAGCAGATCGGAACGGTGGTCTGGATGGTCGTGTTCGATGCCTCCGACACCGTGGTCGCCGCGGCGGCCTCCGACACGATCGGCCCCTGCCCGGTGTGACCCCGTGACACGCCCCAGATGTTGGCGGCTGAATCATCCGTACGGTTGATTCGATCACAACGGCCCGCGGATAATCTTGCGAGCATTGCTTGATTAACCGGGGAGTCGCACGTGAACGTTGCACGAAAATGGGTATTTCCGATTCTGCGGCTGCTCGTATTCGCGGTGATCGCCGTCGCCCTCGTGAAGGTCGCGTTCTTCGCCGACTCCTCGGATGCGGCCGTCGATCCCACCCAGCCCACCGGGCAGATCGTCGAGCCGCAGATCGCCGCGGCACTCGGCACCATCACCAACGACGTGACGCTCACGGGCACCGTGAACGCCGACGCCGCCGTTGCGATCAAGGCCATTCTCGCGGGCGAGGTGCGCAAGCTGCTCGTGACCCCCGGCCAGGCCGTCGACGTGGGAACCCCGATCCTCACCCTGCGCGCCGAGGTGTCGAACCCCGACGGAACCGTCGCCACCAAGACCGCGACCGTCGTCTCGCCCGCCGCGGGAACCCTCTCGGCGTTCCCCGCCCTCGTCGGTCAGGTCTTCGCAGTCGGCGACCCCGTGGGACAGGTCGCGCCCCCGACCTTCAACGTGAGCGGCAGCCTCCCGCCCGCCCAGCTCTACCGGCTCATCGACCGCCCCACCGAGGCCCAGGTCACGATCACCGGCGGCCCGGCGCCGTTCGCCTGCACCGGGCTCACGATCACGAGCCCGCTCGCGGGCGAGGCCGACGCAGAGCAGGGTGCCGCGCCGGGCGGACCGACCGTGCACTGTGCCGTGCCCGCCGGCGTCACCGTGTTCGCCGGCCTCGCCGCGAACATCGTCATCGCGGGCGGAACGGCCGACGACGTGCTCGTAGTGCCGATCACCGCGGTCGAGGGGACAGCGGGCACGGGCAACGTCTACTTCGTGCTCGACGACGGATCGACCGAGCTGCGCCCTGTGACCCTCGGGCTCAACGACGGCGTCAACGTGCAGGTGCTCACCGGACTCGTCGAGGGCGAGGAGATCCTGCAGTTCGTGCCGGGCGCGGCGGCCACCGACTGCCCGGGGCAACCCGACGGCGCCGCCTGCGCGACTGCGGTTCGATGAGCCTCCTCCGTCTCGAGGGGGTCACGCGTTCGGTCGAACTCGCGGATGCGGCATCCCTCCACATTCTCAAAGGAATCGACCTCGAGGTCTCGGTCGGCGACCACGTCAGCATCGTCGGCCGCTCGGGATCGGGCAAATCGACCCTGCTCAACCTGCTCGGGCTGCTCGACGACCCGACCACCGGCGCCATCTACTTCGACGGCGAACCCGTGCGGCAGCTGCGCTCGGGCGAGCGCGACCGCAAGCGCGGCAGCGACATCGGCTTCATCTTCCAGCAGTTCAACCTGCTGAGCGGGCGCACGGCCCTCGAGAACGTCATGACCCCGCTGCTCTACGCGACCGGCAGCCAGTTCTGGCGGCGCAGGCAGATCGCCACCGAGATGCTCGAGCGCATGGGCCTCGGCGAACGCCTGACGTCGATGCCCGAGCAGCTCTCGGGCGGTGAGCAGCAACGGGTGGCTATCGCCCGCGCTCTCGTTCGCGGGCCGCGGCTGATCCTGGCCGATGAGCCGACCGGTGCGCTCGACATCGAGACCGGGGCATCCGTTATGGCGTTGCTCGACGAGGTGGCCGAGCAGTCGCAAGCCGCCCTCATCACCATCACCCACGACGCGAACGTGGCGGCGATCGCCCGCCGCCACTACCGGCTCGACCGGGGAGTGCTCTCACCCGTCGACGTGACCGCCGTGCTCGCGCTCGCAACACCGGAGGTGACGCTGTGAACCGCTGGGCGAGCTCGATCGTCGGCTCCGTCGTCGAGGCGTGGGCCGAACTGCGCATCCACAAGACGCGGGTGCTGCTCAGCCTCATCGGCGTTGCTGTCGCCGTGACGGCCATCACCGTCGTCGTCGGCGTCGGCGCGATCGCCCAGCAGGCCATCACCGAGAGCAACGAGCGCAACGGCGGCCGGTCGGCGCTGCTCAGCATCAACGCCTACAACGAGCAGACGGGCGAGACGCCGCAACCCGACGCTCTGCAGGGCGCGTTCGAGACGGTGCTCGAGAGGTATTCGATCGACTACGCGACTCGCAGCCTGTACGCGGGAGGTAAGGCGCAGTTCGCGAGCGGCGTCGTCGACCTGCAGGTTCAGGCGGTCGACGTCGACTTCGGAACCATCCACAGGCTCGCCATAGACCAGGGGGAGTGGTTCACCGACGCCGACGAACACCGTCTCGCGCCCGCGGTCGTGATCAACACGACGACGTGGAAACTGCTCGGTTCGCCGGATCTCTCCACCCACCCTGTGATCGAACTGCTGGCCGACGGCTCGGTGACCGCTGTCGTCGTCGGGGTCCTGCCGCCGAAGCCCTACGAGATGGCGTCGATCACGATGCTGTATTCGGCGTGGGAGCGCATCACGCCCGACGACGCACGGGCGGGGAACGCCCCCAACTACGAGCTCTGGGTGCCGCCCGCCATCGCCGACGAGCTGACCCCGCTCGTTCGGCGCGACATGCAGGGCGAGCTGGGAGAGGGATTCACCGCCCAGGTCAACCGCGGGGACTACGCGGCGTCGCAGGGCGACGACCCGTTGCTGCCGCTCAAGCTGCTCGTGGGCGGCGTCGCGGGCCTCGTGCTCTTTCTCGGCGCCCTCGGCCTCGTGAACATCTCGCTCGTCACCGTGCGCCAGCGCATCCGCGAGATCGGGATCCGCCGCAGCTTCGGCGCGACCGCGGGCCGGGTGTTCTTCGCCGTCATGATGGAGAGCGTCGTCGCGACCCTCGCGGCGGGCGTCGTCGGTGTGACGCTCGCGATCCTCATCGTGCAGAACCCGTCGGTTCGCGAAATGGTCGGGCAGGGAGTGCAAGACCTCCCGGCGTTCCCGATCGAGGCCGCGCTCATCGGACTCGCCGCCTCGGCCGGCGTCGGTGCCCTCGCGGGCCTGCTGCCCGCGCTCGTGGCGGTGCGTGTGAAGGTCATCGACGCGATCAGGTATTGAGGTGGCGGCGGCGCCCGATCAACACACCTCACCGCTAACCGGCCGCTGACGGTCGCCGAGGGTACCGTGAACGCATGGCTACGAGCACCAAACCGACCTCTCGTGCGCGCGCGACGTCGTCTCGAGCGCGCCCGGCGGCATCCGCTGCCCAGAAGAACGCGAAGAACGCGCCGACGAAGAAGTTGCCCGTACCCAAGGCCGCCCCGAATGACGAACCCGGCCTGCTGAGCCGCGCCTACCTCGGGCTCGCCCATGTCGTGGGCGGAGCGGCCCGCGTTCTCGGCAAAGAGACGCTCGCGAAAGACGAGCGCCGCGACGGCTTCCCGTTCTTCCTCTTCCTCCTCGCCGTCGTCGGCGCGATCATCGAGTGGTTCAACCCGCTCGACCCCGTGGCCATCGCTCTCGACGCCTACACGTTCGGCGGCCTGTTCGGACGGGTCGCCTTCGCCCTTCCCGTGATCATGCTGATCTTCGCGGTGTGGCTCTTCCGGCACCCCGCGAGCGTGCACGACAACGGCCGAATCGGCATAGGCCTCACCGTTCTGCTCACCACGATCAGCGCGCTCTGCCACATCTTCGGCGGGCAGCCCAGCTGGCCGCTCGTCGCATCCGAGATTGCCGCCGCCGGGGGAGTTCTCGGCTGGCTGCTGGCCGCCCCGCTGCTGCTCGCGACCGAGTGGGTCGCCGTGCCCGTGGTGATCGTGCTGCTCGTGCTCTCGCTCTTCATCATCACCAAGACCCCGCCGAACCGTGTCGGATCGCGCCTGCGCGAGCTCTACGCCTACCTTTTCGGGGCCGAGCTCGACGAGACCGCGAAGCCCGCCGCCAAGGCCGACAAGTCGGTCTCGGCCGCCGGCGACTCCGACAAGTTCGGCTCGCTCGGCGACCTCGGCGTCGACAACGACTACGACGCCGACCCGGCGAGTGTTCCGTGGTGGCGCCGCAGCAAGACCGAGGCGCGCACCGACCAGGCGGCGTTCGACTCGCCCGTCGTCACCCCCGCGCCCAACGGCCAGACCGAGGTGCTCGACCTCAACCACGCGAAAGACGGCGACTTCGGCATCGAACTGCTCGAAGAGCTCGTGCGCGCCGAGGAGGCCGTCAAGCGTTTCACCGGCGAGGTCGAGACCGGCGTCGTCACTGCGCTGCGCGAAGACGTGCCGAGCGCGGTCGCGCCGCTGCCAGGATTCACCACCACAACGAGCGAGAAGGGCTACGCCGGCGAGTTCGAGGGCGACGCGCAGCCCGCGCTGCGACCGCCGGCCGCGTCGTCGCACCGCGGCCCCAGCGCCCCCTACCGCCTTCCCGCCGCCGCGATGCTCACGCCCGGCACGCCGCCGAAGTCGCGCAGCGCCGCGAACGACGAGGTGGTCGCGTCGATCACAGAGGTGCTGCGCCAATTCCAGGTGGATGCCTCGGTGACCGGTTTCAGCCGCGGTCCGTCTGTCACTCGCTACGAGCTCGAACTCGGCCCCGGCGTCAAGGTCGAGCGGGTCACCGCGCTGGCCAAGAACATCAGCTATGCGGTCGCCAGCAACGAGGTCAACATCCTCTCGCCGATCCCCGGCAAGAGCGCCATCGGCGTCGAGATCCCCAACAAGGACCGCGAGATCGTGTCCCTCGGCGATGTGCTGACCTCCGGGGCATCCACCCGCAGCACGCACCCCATGACCATCGGACTCGGCAAAGACGTCGAGGGCGGATTCGTCGTCGCCAACCTCGCCAAGATGCCCCACCTTCTCGTCGCCGGCTCCACCGGCTCGGGCAAGTCGAGCTTCGTCAACTCCATGATCACCTCGGTGCTGATGCGGGCGACACCCGCCGAGGTGCGCATGGTGCTCATCGACCCCAAGCGCGTCGAGCTCTCGATCTACGCGGGCGTTCCGCACCTCATCACCCCCATCATCACGAACCCGAAGAAGGCAGCCGAAGCGCTCGCCTGGGTCGTGAAGGAGATGGACATGCGGTACGACGACCTCGCCAGCTTCGGCTTCCGTCACATCGACGACTTCAACAAGGCCGTCATCGCGGGCGAGATCGTGCTGCCCGTCGGCAGCGAACGCAAACTCTCGCCCTACCCCTACCTGCTCGTGGTGGTCGACGAGCTCGCCGACCTCATGATGGTCGCCCCTCGCGACGTCGAAGACTCGATCGTGCGCATCACCCAGCTCGCCCGGGCGTCGGGAATCCACCTCGTGCTCGCGACCCAGCGGCCCTCCGTCGACGTCGTCACCGGTCTGATCAAGGCCAACGTGCCGTCGCGGCTCGCCTTCGCGGTGTCGAGCATGACCGACTCCCGCGTCATCCTCGACCAGCCCGGCGCCGACAAGCTGATCGGCCAGGGCGACGCGCTCTTCCTGCCGATGGGCACCTCCAAGGCCATCCGCGTTCAGGGCGCCTGGGTGCAGGAGAGCGAGATCGCGGCCGTTGTGGCGCACGTGATCGCCCAGGCGCAGCCCGACTACCGCGAAGACGTCGCGGTGACCGTCGAGAAGAAGGTCGTCGACGCCGACATCGGCGACGACCTCGAGCTGCTCCTCGCGGCCACGGAACTCATCGTCAGCACCCAGTTCGGCTCGACGTCGATGCTGCAGCGAAAACTGCGCGTGGGCTTCGCCAAGGCCGGCCGTCTGATGGATCTGCTCGAGTCGCGCGAGATCGTCGGCCCCTCCGAGGGCTCGAAGGCGCGCGACGTGCTCGTCACCGTCGAGCAGCTGCCGGCCGTGCTGGCGCGTCTGCGCGGCGGCGACGAGCCCGGCGCACCCGTGCAGCCGGGCGCCGCGGCGCAGGCCGCACAAGCCCCGCCCGCGCAGGGCGCCGCGACCCTCGCACCCGACAGCCTGCTGCGCCGCGACCTCGTCGAAGAGAGCTTCGACGGATACGATGAGGTCGAGGCGCCGTCAGAAGACGACGCCTGGAACCTGACTGACCGGGAGTAACTTCGTGTCGACTGAACCGGTAGACGGCACAACTCCGCACGCCCCGCAGAGGAACTCCATGCGCGGACGGGTGTGGCGGGCCGGCGACGGTCCGGTGAGCAACGGCAACGTTCCCAACATCATCACCGTCGTGCGCATCCTGTTGGCGCCGGTCTTCGTCTACCTGCTGCTCCTCGACGACGGCGAACTGGGCGTGGTTCGGTGGATCGCGGCGATCCTGTTCATCGTCGCCATCGCGACCGACGGCATCGACGGGCACATCGCCCGCAGCCGCAACCTCGTGACCGACCTCGGCATCCTGCTCGACCCGATCGCCGACAAGATCCTCACGCTGAGCGCCCTCGTCGCCCTGTCGATCCTCGGCGAACTCTGGTGGTGGGTGACGATCGTGATCCTCGTGCGCGAGGTCGGCATCACCGTCTACCGCTTCGCCGTGCTCAGCAAGGTCGTGATTCCCGCCTCGAAGGGCGGCAAACTCAAGACTCTCGCCCAGGCCGTGGCGATCTCGCTCTTCCTCGTGCCGCTCGTCACCGTGCTCGGCGACTGGGTGCTCTGGGTCAACTGGATCGTGATGGGCATCGCGTTTGTGCTCACCGTCTACACCGGCATCGAGTACCTCGTGCAGGCCGCGCGTGCCCGTCGGGCCTGACTCGGCGGAGCGCGACTCCGGCAGCGATGACATCGGCGCGCAACTCGTGACCCTGCTCACGGAGCGCGGGCTCACCATCGCCGTCGCCGAGTCGCTCACGGGCGGACTCCTCGTCGCCGAGCTCGTGGGCGTAGCCGGCGCATCCGTCGTCGTCGTCGGGGGAGTGGTGGCCTACAACACCGCACTCAAGCACAGCGTGCTCGGCGTCGACGCCGAGCTTCTCGCAACCCGCGGAGCCGTCGACCCCGAAGTGGCCCGGCAGATGGCCGTCGGGGTTCGATCCGCGCTGGCCGTCGACGGACGACCGGCCGATATCGGCATCTCGACCACCGGGGTGGCCGGCCCCGACCCGCAAGACGGCAAGCCCGTGGGCACCGTCTACCTCGGATTCGCGATCGGAGACCAGGTCTTCGACACCGCACTTTCTCTGTCGGGCGGTCGCAATGACATCCGATCGGCGGTCGTCTCCGAATCACTCGTGCGATTGCGCGACCTGCTCACGCGCTAGCGGATGACGCCGGGAATAGTGGGCGTTTCGATCTCGTTACATAAATCAGATTAACAAGCGCCACACAGAGTGCACTGGCTAGAGTACTTACGTATCGGCGGTTGTAGTGTTACTGCTCCAACAGTTTGTGGATCAGGGCAATGAGTCTTAGAGGAGGGTCCAATGGTTCTAGTACGTCAAGAAATCGGTGATGTTCTCCGCGACTTCCGTTTGCAGAAGGGGCGCACTCTTCGTCAGGTCGCGAGCAAGGCGAGCGTAGCGCTCGGTTACCTGAGTGAGGTTGAGAGAGGGCAAAAAGAGGCGAGTTCAGAAATTCTCGCGTCTGTCGCCGACGCTCTCGAGACCCCGATCTCGGTCATCATGCGCGAAGTAGGTGATCGCCTCGCGATCATCGAAGGTGTTTCCCTCGCCACGACGATCCCGGACACGCTTCCGGACGAACTCGTCGCAGAATTCGACGCAGACCTCGTCTCGCGCTGAGTTACCTCCCCTAGTCATCCCTGATTCGCTCGAACGCCCCGGAAGCCCCGGGGCGTTCGTCGTTTAACCGGAGGTCGTGACCGGGGCATGACTAGACCGCACGACCGGAACCCGCCGCCCGACGTCTGAGGGGTGTCTCGTGCGGGAAGGTCATGCCAGGCCGCTCGTCGACAGCTTCAAGTGTGACGCGGTTGCTGCCGTTAGGGTTGACCGGTGCGATTGAGTGAATTCCGGATAGCCGTCGAAGAAGAGTTCGGCGAGGCCTACGGCCGAGTCATCACACGGGATCTCGTGCTCGGTGACGTCGGCGGACTCACCGCGGAACAGGCCATCAAGGCCGGGGTGCCGCCGCGGGCAATCTGGACAGCCCTCTGCGACGCGAGCGACGTGCCCGCCGACCGACGCTACGGCGTCGGACTGCGCGACACGCAGAATTAGGTTCCGCGACACGTAGAGCCGAACTCGCGACACTCAGGACCAGGCTCCGCGACACGTAGAGCTGCACCCGCGACGCAAAACCAGACTCCGCGACACGCAGAGCTGACCCCGAGACACCCAGAATCAGACTCCGCAAGACGCAGAACCAGACTCCGCGACGCTTCTGCACTGCGAGTGCCGACCTGGGCGTGCTAACCAAGGCGCCGAACAGGCCGCGAAACCGGCCGCCGACCTCATCTCGTCGCTAGAACGGCATCACCTCGTCGGGGTTGTCGGGTGAGTCCCACGTGTCGGTGACCGGCTGTGGGGTGTCGGGTGTGGGTGCTTGGACGAATGCGGGTGAGAGGCGGCGTAGTGGTGCGACGCGTTTGGTGCGTCCGCAGGGGGAGATCCATTGTTTGTCGCCGGTGGGGAGTTTGACCATGGTCCATCTGGTGTTGTGGATGGTGCGGTGGTCGGGGCCGCAGGCGAGGGCGGAGTTGTCGAGCGAGGTGTCGCGGGATCGGGCCCATTCTGTGGGGTGGTGGCCGTCGGACTCGTTGGCGGTGGCGTCGCACCAGGGGGC
>Ga0247808_10000032_pt1 | contig 160563 bp, 141 predicted proteins | sample UWRJL089202R1_FD_179914 | JGI IMG/M metagenome (GOLD analysis project Ga0247808, IMG submission 179914) | Plant litter microbial communities from Arlington Agricultural Research Station in Wisconsin, United States - UWRJ-L089-202R-1 | ecosystem: Environmental > Terrestrial > Plant litter >...
CCCAGCGGGCCACGGCCGCGACCGCATCGGCCAACGAACCCGCCGGGCCCTCCGGGCGAACCTCGGCCAGAACCGGCACCGCAGCCAGCGCCGGCGGCACCGTCTCGGAGGCCGGACGGGCCGGCTCCGGAACGGTGTCGGGGGCGAAGATTGCTGCGAGGCTGGACATGCAGTGAGAGTATCCCGATCTCGCAACTTTGTCTGCCCAAAAACAAGGTTGTGGAGAACTTTTTTGAGCCCGAGCCTGCCCATTTAGCCCGAGATCGGAATCACGTGTTTCCGTGCGCGCGTGCTGCGAGATTGTGCACCGGGACACTGCTCACAATGCCAGGAACAGAGGGGCATGGCCCCCAACGCAGGGCGGGTCACCGGGTTGGACAAACCCGAGCAGAGAGATTGTGCACCGACAGCCGGCCGAACCTGCTGACGCCTGGAACGCCCCCTCCGCCGGACGGCTCACCCGATCTGATCGGCTGCTACGTCAGGGCGGCGGCCTCGGCGGTCTCCGGGCTTTCCGGCGGCGCACCGGTGGCGGAAAGGGCACCAGCGGAGTCAGCCTCGGCGGTCTCCGCGTGCACGGTTGCGGCCTCGGACTCGGCTGCGGCCGTGATGCGGTTTGCCATGCCGCTGAAGATCACGCCGTGGAAGGGCAGGATCGAGAACCAGTACAGCCGGCCGCCCAAGCCGCGCGGGAAGAACACGGCGCGCTGCCGGTAGATCGAGCCGCCGTCATCCGTGGGCTCCGCCCGCATCTCGAGCCAGGCACGGCCGGGAACGAGCATCTCCGCCCGCAGGCGCAGGAAGCTGCCCCGGTCGATGCGTTCCACGCGCCAGAAGTCGAGCACGTCACCGGTCTGCAGACGATCGGGGTGGCGCCGGCCGCGTCGCAGCCCCACTCCCCCGACCAGCTTGTCCATCCAGCCGCGCACTGCCCAGGCCAGCGGGAAGGAATACCATCCGTTCTCGCCCCCGATGCTCTCGATGACACGCCACAGGTCGGCAGGCTTGGCCGACGTCTTCTTTTCCTTGAGGTCGGTGTAGACGAGGTGGCCGGCCCAATCGGGGTCGCTGGGCAGGGGGTTGCTCGACGCGCCCTCGGTGGCCGCGTTCTGCCAGCTGGTCTCCACGTCGCCGTCACGCATGCGGCCGAGCGCCAGGCGAACGGCCCGGCGATACGTGGTGAGGCCGCCGGCGGGCGGCGGGATCACCGCATCGATGTCGTGCTCGTGCATCACGCAGTCGTACTGAAGCGAGGCGATGATGGGGATGGCCAGGCTCCTGGGGATGGGGGTGACCAGGTTGACCCACTGCGAGGCCAGCCACGGCGTGAGCACCGGGAGCGCGGCGATGGGACGCTGGTGCAGGCCCGCCTCGAGGGCGTAGCCGTTCATCATCTGGCCGTAGCGCAGCACGTCCGGCCCACCGATGTCGAAGGTGCGGTTCACCTCGGCGGGCACGTCGGCCGCCGCGAGCAGGTAGTACAGCACATCGCGCACGGCGATCGGCTGGATGAAGTTGCGCACCCACTTGGGCGCGGGCATGTACGGGAGCACATCGGTGAGGTGTCGGATCATCTCGAACGAGGTGGAGCCGGACCCGATCACCACGCCCGCCTGGAACGCCACGGTGGGCACGCCGGACGCCAGCAGGATACGGCCGACCTCGGCGCGGGATCGCAAGTGCGGCGACAAGGTGTCGGTGTCCGGGTGCAGTCCACCGAGGTACACGATGCGGGAGACCCCGGCTGCGGCAGCGGCCGTGGCGACGTTCCGGGCGGCCTCGCGCTCGGTCTGCTCGAAGTCGCCCTTGGCTCCCATCGAGTGCACGAGGTAGTAGAACACGTCGATGTCCGTGCTCGCCGCGGCCAGCGATTCTGCGTTGCCCAGGTCTCCCTCGACGATGTCGACGTCCTTGGCCCATGGCACATCGGTGAGCTTTTGCGGGGAACGCACGAGAACTCGCACGTCGTGCCCTGCCTCGAGGAGCCGGGGAACCAGCCGGCCACCGATGTATCCGGTGGCACCGGTAACGAGGACTCGCCGCGGAGAAGTTGTTCGCTCTGTCATTGCGTCAGCCTAGGCGCAGAGTCTGGACTGCGCCTGCGGAAAAGGCCGTCATCGGGGCGATTTCGGTTTTGCGTGCGCCGCGCGGCCGGGTGTGCGGAACTGCCTCCTGCGCCTGTGGATGGATCCCGCGCGCTGTGCCGCCCGCGGGGGACAATCGCCGGATGATTCTTCGACTCGACCCGCGGTATCCGCTCGTCTGGCGCACTCCGGACACCATTCAGCTGGGTATCGACCGGCCGCTGGCGATCGTTCCGGGGGTGACGGCACCGCTGGAGGGCGTCATCGCGGCCCTCCGGGGCGGCGTACCCCTGTCGGGCGCGCTGATGCTCGGGCGGCAGGCCGGCGCAACCGATGAGGCGACCTCCGCCCTGCTGAGCGCCCTGGGTCCCGCCCTGGTGCGAGGTTCGGCCGTTCACGTGTCCGGAACGGGCGACACGGCGGCGGACGCCGGCGCCGCGGCAGACGGTTCGCCGGGGATAGGTGATGCCGCGGATGGCTCCCTGCCGGGCTCCGCCGAGCCCGGGCCCGACGGCAGCACCCGGCCCGGTACCGCTTCCGGCGGCATGACGGCCGGCCGGGCCCTGGCTGGCCACCGCCCGGTCGTGTGCGTCGACGGCGCCGGCGCCACGGCCGACCGCATCCGCAGCCTGCTGAGTGAGCTGAGCATCACCGTGGTGACGACCGAGGTCCTCGCCGCAACCGGTGCTGTCCCTCCCCCGCGACTGCCCGACCTGGCGGTGATCGTCGACCACTTCGTGTTGGCTCCCGAGCGGCACGGCCGCTGGCTGCGCCGGGACATTCCTCATCTGCCGGTGTTGTTCAGCGACGCCGAGGTGCGCGTCGGGCCGCTCGTGGAGCCAGGCGCCGGCCCCTGCCTGACCTGCCTGGAGCTGGACCGGGTCGACGAGGATCCGGCCTGGCCCGCCATCGCCTGCCAGCTGCTCCACCGGACGGCACCCACCGAGACGCCGCGGCTCGGTATCGAGGCCGCCGCCACGGTGGCCGGCATCGTGCACGAGCGACTGTTCGCGGCCTCGAACGAGTTCGCCGCCGCGTCGCTGGCGATCGACGCGATCAGCCTGTCGGTCAGGCGCCGCGCGCACCGGCCGCACGCGCGGTGCGGATGCCGATTTCTGCCAGAAAACGTGATCGTTCTCGCGGGGAACGCTGCTGGCTTCCGGCCACGGACCAACTGAGCGACAGCCGTTTACGCGCCCGGGTGACGCCCACGTACAGCAGGCGACGTTCCTCATCGACCTGCTCGAAGGTGCCCGCGTAGCTGATCGGTACGAGCCCCTCGCTCAGCCCGACGACGAAGACCGCGTCCCACTCCAGGCCCTTGGCCGAGTGCAGGGTGGCCAGCGTCACGGCCGCGACGGTGGGCTCGTGCTGCCCGGCCTGGCGTTCCATGAGTTCGTCGGTGAACTGGCGGAACGTGGTACCAGGGGCCGCCTGGTCGACGAGTCCCATGATCGCGTTGAGCGCCTCCCACCGGTCCCGCACCGCGCCGCGGGTCTCCGGCGCCGTCTGGCTCCAGCCCAACCCGCGCAGCACGTCGCTGACCGATTTGAACAGTGGTTCGCCCATGATCGACACGGATGCCGCGCGCAGCGACATCACCGCCTGCTTCACCTCGGGCAGGTCGAAGAACCGCTTGGACCCGCGGATCTGGTAGCTCACACCCACATCCCCCAGCGCCGTCTCGAGCAACGCGGCCTGCACGTTGACCCGGTACAGCACCGCGATGTTCTCGGGGGCTGTGCCGGCGGCGACCAGTTCGGCGATGCTCTGCGCCACTCCCCTGGCCTCGGCCATGTCATTGGGATACTCCCGCACCGCCGGCTCCACGCCGGTCTCGGCGACGGCGGCGTGCAGCGAGAGAGCGCCGGGCCGGCCGCGCATGAGCTGGTTGGCGGTGGCGACGATGGCCGCGGTCGAGCGGTAGTTCTGCTCGAGGCGCACCACAGTGGCATCCTCGTAGTGCTTGGGGAAATCAAGCAGGTAGTCGCTGCGCGCGCCGGCGAACGAGTAGATGGTCTGGCTGGCATCGCCGACGACACAGAGGTCGCGCCGGTCGCCCAACCAGAGCTTGAGCAGGTCGTACTGCAGCGGCGACACGTCCTGGAACTCGTCGACGACGAAGAACCGGTACTGCTCCCGCACCTGCAACGCCACCGACGGTTCGGCCTCGATCATGCCGGCCATGGCCAGCAGCACGTCCTCGAAGTCGATCTGCTTGCGGTCGTCCTTGAGCCGTTCGTAGCCCGCCTGCATGTCCAGGGCCTGGTCGATGTCCAGCCGGCCCGGTAGCGCCCGGCCGGCCGTGGCGTACTGCTCCAGGCTGAGCCCGGAGGTCTTGCGCCACTCGATCTCGCCCGCCAGATCACGCAGCGTGGCGGTGTCCAGCTTGAGCTTGAGCACCTCGGCCACATGGCCGAGCAGCCGACCCTTGCCCTCGAGGATGCGCGGCGCCTGCCCGCCCACGACGTGCGGCCAGAAGTAGTTGAGTTGCGAGAGGGCGGCCGCGTGGAAAGTGCGCGCGGCGACACCACCGGCGCCGAGCTGCCGCAGCCGGCCGCGCAGCTCCGCGGCGGCGCGGGCGGTGAAGGTGAGCGCCATCACCCGGGTGGGCGAATAGGCGCCGCTCATCACGCCATAGGCGATGCGGTGCGTGATGGCGCGGGTCTTGCCGGTGCCGGCGCCGGCGAGCATGCAGACCGGGCCGATCAGGGCCTCCGCCGCGACGCGCTGCTGTTCGTCGAGCCCGGTGAGCAGGGACTCGGCGGTGGGGGTCAACGGTTCAGACACCCGGGGACACCGTGGCCGGCCGGGCCAGCCAGTCGTCGATCAGGGCGCGGGCGATGGACGACGCACCGGGCAGCATGATCCCGTTCTCGCTGTCGGAGAGCTCTGCCCGGCTGAACCAGCGCAGGTCGAGGATCTCGGTGCCGTCCGGCACGAGCCCAGAGGAGTGCTGGCCGTCGGCCAGCCGGGCCGTGAAGCCCACCATGATCGAGGCCGGGAAGGGCCACGGCTGTGAGCCGTGGTAGACCGGGTCCGCGACGCGCAGGCCCGATTCCTCGAAGACCTCGCGCACCACGGCGGACTCGAAGGACTCGCCGGGTTCGACGAAGCCGGCCAGCAACGAGTACCGGTTGGCCTCCCACATGGCGTTGGAGCCGAGCAGCACGCGGTCCTGGTCGTCGGTGATGAGCACGATGACGGCCGCGTCGGTGCGCGGGAACACCTGGCTGCCGTCGACCGGGCAGTGCCGCACCCAGCCGCCCGTGGTGACGTCTGTCGCGGCGCCGCAGCGCGGGCAGTGCGGGTGCGACTCGTGCCAGTGCAGAATGCCGAGGGACTCGGTGAAGATGCCGGTGTCCCGGTCGGACAGCAGGGTGGCGTAGTCGCGCAGGCCGACCCAGAGGGTTTCGTCGGGCTCGAGCGCCTCGGCCTGCTCGTCGTCCAGCGGCACGGCGATGATCGGGGTGCCCACCGGCTCGGTGGCGTCGGGGTCTAGCGACCGGCCCAGGTAGACCTGTAGTCCGGATGCGCCGGGCCCATCCGCCAGCTCTGCCGGCGCAAGCAGCAGCAAACGCGGTTCGGTGAGCGGCTCGGCGAGCAGCGCTTTGCCGTGCCAGAGGGGCAGCAGCCGGGTGCCGGCATCCGCCCACAAGGTCTCGAACAGGTCGGTGCGGGCGCGGGCATCGTTGTCGCGATCGACGGCGTGCCGGGAAAGCGGCAGCCTTGCCGTAAACCTGAACGACATTCAAGGCCCCTCAAAGCTCGGGCAACTCGTGCCGAAGTGGACTGCAGGCGTGGCGAATGGCCCCACCGGGAGGAACTCGACCTAACCTAGAAGGCATGGCCAGATCCCATCTCACTCTAGCCGCGTTGGCCACCAATGCAGTTCCGGAGCTCGACGTCGCCCACGCCCGAAACCACAGTCTCGGCGCGAACGGATTGTTCGACTCCGCGCTGCTGATCACCCGCGACGGCACAGAGCTGATCATCCGGGTTCCCACGTCTCAGGCGGCGGAAACCGAGCAGTCGGCGGACCTCGTGGCGCTGCGCGCGCTCACGATGGGCAACCGCAGCCGGCTGCCCTTCGACGTGCCGGTTTTCGTGGGTCAGGCGCCCTTCGAGGGCACCAGGGCCGTGGTGTACGAACGCCTGCCCGGCGCGTCCTACGACGCCGACGCGCTCACCGGGCACGAAGGGGTCGCCGGTTCGATCGGTCGCGCCATCGCGGCCATCCACGGTCTGCCCACGGCCTTCATCGGTGACGCCGGACTCGTGCAGCAGAGCGCGCTGGATTGCCGCACCGCCACCATCGACCTGATCGACCGCGCGTCGAACACCGGAAAGCTGCCGGCGGCTCTGCTGCGCCGCTGGGAACTCGCCACCGACGACGACTCGCTCTGGCAGTTCGCACCCACAGTGATCCACGGTTCGCTGACCGCCGAGTCCTTCCTGATCAGCGACGACGCCGTGTGCGGCGTGCTCGGCTGGTCGGCGCTCTGCGTCGGCGACCCGGCCCGCGACCTCAACTGGCTGCTCGCCGCCCGAGGCGACGCCGCCGAGACGGCCATCGCCACCTACACCGCCACCCGGCAGGGCAACGACCCCCTGATCGCCCAGCGGGCCATGCTCTACGCCGAGCTCGAACTGGCCCGGTGGTTGCTGCACGGGGTCGACATCCACAACGAGGCCATCATCGACGACGCCGTGTCGATGCTCGACGGTCTGGTCGACAACGTGCACAGCCACACCATGCAGTCGCTGTCGCCGGAGACCGGGCCGATCCTCAGCGTGTCCGATGTGGAGTCGATGCTCGAGGACACCCCGCGCACGCCCACGAACGGGTCCGCCGGACGCAACAGCGACGACAGCTCCGAGTACGGCACCAGCGACTTCGCCGAGACCGGGTCGTTCTCCCGGGTCACGAGTTTCGACGGCACGGGCTTCGGCACCACCGGTTCAGACACCGACTACACCGACGACGCCACCGGCCCGATCTCCACGACGGCGGATGCGCCGGCCACCGACGACCAGGCCCGCACCAGGTCTTCCTCCGAGTAGAGCCGCTCCGGGGCGACGATAGTGTCGTCGGCGACGAAGTAGAACACCGCGTCGACGATGGCCGGGTCAATGCCCTTCCAGGTGGCGTAGGCCAGCCGGTACAACGCCAGCTGGGTCTGCTTGAGCTCGAGGTCGGCGGCATCCTTGGGCGCCTTGCCGGTCTTCCAGTCCACCACCTGATAGCCGGTCTCGGTCTTGTACACGGCGTCGAGCTTGCAGATGAAGACCTGCTCCCCCAGCACGTGGTGGATCTCGATCTCCACCTCCTCCGGCGCCAGGTTCGCCCAGGGCGAGCGTTCGAAGGTGGCCTTGAACCGCTCCAGCTGGTCCAGCTCGACGAGCATGCCCGGTCCTGAGCCGACGGACTCATCGTCGCCCTCGAGATCCAGGTCGAGTTCATCCAGGCTCGCATCGAGGAGATCCCCCGAGGACCCGCCGGCAGAGCGCTGCTCTACCCAGGAGTGGAACAGCGTACCCAGCCGCGTGGCCCGGTAGGGCCGCTCGGGCATCGGACGCCGGAGCCGGGCCAGAACGGCCGCCGGGTCGTCGACGTAGTCCTTGAACCGCGACGCCGGGATGCGCGTGGGCACGTCGAGCGCGGCGGGTCCCGCGAGGCGCAGGGCGCGTTCCTCCAGCAGCAGGGTCACTTCCCGCGACCAGGGCGTGTCCGGCTCGTCCGCGGCCGAGCCGTCCTCGCCGGCGCCTCCGGCGTCGCCGCCCTGGGCGCGCACGAGCGCGGCGGCCGCCTCCACGACCGGGCGCCGGGTGCCGAGCGGGTCGAACGGCCAGACCTCGCTGGTGTCCTCGTCGGTCAGGGGCTTCTCGTCGTGTTCGCTGCCCTCCGGCAACTCGGGGATGAGCCCGGCCTCGGCCAGTTCGAGCAGGTACCTGCTGGGCTTCCGCACGGTGGTGCCGCCGCCCCAGAACGCCCCGGTCAGCAGCAACTGCTGCTGGGACCGGGTGGTGGCCACGTAGATCAGCCGCCGCTCCTCGGCGTCGTGCCGGTCGGCGAGCTCCTGCTTGTACAGCTCGAAGTCGATGTCGAACGACAGCTGGGTCTCGTGGCCCAGCCGGCGCAGCTCCGGCAGCTCGGCCCGGTCTCCCCGGCAGGGATAGGGCAGCTCGCCGAACCGCAACCAGCCCGACACCTCCCGGCTCGGCGCCGGCAGGTTCTTCTCGGTCATCCCCGGGATGGCCACGAAGTCCCATTCGAGGCCCTTGGACCCGTGGATGGTGAGCAGCTGCACGGTGCCGGGTTCGGCTGCCTCACCGCGCGGGCCGAGGTCGTCCTGCCGTTCGGCCCGGGCCAGCCAGCGGAGGAAGCTGGCCAGGGTGCCCTGCTCGTCGCTGTCGAGGAACGCCGACACGGCGTCGTGGAAGGCGTAGAGGTTGGCCAGGGCGCGGCCGTGGCTCTCATTGGCGACCAGTTCGAGGTCGAGCAGGGTCTCCTGCTCGATCAGGCGCACGAAGTCGAGCAGGCCAAGGCCCGCGCGGCTCCGCAGCCAGGCCAGTTGCCGGCCGGCCTGGCGGAGGCGCTGGCGTCCCTCGTCGCTGAACGCGGCAAGTTGGCCGTGGGTCTCCGGCACGCTGGCGACGAAGTCGAGGGCGTCCACGAGCGATCGGCTCTCCTCGGTGGCGACGGATGCGCGCAGCTTGGCCTTGAGCTCGTCCGACACGGCCTTCTGCGCCCAGTCGTGCGTGGCGAGCCAGCCGGCCACGCCGGACAGGGCTTGCAGGTCGCGCACCCCGATGCGCCACCGGCCACCCGTGAGCAGCCGGATCAGGTCGCTGCCGGCGGACGGGTCGTGCACAACGCGCAGCACGGCGAGCACATCGGCCACCTCCGGCGTCGAGAGCAGGCCACCGAGGCCCAGCACATGCGCGGGCACGCCGTGTTCCCGCAGCACCTCGGCGTAGAACTCCATGTCGCGGCGGGCACGGAAGAGCATCGCCCCCGAGCGGGGCTCGGCGTCGGGGTCGGCGGGCGACGTCTCACTGCCCAGTCGTGCCGCGAACCACCGGGCGATGGCGGCGGCCTCGTCGGCGATGGTCTCGTACATCGCGGCCTCCACCCGGCCGGCGGCCTTGCCGGCGGGCACCTTTAGCGTCTCCACCTGGATGCCGTTGGGCCGGGCGCGCAACTGGGCGCTCAGCGGTGCGACAAGAGCGTTCGCGGCGTCGAGCACGGTCACCGGGTTGCGCCAGGTGTACGAGAGGGACATCGAGGGCGCCTCGGTGTTGGCCAGCTCGGCGAAGTCGGTGGAGAAGCCGAGCAGGTTGGCCGAACTGGCGCCGCGCCATCCGTAGATGGACTGGTGCGGGTCGCCGACGGCCATCACCGGGTGGTGTGCGAAGAGGGTGCGCAGAAGCTCGGTCTGCAGCACCGAGGTGTCCTGGTACTCGTCGAGCAGCACGATGCGGTACTGCTCGCGGTAGCGGGCCACCACTGCCGGCACCTTGCGGCAGACCTGCAACGCCAGCGCCACCTGGTCGGAGAATTCGATCAGGCCCTGGCGGCGTTTCTCGGCCCCGTAGGCATCCGCGAGCTCGGCCAGCACGGGCAGCGGAGCCACGGCGGCGATGGCCTCGAGCACCGAGTCGTACGGCTTCTTCTTGCGCGGGTTGCCGTAGGGCAGGTCGGCCAGGTAACCGAAGCTGTTCGCCAAGCGGGCCAGATCATGCGGTTCGGGGTCCTCGCCGGGCACGAACGGCGGCGGGTTCTCTGCCAGCGCCCGGCTGAGCGAGAGCACGGCATCCGTCACTGCGTCAACGCCCTTGCCGTATCTCACGAGCCGGCCGTCGCCGTGGGCCACGACCACCCGGCGGGCGAGCAGCCAGGCGCTGGTCTCGCTGAGCAGCACCGACTCGGGTTCGCGGCCGAGCAGCAGTGCGTTGTCGGTGAACAGCCGGCTGGCGAAGGAGTTGTAGGTGGACACGGCCGGCGCGTTGAACAGGTCGGCGGAGTCTGGCCCGACGGCCAGGCCGGTGACGGGGTCTGCCGTGCCGTCGCCGGTGGGCATCAGCCCGGCCTCACCGAGCTGCCGGATGCGCCCGTTGATGCGTTCGGCGAGCTCGCCGGCGGCCTTGCGGGTGAAGGTGAGGCCGAGGATCTGGTCGGGCCGGGCGTGGCCGTTGGCCAGCAGCCAGAGCACCCGGTTGGCCATGGTCTCGGTCTTGCCGCTTCCGGCGCCGGCCACCACGAGGGTGGGGCTGAGCGGCGCCTCGATCACGGCCTGCTGTTCGCTGGTGGGCGGGAACATGCCCAACGCCTCGGCGATGTCGAGCGCCGAGACCGATCTGGTCTGGAGGGCTTCGGTGTTCATGTCTGTGACGTGGGGGCTCATGAGCTGACCTGCTTGATGACGTGGATACGGCACGAGCCGTAGGAGCGGGGGTCGAGGCAGTGGTCGGCGATCTCGGCGACGAAGGTGGCGCCGCCCATTCCGGCGGCGTCCGCGGTGACGCGCGCGCTGAAGGCCGCGAGCTCGTCGGGCGTGAAGGCCGGCTGGGTGGGGTTGCGGTAGTTCTGCTTCTGGGTGCCGGACGACACGATCACCAGGCGCGCACCGGCGAGCTCCATGCCCGGTTCGAGGCCGGTGATGACGTTCGCGGCGAAGGCCAGCTGGTAGGCGCCGAGCTGGGGGTGTTCCGCCACGCCGCTGTCGCTGGTGGGGTCGCCCTTGCCGGTCTTGAGGTCGACGATGACGGCGCGTCCGTCGGGGAGCCGTTCCACCCTGTCGATGGTGCCGGAGAGCACGGCGCCGTCCAGTTCCAGTTCGAAGCGGCCCTCGGCGCTGAGCAGCCGGGTGCCGTCGCGGGCGCCGTCGCCGAGGTAGGCGGCGAGGCGGTCGGTGAGCTCGCGGGCCTGGGTCTTTTGCACCCTGGACTGCCAGTCGGCGTCGAAGACGAGCTCGCCCCAGCGGGCCTCCACGCCGGCCCAGAGGGCATCCGCGGTGATCAGGGCCGGATCCGGCGTGACGTTCGGGTCGGTGGCGTCTTCCATGACCTTGTGGATGATGGTGCCGAGGTTGGCCGCGGTGCTCGAATCGCCGCCGCCGATCTGGCCGATCAGCCAGTGCAACGGGCAGGTTTCGAACGCCGACATGCGCGACGGTGAGACCCGCACCGGGCCGTCGCCGGCCTCCGGATCGTTGAGCGGGCGCACGGTGCTGGCCTGGCGCAGTCCGTACCATTCCTCGGGTGAGGCGCCGGGCACCTTCTCGCGGGCGAGGCGGGCGAGCGTGGCCGCGGCATCGGTGGCCCGGGCCGGCAGCACGGCAGGCAGCGCGCCGACCGGGTCGGCCGCCGGAGCGAGCCGGGGTCGGAGGGTCTGGGTGAGGTCGCGGCGCAGGCGACCGACCAGGCCGCGCAGCGACAGCGGGTAGCGGGTGAGCGGTGCGGGGTCCGGTTCGGGCAGCAGCCTGAGGAACGCCGACGGCTGGTTCTCGTCGTTGTCGACGGCCGTCACGAGCAGTTCGGTGGTGCTGCGGGAGGCGGCTTGGGCGAACATGCGCAGCTCGTCGTGCAGCACGCCGGTGCGGGCACCGGCCGGGTCGGGCTGCTCCCCCGCGGCGAGCAGGGCGAGGTCGCCGGCGCCGAGCAGCGAGCCGCGGATGCGCAGGTCTGGCCAGACGTTCTCCTGTACCCCGGCGAGCACCACGACGTCGTAGTCCCGGCCGATGGTGCCGCTGGGGGTGGAGACGAGCACCGACTCCGCCGTCGCCCGCGGCGCGAGGGTGTCTTCGGGCACGTCGGTGTCGACGAGGTGCTCCACGAAGAGCACGGGCGGGGCGGCGGGTGTGCGCTCGACGAAGCGCTGGGCGGCGGAGAACAGGGCCACGACCGCGTCGAGGTTGTGATTGGCCTCGTCGGCGTCGATGCCGGTACCGGTGGACTGCTCCGCCCAGGCGGGGGCGAGGCCGCTGCGCTGCCAGAGCCCCCAGAGGAGCTCTTCGATGGTGGCGCCGGCCGCGAACGCCGTGCGGGTCTGCCGCAGGTTCTTGGCGCAGGAGGCGGCCCGCCGGGCGGTGCGGTTGTCGATGCTCTCCAGCAGCGCCGGGTTGGTGAAGACCTCCACCAGGAGCTCGTCGGCGGTGCGCGCGGGATCGGGCGTGCGGCCCGTGACGGGGGTTCCGTCGGGGTCGGCAGGTTCCGGCTCGCTCAGCTCCTGCTGGCGCAGCGCCGCACGCAACCGCCGCAGGGTGATCGGGTCGAGGCCCCCGAGCGGGCCGCGCAGCAGATCGACGGCGGCATCCGCGTCGAGCGGGCGGCGCCCCAGAGTCACATCGAGGGCCAGGATGAACGCGCGCACGGCCGGTTCGTCGCGGAGCGCCGCCTGGGAGGCGGCCACCTGGGTGGGCACCTCGAGCGCGGCCAGACCCTTGGACAGGGCGGGCACGAGTGCGCCGGTGCGCACGATCACGGCCATCCGCCCCCAGGGCACCCCGTCGAGTACGTGCCGTTCGCGCAGCCGGCGGGCGATCACGGCGAGCTGGTCGGCCGGGCTCGCGGTGACGACGGTCTGCACCATCCCGCTGGCGGCGTCGGTCCCGGCTGCGGTGGTGTCCGGCCCGGTGGCCTCGTCCGTCCCTGTGGCTGCGGCACCGACGACGGTGCCGGCGGCCCGCTGGGTTCCGGCGGCGGCGGCGCCGATCCGGCCGGTGAATTCGCGGATCACGGCGCGCAGCTCGGGGCCGTGCCGGTGCACGGTGTCGAGGGTGAGCGTGGCCACCTCGGGCAGGCCCAGGTAGTGGGCGAGGCGGCCGAGGGCGTCCGGGTGGGCCCCGCGGAACGACCCTGTGCTGAGGTCGGGGTCGCCGAAGGCGACGACAGTGACGCCGCGGGCGGCGAACTGGGCCAGCAGCGCCAGCGTGGACTGGGTGGCCTCCTGGGCGTCGTCGAGCACGATCAGCCTGAGGTCGCCGAGCGGACCGAGTGGGTTGCCGGCACTCACAGCGGTGGCCGAGGCGGATCGCACGGCTCCGTTCCGCGGTATGGTCCGCGGGGCGGCCTGCACGATCGCCGCGGCGAACTGCACGAGCTCGGTGGAGTCGAACTGGCCTGGGCGGCTCTGGTCCTTGACCTCCTGGTACCCCGTGATGAACTGGGCCGCGGCGGCCCACTCCGGTCGTTCGGTGTCGGCGGCCAGCCGACTCAGCCGTTCGGGCGTGACACCGTATTCCACGGCGCGCATCATCAGGTCACGAAGCTCGGTGCGGAAACCGCGCAGGCCCCGCACCTCGGCGTCGAGCGGGCTCGGCCAGGCCGGCCCGGTGCCCTCCAGGATGTCGCCCTGCAGGATCTCGGCGATGATCTGGTCCTGCTCGCCACCGGTGAGCAGCGTCGGGCTGGTGCGTCCGGCCGCCACCTCGGCGTCCCGCACGATCTGGAAGGCCACCGAGTTCGCGGTGCGGGCCAACGGACCGTTCGTGGGCACCCGGAGGCGCAGGGCCAGCCGGTCCCGCAACGCTGTGGCGCCGGTGCGGGTGGGCACGAGAACCAGCACTTCGCTGGGGCTGATGCCCAGGCGGAGCACGCGGTCTGCGACGAATTCGACGAGGGTACGGGTCTTGCCGGAGCCTGGCGCGCCGATCACGGCGGCCGAGCGGCCCACGGGCAGCTCGAGCACCGCCCGCTGGGAGGGATCCAGGTCTACCGGCGGCCGGTCGGCGGCGTTGTCGCCCGCCCGCACCGGGGCGGCTGGCTCTACTTCGGTCACCGGGTTCATCACGGTCCAACGGTAACGGGTTGCGCCGACAGTGAACGTGGCGGGCCGACCGGCGGGCATGTCGTAATCTGAGCGGGTAGGCAACCGAAAGGCGCATCCGTGGACATCCGCATTGGTATCTTCAACTCCCCCCGGGAGATCAGTTTCGAGACGACTCAGCCGGCCAACGAGGTCGAAGAGACCGTCGCAGCCGCCCTCGCCGGGCAGACCGGCTACCTCAAGCTCAGCGATAAGAAGGGCCGCGTGTACATCGTCCCCACCATCGGACTGGCCTATGTCGAGCTGGGCTCCGAGGAGTCCCGCCGCGTCGGTTTCGTGGCCTAACCCTCCATGGAACTCCTCTTCGTCGCCCTCGGCGGCGCGATCCTCGGCCTGGCCGCCCGGTATGCGCTTCCCCGCCGCCACACGCACGGCTCAGTGCTCGTGCCGGCCGTGGGCACGGGCGTCGCCAGCCTGGTCTGGGTCGCACTGACCTGGCTCGGCTGGGCCTGGGACGGCGGCTGGATCTGGTGGGTGTCGTTCGCGGCCGCCGCCGTGGCATCCGTCGTGGTCGATGTGATCGTCGGCCGTCGCCGCGAGGCCGCCGACCTGGAGGTTCTGCACAAGATCAGCAAGACCGGACTGCCGGCCTAAGCGCCCGACGGCCAGACGAACACGAAACGCCCCCATCGGCCCGATGGGGGCGTTTCTGTGCGTGCGGCGCCGGTCCGGCCGAGAGGCTAGGCCGTGAGGCCCAGGCCGTCCATGCGACGGGTGTGCGCGGCGATCAGCTCGGTGAAGACCGGTTCGATGCGGGAATCCTGGCTGACGGCCATGGCGGACCTGGCCACGAGCAGTGTGTCCCCCACCAGCCGCCGCCCCCACATGGCCAGTCGGGACTCCAGCGCGGGCTGCGCGGCGATGACCGCGGACAGCTCGTGCACGAGAACGTCGGCGCCGCCGTGCTCACCGAGCAGGTGGGCGATCCGCGGCCCCACATCGCCGGGCAGAGCGTCGGAGAGCCGGATGAAGAAGTCGTCGAGCAGACCGCCGGTGAGGTAGCAGCTGAGCAGCAGCTCCGGCCAGTCCTCGCCGCCGGTGGCCGTGCGGAAACTGTCGAGCGCGGGAACGAACGGGCCCATGACGGTCGCCGGTTCGCCGTCCCGGCGGCGGATCTCGTCGATCAGGCCGTGGTGCTTCGACAGTGCGCGCCCGGCCGCCAGGCTGAGGCCTTCCTTCGCCGCGAGGCTGGGCGCGGTGATCACGGCCGTGGACAGGCTCTCGAACATGCCCAGCTCGAAATACGCGGCCTGGCCGAGATAGGTGAGCAGGTCGGGCACCAGTTCGGTGATGTCGACCTTCGTCGTGGCGCGACGCTCAGCCCTGACCGACAGCCGGGGCGTCTCTGCCCGTTTGGGACGTTCACCTAACCACGAGATCACGCGCTCAGCTTACTCGGCGACCCGGCCGAGGGCGCTGGAGGCCGTCGCCGGGTGTGGCCCAACGGCGGCGTTATTCCGTCCCGCCGGGTCACCGACACGCATACCGCGCCGCCGACATCGTCCTGATCAGCATTTTCTTCTGCTATGCGCGTGACGAAACAAATCGGTCGATGCGCAATAGAGCGTTAACTCTTCCGATATCGGGTGGAAACCGCTGGTGCGTCGAATTGACGTACCCCTCCAGCACCTCTCCCCCCGATCCTTGGAGCTCCGAATGAAGATCACCCAGACTGCCGCAGGCATAGCCCTCGCGTTGGGCGCCTCACTCACCCTCGTCGGCTGCACATCGGCCACCGACGCCGCCAAGACGGCGGATGTCGCCAGCACAGCAGACCTCACCTCCGCCCAGCAGGATTGCGTCGCTGCCGTTCAGGCCGATGTCGACGCCGCCACCGCCGCCACGGCCCTGGTCGCCCCCAGCGAACCGCTCGACCTCGCCGCCCTGTCCGGCGGCACGGTCTGGTTCATCACCGTCTCGATGAACCAGTTCTCCACCGACATGGCCACGGGCGTCCAGGCCGCGGCGGATGCCGCGGGCGTCAAGCTCGTGACCTACGACGGCCAGGGCCTGGCCAACCGCTTCAACGAGGGCATCTCGCAGGCCGTCGCCCAGGACGCGGCCGGCATCATCCTCGTCGGCATCGACCCCACCGTCGTCACCGGCTCTCTGTCCGAGGCCGCCGCTGCGGGCATCCCGGTGCAGAACACCCTCAACGGCGACCCGACCGACGAGGTGCCTGAAGGCATGTACACCAACCTCACCAGCGACTTCACCGGTGACGGCGAGACCGCGGCCAAGTGGGCGCTGATCGACTCCGGCTGCCAGGCCGACATGGTCTCGCTCTACTCCAGCTCGGTCGGGGTGTGGCAGAAGATGGCCGACGGCGCCGCATCCGTCTTCGACGAGTACTGCCCGGAGGACTGCAGCTTCAAGGCCCTCAACGTGGACATCGCCAACGTCAGCACCGACATCGGCAGCCAGCTGCAGACCGCGCTGCAGCAGGACCAGGGCGTGAACTACGTCTACCCGGTCTGGGACAGCGCCGTGCCGTTCGTGTCACCGGTGATGAGCGCCGCAAACTCCACGGCCAAGGTGATCTCCCGCGACGGCCTCGAAGCCAACCTCGCCATGATCGCCGACAACAACGGCCAGGCCATGACGATCGCCATGCCCACCACGAGCTGGATCGGCTGGATCGCCTTCGACAGCGTCGCCCGCGCCGCCACGGGCGCCGAGGTGCCCGACTACGTGATCCCGACCCGCATCATCGACTCCACCACCATCGGTGACGGCTCGGCCGCCGCGCTCTTCCCCGAGTACGTCGACTACGAGACCGCCTTCACCGACGCCTGGACCGGCTGACCCGCAGCCTCAAATACCCGGGCGGGCCGCTGCACACGGCCCGCCCGGCACCGGCCCCTCCAGCTTTCCGCTCGAACCCCGCACGACCGCGCACGACCCAGGACTGACAGGTGACTCCATGACAACGGCAACCCCCACCCGTACCTCCGAACCGGACCTCGGGAAGCATGACTTCACCGCTCCGGCCCGCCAACCCTTCAACTGGGGCGGTTTCACCGAACGGTGGGCGCTCGTGGGCGGCCTGCTGGTTCTCGTGCTCATCTGCATGGCGATCTTCCCCCAATTCCGCACTGCCTCCCTGTTCACCACCATGGTGAACGCGCAGTCGCTGGTGCTGCTGCTCGGCCTCACCGCCACCGTGGTGCTGCGGCTGGGCGACTTCGACCTCTCGGTCGCCCAGACCATGGTCGCCACCGGCGCCCTCGTCGCCCAGCTCACCAAGATGGGCGTGCCCTCCGGCCTGGCCGTGCTGGTCGGCCTCGGTCTCGGCGTGGCCGTCGGGCTGATCAACGCGCTCCTCGTGGTGCGGGTGGGCGTGGACTCGTTCGTCGCCACCCTCGGCTCGTTCACCGCACTGTCGGGGTTCGCCTACCTGATCACCAACAGCCGCATCATCTCGGGCATCCCCGACGAGTTCGTCAATTTCTCCCGCTCCCAGCTGCTGGGCATCCCGCTGATCAGCTGGTATGCCTGGGCCCTGGTGATCGTGCTCTGGTACATCTACCAGCGCACCCCGCTGGGCCGGTACACCCTCTTCATCGGCGGCAACCGCAACGCCGCCCGGCTGTCCGGCGTACCGGTCAACCGCATCCGCACCGGCGCCTACGTCGTGTCGGGCCTCCTCGCCTCCTTCATCGGCGTCTGCTTCATCGGCTACTTCGGCGCCGTGGACCCGAGCGTGGGCTCGCAGTACATGCTGCAGCCGTTCGCCGCCGCATTCCTGGGCGCCACCGCCATCGCGGTCGGCCGGTTCAACGCCTTCGGCACCGTCGCCGCCCTCTACCTGCTCACGGTGGGCATCACCGCCCTGCAGCTGCTCGGCGCGCAGACCTGGGTCTCCAACGTCTTCTACGGCGTCGCCCTGATGGTGGCCGTCACGGCGGCCAAACTCGCCGGCAGCCGCCGCGGCGGCGGGCACACCCGATGAGCGCCCGCACCGCCGGCCCGACCGGCACGGATGCCCGCATCGCCCTGTCCGTGCAGAACCTCAGCAAGCACTACGGCGGCGCCATCGCGCTGGCGGACGTGTCGCTCACGGTGCGCGCCGGCGAGGTACACGCCCTGCTCGGCCAGAACGGCTGCGGCAAGAGCACCCTGATCAAGAGCCTCACCGGGGTCGTCATCCCCGACGCCGGCGAGGTCGAGGTCTTCGGTTCCCCGCTGCACATGCCCACCACCGACCCGCACACCCGCGGAATCGCCGTGATCCACCAGGACATCGGCCTGGTCGACTCGATGACCGTGCTGGAGAACCTCGGCATCAACGCCCGTTACGGCGCCCGCCTGCTCAGCCCGGTCAACGTGAAGAAGGAACGTGCCATCTACACCGATCTGATGCACCGCCTGGGCGTCGAATTCGACCTCGACGCCGAGGTCTCCACCCTCAGCCCGGCCGAACGGGCGCTGCTCGCGGTGGCCCGCGCCATGCGCCTGATGGACGGCGACAGCACCGAGCAGCTCTTCATCCTCGACGAGCCCACCGCCGCGCTGTCCAAGCCCGAGGCCGCGCGTCTGCTCGACCTGATGCGCCGGGTCGCCGACCTCGGCGCCGGGGTGGTCTTCGTCAGCCACCGGCTCTCCGAGGTGATGGAGGTCTGCGACCGTGCCACGGTCATGCGCGCCGGCCGTGACATCGTCGAGGTGTTGGTGAGCGAGACCAGCCGCGCCGAGCTCGTCGCGCACATGCTCGGCCGCCGGATGGACGACTTCTTCCCCACCCCGCCCGCTTTCACCGGCGGCGCCGCCCGCCTCGTGGTCGACGGCCTCAGCGGCGAGAGGGTGTCGCAGGTGAGCTTCAGCGCACACGCCGGCGAGGTCGTCGGCGTCACCGGGCTGGCCGGGATGGGGCAGGAGGAGCTGCCGTTCCTGCTCTTCGGCGAAGACTCCCCCACCGCTGGGCGCATCGAGGTCGACGGAGTGCCGGCCCGGTTCGCCTCGCCGACCGCGGCCATCCGTGCGGGTGTCGCCCTGGTGCCCGGCAACCGGCTGCGCGACGGCGTCTGGATCGCCGGCACAGCTGAGGAGAACGTCACCCTGCCCGTGATCGACCGGTTCTTCGGCCTGTTCGGCATCCGCACCACGGCCGTGCAGCAACGCGCGTTCGAGCTGATGGGCCAGGTCGACGTGTCACCCAACCGGCCCGACTACGCCATGGCCGGGTTCAGCGGCGGCAACCAACAGAAGGTGGTCTTCGCCAAGTGGTTGCAGCTGGAGCCCGGGGTGCTGCTGCTCGACGAACCCACCCAGGGCGTCGACCCCGGCGCCGCCAAGGCCCTGCTCAACGATGCGATGGATGCCGCAGCAGCCGGCAGCGCCGTCGTCGTGTTCTCGGGTGAGCACGAACTGCTCGCGGCCATCTGCCACCGGGTGATCGTGCTGCACCACGGCCAGGTGATCGCCGAGCTGGGCCGTGACAGCCTCACCGAGCACGCCCTGCTCGAGGCCTGCGAGGCCGCCCCGAGCGAGATCTCCATCGCCGCCTGACCGGTCGGCACACACCTTCCCCCATTACCCGCACCATACGCAAGGAGAACACCCATGTCCGCAGACCCCTTCCGCCTCGGCTGGTTCGGCAACCTCACCGCCCCAGAATGGAAGACGCCATACCGCGGCAACGACCCGCTCACCTGGTTCAACGGCGACTTCCACGTCGACATGGTGCAGAACCTCGAGCGCGCCGGCTTCGACTTCATCATGCTCGAGGACTCGCTCATGGTGCCCGACATCTACCAGGGCACCGCGGAGATCGAACTCAAACACGCCCGGTACGCCCCCAAGATGGACCCGGTGGTCGCCGCCGCCATGCTCGCCCGCGCCACGAAGCACATCGGCATCATCGCTACCGCGTCGAGCACGTTCTCGCACCCGTACCAGCTGGCCCGCCAGTTCGCCACGATCAACAACCTCTCGGGCGGCCGGGTCGGCTGGAACGTCGTCACCTCCAGCGAAGACCGGGCCGCCCAGAACTTCGGCCTCGACAAGCTGCCGGAGCACGACCTGCGTTACGACATGGCCGAGGAGTTCATGGCCGCCGTGAAGGCCCTCTGGGGTTCCTGGGGCGAGGGCGCCATCCTCGCCGACGCCGAGAGCGGTTACTACGCCGACTACGAGAAGGTGCAGCCCGTTCACTACGAGGGCGAGTACTACAAGACTCGCGGGCCGCTCAACATCCCGGCCGGGCCGAACGGCCGACCGGTGATCTGCCAGGCCGGCGGCTCCCCGCGCGGCCGGGACTTCGCGGCCCGGCACGCCGACGTCATCCTCGCCATACCCAACGGCGCCGCCGGTGCCAAGGAATACCGCGACGACATCCGCCGCCGCGCCGCGCTGATCGGCCGCGACCCCGACGAGATCAAGGTCTTCTCCGTGGTGTACCCGATCGTGGGAGAGACCGCCCGCGAAGCCGAGGAGAAGAACGCCGCCTGGTATGCGCGCAAGCAGCACAACTTCGAGGTGCAGATGACCCACTTCGCGGCCACCATGGAGATCGACTTCTCGCCGTACGACCCCGACCAGCCGATCCCCGACGACGTGTCCACGAACGGCCACCAGAGCACCCTGGAGATCTGGCGCAAGCAGCTGGCCGGCAAGACCATCCGTGAGGGCTTCAGCGGCATGCGCGTGCAGACCACCGAGATGGTCGGCACGCCAGACGGCATCGCGAGCCAGATGGACGAGTTCATGCAGGAGGTCGGCGGCGACGGGTTCCTCATCTACGGCCAGCCGATCAGCCGGCAGTACGTAGCCGAGATGACGGATGGCGTGGCCCCGGCCCTGCAGCGGCGCGGCTTGCTGCGCACCGGTTACGCGCACGACACCCTGCTCGGCAACCTCAACTCGTTCAGCTGATGCGCCGCGGCTACCTCGACCTCGCCGGCGGGCAGGTTCACCTGCGCGAGTGCGGCGCGGGCGAGACCCTGGTGCTCCTGCTGCACCAGACCGCCGCGTCCTCGGTCATGTTCGAGAAGTTCGCCGGCGAGCTCGCCGCCGGCCCGTTGGGCGCCACGCACCGGTTCGTGGCGCTCGACACCCCCGGCTTCGGCATGTCGTACCGACCCACGGCCCCCTACGACCTGGCCGACTGGGCCCAGGTCGTGCTCGAAGCGGCGGATGCGCTGGGCACGGACTCGTTCCACCTGCTCGGGCACCACACCGGCGCGGCCATCGCCATCGCGGTGGCCGCGGCGGCGCCGGAGCGCGTGTCGAGCCTGGCGATGATCGGACCGCTGGTGCTCTCGCCCGCGGAGCGCGCCGAGTGGGAGGCATCCGTCGCCGGCCTGGTCGTCGACGAGGCCGGCAGCCACCTGGCCACGGTCTGGCGGCAGGTCGCCACGATCGACGGCGACCCGCTCGCGTACCCGCCCGACCTGGCACTGCGCCAGCGGGAGACGGTCGACAAGCTCGCCGCCGGCGAGCGCTGGCACGAGGCCTACCTCACGGTGTTCCGCACCGATCTCGGCGCCCAGCTGGCGTCGACAGTCTGCCCGACCGTGCTGTTCAGCGGCGTGGCCGACGTGCTGCACCCTTACGCCGCCGGGACCCTGGCCACGCGGAGCGACATCGAGTTCCATGAACTCGCCGCGGGAGCGTACCTGCTCGATCAACAGCCCGCTCTCGTCTCCGGTCCCTACGCTCGGTTCCTCCAGCGCGTCGCGTCGGTGCCGCGCGAGGTGGCCCCGGCCGAGTCCCCTGCCCCCTCCGGAGGTTCCCATGCCGTCAGCTGAACCCACCACCGCCTCGCCCCTGGTGTTCTGGAGCGTCCCGGGCGGCGACCTGCGCCGCCGCCTCGACACGATCGCCCAGCTGGACGCCGCCGGCGTCGACGCCGTGCTGCTCGCCCAGGATTCGCTGGCCGCCGCCGACCCGATCCTGCTTGCCGGCGCCGCCAGCCGGCGTGCGCCGCGGATCGGCCTGATCGTCGCCCTGTCGCCGTGGCTGCAGCCGCCGTTCCACACGGCCCGGGCGCTGGGCACCCTCGACGCCCTCACCCGCGGCCGGGCGGGCTGGCTGGTCGACGCCGGGCCGGCCCCCTTCTCGTCCACGGACGACACCGCCCGCTGGAACGCCTCGGGCGTCACCGACCCTGCTGAGCTCGACCGTGCCGTGGCCGACTACCTCACCGCCACCGCCGCCCTCTGGAATTCCTGGGAGCCCGGCGCCCTCATCGCCGACGTGGATGCCGGCCAGTACGTCGACCCGGCCCGGGTGCACGTGCCGCACCACCGCGGCGAGTTCTTCGCCGTGCGCGGGCCGCTCAACATGCCCCGCTCGCCGCAGGGCCGCCCGGTCATCGTGGCCCGCTGGCCGCAGGGCGCCACGGAACCGGACGCGGCGAGCGCCGCCGCCGACCTGCTGGTGGTGCGCGGTGAAGCGGATGTCGCCGCGGCCAGGCTCCACGCCGCCACGGTGTTGCTCGAACTGACCGGTACCGCGGCGACCGCGCCGCCGCAGACCACGGCCGACGGGTACCTGTTCTCCGGCATCGCCGACCCCGCGCTCTACGGCCAGGTTGTGCACACGGTGTTGCCGGGGCTGCTGCCGCACCGCGGCCGCGGCGGGCTGCTGCGCGAGCGCCTGAGCCTGCCCGCTCCGGACTTCGACTGGGCCGACCCCACCCCCACCCCGGCCACCACGGCCCTCGCACGCACAGCCCCTGCACGTACAGCTTCGGCCACGACGGAGGACCCCGCATGAACGCCGAGCCCACTCCCCCGACCACCAGCCCCGACGAGCGTCGCCGGATGATCCTGGGCTGGTTCGTGAACTACATGCCCACAGCCTGGAACCGGCCGTGGGCCGGCAGCACGCCCACCGGCTGGACCGACGGCGAGTTCTACCTCGATATGGCCCGTGCCCTGGAGCGCGCCTCGATCGACCTGGTCATGCTGGAAGACTCCAGCGTGGTTCCGGAGAACTTCGGCAGCAGCATGGCGGCTGAATTCAAAGCCACGACCAAGGCGCCCAAGCACGACCCGCTGCCCCTGGCCGCGGCCATCTCCCAGGCCACCGAGCGGCTCGGCATCGTCACCACCATGAGCACCAGCCTGTACCCGCCGCACCGCCTCGCCCAGCTGCAGGCCACCCTCGACCAGCTCAGCGACGGCCGGGCGGGCTGGAACATCGTGACCTCGTTCGAGAACCTGGCCGCGCAGAACGTTGGCCTCGACACCCTCTGGGAACACGACGAGCGGTACGCCCGCGCAGAGGAGTACGTGAGCCTGGTCGACGAGTTCTGGACCGGCGCCGACGGGGTCGCCTTCGACGGCGACTACTACGCGGCTGCGGCCCCGTCCGCCCTGCCGCCGGTGCAACGCCGCCCCGTGCTCTGCCAGGCCGGAGGCTCCTCCGCCGGGATGGACTTCGCGGCCCGCTGGGCCGACCTGATCGTGTCGGTGCCCACCGGCCTGCCGGCCATGAAGGCGTACCGGGACGGCATCCGCCAGCGGCTCGAGCGCGCCGGCACCGACCCCGACTCCTGCCGGGTGCTCTACATGGTCACGCCGATCCTGGGCGAGACCGTCGCCGAGGCGGAGGCCACGGAAGCCCGGATGTACTCGGCCGACGGTGACAACTTCCTGCGCCGCCTGGTGCAGCTCTCCAACGTCTCGGAGATCGACTTCGCCCAGTACGACCTCGACCGGCCGATCCCCGAGGATGCCACCACCAACGGGGCGCAGAGCATCCTCGACGCCATGAAGGCCGCCACCCGCGGGTCGAGCCTGCGGCAGGCCATGGCCGGCAAGGGCGAGTCCACCTCGCTCCGCCTCGTCGGCACCCCGCAGACCGTGGCCGACCAGATGGAGGAGGCCATGGAGGTCGTCGGCGGCGACGGCTTCCTGCTCTTCCACGGCGGCGGCGGGCTGATCAGCCGGCACTACCTCGACGAGGTGCTCGACGGCCTCGTCCCCGAACTGCAGCGCCGCGGCCTCGCCCAGACCGGGTACGGCCCCGGCACCTTCGGCGAGCGCCTCGCCGCCCGCTGACCTGCTGCACCCACCACTGCCCCAACGACATCCTTCAGAAAGAGGCACCCATGTTCCACCTCGGCTGGTTTCTCGGCAACGGTTTCGGCATTCAGCCCTGGAATGCGAAGGGCGGTGACGGCCCCTGGGTGGGCTCGAACGTCACTGACTGGATGAAGCCCGACATCTACGTCGACCTGGCCACCTCGATGGAACGCGCCGGCTTCGATTACATCCTCATCGAGGACACGGCCATGGTGGAAGACAGCTACAAGGGCACCGCGGAGACCAGCCTGCGGCGTGGGTTCATGGCCCCGAAGAACGATCCGATGCCACTCGTGCCGCTGATGACCCAGCGCACCAAGCACATCGGCATCATCCCCACGGCCTCCGTCATCCAGTACCCGCCGTACCTCGCCGCCCGGCTGTTCACCACCCTCGACCACCTCACCGAGGGCCGGGTGGGCATGAACGTGGTCACCAGCGTCACCGACCGGGTGGCGCAGAACTACGGTTTCGCGCAGCACTTCGACCACGACGAGCGTTACCTGATGGCGCAGGAATGGGTGGACGTGGTGCAGCAGCTGCAGGGCTCCTGGCAGCCCGGCGCGGTTCTCGCCGACCTCGAGAGCGGCATCTACGCCGACCACACCAAGGTCGAACCGATCGACTTCGTGGGCAAATACTTCTCTTCCCGCGGACCGTTGAACACCATCCCCGGGCCACAGGGCCGCCCGCCGGTGGCGTCGGCCGGCGGCTCGGAGGCCGGCCGGGACATGGCCGCACGCTACGACGACACCATGATGTCGATGTGCAAGACCGTCGAGGAGATGAAGGAATACCGCGCCGACATGCGCCGCCGGGTCGCCTCCTATGGCCGGGATCCCGACAAGGTCAAGTTCCTGTTCCTGGTCACCCCGGTCATCGCCGCCACCGACCAGGAGGCCAGGGACCTGGCCGCGGCCTCTCTCGCGGGCCGCGCGAGTGACGCCGCGATCGAGTACAACCTCTGGAACATGTCGTACACCAGCGGCGGCCGAATCGACTTCGGTGCCATCGACCCCGACACCCTGGTGTCCGACATCGACTTCAGCCGGCAGAACGGCGAACACAGTTCCGTCGCGGCCATCTTCCAGGACAGCGCGGGAGACCCTGCGCGACGTCGTGGCCAGCTCCTTCCAGATCACCGACCTCGGCCTCGTCGGCAGCCCCGACACCGTCGCAGCGAAGATGGGCGAGATCATGGAGGAGGTCGGCGGTGACGGCTTCCTGCTCTACCTGCCCACCACCCGCCGCAACATGGCCGAGGTCGCCGATGGCTTGGCGCCGGCTCTGCGGCGCCGCGGCCTGATCCGCGACGGCTACTCCGGCACGACGCTCCGCGATCACCTCTTGGAGTTCTGAGATGAAGTGCGGAGTGTTCCTGCCCACGGCCAACAACGGCTACATCTACTCGACCAACGCTCCGCAATACCAGCCGACCTACGCGCTGAACAAGCAGATCACGGTGGATGCCGAGAAGCACGGCTACGATTTCGCCCTCTCCATGGTGAAGTACCGCGGCTTCGGCGGGGAGACCGACTACTGGAACCACGCGGTGGAGTCGACGGTGCTCATGGCCGCGCTGGTCGAAGCGACCAGCACCATCAAACTCTGGGCATCCGTCGGGGTGCCCTCGGTGAACCCGGCCATGGTCGCCCGCCTCAGCGCGACCCTCGACGACGCCTCAGCGGGCCGGTTCGGCGTGAACATCGTCGCCGGCTGGAACCGCTACGAATATGAGCAGATGGGCCTGTGGCCGTCCGAGGACTACTACAGCGACCGGTACGCCTACAGTGCCGAGTTCATCAGCATCCTGCGCGGGCTCTGGAAGCACGGCAGGCTCACCCACCGGAGCGATTTCTTCGCCCTCGACGACTGCCTCGTGCAGCCCACGCCCGAACACGGCGTCACCGTGATCGTGCCGGGCCAGTCGCCCGCGAGCCTGGATGTGGCGGCGGCCCACGCCGACGTCAACTTCATCCTCGGGCCCATCGACGAACTCGCGCAGGCCGCTGCCGGTCTCGCCGAACGCTGCGAACGGCTCGGCCGGCACTGTGAGAGTGCCGTGCTGCTGGGCATCATCATGGCGGAAACCGACGAGGAAGCCGTGGCCGAGGCGCAGCACTACATGGCCGGCGTCGACCTGGGCGCCCAGGCCGGAATTGCCGCTGCGGCCCGCAACGACCGAACCGGAACCGCCGTGAACGTGGGCCTGAAACGGCAGGAGGGTGGCGTACCGCCGGTCGTCTTCGACCACCCGGACCGGGCCGCGTTCCTGCAGGGTTCCTGCTGGTACTCGCCGCACATCGTCGGCTCCTACCGGCGTATCGCCGCCTATCTCGACGCCCTGGAACTCGAGGCCGGCGTGGCCAGCGCCGTCCTCACCTTCGCCGACTACACGGGCGACGTCGTGCGGTTCGCGGAGAACGTCATGCCGCTGATGCAGACCTACCACGCCCCGGTCCGGTGAACTCACGGGCAGCCGTCGCGGCATTGTCGACGATTGGTCACACGGATGAAACGGCGGCTTGTTACGTTGGCGAGAGGTCCGGAATCCCCCGGGCCGCATCCGCCGAACAGGAACCTGCCATGCCAGACGACCAGCCTGCAACGGCCACCGGCACGTCGACGAACCAGACCCGCCGCGCCTACGACCTGCTGAGGGTGATGATCAGGTCCGGCGATGTGGTCGTCGACCAGAAGCTCGTGGAAGACACCCTGATCCGTTCCCTGGGCATCACCCGCACGGCCATCAGGGAAGCACTGCAGCAGCTGAGCGAGGAGGGCATGGTCAGCCGGCAGCGGCGCAGCGGGACCCGGCTCAACCGGGCGGTGCTGCAACTGCCCATCGACGACATCCTGCCGTGGAAGGCATCCACCCGCTTCTCGGTGATCCGCACCGACTACCGAACCGTGCAGACCACGCCCACCGTGGCCGCCAAGCTGCAGACCACCGACGACTACGTGGGCCTGGTGGAACACTGCTTCTTCGACGACGCCGTGGCCGTCGGCGTGCGGATCGCGTACTTCCGCCGCAGCTACTCCCAACCGCCGGTCTGGCAGAGTTGCCCGAGCCTCGCGGATGCCTTCGAGGCCGTCTACGGATCGCCGCTGGCCGAGATCCGGTCGGTGGTGGATGCCGGCGCCTGCGACCCGGCCACCGCACGGATGCTGGGCATCCCCACCGGCTCGCCCGTACTGGTACGTGAACAGGTGCTCGTCGACAGGCGCGACATCGCCCAGGAGTACACCTTCTCCTATTACCCGGCCGGAACGGTGTCCTTCCCCATGACCACGGTCAAGGTGGCCGAGGAGACCCTGGCGCCGCTGCCCGCACTCCGGGCGTGACCGGAAACCGCACCGGTTCGAGGGTGTCAGCAGCCTGTGCCCAGGCCGCACCTATAGTCTGGTGTCATTCACCGGCGTCGGATCGGTGGACTTGCGCCTGAAGCAGAAGACGGGCGCATCCCGCTTCGAGCAAGACAGGCAAACAAAAAAGTGACCTTCACCGAACTCAATATCGACCAGGACATCGTCGACGCCCTGGCCGCCAAGGGCATCCTCGAGCCCTTCCCGATCCAGACCCAGACGATCCCCCTCGCCCTCAGCGGCCAGGACATCATCGGCCAGGCCAAGACGGGAACCGGTAAGACCCTCGGCTTCGGGCTGCCGCTGATCCAGCGCCTCGGCCTGAACCCCGAGCCCGGCGTGCAGGCCCTCGTGGTCGTTCCCACCCGCGAACTGTGCGTGCAGGTCAGCGAAGACCTCGAGCTCGCAGCGGGCAACCGCGGCACCACCATCGTTTCCATCTACGGCGGCAAGGCCTACGAGGGTCAGATCGAGCAGCTCAAGGCCGGCGCGCAGATCGTCGTCGGCACCCCCGGGCGCCTCCTCGACCTGGCCAGCCAGCGTCTGCTGAGCCTCGCCAATGTGCGCGAGATGGTGCTCGACGAGGCCGACAAGATGCTCGACCTCGGCTTCCTCGCCGACATCGAGAAGCTGTTCTCGCAGACACCGTCCACCCGTCACACCATGCTCTTCTCGGCCACCATGCCCGGCCCGATCGTGGCCCTGGCCCGCCGGTTCATGACCAAGCCCATCCACATCCGCGCGAGCGACCCCGATGAGGGCCTCATGCAGGCCAACATCGAGCACCTGGTCTACCGGGCGCACAACATGGACAAGGACGAGGTCATCGGCCGCATCCTGATGGCCGAGGGCCGCGGCAAGACCGTGATCTTCACCCGCACCAAGCGCGCCGCCGCCAAGCTCGTCGAGGAACTCGGCGACCGCGGTTTCAACGCCACCGCCGTGCACGGCGACCTCAACCAGGAGCAGCGCGAGCGCGCCATGGCCGCGTTCAAGGCCGGCAAGAAGGACATCCTGATCGCCACGGATGTCGCCGCGCGCGGCATCGACGTCGACGACGTCACCCACGTGATCAACCACACCATCCCCGAGGACGAGAAGGCCTACCTGCACCGCGTGGGCCGCACCGGCCGCGCCGGCAAGACCGGTATCGCGGTCACCTTCGTGGACTGGGACGACATGCCCAAGTGGACCCTGATCAACAAGGCCCTCGACTTCGGCACCCCGGAGCCGCAGGAGACCTACTCCTCGTCGCCGCACCTCTACACGGACCTGAACATCCCGGCCGGCTCGAAGGGTCGCCTGCGTGCGACGCCGATCAAGGAGACCGTGCCGGGCGCCGCCTCCGGTCGTGACGGAGGCCGCGGCGGTCGCAGCGACAGCCGCTCCGGTGGGCGCAGCGACGGCCGTTCGGACGGTCGCTCCGGTGCCGGCCGCTCCGGCGAGCAGTCCAGCCGCCCGCGCACCCGGGTGGGCACGACCACCAACCCGGATGCCCCCGCCGCCACCCCGGCAGCGGGCACGCACGACGGCGGCGGTGCCGAGCACCACGACGGCAACAGCGCTCCGCGCCGTCGCAGCCGCACCCGTCGCCGCTCCCCGCAGGCGCCCACGGCGTAACGCACCCCGAATTGCCGCAAACGGCCCTTTCACCTCGCGTGAAGGGGCCGTTTGTCGCATCTCAACAGACCCGCCCGCGCTGACTTGCCGCAAAACGCCCCCTCAGCGCCAGGAACAGGTCATTAAGCGGCACCTCGCGACTGGTCGGCACTACGCTCACACCATGGACATCGATGTCACGGCTGAAAGCTGACTGATGCGCACCTGGGCGCTCGTCCCGGTTCTCGGCGCCATCGTCCTTCTCGCCGGGTGCAGCGTCTCACCGTTCAAGGTGCTGAGCGACGAGCAACGCATCGATCTGCGCGACGGCGCGAGTGCCTACCAGCAGGAGGTTCTGGCGGATCTCGTCGTCGACGAAGCCGAGTACCGGCAAGCCATGAGCGACTGGCATGGCTGCGTCGCTTCCGCGGGCGCCGAAGCGTCCGAGATCACCCAGAATGGCCAACAGCTGGGTTTCGAGTACTCCGTCGAGGCCGCCAACGAAGACGCCCTCGCCCTGATCCAGGCCCCGGCGGACGCTTGTCTGCCGGAGTACTTCGACGTCATCTCCCGGGTATGGGTCTCGCAGGAGACCAAGCTCAGTTGAACAGACGGCTCCGGGCCACCGCCGAGTTGCCAGTTCCGGCCGCTTGAACGTTGCCGAAGGGGCGCCAACTGGCAACTCACCGGGCGGCCCGGTAGGGCGACCCAGTTGGACAGCCGGGTTAGGCGGGGGTGACCGGCGCCGAGCCGCGGCCCTCGGCCACGATGCGCTCCAGAACCTCGGGCGTTGTGGTGTTCTCGCCGAGCCGGTTCGGTTTGCCCTCCCCGTGGTAGTCGCTGGACCCGGTGATGGCCAGACCGTACTTCTCGGCGAGCATGGTGAGCCGCGCGGTGGCCTCCGGCTTGTTCTCCCGGTGCCGCAGCTCCAACCCGAACAGGCCGGCGCCCACAAGCGCCGCCAGCCGGCTCTCGGCCATCACGTCGGCGACGCCCCGGGTGGCCGGATGCGCGATCACGGGAACTCCCCCGGCCGCACGGACGAGCGTCACGGCTCGTAGCGGGTCCGGCGCGTAGTGCGGCTGGTAGTAGCCCGCCTCCCAGTGCAGGATGCCCGCGAACGCCTCGCTGCGGGTGAGCGCGAGGCCGTTGGCCACGAGGGCGTCCGCGATGTGCGGCCGTCCCACGGTTCCGCCGGTGGTGGTCTGGGCGAGCACGTCGTCCCAGGTGATCTCGTAGTCGGCGCCGATCCGGGCCACCATCTGCTCCGCCCGCGTGAGCCTGGCCTTGCGGATGTGCGCGGTCTCCGCGACGATCCCGGCATCCGACGGATCGAAGAGGTAGGCGAGCAGGTGGATGCTCGCGTGCCCGACGCGGGTGCTGAACTCCATGCCAGGGATCAGGGTGATCCCCGCGGTCCGGGCCGCCACCGAGGCCTCCGACCAGCCGGCCGTGGAGTCATGGTCGGTGAGTGCCACAGTGCCCAGTCCCGCTGCCGCGGCGGCGCGCACGAGCTGCGACGGGGTCTCGGTGCCGTCGGAGACGCTGGAGTGGGTGTGCAGGTCGATCGGACCCGTGGAACGCCGTTCGACTGCCATTCCCCCATGCTAGTTGGCCGCGGAATCCAGCCTGGTCGCTTACAGTGACTCATCTATGTTCTCTTTCCTCTTCCGCACCCTGATCGTCGTCGCGGCACTGATGTGCCTCACCGTCCTGGCGTGGCCGCAGCTCTTCGGCCTGCAGAACACCTGGGTGGTGGCGCACGCGGTTTCTCTGCGCGGCCTCGCCGTGGTGGTGGCCGCCGCACTGCTGGCACTGCTGGCGATTGTGTTCCTTCTCGGGCGGTCCTTCCGCGGTACGACGGCAGTTCTCATGGTGTTCCTTGCGCTGTTCGGCGCGGTCAACGTGGGCGTCCTGCTGCACCGGGGTGCGGCATCCGCCCTGCCCGCCCCGGCGCGGGCCGCGGATGCGCCGGCCGACGCTCCGGCCGACACCGGCACCGAGGCGACGGCGTCGATCACCGTGCTGAGCTGGAACACCCTCGGGGACGCGCCGGGCGCCGACGCCATCGCCGCGCTCGCCCTGGCGGAACAGGCCGACGTGGTCACCCTGCCCGAGACCACGGAGGAGACCGGGGTGCTGATCGCGGAGGCCATGCGCGCCGCCGGCCGGCCCATGTGGGTGCACACGGTGTCGTTCGACCTCATCTCCAAGGCCAGGTCGACGACCCTACTGATCAGCCCGGACCTCGGCGACTACGCGGTCACGTCCGCGGAGGGATCCGGACCGCCCGGCAACACCAATGTGCTGCCCACTGTGGTGGCGGAGCCCGTCGACGGCAGCGGCCCCACGATCGTGGCCGTGCACGCCGTCGCGCCGATCCAGTGGGAGATGACCAACTGGCGCTCCGACCTGGACTGGCTGGCCGAACAGTGCGACGGCGCCGGCTCCGGCGCGAACGGCGTGATCATGGCCGGCGACTTCAACGCCACCCTCGACCACTTCGCCGGCCGGGCCGATGCCGAGGGCGCCGCTCTCGGATCCTGCCGGGATGCTGCGCTGACCGCCGGCTCCGCCGGCGTGGGCACCTGGCCCGCCTGGGCGCCCACCCTGCTCGGCTCCCCCATCGATCATGTGCTGGCCACGGCCAACTGGCAGGTCGATGCCATGAGCGTGATCCAGACCGAAGACGCCGCCGGCAGCGACCACCGGCCGGTCGTCGCGACGCTCTCCCCCGCGGGCTGACCCTGGCCGACCTGCCCCGACCCGGCCCTCGCGCATCCGGTGCGGTACGGGTGGGAGAATGGGGGCATGGCTGATTCCACCGACACCGCACCTGCCCCCGCCGCCCGCTCGAACGAGAACCGGTCGACCACGCCCGGCTCGGAAGGGTTCAAGGAGTTCATCTCCAGCGGCTGGGCCGAGCGCACCGATGAGCTGCCGCCGGCCCGCGAGCAGGCGCCGTTCGCCGCCGCCCGGCGCGAGCGGGTCTCCAAGCTCTACCCGGGTCAGCGCCTGATCGTTCCGGCCGGCCGGCTCAAGCAGCGCGCCAACGACACCGACTACGCGTTCCGCGCGCACTCCGCCTTCGCCCACCTCACCGGGTGGGGCAGCGACTCCGAGCCCGGTGCCGTGCTCGTCTTCGAGCCCACCGCCACAGGCCACGAGGCCACGGTGTACTTCCGGGAGCGTGCCGGCCGCGACTCCGACGAGTTCTACGCCAACTCCGAGATCGGCGAGTTCTGGATCGGCCCGCGGCCCTCCATCGCCCAGGTCGCCAGCGACCTCGCCGTCACGGTGCGCGGTATCGACGACTTCGCCGCGGTTCTCGGCCGGGTCGACAGCGAGACCCTGCTCGTGCGCGAGGCCGACCCGTTCCTCACCGGCCAGGTCGACGACGCCCGCCTCCGCAACTCCGCCGAGCGGATGCTCACGGCCAACGCGTCCGACGCCCCGTTCAGCATCGAGATCAACAGCGAACACGACGCCGATGCCATCCTCGCCCGCGACCTGTCCGAACTACGCCTGGTCAAGGACGCTTACGAGATCGGCCAGATGCGCCTCGCCGTGGCGGCCACCGCCCGCGGCTTCGAGGACGTCATCCGCGACCTGCCCCGCTCCAGCGCCCACGAGCGCGGCGAGCGCCTGGTGGAGGGCGTCTTCAACACCCGCGCCCGTGTGGACGGCAACACCGTCGGCTACGACACCATCGCCGCTTCCGGCCCGCACGCCTGCATTCTGCACTGGACCCGCAACGACGGCCCCGTCGTGCCGGGCGATGTGATGCTGCTCGACGCGGGCGTCGAGGTGGACAGCTACTACACCGCCGACATCACCCGCACCCTGCCGGTCACCGGCACCTTCACGGATGTGCAGCGCCGCGTCTACGATGCCGTGCGCGAGGCCGCCGACGCGGCCTTCCTGGTCGCCAAGCCGGGCGCCGTCTTCCGGGAGGTGCACGCGGCCGCGATGGCCGTGATCGCCCGGCACACCGCCGACTGGGGCATGCTGCCGGTCACCGCCGAGGAGGCGCTGCAGCCGGAGAACGGCCAGCACCGCCGCTACATGGTGCACGGCACCAGCCACCACCTCGGCCTCGACGTGCACGACTGCGCCCAGGCCCGCCGCGACATGTACATCGACGGCGTGATCGAGCCCGGCATGGTCTTCACCATCGAGCCCGGCCTGTACTTCCAGCTCGACGACCTCACTGTGCCCGCCGAGTACCGCGGCATCGGTGTGCGTATCGAAGACGACATCCTGGTCACCGAGACCGGCGCCGAGAACCTCTCGGCCGGCATCCCGCGGGACTCCGCAGCGGTCGAGGCCTGGATGGCCGCCCTGCAGGCCTAACCACCCGCAACTGTTCCCCGTCCGGACTTCTGCGCCCGGTACGCCGGGCGCAGATGTCCGCTTCGGGCACACTCGGGCTGAGCACACACGCGACGCAACGCCGAGCGGCTGTGGCAGCGCGGAATGTGGGGTCGGCTCGGCTCTCTGCAGCTGGCGCTCGGCTACAGCGCGGCTGCTTAGCGGGCGGGGTCGACCGGGCCGGAAACCGGGGGCTCGGCCACGGGCGGCGGTCCGGCGGCCGGCGGGGCCGACACGGGAGGCGCCGGCTGACCGTACGCGGGCGGCGCGGTGGGCTGCTCGGTCGGCCCGGTCTCGCCGTATGCGGGCGGCTGGTTCGACGGCGGAGTCGGTCCGCCGGCAGCGGGCGGCTCCGGGGCCGAGCGCGGCGGGTCGGACGGGTGCGGAGCCGCGGCAGCGGCGGGCTCGGCCTGGCCGGCCAGCAGGTTGCGGGCCTTGTTGAGCAGTTCGACGTTCACGATCACCTGGTAGTTGCCGGCGATCACCTGCATGGTCGAGGTGAAGTCCTTGCGGCGGCGGTTGAGCGCGTAGCTCACCAGCCCGAACAGCATGCCGAACCCGGCGCCCATGAGCACGGCCGCGAACACGAACGGCAGGCCGGCGCCATCCGGCGAGAAGATGAAGAACAGCAGCCCGAAGAACACCCCGAGCCAGGCTCCGGATGCCGCCCCGGCCAGTGCGACCCGGCTCCAGGTGAGCTTGCCGGTCACCCGTTCAACGGTCTTGAGGTCGTTGCCCACAATGGAGAGCTGCTTCACGGGGAAGTCGGCCTTGGCGAGAACGTCCACGGCCAGCTGGGCCTCGTTGTAGGTCTCGTACGTCGCCACGACCTCGCCCTTGGGCAGGACCGGATACAGTGCGGCGGCGCGGCCGCCGAAGGGGCTCTGAGAGGACATGCCCCCATTCTTCCACGATCCGCCCGGATACCAGCAGGGGCCGCTGTGCATCCAGTGGGAGAATGCCCCGATGAGGGCTCCAACACCGGCCACACGCCGGCCGTCGACTGCAGTTGACGCAGCGCGGTGCCACGGGTGCCGTGCGGCGCGCACAAGCTAAGTTAGAGGTGTGGCAAACACCAGAGTCTTCGTCGCCCGACTGGCCGGGTGCAACGTCTTCGACCCCGCGGGCGACCGCGTGGGCAAGGTCCGCGACGTGCTGGTGGTCTACCGAAAAGACGACCCGCCCCGCGTGGTCGGCCTGATCGTCGAAATCCCCGGCAAACGCCGGGTGTTCGTCTCGATCGGCCGGGTCACCAGCATCGGCAGCGGCCAGATCATCACCACCGGTCTGATCAACGTGCGCCGCTTCGAGCAGCGCGGCGGTGAGGTGCGAGTGATCGCCGAGATGCTCGGCCGCCGGGTCGCGTTCAACGACGGCTCGGGCGAGGCCACCATCGAAGACGTCGCGATCGAGGAGTCCGCCCAGGGCGACTGGGCGATCAGCCAATTGTTCGTGCGCCGCCCCAAGGCCAGCTCGTCACTGTTCGCCAAGGGCGCTACGGCCTTCGCCAACTGGGACGAGGTCTACGAGAAGGTCACCGCGGGCGAGTCCCAGTCGGCCGAGCAGCTCATCGCAACCTACTCGGACATGAAGCCCGCCGACCTCGCGAACACCCTGCTCGACCTGCCCAGGCAGCGCATGTTCGAGGTGGCCGAGGAGCTGCCCGACGGCCGGCTGGCCGACGTGCTCGAGGAGATGCCCGAGAGCGAGCAGGTGGGCATCCTCACCCGCCTCGGCGACTCGCGCGCCGCCGAGGTGCTCGACCACATGCAGCCCGACGACGCCGCCGACCTCATCGCCCAACTGCCGGAGGAGCGCGGCGAGCAGCTGCTCGACCTGATGGAGCCAGAGGAAGCCGACGACGTGCGGTTCCTGCTCTCCTACGCCCCGGACACCGCCGGCGGTCTGATGACCACCGAACCGATCATCGTCTCGGCCGACGCCACCGTGGCCGAGGGCCTCGCACTCATCCGCCGGCACGACCTGGCGCCCGCTCTGGGCGCCGCGATCTGCGTCACCCTGCCGCCCTACGAGCCGCCCACCGGCCGGTTCCTGGGCATGGTGCACTTCCAACGGATGCTGCGCTACCCGCCGCACGAACGCCTCGGCACGCTGCTCGACCTGGGTCTGGAGCCCGTCACCGCGGACACCTCGGCCGCCGAGGTCACCCGCATCCTGGCCAGCTACGACCTGGTCTCCGTTCCGGTCGTCGACGACAACCACCGACTCGTCGGGGTGGTGACGATTGATGACGTGCTCGACTACCTGCTGCCGGACGACTGGCGAAGTCACGACGGCAACGACGAGGTGCGTAAACGTGCCACGGCCAGAACCCAGCTGATGACAGGCAGTATCCCGCTACCCGGTGGACGGAGGCACGACAATGGCACGAGCTAACAAGTCGGAGCTCCGCCTCGACACGCCCAAGGGCCTGCGCACCACCAACCTGGTCGGGCGCAAGCGCAACGGACGCAGCAACGACAGGTTCGGCCGGCTCACCGAGGCGATCGCCCGCGGCATGGGCACCCCCTGGTTCCTGCTGGGCCTGACCCTCTTCACGGTCTTCTGGATCAGCTGGAACACGCTCTCCCCGATCAGCCTGCGCTTCGACTCGATCGAGCTCGGCTTCATCGCGCTCACCCTGGTGCTCTCGCTGCAGGCGTCGTACGCCGCTCCGCTGATCCTGCTCGCGCAGAACCGGCAGGACGACCGCGACCGGGTGCAGTTCGAGCAGGACCGGCAGCGCGCCGAACGCAACCTGGCCGACACCGAGTACCTCGCCCGTGAGGTCGTGGCCCTGCGCCTCGGCATGAAGGACCTCGCCTCCAAGGACTTCCTCCGCGCGGAACTGCGCGCCATGCTCGACAACCTCGACCAGCGTGACGAGCAGGCGCGCCGCGAAAGCGAGGCCGCCCGCGACCGCGAGAGCCGCGAGTTGGAGAGCCGGGAACGCGAGGGCAGCATCAGCCGTGCCGCCGCCGATCGCCGCAGCGCCCAGGAGGCGCACCCGATTGACTGAGAATCGGGTTCTGGCCGCCCTCGCCCGCGTCATCGACCCGGAGATCCGCAAACCCATCACCGAGCTCGACATGGTGTCGGGTGTCACGATCGACGCCGACGGCGGCGCCACCGTGGACATCCGGCTCACCATCGCCGGCTGCCCGGCGGCCACCCGCATCGAGACGGATGTGCGCGAGGCGACCGAATCCGTCGTCGGGGAGGGCCTGGCCCGCGTGGTCGTCTCGGTGATGACCCCCGAGCAGCGCCGCGCCATGACCGAGAAGCTCCGCGGCGGCCAGGGCGCCCGCAGCCTGCAGTTCTCCCCCGACTCGCTCACCCGCATCTACGCGATCACCAGCGGCAAGGGCGGCGTGGGCAAGTCCACCGTCACCGCCAACCTGGCCGTCGCCCTGGCCGCGCGGGGCCTCCGCGTGGGCATCGTCGACGCCGATGTCTACGGCTTCTCGATCCCGGGCCTCCTCGGCCTGGTCACCCCGCCGGCTACGCCCGGCGGCCAGTCTGGTATGGTCAAGCCCACCCAGGTGGGCGACATGATCCTGCCGCCGATCGGCTACGACGTGAAGGTCATCTCGATCGGCATGTTCGTCGACGACACCTCGGTGGCCGTCGCCTGGCGCGGCCCGATGCTGCACCGCACCATCACCCAGTTCCTCACCGAGGTCTACTTCGGCGACCTCGACATCCTGCTGCTCGACCTGCCGCCGGGCACCGGCGACATCGCCATCTCGGTGGGGCAGCTGCTGCCGCACGCCGAGGTCATCGTGGTCACCACCCCGCAGCCGGCCGCCTCCGACATCTCCGAGCGCAGCGGCGCCGTGGCCCGGCACACCGGCCAGTCGATCTACGGCGTCATCGAGAACATGTCCGGGCTGATGCAGCCCGACGGCACCATGCTGGAGATCTTCGGCTCCGGCGGCGGCGCCGAGGTCGCCGCCCGGCTCTCCGCCGGTCAGGACACCCCGGTGCCGCTGCTCGGCCAGGTACCGCTCTCCGTCGCCCTGCGCAGCGGCGGCGACACGGGCATCCCGGTGGTGCTCGGCGACCCGGCCGACCCAGCGGCGGCGGCCATCCAGGCCATCGCCGACCGGCTGGCCACCCGCGGACGCGGTCTGGCCGGGCTGAGCCTGGGCATCTCCCCGCGCTGACCCGGCCCCGCGAGCAGCCTCCCCCTCGCGCGTGCGCTGCGGCACACGTGTCTAGACTGCCCCCATGACTTCCGCCACGTTGGAACTCCCGTTCATCGCCGAACTCGCCCGCGACATCCGCTCCACCTCCGGTGACACGGTCACGGTCATCGCCCCCTTCACCGGGCAACCGCTGCACGCGCTGCCGCTGAGCAGTCCGCAGGACGTCACGGATGCCTACGCCCGCGCCCGCCTCGCCCAGATCGGCTGGGCCCGAGCCGGATTCGCCCACCGCCGAGCGGTGCTGCTGAAGGCCCACGACCTGCTGCTGAGCCGGCGCGAGAGCCTGCTCGACACCCTGCAGACCGAGACCGGCAAGACCCGCGGGCAGGCGTTCGAGGAGGTCTTCCAGGCCGCCGGGGTCACCCGGTACAACGCCCTCGCCGCCCGGCGGGTGCTCGGCGGTGAGCGGCGCAGGTCCGGCCTGCCGGTGCTCGTGACCACCCGGGTGCGCTACCGGCCCAAGGGCGTCGCCGGGGTCATCACCCCGTGGAACTTCCCGCTCAGCCTGGCCGCGATGGACGTCGTCCCCGCGCTGGCCGCCGGCTGCGGAGTGGTGCAGAAGGCCGACAACCAGGGGACGCTGAGCATCCTGATGCTGCGCCGGGCGTTCATCGACGCCGGGGTGCCGGCCGACCTCTGGGCCGTCGTGACCGGGCCGGGCTCCGAGATCGGCAGCGCGGTCACGGCCGGCGCCGACTACGTGTGCTTCACCGGCTCGACACCCACGGGCATCCAGGTGGGCGAACAGGCGGCGAGCACCCTCATCGGGGCGTCGCTCGAGCTGGGCGGCAAGAACCCGATGATCGTGCTCGACGACGTCGACCCCCACCGCGCCGCAGCCCAGGCCGCGTACGCCTGCTTCTCGTCGCTCGGGCAGCTCTGCGTGTCGATCGAGCGCATCTACGTGCAGCGGGCGGTCGCGGAGCGCTTCCTGCAGGAGTTCAGCACTCTCACCCGGGCCCTGCTGCTCGGCTCCGGCCTGGACTACCGGGCGGACGTCGGTTCGCTCACCTCGCAGGACCAACTGGACCGGGTCACCAGGCACGTGCAGGATGCGGTGTCCCACGGCGCCACTGTGCACGCGGGCGGCCGGGGCCGGCCCGACCTCGGCCCGTACTTCTTCGAGCCCACGATCCTCACCGGCGTCACCCCGGCCATGCTCTGCTTCGCCGACGAGACGTTCGGACCGGTGGTGTCGGTGTCGGTGGTCGACACCGAGCAGGAGGCGATCCTCGCCGCCAACGACAGCGCCTACGGGCTGAACGCGGCGGTGCTCAGCGGCTCCGCCCGGCGAGGCCTGCGCGTGGCCGGCGCGCTGGAGGCCGGGAGCGTCAACGTGAACGAGGGCTACCGCGGCTCGTTCTCCGCCGTCGACGCGCCCATGGGCGGCGTCAAGGGCTCAGGCCTGGGCCGTCGCAACGGACCAGAGGGCCTCAAGCGGTTCGTGGACCCGGTCACCATCTCCCTGGCCACCGGTGTGCTTCGACTGCCCGGAACCGGCACGGAGTTCGCGCGACTGGTGGGGCCCATGGTGCTGCTCGCCCGCACTCTGAAGGCGGCTCGTCGGCGTTAGCCCTCCCATCCCAGCCCGGGCCGTCTCACCGGGTTTCGACACGCTCAACCAGTGGTCGGGGCCGCGTCGTTAACGGTGGTCGAGCCTGTCGATACCCCGCGCCCACTCGGTGGTCAAGATCGTCGAGACCCCACGACCATCTCCGCGTTTCGCAGCCGACCCCGTCACCGCAAGAGGCTCGGCCAGTTAGTTGTTCCCGTCGTTACCGGTGACGTGCACCGCGTTGCCCCAGCAACCGGCATCCGCCCAGTGGTAGTAGTCGCCGGTGCCCGTGTCGCCATCCAGGGCGAGAGTGAAGCCTGCCTGGCGGTCCGGTTCGACATCACCGACCTGGGTCATGTCCCCTCTGTAGAAGGTGCCCTCGGAGCTCAGCCAGTTTCCCTGCCAGTCGTATCCCGCCGCGCTCATGCACTCGGTGATCAAACCGTAGAAGTACGCGTACTCCGCGGGGGTATTGGGCACGGCGTCAGGGTTGGGGGTGCGCACCTCGACGACGTTGCCGTCGGCGGGCTGGACGTCGGAGGCGCTGTCGTTGGTGTCGGCGGATGAGTCGTCGTCAGCCGCGGCCTCGTCGAATGCGGCCACCACAGGCGTCGGGGCGGGGGTGGCGACCGATGTCGGCGCCGGAGTTGCTACGGGGGTCCGTGTGGGCTGCGCGAGGGGCTGCGCCGTGGACTGCGCTGCGGGCGCCGCTGTCGCTAACGACTGCCCGACCCCGGCAGCATAGGCCGCCACACCGAGGGACACCGTGGCCACTCCCGCGACGAAACCCAGCGCTATCAGACGACGTGTGCTTCCGCTCATGGTTCGACCTCTCCCCCTGCCGGTGCGCGCCAGAGGTGCGCACTCACCCTTGACGATACTCAGGTCACCGTTCCGGCGGGTCCCCCAGTCCGAGGACTCCCGCCCTGCGGGATCGTCGGCCGCGATCATGCCGAAGGCCGAGTGTCAGGTGGCCTCGGAATCGAACGGGGCGGGACCGGTCAGGGCACCCTCGCGGGCGCGCTTGCGTTGCAGGTAGGCGCTGTCCGGGTTGACCCCGGCGCGGGAGATCATGGCAGATTGCGGCTTGACCGGTTCGTCCTCGGTGAGGGCTTCCCGGATGATCCGGCGCGGGTCATACTGGCGCGGGTCGAGCTTCTTCCAGTCGACATCGTCGAACTCCGGCCCCATCTCGTCTTTCATCCGGTCCTTGGCGCCGTTGGCCATGTCCCGTAGCTGGCGCACCAGGCGGCCGAGCTGGGCGGCGTAGTGCGGCAGCTTCTCCGGACCGAGCAGGAAGACGGCGATGATCCCGACAAGCAGGAGTTTCTCGAACGTCAGACCAAACATGCCCTCAGAATATCCCCCCGGCGAGGCATCCCCGCACCAGGGGCAGCGCGGCCCTAGGCTTATCCCATACATCTACTGGAGTTGCGGAATGTCTGACAAAGATCTGAATTGGAAATTCGCCGACGACTCGGTGGTGGAGAGCGACGCCCTGGCCCGTGCCCGCCAGCAGTCCCTCGAACTCGGCATCGACGCGATCGCCCCTTCGGTGGGCGCGCAGTCGGCCGTCGTCGCCGCCGCGACCGGTGCCCGCAGCATCCTCGAGGTGGGCACCGGGGCCGGCGTCTCCGGTATCTGGCTGCTCACGGGCGCCCCCGCGGCAACGCTGACCTCCATCGACATCGAGGTCGACCACCAGCAGCACGCCAAGGCCAACTTCCACGAGGCCGGTATCCCGGGTAACCGGGTGCGGCTCATCACGGGCCGCGCCGCCGAGGTGCTTCCCCGCATGAACGAGAACTCCTACGACATCGTGTTCGTGGATGCCGACCCGCAGTCGGTCATCGAATACGTCGAGCACGGCCTGCGCCTGGCCCGGCCGGGCGGCACCGTGCTCGTGGCGCACGCTCTGTGGCGCGGCCGGGTGGCCGACCCCGCTCAGCGCGACGAGGTCGCCACCGGCTTCCGTACCCTGCTCAACGAGATCGCCGGATCCAAGGCCGTCATCAGCGCCCTCTCCCCCGTGGGCGACGGCCTGCTGCAGATCACCAAGCTGCGCGCCTGACCGTTTCGGCGCCGGGGGCGATCACGGCGGGAGCATCCGCTGCCGTGTGCCGGCGATGGATACAGCAATCGGCTGTGCGGAGAACCGCACAGCCGATCGGTTGAAACTTGTTATACGGCCGGGGTGACTACACCGGCGAGCGCATCGTGAAGCTCCTTGGCTTCGGCGTCGTTCACAGAGACGACGAGTCGACCTCCACCTTCGAGCGGTACACGCACGATGATAAGGCGCCCCTCCTTTACAGCCTCCATTGGCCCGTCTCCGGTCCGTGGCTTCATGGCCGCCATGAACTCCCCTTCCATTCGTAGTCGTAGTCCTATTATCGACCATTCGGCCGTCAGACAGTAATTAGGGCGGGGTCCAATCGGCCCCGTCGACGCCCCAGCAGAGCAGAAGCCAGCCCCATTGGCCGCAAACGAGCAGCAGTGTGACCACAACGCGGTACACGATGCTGCGCGGCCGGGCGAGCGCGCCGAGCAGCGGGAACATCGGCATCAGCAGCCTGAAGACGCTGGACTGCGGAAAGAACACGGCCAGTAGGTAGAGCGCGTAGGACACCACCCACAGCCGCAGGTCCACTCCGAGGCTTCGCACCGCGGGGGTGAACATCAGCACCGCGAAGCCGAGGATCAGGGCGACCACCACGAGGATGCCCAGCGGCTGGCCGAGCCACCAGACGCCGCTCTGGAACCAGGCGGCGAAGGGCACCAGCTCCTGGTAGCCGATGTACGCGGAGCGCCAGGCCAGTTCGGTGTCGGTGTAGGCGGTGGCCGACCCCGTCACGGCCCAGGCGATGGCGGGCCAGGCCAACCCCATCAGACCGCTGAACACCGCAACGGATGATGCTGTGACCGCTTCGCGGGCGGGGAACGGGTCTCTGGCCCGGCTGTACCAGCGGTACCCCACGTGCAGGGCGAGGAACAAAGCGAAGGCCAGGCCGCTCGGCCGGGTGAGTGCCATGAGCGCGATCACGGGCACGAGGACCAGGTAGCGGCGTTGCAGCACCAGGAGCAGGGCCAGGGTGAGCAGCAGCAACTGCATGGACTCCGCGTAGCCGAACTGCAGCAGCGGCGACAGCGGCGCCACGCAGAACAGCAGCACGGCGAACAGGGCCGTCGACTGCGGCTGCACCCGGCGCATCAGGCGGTAGAACAGCAGCGCGGTGCCCAGGCTGCACGCGACGGACACCACGACCGCCATGGTCGCCCAGGGTGCTCCTGTGACAAGCATGAGAATCCGCACCACGGCCGGGTAGCCGGGCATGAACGCCCAGGCATTCTCGCCCACGTGGCCGTCCACCGTGACCGGCAGCACCGACGGGTAGCCGCCGACGGCGACGATGTTGTACCAGAGCGCATCCCACATGTTTGCGAACGCCGTGTAGCCGGGCTTCGCCGTCGTCCAGGGGTTCTGCCCCTGCACGCTTGCCAGCGCCAGCACGAGGGTCGTGGTCACCAGCCGGGAGAGCAGCCAGATCACGATGACCTTCTGCCACCACGGCACCATCCGGTAGCGGGCCCGCCAGCGCGCCGGCAGCGCCCGGTCGGCCGGGGCGCGCACCGGGGCCGGGGAGGCGCTGGTGGGCGTCACGGTCAGCCGATCGGCGCGGTCAGCCAGGCCCGCAGGGAGTCTTCGCAGTCGGTGATCTGGGAGAGCGCCACCCGTTCGTCGTCGGCGTGTGCCTTGAGCGGGTCGCCGGGGCCGTAGTTCACGGCCGGGATGCCCAGCGCCGAAAAGCGGGCCACATCGGTCCAGCCGTACTTGGGGCGGGGTTCGGCGCCGACGGCGTCGAGGAACTTGATCGCCAGCGGCGCGTCCAGGCCGGGCCTGGCGCCTTCTGCCAGGTCGACCACGGTGATGTCGAAGCCGGCGAACAGCTCTTCGAGGTGGGCCACGGCCTCTGCGGCCGTGCGGCTGGGCGCGAACCTGTAGTTCACGTGCACCATGCATTCGTCGGGGATGACGTTTCCGGCGATGCCGCCGGAGATTCCGACGGCGTTGAGGCCCTCGCGGTAGACCAGGCCCTCCACCTCCACCTCGCGTGGGGTGTAGGCCGCGAGGATGTCGAGGATCGGGGCGGCCTTGTGGATCGCGTTCTCGCCTACCCAGGCCCGGGCGGAGTGTGCCCGCGTGCCGAAGGTGCGCACCTCGATGCGCACGTTGCCGTTGCAGCCGCCCTCGACCTGGCTGTTGCTCGGTTCGCCCAGGATGGCGAAGTCGCCTTCGAACAGGTCGGGGCGGTTCGCCGCGAGCCGGCCCAGGCCGTTGAGGTCGGCGTTGACCTCTTCGTGGTCGTACCACATCCAGGTCACGTCGACGCTGGGGTCGGTCAGTTCGGCGGCGAGCTTGAGCTGCACGGCCACGCCGGCCTTCATGTCCACGGTGCCGCGGCCCCAGAGGTAGTCGACACCGTCGACGGTCTCGTAGCGGGTGGGCAGGTTGTCGTTCAGCGGCACGGTGTCGATGTGCCCGGCGATCACCACGCGCTGGGCGCGGCCCAGGGTGGTGCGGGCCACGATGGTGTCACCGTCGCGGATCACCTCGAGGTGCGCGGAGCCGGCCAGCGCGGCGGCAATGGCGTCGGCCAGCGGCGTCTCGTTGCCCGACACCGACTCCACATCGCAGATGGCGCGGGTCAGCTCGATCGACGACGAGGTGAGGTCGAGGGTGAGGGCGGTCTCGGCGGAATCGGTGAGGTCGTTGGGCACCCTACTAATCTAGAGCCATGGTCACCGCCCTTCCCCCCGAACACCTGTCAGATCCCTCCGCACAGACGGCGACGCACGCCTGGGGGTACGGCCTGGCCACGATCGCCGGTGACGGCACCGTGCTCGACACCTGGTTCCCGGCGCCGGCGCTGGGCGAGCTGCCTCGGGACCGGGACCGCTGGATCGTGCCCACCGAGCTGGAGGAGGCCGCAGGCCCCGACGCCCGCCGCAACGTGCGCCTCGAGGCCGTCACGGTCGAGATCGACCTGCAGGCGCCTCCCGCGGGCACCTCGGATGCCTACCTGCGGCTGCACCTGCTCTCGCACCTGCTCGTCCGGCCCAACTCGATCAACCTCGACGGCATCTTCTCTCACCTGCCCAACGTGGTCTGGACCAACGCCGGCCCGGTGTTGCCCGCCGACTTCGACAGGCTCCGGCCGTCGCTGCAGCGGCACGGTATCAGCGCCTCTGGCCTGGACAAGTTCCCGCCGCTGCTCAACTACGTCTCCCCCGACCGGGTGCGCATCGCGGACGCGTCCCGGGTGCGCCTGGGCGCCTACCTGTCCCCCGGCACCACCGTCATGCACGAGGGCTTCGTCAATTTCAATGCCGGCACCCTGGGGGTCTCGATGGTCGAGGGCCGCGTCTCGCAGGGCGTCGTGGTCGGTGACGGCGCCGACGTCGGCGGCGGCGCATCCATCATGGGCACGCTCTCGGGCGGCGGCACCCAGCGGGTCACGATCGGGCAGCGCGCGCTGCTCGGCGCCAACTCGGGCATCGGCATCTCGATCGGCGACGACTCCGTCGTGGAGGCGGGCCTGTACGTGACCGCCGGCACCAAGGTCGTGCTGCTGGACGGCACCCGCACCGCCGACGGCGCACCGCGCACGGCCAAGGCCAAGGACCTCTCCGGCGTGCCGAACCTGCTGTTCCGCCGCAACTCGCTCACCGGCGCCGTCGAGGTGCTGCCCCGTGCCGGCAGCGGCATCACCCTGAACGCGGCCCTGCACGCCTGATCCCTTCCGCGAACTGCGAGAAAAGCCCCAAGAATCCGAGATTCTTGGGGCTTTTCTGGCAGGTCGCGAGGCTAGGCGCGGGGGTAGTCGCGCGCGACCGCTCCCGTGTAGAGCTGCTGGGGGCGACCGATCTTGGTGGTCGGGTCCAGGTTCATCTCGCGCCAGTGCGCGATCCACCCGGGCAGCCGGCCGATGGCGAACAGCACCGTGAACATCCGCGGCGGGAAGCCCATGGCCTTGTAGATCACGCCGGTGTAGAAGTCCACATTGGGGTAGAGCTTGCGTTCCTTGAAATAGTCGTCATTGAGCGCGATGAACTCGAGCTCCTTGGCGATGTCGAGCAGGTCGTCCTTCACGCCCAGGGCCTCGAGCACGGCGTCGGCGCTCTCCTTGACGAGTTTGGCGCGCGGGTCGTAGTTCTTGTAGACCCGGTGGCCGAAGCCCATCAGGCGCACGCCGGCTTCCTTGTTCTTGACGCGTTCGACGTACTTCTGCACGCCTTCGCCGGAGGCCTTGATGTCGCTGAGCATGGTGAGAACGGCCTCGTTGGCGCCGCCGTGCAGCGGGCCGGAGAGGGCGTTGATGCCGCCGGAGACCGAGGCGAACAGGTTGGCCTCGGTGGAGCCGACCAGGCGCACGGCCGAGGTGGAGGCGTTCTGCTCGTGGTCCTCATGCAGCATCAGCAGGCGTTCGAGCGCCTTGCTCACGACGGGGTTCACCACATACGGCTCGGCGAGGGTACCGAAGTTGAGCTTGATGAAGTTGTCCACGAAGCTCAGCGAGTTGTCCGGGTAGAGGAATGCGTGCCCGATGCTCTTCTTGTGCGCGTACGCCGCCATCACCGGCAGCTTGGCGAGCAGGCGGATCATCGACAACTCGACCTGTTCGGGGTCCTTGGGGTCCAGCGAGTCCTGGTAGTAGGTCGACAGGGCCGAGACGCCGGCGGAGAGCACCGACATCGGGTGCGCGTTGTGCGGCAGGGCGTCGTAGAAGCGGCGCAGGTCTTCGTGCAGCAGGGTGTGCCGACGGATGCGGGTGTCGAACCCGCTGAGTTCGCTCTCGGTGGGCAGCTCGCCGTAGATCAGCAGCCAGGCGGTTTCGAGGAAGCTCGAGTTCTGGGCGATCTGCTCGATCGGGTAGCCGCGGTAGCGGAGGATCCCGTGCTCGCCGTCGATGTACGTGATGGCTGACTTCGTTGCCGCCGTGTTCACGAATCCGGAGTCGAACGTGGTGAAACCGGTCTGCTTGGTCAGCGTCGCGATATCGATGCTGGACGGGCCGTCAGTGCTGCCCAGGATGGGGAACTGTGCCGATCCACCCGGATAGGTCAGAGTGGCCGTCTGCGGGCCCTGTACGGCCCGGTCGATGAACTGCGGCTCATTGGATGGTGTTCGCTGCGCGACGTCGCTCACGGCGCCTCCCTGGATTTCAAAGCCTTTCGGCTGTTGGTCTGTGGCGGTCCGCCGCAGCACGCTCGTGGTGCTTGGCAACGATAACCCGCCTACAGCCTATTCCGCCGAGGGGCATACTGTTGCATCCGCCAACATCGCACCGCTCCTGTTGGCACTCCGCTACAGCCCGGACCGCCCCGCGGACACTACGCGCGCGGGCGCGTTGCCGCATCGAAAATCGCTAGGGCCGAAAGGCCCCAACCACGGTCGTCGGCGTCTCAGGCCTGGGCGAGAGCGAGCGCGTAGCCGTAGGCCTCTTCGAGCATCTCACTCCATCGGCCCACCCCGGCCTCGGCCGGAAACCGCGCCCACTCGCGCATCGTGCGGGCCCCCATCACGACGGGCCGTCCCGCGTGTTGGTCGACCAGATGGCGCACTCGCGGTTCGGGAAGCTTGACGACGAGGTCGCCGTTGCGGCCGATGAAGGCGAACATCCGGCCGCGCACCCGCAGGCCGTCGCCGTTGAACATCCGCCCCTGGGTCACGGGAGGCCGCGCAGGCAGCTCGGAGACGAGGTCGTACAGGGCCGCGACGCCTGCGGCGTACGCGTCGACGGGTACGCCGCCACCGTCCAGCTCGATGCTGTCAGCCATGCCCCCAGCCTAAGCAGCCCGGCGGTGAGCACAACTCCAGCAGAATCCCACCGGGGTGGGTCATCGCAAGCGGAATTACGGTATCCGCCGGGTGCCCGCCCAGGGAATTGCGGGAGTTACGCAGCCCAGGCGCGGAGACGGGCGGCGGCAGCGTTGATGCGTTCGTCGGTGGCGGTGAGGGAGAACCGCACGTGCTCGGGGAAGAAGTCGCCGTAGAACGGGCCGGGGCCGGCCAGGATGCCCAGCTCGGCGAGCTGCCGGATCGAGTCCCAGGCGTCGACGCCGGCTGTCGCCCAGAGGTACAGGCCTGCCTCGCTGTTCTCGATCGTGAAGCCCCCGGCCGTGAGCGCGGGTAGCAGCACCTCACGGCGGGCCCGGTACAGCCGGCGCTGCCTGGCGACATGCTCGTCGTCACCGAGGGCCGCCACCATGGCGGCCTGCAGCGGGGCGGGCAGCATGAGGCCGGCGTGCTTCCGCACGGTGAGCAGACGGCCGAGCACGGCGTCGCAGCCGGCGGCGAACGCGCCGCGGTAGCCGGCCATGTTGGACTGCTTGCTCAACGAGTAGATGGCCACGACGTCGCGGGTGTCGCCGTTGGTCACGCGAGGGTCCAGGATGCTGGGGATCGCCTCGGCGTCCCACGGCGCGTCCCAGCCGAGTTCGGCGTAGCACTCGTCGTTGACGATCACGGCGCCCAGCTCCCGGGCGCGCGCCACCGCGGCACGGAGGTACTCGACGTTCAGCACCCGTCCGTCGGGGTTGCCGGGGCTGTTCAGCCAGACGAGTTTCGTCGTCGCCGGCCACTCGGCGGGGTCATCGGACGCCAACGCATCCGCCCCGGCCATCGCCGCGCCGATCGCGTAGGTGGGGTAGGCGGCCCTGGGGTGCACGATGGTGTCGCCCTCGCCCAGTCCCAGCATGAACGGCAGCAGCGCCACGAGCTCCTTGGAGCCGATGGTGGGCAGCACGTTCTGCTCGGTCAGCCCGGCCACACCGCGGCGGCGGGCATACCAGTCGATGATGGCGTGCTGCAGGGCCGGGGTGCCGGTGGTCTGCGGGTAGGCGTGCGCATCCGTCGCGTGGGCCAGGGCGGCCTGCACGACGGGCGGGGTCGCGTCGACGGGCGAGCCGATCGACAGGTCGACGATTCCGTCGGCGTGAGACCTGGCCTGCTGCGCGAACGGCAGCATCTGGTCCCACGGGTAGTCGGGAAGCGGCTTCAGCACGTCTAGTGCTGGACCTGGGGCGGCAACACCGAGATCACCGGGTGATCCTTGGCGATCACACCCACCTTGGCGGCGCCGCCGGGCGAGCCGATGTCGTCGAAGAACTCGACGTTGGCCTTGTAGTAGTCGGCCCACTGCTCGGGCAGGTCGTCTTCGTAGTAGATGGCCTCGACGGGGCAGACGGGCTCGCAGGCCCCACAGTCCACGCACTCGTCGGGGTGGATGTAGAGGGAGCGTTCACCCTCGTAGATGCAGTCGACGGGACATTCGTCGACGCAGGCACGGTCTTTAACGTCCACGCAGGGCAGGGCGATCACATACGTCACAGTGGCGGAATTCCCTTCACGAACTAAGTGGCCAGTCTACGCCGTCGGTGCTCTGGCGGGAATTCGGGGCCACGCGAGAACGAGCGCCGCGACGAGTGCGGGAACTATCGTCCACACCGAGCCGAGCACCCCGGCGGGCACGAGTACCGAGCCGCCCGTGCTGCGCAGCGACAGCAGGAAGACCGTGAGCAGCAGGCCGACAGCCGCCGCGCCCACCACCAGGCGGTCACCGACCACCAGGCGCAGGCCGAGCAGCAGCGAACCCGCGGCCAGCAACGCCAGGACCAGCCCGATCGGCACCGTGACCGACGCGAGCGAGAACGTGGTCTGGTGGGCCACTGTGCCCAGCACCCCGAAGAGCACACCGGCGGCCAGCCCCATCAGGGTGGCGAGCACCCGCGTGGCTCTGGTGGGTGGCTCCGGGTCGGACGGATGCGGCGCCGCAGGTCCCCGCAGGAAGGTCTCGGTGCCCGTGACGAGCACTTCGCTGCCATCGCCGGGGCGCACAACGCGACCGTCGACGGCCCAGCGGTTCGGGTAGGCGGCCAGCGCGTGCAGCTTGCGGTCCACCTGGTCGCTCACGTCGATCGCGGTGAGGCGGTGCCCCGTCGACTGGGAGACCCGGCTGCTGAGGAACACCGGCACCCCGTGGTCCCCCGCGGCATCGATGGCTGCCTGGCGGAGGTCGCGGTCGGCGGCGCCGACGACGACGGCTGTGGCCTGCGCCTCTGTCAGGGCCGCGCCAAGCACGTCCCTGGTGTCCACCTCCGGCCGGGCGGTCAGCACCCGCCACCGCGCAGGGTCGGTCTCGCCGAGCGCGGTGCGGGCGGCCGTGACGGCGGCGGCATCCGGCACGCGCTCCGCCAGCACCGCCCCGAACAGAACCGTCACCTCGGCATCGTCGTCGAGGAGCCTTGCGATCGTGCCGCCCGTGAGCAGGGCCTCGTCGCCGGGGGCATCCACCACGAAGACCACCCGTTCGCCGCTTCCGGACATGACCATGGGTGACTCCTGTGCACAAAACGGGCGCGGAACGCCGGCGGACGGGGACAACGTACGGTGCAGAACGCCGGCCGTGATTCTGTGAAAATCCTAGCTGGACACGCCCGTGCATCTTCCGTAGAGTGAGTGGGTAAGGTAAGCCTTACCATCGTTCGACATTCCAACTCATCCTCGACGACCGGGAAGCACCGTGCTCGCAAACTACCTGATCGGCCTGCGTGAAGGCCTCGAAGCCGCGCTGATCGTGACGATCCTGATCGCCTATGTGGTCAAGATCGGCCGCCGCGACGTGCTGCCCCGTCTCTGGACCGGTGTCGGCCTGGCCGTCCTGCTGGCGCTCCTGCTGGGCGCCATCCTCACCTTCGGCACCTACGGGCTGAGCTTCGCCGCTCAGGAGACCATCGGCGGACTGCTCTCCATCATCGCCACCGGCCTGGTCACCTGGATGGTGTTCTGGATGCTGCGCACCGCCCGCGACCTCAAGGGCCACCTGCACGGCAGCATCGACAAGCACCTGGTCGGCACCGGCATGGGCCTGGTGCTCGTCGCCTTCCTCGCCGTCGGCCGCGAGGGCATCGAGACCGCCCTGTTCATCTGGGCGGCCGTGCAGGCCACCGGCGAGACGACCCTGCCGCTGATCGGCGCGAGCCTGGGCATCCTCACGGCCGTCGGCCTGGGCTGGCTCATCTACGCGGGCATGCTCAAGATCAACCTGAGCCGGTTCTTCACCTGGACCGGCGCCATTCTCATCGTGGTCGCCGCCGGGGTGCTCTCCTACGGCGTGCACGACCTGCAGGAAGCCGGCATCCTGCCCGGACTGAACGCCCTCGCGTTCAACGTCTCGGCCGTGATCCCGCCGGACAGCTGGTACGGCACCCTGCTCAAGGGCACCCTCAATTTCTCGCCGGCCACCACCTGGCTCGAACTGGCCGCGTGGCTCGCCTACCTGGTGCCCACGCTCACGCTCTTCATCGTGAAGAGCCGCACCACGACCCCGGCCCGCGCCGCGGCCCCCCGGCAGACCGCCTCCGCGGTCGCCGCCCACTGACCCCTCCCCTGCCCTCCCTCCTAAGGACACCCATGCGCGCCCGCTTCCTCCCCCTCGTCGCCGCCTCCGCCGGCGCCCTGCTCGCCCTCACCGGCTGCGTGGCCAACGCCGGTTCCACCGGTGGCTCCGGCCAGGCCCTCACCGTCGACAGCAGCGCGGATGCCTGCACGGTGTCGGCCGCCGAAGCGCCCGCGGGCAACGTCAGCTTCAAGGTCACCAACTCGGGCGACCAGGTCACCGAGTTCTACCTGCTCGCCGAAGACGGCCTGCGCATCGTGGGAGAGGCCGAGAACATCGGCCCGGGCCTCAGCCGCGACCTCGTGGTGCAGCTCGCCGCCGGCAGCTACATCACCAGCTGCAAGCCCGGCATGACCGGCGACGGCATCGACAAGACCACGTTCACCGTCACCGATTCCGGCGATGATGTGGTGGTGGACGCCGACCTGGACGCCCAGGTCGAGGTCGCCAACACCAACTACGCGGCCTACGTGCGCGACCAGGTCGCCCAGCTCCTCACCGGCACCCAGGCTTTCGCCGACGCCTATGTCGCCAACGACGACGACACGGCGCGTGCCCTGTACGCGGCCACCCGGGCGCACTGGGAGCGCGTGGAGACCGTGGCCGAATCGTTCGGCGACCTGGACCCGCAGCTCGACCTCCGCGAAGCGGACCTCGAGGAGGGCCAGGACTGGACCGGCTGGCACGCGATCGAGAAGGACCTCTGGCCGGCCGAGGCCGAGGCCGGCTTCGCCGCCTACACGCCCGAACAGCGCCGGAATCTGGCCGACCTGCTCGTGGCCGACACCACCACACTGAACGAGAAGGTGCAGGACCTCAGCTTCACGCTGTCGCAGCAGACCAACGGCGCCATCGGGCTGCTCGACGAGGTCGCAACCGGCAAGGTCACCGGTGAGGAGGAGTTCTGGTCGCACACCGACCTCTGGGACTTCCAGGCCAACATCGACGGCGCCAAGGTGCTCTACGACGGCGTGCGGGACATCCTGGTCGAGGAAGACCCCGACCTGGCCACCAAGTTGGACACCGAGTTCGCTTCGCTGCAGAAGCTCCTCGACGCCCAGCGCGTCGGCGACGGCTTCACTCTGTACACCGACCTGAGCCCTGCCGAGATCAAGGCTTTCGCCGACCAGGTGAACGCCCTGGGCGAGCCGCTCAACCAGCTCACCGCTACGCTCGTCCTCTAACGAAGGCCAGCAGATGACCGACTCCCCTCAGCTGACACCGGATGCGCCGGCACCGGATGCGCCGGCACCCCGCGGGCTGTCCCGGCGCGGCCTGCTCGGCCTCGCGGGGGCTGGCGTCGCCGGACTCGGCCTGGGCTTCGCCGGCGACCGGGCGGTGACCGCGGCCATGGCCTCCGCCGCCGAGACGGCGGCGACGGCCGTGTACCCGTTCTACGGGAAGCACCAGGCCGGCATCCTCACCCCGGCGCAGGACCGGCTGCACTTCGCCGCGTTCGACGTGACCGACGGCACCAGCCGGGCGGACCTGGTCGAACTGCTGCAGGACTGGAGCGTCGCGGCGGCGGCGATGACCGCCGGCCTGGACATCGGCGACTACGGCGCGGTCAGCGGCCCGTACGACGCCCCGCCAGAGGACACCGGCGAGGCCGTCGGTCTCCCCGCGGCGGGCCTCACGATCACCTTCGGGTTCGGCCCCAGCCTGTTCCGCACCGCGGCCGGCGTCGACCGGTTCGGGCTGGCCGCCCGGCAGCCTGCCGACCTGGTGGATCTCCCGCACTTCCCGGGCGACATGCTCGACGACGCCCGGAGCGGCGGCGACCTGTGCATCCAGGCCTGCGCCAACGATCCGCAGATCGCGGTGCACGCCATCCGCAACCTCTCCCGCATCGCCTTCGGCCGGGCCGCGCTGCGATGGTCCCAGCTCGGTTTCGGGCGCACCTCGTCCACGAGCACCAGCCAGGCCACCCCGCGCAACCTCTTCGGCTTCAAGGACGGCACCGCCAACATCAAGGCCGAAGAACCCGCCGCGGCCACGGAGCACCTCTGGGTGGGTTCGACGGACGGACCCGCCTGGCTGGCCGGCGGCTCCTACCTGGTGGCGCGGCGCATCCGCATGACCATCGAAACGTGGGACCGCAGCAGCCTGCGCGAGCAGGAGAAGGTGATCGGCCGCACCAAAGGCGAAGGCGCCCCGCTGTCGGGAGGGACCGAGTTCACCGAGCCCGACTTCGAGATCGCGGGCCGGGGAGACCTGCCGCTGATCGACGAGGCCTCACATGTGCGGCTGGCGCACCCCACCCAGAACGACGGGATCCGGATCCTCCGCCGCGGGTACAACTTCGTCGACGGCAACGACTCGCTCGGCCGGTTGGACGCGGGCTTGTTCTTCATCAGCTTCCAGCGCACGCCACAGAGCTTCTCGACCGTGCAGCTCAACCTGGCCAGGCACGACGCCATGAACGAGTACCTCAAGCACGTCGGCTCGGCGCTCTTCGCAGTGCCGCCCGGCGCCGCCACGGGCAGCTACGTGGGAGCGCCCCTCTTCGCCTGACCGGGAGTCAGGCGGGCGCCACCGTGTAGAGCACGCCGTCGGGGGTGCCGGCGAGGGTCACCCGGAACGAGGCGTTCTTCAGCGACTCCACACCGACGTCACCCACGTTCGCCGAGGTGCTCGTGTCAGCCTCGAACCCGGCGTCCACGAGCATCTGCTTCGCGTCGGCCAGCGGGTCGCTCGCGCTGGAGGCGATGGTGACGACCCAGCCCTGGTCGCCGTTGGTGGTGTTCCCCGCACCGAACTTGATCTCGCCATCGATCACGGGGATCTCCTCCGGCCAGCCGTCCGGCAGCGCACCGCCCAGGCTCACGTCACCGTCGGTGGCACCCTGCACGGCCCCGTTCACGGCATCCTGCACCTGCGCGTCGGAGCAGCCCGCCAGCGCCGGGCCGACGGCCAGCAGCGCAGCCAAGGCCAGCGCCATCCGCAGCGGCCTGGTCATGGTCGTGGTTCTAGTGCTCATTCGTGTCCTCGTGTTCGTCGGTGCCCCTGATGGGCCGGTACGGCTGATGAAAAAACCGCAGGCACCCCGCGCCGGATAGCCGGAACAGGATGCCTGCGGTCAGATGATGCTGTGGACTAGTTCGCGTCCTGCTTCTTCAGGCGCGACACGTTGCGCTGACGAGCGGATGCGGCGAGCTCGACCTTGCGGATACGAACGACGGCGGGGGTGACCTCGACGCACTCGTCTTCACGGGCGAATTCCAGGCACTGCTCAAGGGTGAGCTGCTTGGACGGCGTCATCGACTCGAACGTGTCGGAGGTGGACTGACGCATGTTGGTCAGCTTCTTCTCCTTGGTGATGTTCACGTCCATGTCGTCGCCGCGCGAGTTCTCGCCGATGACCATGCCCTCGTAGACCTCTTCGGTCGGGTTCACGAAGAACTGCATGCGCTCCTGCAGGGCGATGATCGCGAACGGCGTGACAACACCGGCGCGGTCGGCCACGATGGAGCCGTTGGTGCGGGTGTTGATGGTGCCGGCCCAGGCCTCGTAGCCGTGGAAGATCGCGTTGGCGATACCGGTACCGCGGGTGTCCGTGAGGAACTCGGTGCGGAAGCCGATCAGGCCGCGCGACGGAACGATGAATTCCATGCGGACCCAGCCGGTGCCGTGGTTCGCCATGTTCTCCATGCGACCCTTGCGGGCGGCGAGGAGCTGCGTGATCGCACCGAGGTATTCTTCGGGCGAGTCGATGGTGAGGTGCTCGTACGGCTCGTGGATCTTGCCGTCGACGCGCTTGACAACCACCTGCGGCTTGCCGACGGTGAGCTCGAAGCCCTCACGACGCATCTGCTCGACCAAGATGGCGAGAGCGAGCTCGCCACGGCCCTGGACTTCCCAGGCGTCCGGACGGCCGATGTCGAGGACGCGGAGCGAGACGTTACCGACGAGCTCCTTGTCGAGACGGTCCTTGACCATGCGGGCGGTGAGCTTGTGGCCCTTGACCTTGCCGATGAGCGGCGAGGTGTTGGTGCCGATGGTCATCGAGATGGCCGGGTCGTCGACCGTGATGGTCGGCAGCGGGCGCACGTCGTCGGGGTCGGCGAGGGTCTCACCGATGGTGATGTCGGGGAATCCGGCGACGGCGACGATGTCACCGGGGCCGGCGCTCTCGGCCGGGTAGCGGTCGAGGGCCTTGGTGATCATGAGCTCGGTCACGCGCACGTTGGAGACGGTGCCGTCGTGCTTGACCCAGGCCACGGTCTGGCCCTTCTTGATGGTGCCCTGGAAGATGCGCAGCAGTGCGAGGCGGCCGAGGAACGGCGAGGAGTCGAGGTTGGTGACCCAGGCCTGCAGCGGGTGCTCGTCGTCGTAGACGGGAGCGGGGATGTGCTGGAGGATCGCTTCGAACAGCGGCTCGAGGTCGTCGTTGTCGGGCAGCGCGCCGTTGTCGGGCTTGTTCAGGCTGGCAGCGCCGGCGCGGCCGGAGGCGTAGACGACCGGCACGTTCAGGACCAGGTCGAGGTCGAGGTCGGGCACGTCGTCGGCCATGTCGGATGCGAGGCCGAGGAGCAGGTCCTGGCTCTCTTCGACGACCTCATCGATACGAGCGTCGGGGCGGTCGGTCTTGTTGACCAGGAGGATCACCGGCAGGTGCGCCTCGAGCGCCTTGCGCAGCACGAAGCGGGTCTGCGGCAGCGGGCCCTCGGACGCGTCGACGAGGAGCACGACACCGTCGACCATGGACAGGCCGCGCTCGACCTCGCCACCGAAGTCGGCGTGGCCGGGGGTGTCGATCACGTTGATGGTGATGGGGCCGTCGGTGGCGTGGATGCCCTTGTACGAGATCGCCGTGTTCTTGGCGAGGATCGTGATGCCCTTTTCACGCTCGAGCTCGTTGGAGTCCATCGCGCGCTCTTCGGTGTGCGAGTGCTCGGCGAAGGAGTTCGTCTGCTGCAACATCGCGTCGACCAGGGTCGTCTTGCCGTGGTCAACGTGGGCAACGATTGCAACATTCCGGAGGTTATTGCGGGTAGCAATCGCCATAAAAATAGATCCTTACGAAGAATGGATGCCGCGGAAAATCGCATGCGGCGCAGAGTGGATGAGTGGGGTCACTATGGACCCAAGGGTCTATGCTACCGTACTCGGCCCTGTTCCCGTCGGGCGGGGGCCGATCACTCCTCTATACAGTGCGTGCCGGGCTGTTGAACCGCCGGCAAATTGACGCAGACCGGGCCGCCGGGTCTCGACAGACTCGGCCAATGACGGATGGGGCGCGGCCTCGGCCACGCCCCATCCTCAGGCACATGCCGGCTGGCGCCGGCTGCAGCTCCTGTTGCTTACTCGGCCCAGCCCACCACGGTCCAGTCGACCGACTGGAACTGCTTGGCACCGTAGTTGACCAGTCCGGCCTTGACGGCGTAGACGTTCGGCAGCGGTGCGAGCGGCACGATCGGCACGTAGGCGGCGAGCACCTTGTCGATCTTGTCGGCGATCTTCAGCCGGGCATCGGGGTCGAGTTCGGCGTTGGCCTGGTCGAACAGGTCGGCCAGCGAGTCGTCGGTGATGCCGGTGAAGTTCGACTCGGAGTCGACCGGGGAGAACAGCGCTTCGGTCGACGAGATCGGGAACGCGGTGCCCTGCCAGGAGAAGCTCGTCATCTCGTAGTCCCCCGGGATGATGTAGTCCGAGAAGTACTTGGCGGCGGGAACCTCGTCGAGTTCGACGGTCACGCCCACATCCTTGAGGTCGGCCTGCACCTGCACGGCGCGCTGCTTGTTCGTCGGGGTCTCGGCGGGAACGGTGATCGACAGGGTCAGTGCCTTGCCGTCCTTCTCGCGCAGGCCCTTGTCGTTGAGCTTGTAGCCGGCCTCGTCGAAGAGCTTGCCGGCGGCGTCCACGTCGAAGCCGATGGCGGCACCCACGTTGTCCTCGTAGCCCTTCTGGCCGGGCATGAAGATGTAGCTGCCCTGCGTGGTGGCGGGAACGCCCACTGGGGTGTTAGCCGATTCGGAGATCAGTTCCCGATTCACCGCGTGCCCGATGGCCTGGCGCACCTTGACGTCGGCGAGCGGGCCCTTGGAGCCGTTCATGGTGACGTGCGTCCAGGTGAGACCGCCGGATGCCTGGATCTCGGCATCCGTGCGCTTCTTGGCGGTCTGGTAGGCATCGGCGTTGGACGAGATGTAGAGAACATCGGTCTCAGAGTTGCCGAAGGCCGTGGCCTGAGTGCCGCCGTCGATGACCTTCACGATGATGGTGTCGAGCTTGGGCGTCTCGCCCCACCAGACGGGGTTGCGCACCAGCGTGACGACCTGGCCTGAGGTGTCGATGTTGGAGATCATGAACGGGCCGGACGACGGCAGCGGCGCACTGGTGTACCCCTCATTGAACGCTGCCGGGGTTGCGGCCACGGCTGCGGGGAGCACGCCGGGCTCACCGACGAATATGGACTGCCAGTCGGCGGTGATCTTGTCGAAGGTCACCGTGAAGTTGAAGTCGGTGTCGGTACGTTCGATGGCTGTGATGTCCTCGAAGACAGCCGTGGACGCCGGGAGATATTCCTCGTTGCTCCCGTTCATCGCCTGCCAGGTGGCGACCCAGTCCTTGTAGGTGATGGGGGTGCCGTCCTCCCACACTGCGTCGGGATTCAGCTTGATCTCCACGACCTGGGGGTCGTCACTGATGACCTCGGCAGAGACCGCGTAGTCGGGGTTGAGCTCGGGAGTACCGTCCTCGGCGATTCGGAACGGCCCACCGGTGGTCGGCAGGATGGTGTTCAGACTGTCGACCTCATTGCCGTCGACTTCGTAGGTGTTCCAGTTCACCGGCATGGCGTTGATGGCCAGGTTGAGGGTGCCGCCGTCGGACACGTCCGCGGCGTCGGCAACGGTCCAGGCCGTGCTGGGCAGTTCCTCGGCGGGGCCGGAACTGGAGGTGTCCGTGGCGGTGTTGCCTGGTGCGCAGGCGGTGAGCAGTAGGGCAGACGCACTCAGAACGGCGACTGCCGCCAATGCTGTGTTTCTACGACGCATAGCGATTCTCCTTCTTATCTTGGTGACGGGCTGTGCTTGCTGTGTGTTCGTGCGGGTGGGACGGTCGGAAAAGTTCAGGGGGCGACGGCCAAGGCCGAGTCGACGATCGTGTTGCGGTCGACGTGGTGGCAGGCCGTCTCGACGCCGTGGTGGGCGACCAGCGGCGGGTCATCGGTGGCGCAGCGCAACTGAGCGGCCGGATCGAGCACCCGGTAGAGCGGGCACCGGGTGCGGAAGTTGCAGCCGGTGATCTCTTCCGTGGGGCTGGGCAGGGCGCCCTCGAGGAGCACCCGGGTGCGGCTGCGTTCGATCTCCGGGTCGGGGATCGGCGCCGCCGAGATGAGCGCCTGGGTATACGGATGCCGCGGGTGCGCGAACACCTCGGCGACGGGCCCGTACTCCACGATGCGGCCGAGGTACATCACGGCCACGGTGTCGGCGATCTGCCGCACGATGGCCAGGTCGTGCGCCACGAACAGGTAGGAGAGGCCCAACCGTTCCTTGAGGTCTTCGAGGAGGTTGATCACGCCGGCCTGGATCGACACGTCCAGGGCCGACACCGGTTCGTCGAGCACCACGAGCCGAGGGTTGGTGGCCAGGGCGCGGGCTATGCCGATGCGCTGCCGCTGGCCGCCGGAGAACTCGTGCGGGTAGCGGTCGGCCATCTGCGGATCCAGCCCGACGAGGTCGAGGAGTTCCTGCACCCGGGCGCGGCGGTCGGCCCGGCCGACCCCGTGCACGGTGAGCGGTTCAGCGATCACCTCGCCGATCGGCAGCCGGGGGTCGATCGCGGCCATCGGGTCCTGGAAGACGATCTGCACGTCCTTGCGCAGTCGCAGGCGATCGGACCGGCTCGCCGTGCCGATGTCGGTGCCGTCGATCAGGATGCGCCCGGCCTGCGGCTTGGCCATCTCGAGGATCTCGAGGATGGTGGTGGACTTGCCGCACCCCGACTCGCCGACCAGGCCGAGGGTCTGGCCGGGCTGGATCGAGAACGAGACGCCGTCGACGGCCCGCACCGTGCCGATGCGCCGGGAGAACAGACCGCCGTTGGTGAGCGGGAAGTGCCGTTTGAGGCCGGTGACCTCGAGCACAGGAGCCTGCGCGTCCGGCCGCACGGCGTGCTGAACGTCCAGTGGTTCGGGGCGGGGGAAGACGTCGGCGCGGGTGAGCCGCCCTGAGGCGATCTCGTCAGCACGGTGACAGGCGGCCACGTGAGCGCCGCCGTTCGGCAGCACTCCTTCCGGGTCCGTGCCGGGCGGCACCGCCACGGGCACTGTGGTGCCTCTGACGAACGCGCCGTGCGCGGCGAGCAACGGTTCCACCTCGCGGCAGACGTCGAGTGCGATGGGGCAGCGGGCGGCGAACGGGCATCCGGGCGGCAGCGCGGTGAGCGACGGCGGTCGCCCCTCGAGGGGGACGAGCCGCTGAGTGCCGGCGGTCTGCATATTGGGAACGGAGCGCAGCAGCCCGATCGAGTAGGGCATGTGCGGCTCAGAGAACACATCGGCCGTGCTGCCGTTCTCCACCAGCTTGCCGGCATACATCACGGCGATACGGTCGGCATGGCCGGCGACGACGCCCAGGTCGTGGGTGATCAGCACCACGGCGGCCCCGGTGAGCTCCTTGGCCTTCTCGAGCACCTCGAGGATCTGGGCCTGGATGGTCACGTCCAGGGCGGTGGTCGGCTCGTCGGCCACGATGAGCTTGGGGTCGTTCGCGATCGACATGGCGATCATGGCGCGCTGGCGCATCCCGCCGGAGAATTCGTGCGGGAACGCCTTGGCCCGGCGCTCAGGCGCGGGAATGCCGACCACGGTGAGCAGCTCGACGGCGCGGGCCCTGGCGGCCTGCTTGCTCAGCGCCGAGTCGTGGAGCAGCAGGGCCTCGGCGATCTGGTCCCCCACCGTGTAGACGGGGGTGAGCGCCGAGAGCGGGTCCTGGAAGATCATCGAGATGTCGCGACCGCGGAGCCCGGAGAGCTGGCGGTCGTTCATCTCCAGCAGCCGGTGGCCGTCGAAGTCGATGGTTCCGGAAATCACCGCCGAACTGGGCAGCAGTCCCATCAGCGCCAGGGACGATACCGACTTGCCCGAACCGGACTCCCCCACGATGCCGAGGAATTCGCCCGCGTGCACGTCGTAGCTGATCCCGCGCACGGCATTCACCGGCGGGCCGCTCCGCTGCGGGAAGGTGACCGAGAGGTTCCGGACCTGCAGCAGCGGACTGCCGCGCCGGGCGGGCCCGGCGCGGTCGGCGGCGGGCACGGGAGCAGTGGCCGACACGGACGGGGTCACGGGTTCAGTCACGGTTCACTCCCGAGGTGGGGTCGACGGCGTCGCGCAGCGCGTCGCCGATCAGGCTGACGGCGAAGAGGGTGACGATGAGCACCCCGGCAGGGAAGACGAACAGCCACGGCCGGGTGACGGCCGCACCGGTGCCCTCCGACAGGAGCGTGCCCAGTGACACATCGGGGGCGCGGATGCCGAAGCCGAAGTAGCTCAGGCTGGTCTCGGCCATGATCATCGCCACCACGCCCAGGGTCGCGTCGATGATCAGCAGCGACGCCACGTTCGGGATGATGTGGCGGGCCAGGATGGTGCGCATCGGCACGCCCATGAACCGGGCCGCCTTCACGAAGTCGCGGCCACGCAGCGACCGGGTCTGGGACCGCACCACCTGGGCCATGATCATCCAGCTGAATCCGGCGAGGAACACCGTGAGGAACACCCAGGAGAGGTCCTTGAACAGGGGGCTCAGGATGACCAGCAGGATGAACGACGGCAGCACGAGGAGCAGGTTGATCAGCCAGACCAGGACGCCGTCGACGATGCCGCCCACGTAGCCGGCCACCGATCCGACCACGGCGGCGATGAGAGTGCCGAGCGGCCCGGCGATGAGGCCGATGACCAAGGATTTCTGGAGGCCGATGAGGGTCTGGGCGTAGATGTCCTGGCCGATGTTGTTGGTGCCGAACCAGTGCAGCTGGGTGGGTCCCATGCCCATGTTGAGCGGGTCACGGCTGAACGCGTCGACCGGGTAGAGCAACGGCCCGAGCACAGCCCAGAGCACGATGGCCGTCATCGCGATCGCGCCGATCCAGAATCGGGGCGTGTGCGCCAGACGGTTCCAGATCAGCCGGCCCCGCGAGAGCGGCTTGGGGGCCAGGGACACGGTGGTCGGTTCGGGTTCGGGTCCGGCGGCGAGGGTGGCGCTGGCGCCTTCGACAATCGACATTTCAGTTCCTCACCCGGGGGTCGAGTGCTGCGTAGAGAATTTCGGACAGGGTCGAGGAGAACAGCACGAGCACCGCCAGGAACAGGGTGGATCCGGCGACGGCGTTGATGTCGCTCTGGGTGATGGCCTGGAGGGTGAACTCGCCCATGCCGTGGAAGGAGAAGACGATCTCGAGCATGATCGAGCCCGAGACCAGGGTGCCGAAGCTGTAGGCGAAGAACGTCGACATGGGGATGAGCGCCACGCGCACCCCGTGGCGCACCAGCGCCGAGTTGCGCGAGCGGCCCTTCGACCGCGCGGTGCGGATGTAGTCGGACGCCAGCACATCCAGCATCACGCTGCGCTGGTACCGGGAGTAGCTGGCGGCACCGGTGAGCACCAGGGCGATGGTCGGCAGCAGCAGGTGCACACCCCGGTCCACGAGCAGGTCCCACCAGGACCCGGTGAGCCCCGCCGAGTAGGAACCGGTGAACGTGATGAGCTGTTGGCCCACGGCGCCGTTGAGCATCGTCGCCCCGATCATGAGCAACACGCCGATCACGAAGGTCGGGGTGGCGAACACCAGGTAGGACCCGTAGGTCACGGCCTGGTCGCTCAGGGAGTACTGCTTGACCGCACCCCACACGCCGAGCACCACACCGAGGATCGCGCCGAGGATGGACCCGAGCAGGAGCAGCTGCAGGCTGACCCCGGAGCGCGTGACGATCTCGGCGACGACGGACCGGCCGCCGACGGTCTCCCCCAGGGACCCCTGGGTGACCAGCGTGACGATCCAGTGCCAGAGCCGCTCCAGAACGGGCACATCGGGGTTCACGCCCAGGCCGTTCAGGATGTTCTCGACGACCTGCGCGCTCGGCTGCGGGTTACGGCCGTAGTACTTGGCCGCGGGGTCGAGCGCGAGGCTGGCGATCACGTACGCGAGGCAGGTCGCGATGGCGGAGAGGATGAAGTAATTGACGAAACGGCGCAGAGTGTAGAAGACCATGTCAGGCCGGACCTGCCGCTACAGCCGGGCCGACCGCCGGAGTGCGCACAGAGAATGCGATGTGAGCGTTGCAGCGACGGATGCGCCGGACACGGAAAAAAGGCTGGTGCGAATCACAATGTTCCCCTCAGCTCCCCCCAGGAGAAGCACAGTGCAGACCAGAGCGCCGATGCTCCGCAGGTGTTGAGGAGAGCCTAGGCGTGCGTTCAGGGCGAATTCGCAGCAAACGTTCTTTTCGCACGAAATTGCCGCGTTTCGGTGGATTGAGCATGAAATCTTCGTGAACACGGACGGTATCCGCCGTTTGCCCGTGGGCTAACCAGTGAAGAGAAGCTGGCGGAGCGCGGCGACGGCCATCGCCGCGGCGAGACCCAGCGTCATCCAGTGCGGTTTCCGGTCGAGCCGGGCCGTGACCGACGAATCCGCCGGCCGGCGCGCCGCGTCGGCATACTGCGCCCTGTGCGCCTCGATCACGCGGTGGGCCACCGTGCCTCCGGGTGGCCGGCTCCCGCGCCGCGCCGCGGGCCGGCCGCTCCGATCGACCGCCGCTGGGCCCCGCGGCTCCGCGGCGGTGGGCGCGCCCCAGCACCGGATGCGCCGCCCGTCCGCGGTCTCCACGGCCACCAGGAATCGCGTCGTCACGTCGGCGACCAGCGCCCAGGGCACCTCGTACGTGACAAGCGGGTTGACCACCGTGATGCCGCCGGCGTGCAGCCGGATGCCCGGCCGGAGGAAGACCTCCACGGCCAGGCAGGTGACGAGCACCAGGGCGGGCAGCGCCAGGGCGGCCACGTCCCAGCGGCCGCGCAGGAGCGCATCCGCCAGCAGCACCGCGACAAGGGCGAGAAGGGCCAGGCCCACCCCGACGGACGTCCGGGCGCGCAGGACGACCCCCTGGCGGGGCGTCGGCACTCTCCGGCTCACGGTCGGTCCTCTCCTTCACGACGACTGCCCCCCGGCCGGAGCCGAGGGGCAGTGCTGACCAACCGGGCCTAGCGGCCGAACTGGAAGTTACCGCCGGGGATGGCGGCGAGCAGTTCCTGCGTATAGGCCTGCTGCGGGCTGTCGAAGACGGCGTCGGTCGACGCGGCCTCCACGATGCGGCCCTTCTGCATGACGCACACGTTGTCGGCCACCAGACGCACCACCGCGAGGTCGTGCGTGATGAACAGGTAGGTCAGGCCGAGTTCGGTCTGCAGTTCGGTGAGCAGGTTCAGGACCTGGCCCTGCACGAGCACGTCGAGAGCCGACACGGCCTCGTCGAGCACGAGCACATCGGGCTTGAGCGCGAGTGCCCGAGCGATGGCGATGCGCTGGCGCTGTCCACCGGACAGCTCACTCGGGTAGCGGTACCTGGATGCCCACGGCAGAGAGACCTGCTCGAGCAGCTCCTTGACCCGCTCCTGGCGTTCCTTGCTCGTGCCCACGCCGTGCGCCAGCAGCGGTTCGGCGATGGTGTTGCCCACGTTGTACTGCGGGTCGAGGGAACCGTACGGGTCCTGGAACACAGGCTGCACACGGCGGCGGAACTTGAGCAGTTCCTTGCCCTTGAGGCCGGCGACATCCTGGCCGTCGAACTCGATCGCGCCGCTGGTGATGCTTTCCAGCTGCAGGATGAGCTTCGCCACGGTGGACTTGCCCGAACCGGACTCGCCCACGAGAGCCGTGGTGGTGCCCTTCTGGATGCCGAAGGACACGCCGTCGACGGCGCGGAGCTCGTCGGTGCGCAGGCCCTTCTTGCGGATCCGGTACACCTTGGAGATGTCCTTGACCGAGATCAGGTCCTTGACCGGGGCAGCGTTCTCACGTTCGGCCGCCCGGGCGACGAGGGTGTCGTCGAGCGAGCCGCCGCCGAAGATCTCGGCGTCGTCGGCACCGGCGTGCTTGGCCGACTGGATGCGGCGGGACGCCAGGCTCGGCGCCGCGGACACCAGGCGCTGCGTGTACGGGTGCTGCGGGTTGGCGAGGATCTCCTGGGACGGGCCGGATTCGACGACCTTGCCCTTGTACATCACCACGAGCTGTTCCGCACGCTCCGCGGCGAGGCCGAGGTCGTGCGTGATGAACAGCACGCTGGTGCCGTAGTCGCGGGTGAGGGTGCCGAGGTGGTCGAGGATCTGACGCTGCACGGTCACGTCGAGCGCCGAGGTGGGCTCGTCGGCGATGAGCAGCTTGGGGCGGGCCGAGAGCCCGATACCGATCAGCACACGCTGGCGCATGCCGCCGGAGAACTGGTGCGGGTACTGCTTGAGACGATCCGCGGCGTCGCTGAGGCCGGCTTCCTGCAGCACCTGGATGGTGCGGGCGCGCGCTTCCTTGCCCTGGGCGAGGCCATTGGCCTTGATGGCCTCCTCCACCTGGAAGCCGATGTTCCACACCGGGTTGAGGTTGGACATCGGGTCCTGGGGCACGTAGCCGATCAGGTTTCCGCGAACGGCCTGGATCTCCTTGGCGCTCAGTTTGGTGAGGTCGCGGCCCTCGAACAGGACCTGGCCGCCGGTGACCTTGCCGGCTCCGGGGAGCAGGTCGATGATCGCCTGGGCGGTTGTGGTCTTGCCCGAACCGGACTCCCCCACGATGGCCAGCGTCTGGCCGGCGTACAGGGTGAGGTCCACGCCGCGCACGGCAGGAACCAGGCCGCGCTGGGTCTGGAAGGCGACCTCGAGGTCGCGGATCTGCAGCAGCGGCTGCTCGTCCTTGCCGACGTTCTCGGGGGTGGTGTCAAGAAGTGTCTGGCTCATCGAGTCGCCCTCGCCGTCGGGTCAAGCGCATCGCGCAGAATGTCGCCGAGCATCAGGAACGCGAGCACCGTGATGGACAGGGCGGCCGCCGGGTACAGGAGCACCTGCGGGCTGGTCACAATGGAGGTCTGCGCCGTGCCGATGTCGTTACCCCACGACATGACGCTCGGCGGCAGTCCGATACCCAGGAACGACAGCGTCGCCTCGGCGACGATGAACGTACCGAGCGAAACCGTGGCGATGACGATGACCGGGGCGATCGCGTTCGGCACGACGTGGCGCAGCAGGATGCGGAACTTCGACACACCGAGAGCCGTGGAGGCCATCACGTAGTCGGAGTTCGACGCCGACAGCACCGCACCGCGCATGATGCGGGCGATCTGGGGCCAGGCGAAGACCGACAGCACGAAGGCCACAGTTGTGGGCGTCGCGGTCGGCAGAACCGACATCAGCACGATGGCGCCGAGCACGGTGGGGATGGCGAAGAAGATGTCGCCGATCCGCGAGACGACGGCGTCGAGCCAGCCACCGTAGTAGCCCGCGAGGGCTCCCACGATGATGCCGAAGAGGGTCACGATGCTGGCTGCGAGCAGTCCCACCGTGACCGAGGCCTGGGTTCCCCAGATAGTGCGCGAGTACACGTCGCAGCCCTGGCGGTTGAACCCGAACGGGTGACCGGCAGCCGGGTCGCCGTTGCTGTTGCTCAGGTCGCAGGCACGTGGGTCGACCTGGGTGAAGATCGTGGGGAACAGCGCGACGACCACGATGAGGAGGATCAGCACGGCCGATACCCAGAAGGTGGGACGGCGGCGCATCGACTCCCAGGCATCCGCCCAGGTGCTGCGTGCCTTCTCGTTCTCGTCGAGACGGTCGACTGCGGCTACCGGGGTGTCTTCCAGTGCCGCGACGAAGTGGGCCTGGCCAGGCTTATTTTGCATAACGAATCCTTGGGTCCAGAGCTGCGTACAGCAGGTCGACGAGCAGGTTGGCCACCACGAAGATGACAACCATGACCGCGATGAATGACACCACGGTCGTGCTCTCACCGAGCTTGATGGCCTTGAAGACCGTGCCGCCGACTCCGTTGATGTTGAAGATTCCCTCGGTCACGATCGCACCGACCATGAGCGAACCGAGGTCCACGCCCAGGAAGGTCACAACGGGAACGAGGGAGTTGCGCAGCACGTGCACGGTGACGACCCGGCGGCGGGACAGGCCCTTGGCCGTTGCGGTGCGAACAAAATCGGCATTGAGATTGTCGGCGACGCTGGCCCGGGTGAGGCGCACGATGTAGGCGAACGAGACGGATGCGAGCACGATGGCCGGCAGCACGAGCTCGCCCCAGGGGGCTTCTCCGCTGACCGTGGTGCGGAACCAGCCGAGCTGCACGCCGAACACCAGCCGCAGCACGAAGCCGACCACGAAGGTCGGAACGCTGATCAGGAGCAGGCTGACGACGAGGGCACTGGCGTCGAACAGCTTGCCCTTGCGCAGGCCCGCGATGAGGCCGACGAGGATGCCGAAGAAGGCCTCGAACGCGAGCGCCAGCATGGCCAGGCGGAAAGTGATGGGGAAGGCGTGTGCCATGACGTCGGACACTGCTCGACCGGAATAGGTCGTGCCCAGGTCACCCTGGAAGAAGTTCCCGATGTACAGCAGGTACTGCACGATGAACGGCTTGTCGAGGTTGTACTGCGCTCGAAGCTGCTCGAGGACCGCCGCCGATGGCTGGCGATCACCGAATAGTGCGGCAATGGGATCGCCCGGGAGCGAGAACACCATGAAGTAAATAAGAAAAGTGGCCCCGAAGAACACGGGGATCATTTGGAGGATGCGCCTGCCTGTGTACCACAGCATCAGGTGAGCTCCGTAAATCTTCTATACATGAGGGTCGCAATCACTGAATGAGTCTAGTCAGTGCAATGTCCGGGGCTTGACGCCCCGGACATTGCACTGCGGTGTGAACTAGGAATTAACCCTTGGTGATCTGGTAGTACAGCGGAACCGAGTCCCAGCCGAACGTGACGTCGTTGACGCCGTCAGCCCAGACTCCGACCACGTTGGAGTACCACAGCGGGACGGTCGGAAGGTCCTTGAGCAGAACCTCCTGAGCTTCCTGGTACTTCTTGGTGGCGTCGGCGACGTTGTCAGCAGCGGCACCCTCCTTGAGCAGGGTGTCGAACTCAGTGCTGCTGTAGCCCTCGTAGTTGTTTCCGGCACCGGTCTGGTACAGCGGCGCGAGGAAGTTGTACATCGACGGGTAGTCGGCCTGCCATCCGGCGCGGGTGGCACCGGTCAGCTTGTCGGTCTTGCGGTCGTCCAACGCGGCGGCGAAGGTCGGGTACGGCTTGCCGACGGCGTTGATGCCGAGGGTGTTCTTGATGCTGTTGGTCACAGCGTCGACCCAGGCCTGGTGGCCACCGTCGGAGTTGTAGGCGATGTCGAACGTGGTGTCTCCGTAGGGAGCGATCGCGTCGGCTTCCTTCCACAGCTTCACGGCTTCATCGGGGTTGTACTCGAGGACGTCGGCACCCTTGAGGGCGTCGGAGTAGCCGTCGATGACCGGGGAGGTGAAGTCGGTGGCCGGCGTGCGGGTGCCCTGGAAGATGACGTCCGTGATCTGAGCGCGGTCGATCGACATCGAGATGGCTGCACGACGCAGCTTGCCCTCGTCGCCGCTCCAGTGCTCGAGGTAGTACGGCATGTTGAACGCCTGGAAGATGGCGGCCGGCTGGTTGACCGAGCGGTCACCGAACTCGTCAGCGTAGGTCTCGAAGGCGGAGTCCGGAACGGCGTCCAGCACGTCGAGGTTGCCGCCCTGCACGTCCGCGTACGCGGCGTCCTGGGTGGCGTAGAAGATGATGTCCAGGCCACCGTTGACGGGCGTGCGAACACCCTTGTAGTCGGGGTTGGTGATCAGGTTGATGCCCTCGTCGTGGACCCAGGCGCCCTCTTCGGCCAGCATGTACGGGCCGTTGCCGATCGGGTTCTCACCGAAGGCGGCCATGTCGTCGTACGCGGCGCTCGGCAGCGGCATGAAGGCCGTGTAGCCCAGGCGCAGCGGCCAGTCGGCTTCGGGGGAAGCCAGCTCGACGGTGAAGGTGGTGTCGTCGACGACCTTGAGGCCGGTCAGTTCGCTGTCCGCCTCGGCGTTGAAGCCGGCGATGTCGTCGAAGAAGTATGCTGCGGCCTGGCCGTTGCTGAAGAGCGCGCCGTAGTTCCAGGCGTCCACGAAGGAGGAGGACGTGACAGCTTCACCGTTGGTGAAGGTCCAGCCGTCGTTGAGCGTGACGGTCCAGTTGGTGGCGTCGTCGGACTCGATCGACTTGGCGACCTCGTTCTCGGTGGAACCGTCGGACTTGTAGGAGACCAGACCGGCGAACATCGAGGTGAGGATCTTGCCACCACCGGTCTCCGTGGTGTTGGTCGGGATCAGCGGGAACTGCGGCTCGCTGCCGTTCGTGCTGATGATCGCGGACGAGTCGCCGGTCGAGGCGGCCGGTTCGTCGTTCGAGGTCGCGCAACCGGTGAGCGCGAGCGCGCTCACCGAAATCAGCGCGAGGGCGCTCAGGCCCATACGGGATCTCTTCAAAATTCCTCCTGTGCAAAGGGTTGGCATCGCGCACGGTTTGTGGCCATAGCGGTGCGTAGTTACCAAAACCCTAGGTTTGTCTGAGTCCAGGTGCAAAACGTGGCGGTAAACGTTACACAGGAGTAACTTACGGCGCACGATTCTTGCGCAACGATGCGTTTATCCACACTTATCTGCGACCCATGCGAAGATCTCTCACGATACTTGGGACTAAGGTCCCGAGAGGCTGTGCAAGCGGTTTCAGCCGGCGCACGATGCCGGTGCGACCGGCCGGTCGGGCGGCCATCGGCCAGCCGGAAGGACGCTCGCCCGCGGGGGCGCAAAATAGAGGCATGCCGACCATCGCGCGCACCTCCCCCGCCACTTTGATCTTCGACGGCGACTGCGGCTTCTGTACCACCGCTGTCCTCTGGATGCAGCGCACCCTGCCGAGGGTCCCGGCCACCGCTCCGTTCCAATGGACCGACTTGGCCCGCTCCGGCCTCACCGAGGAGCAGGCTCGCGCGCGAGTGTGGTTCGTCTCGGGCGAACGGCAGTACGGCGGCGCCGCGGCCGTGGCAGCGATCCTGCGCGGACAACCGAATCGTGCGTTGCGAGTACTCGGCACACTGGCCACCGTACCGCCGTGGTCATGGGCCGCCTCGGCCGGATACCGGCTCGTGGCCCGCTACCGATACCGGCTGCCGGGCGGCACCCCGGCGTGCCGGATGCCGAGCGCCTCGTGAGCAGCCGGGTCGTGGGCGGCACTGCCCCGAGCGCCCCCGACGTCTCGCGTGTTCGGCTGCGCTGGGAGATCGTCATCGTGCTCGGGCTGTCGCTGGGCGCATCCGCCGTGTACTCGATCGTCTCGATCATCGCCAGGCTCACCGAAGAGGTGGCGCTGGGCGATCAGTCCGCCACGATCAACGGCTCGCAGTCCACCCGGGAATGGCTCGACTTCACTTATCAGTTCCTGGGCATCGTCTTCGCCCTGTTCCCCGTGGCGCTGGTGCTCTACCTGCTGTGGCAACCCGGTCGGAGCGCCTTCCGGCGGCTCGGGGTGGACTTCACCGAACCGCGCCGTGACCTCCTGCGCGGCGGCGGGCTGCTCCTGCTCATCGGCATCCCTGGGCTCGGCCTGTACCTGGCCGGCCGCGCGCTGGGTTTCACCGTGGCGGTGGTGCCGTCGCCGCTGGACACGTTCTGGTGGACCATCCCGATCCTGGTGTTCTCGGCGCTCCGAAGCGCCCTGAGCGAGGAACTCATCGTGGTGGGGTATCTGTTCACCCGGTTGAAGGAATTGGGCTGGAACACCTGGACCATCATCGTCTCGGCGGCGCTGCTGCGCGGCAGCTACCACCTTTATCAGGGCATCGGGCCGTTCGTGGGCAATGCCCTGATGGGAGTGGTGTTCGGCTGGTGCTACGTGCGCTGGGGCCGGGTGATGCCCCTGGTGATCGCGCACTGGGTGCTCGACATCCTCTCGTTCGTCGGTTACCCCCTCGCGGTGCTCTGGTGGCCCGCTCTGCTCACCCCCACCTCCTAGTTCCAGTTCGCGAGGGGTTTTTACTCGAAAGCCTCGGGCGGCGGGCAGGCGCAGACCAGGTTGCGGTCGCCGTAGGCGTTGTCGATGCGGCGCACCGGCGCCCAGTACTTGTTGCGGATGAGCGTGCGCACCGGGTACACGGCCGTTTCGCGGTCGTACGGGTGCGTCCACTCCCCCTCGATCACGCTCTGGGCGGTGTGCGGCGCGTTGTGCAGCGGGTTGTCGTCGGCCGGCCAGGTGCCGGCGGCCACGGCATCCGCCTCAGCCTTGATGCCGATCATGGCCTCGATGAACCGGTCGATCTCGCCGAGGTCTTCGCTCTCGGTGGGTTCGACCATGAGGGTGCCCGCCACCGGGAAGCTCATGGTGGGCGCGTGGAAACCGTAGTCGACCAGGCGCTTGGCCACGTCGTCGACGGTGACCCCGGTCGCCGCGGTGAGCGGGCGCAGGTCGAGGATGCACTCGTGCGCGACCAGGCCGTTGTCGCCGGCGTAGAGCACCGGGTAGTGGTCGCTGAGCTGCTTGGCCACGTAGTTGGCCGCGAGAACGGCCGCGCCGGTGGCCTGCTTGAGGCCGTCGGCGCCCATCATGCGCACGTACGCCCAGGAGATGGGCAGGATGCTCGGGCTGCCGTACGGCGCCGCAGAAACCGGGCCGCCGCCGTGCACGACGGTCTCGGTGCCGGTGGCGCCGAGCAGGTAGTGCTCGTCGTCCTGCGCGAGCGGGTGACCGGGCAGGAACGGCGCGAGGTGCGCCTTGGCCGCGACAGGGCCCACGCCGGGGCCGCCGCCGCCGTGCGGGATGCAGAAGGTCTTGTGCAGGTTGAGGTGCGACACGTCGCCGCCGAAGTCGCCGAACCGGGCGAAGCCGAGCAGGGCGTTGAGGTTTGCGCCGTCGACGTAGACCTGGCCGCCGGCCTCGTGCACCGCGGCGCAGATCGCGCCGACCTCGTGCTCGTACACCCCGTGGGTGGACGGGTAGGTGATCATCAGCGCGGCCAGCGCGTCGGCGTGCTCGGCGATCTTGGCGCGGAGGTCGTCGAGGTCGACGTTGCCGAGCTCGTCGCAGGCGACGACCACGACGCGCATGCCGGCCAGCACGGCGGAGGCCGCGTTGGTGCCGTGCGCGCTGGACGGGATAAGGCAGACCGTGCGGTCCACATCGCCGTTGGCGAGGTGGAACCCGCGGATGGCCAGGAGCCCGGCGAGTTCGCCCTGGCTGCCGGCGTTGGGCTGCAGCGACACGGAGTCGTAGCCGGTGACATCCGTCAGCCAGGTCTCGAGCTGGCGGATGAGTTCGAGGTAGCCCTCGACGTCGGCCTTGGGCGCGAACGGGTGCAGCCCGCCGAACTCGGGCCAGGTGACGGCCTCCATCTCGGTGGCGGCGTTGAGCTTCATGGTGCAGGAGCCCAGCGGGATCATGCCGCGGTCCAGCGCGTAGTCGTAGTCGGCCAGGCGCTTGAGGTAGCGCATCATGCTCGTCTCGGAGCGGTGCGTGTTGAAGACGGCGTGGGTGAGGTACTCGCTGGTGCGGGCCATCGCCTCGGGCAGGCGGTTGTTGTCGTTCGCCACGAAGGCGAAGTTGCGCGATGCCGGGCCGCCGAAGGCCTGGGCGACCCTGTGGATGTCGGTGTGCGTGGTGGTCTCGTCGACGGAGACGTTGACGGTGTCCGCATCGACCAGCCACAGGTTGACCCCGAGCTCACGAGCGGCGTCGACCACGGCCTGGGCGCGACCGGGCACGCGGGCCTGGAGGGTGTCGAAGAAGTCGGCGTGCACAAGCTCGACGCCGGCCTCCTCGAGGTACCCGGCGAGGCGGTCGGCGTGCCAGGCGACCGACGAGGCGATCTTCTTCAGGCCGTCGGGCCCGTGGTACACCGCGTACATGCCGGCCATGACGGCCAGCAGCACCTGGGCGGTGCAGATGTTGGAGGTCGCCTTGTCGCGGCGGATGTGCTGCTCGCGCACCTGTAGCGCCAACCGGTAGGCGGGGTTGCCGGCGGAGTCGACGCTCACACCCACGAGGCGGCCGGGCATCTGGCGCTCGAGGCCCTTGCGTACGGCGAGGTAGCCGGCGTGCGGTCCGCCGAAGCCCATCGGCACGCCGAAGCGCTGGCTGGTGCCCACGGCCACGTCGGCGCCGAGGTCGCCGGGCGAGGTGATCAGGGTGAGGGCGAGCAGGTCGGCGGCCACCACGGCCAGGGCCTTGTTCTCGTGCGCGAGCGCGATCACGGCGGTGGGGTTCCAGACCCGGCCGGAGGCGCCGGGGTACTGCACGAAGATTCCGAAGTAGTCGCCGAGGTCATCTGCGGTGGTGTTCTCGTCCAGGGGCAGCACGGCCAGTTCGATGCCGAGCGCGTGGGCGCGGTTGCCGAGCAGCGCGTGTGTCTGGGGCAGCGCATCCGCGTCGACGATGAAACGGTTTGATGTCGACTTCGACGCGCGGCGGGCCAGCAGCATGCCCTCCACGACGGAGGTGGACTCGTCGAGCATCGATCCGTTGGCGGTGGCCATGCCGGTGAGGTCGGCCACCATGGTCTGGAAGTTGATGATCGCCTCGAGGCGGCCCTGGCTGATCTCGGGCTGGTACGGCGTGTAGGCGGTGTACCAGCTCGGGTTCTCGAGCACGTTGCGCTTGATCACGGCGGGGGTGATCGTGTCGTAGTAGCCGAGCCCGATCATGGAGCGCTTCACGTCGTTCTTGTCCGCCAGGAGGCGGAGTTCAGCGATGGCCTCCCGCTCCGTGGCGGCCGGTGGCAGGGTGCTGTCTCCCCTGGTGCGGAACTGCTCGACCTGGATCGACGCCGGGACGGCCGCGTTGACGAGCGCCTCGACGCTGTCGTGGCCGAGGACGGCCAGCATGTGGGACTGGGCGTCGGCATCCGTGCCGATGTGACGCTGGGTGAAGGGCTGCGACATATGGGGGAAGGCTCTTTCCGGGGTCTGATTCGGTCGTGCGAGGTGAGGCGTGCGGCGAGGGGCGGTGGGGCCGGGCGGTTACTCGCCGATGATGGCGGAGTACTCGGCGTAGCTCAGCAGCGCCGGGAGGGTCTCGAAGGTGACCTTGATGAGCCAGCCCTCGCCCAGCGGGTCGCTGTTGACGAGTTCGGGGCTGGCAACCACGGCGTCGTTGACCTCGGCGACGGTGCCGTCGATGGGGGCGAAGAGCTCACCGACCGATTTGGTCGACTCGATCTCGCCGACGACGGTTCCGGAGGCGACGGAGCTGCCGACCTCGGGCAGCTCGACGAAGACCACGTCACCGAGCTTGTCGGCGGCGTAGGCGGTGATGCCGACGGTGGCTGTGTCGCCGTCGACGAGCACCCATTCGTGCTCTGCGGTGTACTGGAGTTCGGTCTTGTCGGCCATGGGGGTTCCTCTCAAAGGGTTGATCACGGGGTGGATCGGTGGAGCTGATCGGTTGTGGGGCGAAGCGTGAGACGCCGCGCGAACGGATGCCCGGGCCGGGCCGGGCGTTTCTTGAGTTACTTGGCGCGCTTGTAGAAGGGCAGTGCGATGACGGTGGCCGGGGCGCGGGTGCCGCGCACGTCGATGAACACCTCGGTGTCGAGGCGGGCCAGCGGCGGCGCGACGTACGCCATGGCGATCGGGTAACCGAGGGTGGGCGAGAGTGCTCCGCTGGTGATGACGCCTTCGGGTTCGGTGGCGTCGATGCTGCGGAAGATCTCGTAGCCGGCGCGGCCGGCGCGCTTACCGGCCGAGACCAGGCCGACGAGCACGTGAGCCTCGCCGGACGGACCCTCTTCGCTGGCGGTGCGGCCGACGAAGTCGGTGGGCTTGGCCAGGTTGACCACGCGGCCGAGCCCGGCCTGGGCGGGGTAGGTGGAGGTGGTCAGCTCGTGGCCGTAGAGCGGCATCCCGGCTTCGAGCCGCAGGGTGTCGCGGCTGGCGAGCCCGGCCGGTACCAGCCCGTGTGGGGCGCCGGCGACAACGAGGGCGTCCCAGAGGGCGAGGGCATCCGCATTGGGCAGGTAGAGCTCGAAACCGTCTTCGCCCGTGTAGCCTGTGCGGGCCACGAGCACCGGAGCGCCATTGAAGCCGGCGGTGAGCGCGCGGTAGTAGCGGAGCCCGGTGAGGTCTCCGTCGACGCGGAGCCCAGCGGTTGCCTGCACGATCGCGAGCGCGTTGGGACCCTGCACGGCGATGAGCGCGGTGTCGCCGCTCTCGTCGGTGACGGTCACGTCGAACCGGGCGGACCGGGTGGTGAGGGCCTCGAGGGCCTGGTCGTGGTTGCCGGCGTTGGCGACGACGAGGAACTCGGTCTCCCCGGTGCGGTAGACAACGAGGTCGTCGATGATGCCGCCGCGGGAGTTCAGCAGCAGGCTGTACTTGGCCTGCATGAGATCGATGACCGACAGCTGCCCGGCCAGCGCGTGGTCGAGGAACTCGCCGGCCTGCGGGCCGCTGACCCGGATCTCAGCCATGTGCGAGAGGTCGAAGAGGCCTGCCGCCTTGCGCACGGCGTGGTGTTCGGCGAGATCGCTGGAGTAGCGCACAGGCATCTGCCAGCCGGCGAAGTCGGTGAAGCTGGCGCCGGCGGCCACGTGGGCGGCATGCAGCGGCGAGAACCGTTCGGTCGCGGCGGCGTCCGTGCCGGGCTGCTCCGGGCCGGTCGGGCCTGTGCTTGTCGAGTCGGTGCTGGTCTGGTCTGGGCTGGCCGAGGTCATGAGTTCTCCGGTTCATCGCCGGGCGCGTGCCCGGTGAGGTGCTCCGGGGCTCGTTCGAACCCCGGTGGGAACTCCCCCTCTGTCGTCAGGCCTGAGAGCTTCGCCGGGCGCGTGTGCGCTCCCGGCTTTCACCATGGGCGGGATGTGGCCCGTGCCGTGCGGATCCCGCGAAGCGAGACCCGGACGCGCTGTGCACATCCGCTTTTCAGAGTGGCCCGTTCGATGCGGTACGAGTACCTGAGAGATTGTCGGGGAGGATTGCTCCTTCGGTGTTCGCTCGTCTTCTGACGTCGAACTCTCCCGCATCGATCGTGTGGCCCAGTATTCAGTTGGTTTCTACTGCTGTGTAGTCTAACCGACCACCCCGTCCGCAGGCCTAAGGGTTCCGCCGCTTCGCCCCAGAGTTAACGCCCCCGTAACGTCCCCACCTTCCCCCTCCCGCGAACTGTGAGATAAGCACCCAAAACTGCCGAATTCTGGGGCTTTTCTCACAGTTCGCGGGCGGGTGGGTTACAGGTGCAACTTGAAACCCAGGTGGGACGGCGCGAAACCTAGGCGTTCGTAGAAGCGGTGTGCGTCGAGGCGGGAGGCGTCCGAGGTCAGTTGCACGAGCCGGCATCCGTGGGCGCGGCCGTACTCGACGGCCCATTCGATCATCGCGCTGCCCAGGCCGTTGCCGCGCAGGCCGGAGCTCACCCGGACCGCCTCGATCTGCAGCCGGGTGGAGCCGGCCCGGGCGAGGCCGGGCAGCAGGGACAACTGCTCGGTGGCCACGACCCGGCCTGCCGGGTCGACCACCACCACGAGGTGGTGATCCGGCGAGGCGTCGATGGCCGTGAACGCCGCCAGGTAGGGCGCCAGGTCCTCCGTGGACTCCTCGGCGGCTCGGAGCTGGTCGTCGGCCAGCAGGCCGACGATGGCGGCAATGTCCCCGGCGAGCGCCGGTCGCAAGGTGAACGGGCCGCCGGGAAGGTCGAAAAGAGCGTCAGTCATCCATCCAGCATGCCAGCGCGCGACGGCGCCTCGTCGGCGGCCCGCTGGCGCGCGATCACCCGCCGGTCGACCGACCGGATGCCCGCCGGCGCGTGAGCCGGGCACAATGGATCGATGCAGATCGCCGCCATCACCACAGCCGACTTCGAGTCCGTCATCGCGCTCTGGGAGACCACCGGGCTCACCCGCCCGTGGAATCCGCCGGCCGCCGACCTGGAGCGGGCGCTCGGCACCGAATCCGCCACGGTTTTGGGGGTGTTCGCCGATGCCGAGAACGCAGGCACCGAGATCACGGCAACCGAGCGCCAGGGCAACGCACTCCTCGGCACCGTGATGGTGGGCCACGACGGCCATCGCGGCTGGATCTACTACCTGGCCGTTGCCCCCTCCGAGCAGGGCACGGGCCTGGGCCGGATGCTGATGGACGCGGCCGAGGCCTGGCTCGTCGACCATGGCGCCGTGAAAGTTCAGCTCATGGTTCGGCAGACCAATGTGGCCGTCACCGGGTTCTACGACCGGCTCGGCTACGCGGATGCCGACGTGCGCGTGCTCGCCAAACGGCTCGACTGAGCGGCAGCCACCCCGTGGACCTCGCCGAATACGCCTCGCACGATGCTGTGGGCCTCCGCGACGCCATCCGCGCCGGTGCGGTGTCGGCGGCCGAGGTCGAGCGACTCGCCCGCGATGCCGTGGACTCGGTCAACGCCGACCTGAACGCCCTGGCCCGCCCGCTGTTCGACCCCGCGCTGGCGGCCGAGGCGACCGGCCCGTTCGCGGGCGTTCCCTTCCTGATCAAGGACAGCGGGCCGTTCGCTCGCGGTGTGCAGTTCGCGCTGGGCAGCCGGAGCATCCGGGGGGTCGCGGCCGGCGCCGACCATGAGTTGATGGCGCGTTTCCGCGCCGCCGGACTGGTGGCGATCGGCCAGACCACCGCCCCTGAATTCGGGCTGAACTTCGCCACCGAACCTGTGCGCACCGGCCCCACCGTGAACCCCTGGGCACTCGACCGCGGGGTCGGCGGCTCCAGCGGAGGCAGCGCGGCACTCGTGGCCGCAGGAGCGGTTCCGCTCGCGCACGCCAACGACGCCGCCGGGTCGATCCGGGTGCCCGCGGCCTGCTGCGGCATCGTGGGCCTCAAACCCAGCCGGGGCCGCACGCCCAGTGGTCCCCTGGCCGGTGAGGCCGGCTTCGGATTGATCGGCGAATTCGCGCTCACCCGCAGCATCCGGGACACCGCCCACCTGCTCGATGCCGTGGGCTCCCCCAGTATCGGGGAGAAATACACCCTGCCCGCACCGATCGTTCCGTTCGCGAGGTCGCACCGGCAGGATCCCGGCCGTCTGCGCGTCGCCCTGGTGACAGAGGCCTGGTCGGGGGTGCCGGTGGACGCGCAGGTCGCCGCCGCGGCCATAGCCGTGGGGCGCACCCTCGAGTGGATCGGGCATTCGGTCGCCGACGCCGGACCCGAGATCGATCCGGACGATATCGTCGAGGCCGAGATGCTGGCCGTGCTGGCCAGCGGCGCCGCCCTGCTGCGTGCCCCGCGCCGCCCGGACCCGGCTCGGCTCGAGGCCGTCTCCCGGGTGGTGCTCGACGAGACGGCCCGGGCCAGCGCACTCGATGTCGCGGCCGCCATCGACGCCCAACACCGGGTGACCCGGGCGATCGGCCTGTTCTTCACCAGGTACGACCTGCTGCTCACCCCGACCGTGGCGCAGCTGCCGCTGCGGGTAGGAACCCTGGACTACAACGAGGCCGGCCACACGGCCCGGTCGTGGATCCGCCGCATTCTCGAGTTCGGACCGTTCACCGCGCCGTTCAACATCTCCGGACATCCCGCGATCAGCCTGCCGCTCGGCCAGAGTCGCGAGGGACTGCCGATCGGGGTGCAGCTCGTGGCGGCGTACGGCCGCGACGACCTGCTGCTGCAGGCGGCGGCGCAGCTCGAGCAGGCGCTGCCGTGGGCCGACCGGCTGCCGCCGATCCACACCGACCAGGTGTGAACGGCGACCGACCCCGGGGCCGGTCCGGCAGTTGCGGGCCGACCCGCCGTAACGCTTGGAATTGGGCCACGAGCGTGCTTCGCTGGGGACATGTCCAATCGAGGGAACACGCCCGACGAGCCCGGCACACCGGACCGTTCGCCTGACACGCGCGCGCCGGCCGACCCCGGCGGCCTGCCGATGTTCCCGCTCGGGTCGGTGCTCTTCCCCTATATGCCCCTGCAGCTGCGGGTCTTCGAGGAACGGTACCTGATGATGCTGGCGCGCATCCTGGAATCTGAGCCGGCCGAATTCGGCGTGGTGCTCATCGAGCGCGGCCAGGAGGTGGGCGGCGGCGAGCACGCCTTCAGCACCGGGACCGTGGCGCAGGTGATCGAGCTCGTGGCCCCGGAGGGCTTTGTCGGCCTCGTGGCCCAGGGCGATCGGCGCATCGAGGTCGTCGAGTGGAGCGGCGGCACTCCCTACCCGCAGGCCGTGGTGCGGGAGCTGCCTCCCCTGGTCTGGGATGAGGCTCTGAAGCCCCTGCGGGTGCTGGCCGAGCAGACCGTGCGCCGCACCCTCTCGCTGGCCAGCGAGTTCACCGACGACGCCTGGTCGGCCGATGTGGCGCTCTCCGAGGACCCCGTTGAGGCCGCCTGGCAGTTGGCCGGCATCGCTCCGGTCGGCCCGCTCGACCAGGTCGACATGCTGCGCTCCACCACGATGGCCGGTCTGCTGCGAGCGATCTTCGATCACACGGAGGCGGCCGCCGATGCCTTCCGGCTTCCCGGCCCCGGCGACCTCGATGAGGGCGACCTCGACACCGACGACCTCGGCCCCGACGATCCGGGCCGGGACTCTTGACCGTCAGGCCAGATCGGGCGGGCGGATGCCGGCGAGCGGATGCCGTGGAGCGGCCGCTACTCGTGCATGAGCCCCTCGACGGGTGACCGGCGGGCCGCGCCTGAGGCCGGCACGATCGTGGCGATCAGCCCTGCCACCAGCGCGCCGAGCAGCACCAGCCCGAGTTGCGGCCAGGGCAGGTGCACCGCCAACCCGAGCTTCTGCGCCTGCAGCGACACCGCGGACAGTCCCGCCCACGCGTAGAGCACACCCAGCGCGATGCCGCACGCGGCGGCCACCACGGTGATCAGGGTCGCCTCGATACCGAGCATCCGCCGCAGCTGGCCGCGAGTGAGGCCCAGGGCACGCAGCAGGGCCGATTCGCGGCGCCGCTCGAAGACCGACAGGGCCATGGTGTTGGCGACGCCCACGCAGGCGATGACCACCGCCATGGTGAGCAGGGCCAGCACGATGAGCAGCATCACATCGAGCAGTTGTTCGTAGTAGGTCCGCTCCGGCGCACCACCGCCCACGGTGAACTGATCGCTCACCGAGAGGATGTCGGTGCTCAACTGCTGCACCTGGCTGCTGGTGATCTCGTCGGTGAGGCGCAGCTGCATCTGCCGGATGACCGGCGTCGACACCAGCGCGAGCAGGTCGGACTTGGTGAGCGTGGCCTGTTTCCGCGGAGCGGTCGCCTCCAGCGCCACCGTCAGGTCGGCGCTGCCGGCATCCCCGGTCACCGTCACGTGGTCACCGTCGTGCAGCGCACCGGCATCCTCGGGATTAAGCAGCAGTTGCCCGTTCTGCGGCACGATCACCCTCGAGCGGGCGACATCCTGCACCCGAACCGGGTCGAGACCCCGCGCGGCCAGGATCACGGGTGTCGTGGAGTCCGCCGTGATCGTGACGCGGGCCGAATCCACCGACGTCGAGCCGGCCACGTCGGTCATGTCGGTGATGCCGGATTGCTGTTCAGCGCTGAAACCCGACGGGTCTGCCGACTGCACGGTGAGGTCTACCGGGCGCTTCAGGTCGATCCGCTCGCCGATCGATTCCCGCACAGAAGTCACGCCCACGACCATCATGGTCACCAGGGTCACCCCCACGAGCAGCGCGGCGGCCGTCGAGGCCGTGCGGGCCGGATTGCGGGTGGCGTTGAGCGCGGCGAGCCGGGCGGGCGCCGAGGTCCACCCGATGGTCGCGCCGGCCGCGCGCACGATCCACGGGATGAACAACGCGGACGCCAGCAGGATGCCGAGGAAGCTGACGACCCCGGAAACCACGGCCAGGGCCAGCCCCGACCGCGTCGCTCCGAGGTAGAGCCCGGCGCCGCCGCCCGCGACGAGCACGATGGCGAGCACAAAACCGATCAGGCCGCGGCGCACGCCTGCGCCGGCGGACACCGACCGCAGCGCCGCGATCGGACGCACCCGGGTTGCCCGGTGCGCGGGCGCCAGGGCCGACACCACGGTGAGCAGCACGCCGACACCGAACCCGATGGCCAGCAGCGCCGGGTCGATCACCAGCTGCCCCAGGTGCAGGCCGGATGCGCTGTCCCGGCTGACCTCGGCCAGAACCGTCGCCCCAGCCAGGCCGATGCCCACCCCGAGCACCGACGCTCCCACTCCCAGCAGCAGCGCTTCGCCCAGCACCAGCCGGCGCACCTGCCCCGCGCTGGCGCCCACACAGCGCAGCAGCGCCAGTTCCCGCGTGCGCTGGCTGACCAGCACCTGGAAGGTGTTGGCGATCACGATGGCGGCGACGAACAGGGCGATCGTCGCGAACGCCAGCAGGATGCTGGTGAGCACGGTGGCGCTGCCGGATAGCTGGGCGGTCTGGTCGCCCACTGCCTCGGCCCGGGTCTGCACCACGATGCCGGATGCTCCGGCGAGAGCCGTGCTCACGGCGGCGGCGAGCTCGTCGGCATCGGTGTCGGTGTCGGCCCCTGGCACGCCTGCCACGAGGATCGAGGTGGACAGCGCGAAAAGGCCGGGATCGGCGAGCGCCTCGGCCGGCATCAGAAGGGTGGGCGTACCGGTGTCGACGCCCGCCGCCTGCGGCGCGGTGATGCCGACGACAGTCACGGTGCCGGCGCTCACTCCCGAGCCGACCGCGGCCACGGTGACGGTGTCGCCCTCCGTCAGCCCGATCGATTGCGCGGCGGGCTGGTCGAGGGTCGCTTCGGTGACGCTCTGCGGCCAACGCCCAGAGGCCAGTGTCTGCCAGCGCACCGAATCGTTGAGCACGACGCTGAGCTGCGCCACGCTCCGGGTCTCACCGAACCTCAGGTCCACATAGGCCAACCGGTCCACATCCGCACCGGCGACGCCCGGCAGTCCCTGCACGGTGGGTAGCAGGTCGAGGAGCACATCGGTGGAGTGCCGTGGGTCGGAGGTGGCGACCATGGCCGCCTCCGGTGTGACCGAGACCTCGGCCTTGGCCATGCTCGCGGCGAGGGAGTCGGCCGTGGTTCGCGTGAAGGTGGCCGACAGGGTGAGCGTCGCCACGACGAATCCCACCGACAACGCCACCGCCAGTCCGGTGGCGAGCAATCGCGCCAGCGTGGCCCGCAGCCCCGAGAGGAGAACCCGAATCACGCCAGCGACCGGGCAGGTGCCGGGCGTGCGCCGTGCAGTGCGGCGAGCACGGTGTCGACCGTGGGGTCCTGCAACTCACCGGAGATGCGGCCGTCGGCCAGGAGCACGACCCGGTCCGACCACGAGGCCGCTACGGCATCATGGGTGACCATGATGACCGTCTGGCCCCACTGTTTCACACTGGTGCGCAGCAGCGCGAGAACCTCGGCGCCGGCCACCGAGTCGAGATTGCCGGTGGGTTCGTCGGCGAAGATCACGGCCGGCCGGCCGAGCAGGGCGCGCGCCACTGCCACACGTTGCTGCTGGCCGCCGGAGAGTTCATGGGGCCTATGCTTCAGGCGCCCGGTCAGTCCGAGAGTCTGCACCACTTCGTCGAACCAGGCCCGGTCCACTCGGCGCCTGGCCAGCGCAAGGGGCAGCGTGATGTTCTGCCGGGCCGTGAGGGTGGGAACCAGGTTGTAGGCCTGGAAGACGAACCCGATCTTGTCGCGGCGCAGCCGGGTGAGACCCCGGTCACGCAGCCCGGTGATGGGCGTGCCGTCGATCCAGACGGTGCCCCCGGTGACGGTGTCGAGTCCGGCCAGGCACTGCATCAGGGTGGACTTGCCCGATCCCGACGGTCCCATCACGGCCGCGAACTGGCCGCGTGGAAAGGCCACGGACACCCCGTCGAGGGCGGCGACGGCCGACTCGCCGCGGCCGTAGCTCTTGCGCAACGCGGTCGCCACGACGGCATGCTCCGCCGTGCCTGGCGATCCCGCTGGCGCACTGTGAGAGTCGGTCATGGCTGGTGCCCCCTGCGCGTTGAATCGATGCTCGGGCGAGTGCGTCCGGAGACGTCCGGATGCGCGGCCGCGCGTTCACCGACACGCCATCAGGCCGGGAACGGTTTGTCAGCCGGTACTGCGCCCACAGGGCCGGATCGGTGGCATCACGCCGCCCCCCATCCAAACTGACCCCCGTTTGGGTTACACCCTACGCCTTGATTCCGGCCCGGAAGTAACACTGCCCCGCCACGCGGGTACCGTGGGCGTCCCGCCATGGCCGCGCATCCCAGTGCTTCACCCATTCGGGAGGCCTCCGGCGCCCGATCGGGAAATCCTTGACCCTGGCGCTAGAGCGGCGAGTCTTTCCGGGGCAGCATGGAGGCATGCATCCCTCCTCCCCCGCCCCCACGCCCGAGTCAGCCGGGCCGACGCCCGGCGTGCCCGTTCCGCGACACGACCGGTTCGCGAACGGCACGCTCAAGGCCAGCGGGTTCGAACTGGACGGCAGGCTGCACGGCCACTGGGAATGGTTCAGGCTCGACGGCACCCTCATGCGCTCGGGCGAGTTCCACCTCGGCGACCAGGTCGGCGTCTGGCGCACCTGGGACCGCACCGGACACATCGTGAAGGAGACTTCCTTCGATGCGGCGCCGACGGTTACGACCGCACGTCCACACGACAGCCGGACATAGGGCTCAGATCAGTTCCACCCCGCCCCAGTCAGAGAGCAGCGGCCCCGGTCACAAACCGTTGAGCGCCGCCACGAGCGTGGGGATGACCGGCACGGTCGCCATGACGTCCTGCCGACTGGTCACCTGCAGCCAGTTGACCCCGTCGAACACGTTGAGGCTTTCCTGATCCGGCACGGCCGGATCCCACGGGACCAGGACCGCGAGCTCCACCCCTGGCAGGTCGATTTCGGTCGCACCCGGCCAGGCCAACGCCTGCGCCTTCACCCAGGCACCCCCGGGCAGTGCGACCACGGAGAAGCCGCCCAAGTCGCCCTCGGGGACGTCCGTCTGCTGGTACCAGTCACAGCCGAAGACGCCCAACGTGTCAACCGCTGCGTATATCCCCCCATCGATGTCCCCGGGTACGACGTCAGATGTGCTGCCCCGGAATCCGGGGCTCTGCAGGAGTGCGCCGACATCGACCGTCCCGTCGAGTTCAGAGCAATCCGAGAGCGACCAAGCCGTTGCCTGGGCGGCCTCGCGAGCCGGTTCGGCAAGCTCAAGCGCACGGAAGTCATCGCCCAGCGAGGTCACCGCTGCCCGGGCGTCAGCCTCGTTTTCACCCGCAGCCGTGTAGACGTGACCGCTCATCCAGAGCGGCCCGGACACGACGCTGAACGAGCATTCCATGGCCGGCAGTGAGCCGTAGCACCAGACGCCGTCGTCGACCGGGCCCGTTCCCCGGACGTCGTACGCGGTAGCGGCCTCGACGACAGTGCTCAGGGCTGCCATGTTCTGCCCGTCCCCCTCCGACCACAAGCAGGAAAGTCCGCCCATGGCGGCCACAGCAGCATGGAGGGGGCTCATGCTGCGACCGGTCACCGGAGCGACCGGTGCGCCGAGTAGTGCGCTCACGTCCGCGGTGGACAAGAGGGCCGAGCAGTCGCCGCCCAGAATTTGCTCGGGTGCGTGCAGCGGCTCGGCTACCGCGTCGGATGCTGGGACGCCGGTGGCGGAAGGCTGGTCGCTGGGGGAGGGAACCGGGACGCTGGTGGCGGATTCCTGGGCTCCCGGGGTTGCTGATGCCGCCGGTGTCTGTGCGATCGACCCTGCGCATCCGGAGGTTGCCAGCGCGCAGAGTGCCACAATCGCCAGCACGGTAAGTCGGGATCCTGAACGCGCTCTCATAGGTCGAACGCTAACAGCAAGGAGACGACCGCATTACCCCCAACACAAGGCCTAAAAGCGCGTCTATCAGGAGCTTTTCTGGCACGCCTTCGGGCAGACCGGGCAGGTTATCGCCAGGCGCCCAGGATCAGGCCCATGATGGTGAGGTTGAGGACGTCGCTGCCCACTTCGATCAACCAGACCCGGAAGCCGTGTCCGGCGAAGAGTCGGTGGGAAAGCGAGGACGCCGCCGCGAGACCGATCCCGAGCAGTAGGCCGGTGAGCCCTCCCTGCAGCGTGCCGAAGCCCGCATCCGTGGCGGCCACGAAGTGGATGACGGAGGCGACGGCGGTCGCCTCCACAAGCGCGGCGACGAAGGTCGACCCGAACAGCACCACCATGTTGCCGGTGCCCGGTTCCTCTCCTGGCCCCTTGCCCATGAGCTTCCACCAGAGCGGAAAGAAGGTCTTGGGGCCGAACCAGACGGCCCCGGCGACGAAGGCCGCCAGCGTCGCGACCAGGACGGCCAGCCAGTTGAGCTCGGCAAGAAACATGGTCTCGTCCCCTTTGGACTGATCGGGGCATCGAATTGCACCGGGACTCGACTCTAGCGACGCGACGGGAACACGAGCCAGAGCCTGAGCCAAACCGGCCCGGTCGTGACGTCCCGGTCACAAGAACCCGGTCAGAAGATGAGGCTCAACACGATCTGCAGCACCACCACGACCAGGGTGGCTCCGGCCAGGGCCAGGGCGGCCAAGGTGAGGCGTCGTCCTCTGGCCCCTGCGGGGATGACGCGATAGGCCTGCAGACTGAAAAGCAGCCCGACGGCACCGACCAACAGGGCGGGAAGCGGGAAGACGAGCGAGACGACCAGACCGAGCAGCGCCACCCAGAAGCCGGGAACCCGGCCGGGCGCCTTCGTCCAGTCCGCCTGCGGCGCACCCAGTGCGAGGAGGCGATTGCCCTCCATCTTGGCTCGAGGGTCGGTCACTGTGTTGCTCCTTCGAGGGCCCGTTGGACCGGTTCGGCCGCGACCACTCTTCTGTCCCATTCTCGTGCATTCCCGGTCCGCGCCGTCGCACCCCAGGGCACGGTCGGGTAACGGCGGGAGTCGCTGCGGCGGACTATCGGCCGACCGTGACATTCCGGCGACCGGCGGATGCCTCCCGCTCGAGCGGGGTGACCGTGGACAGCGGCAGGTTCAGAAAATCGACCAGCGGCGCCAATGCCCGGAACCGCTCGGCGACGGCGTCGACGAAATCGTCGCCGAGGGCGGCGTCCCCGGGGAGCCGGGAGATCAGCGCCCAGCTGCGCACCCGCAGCAGGTCGGCTGCGGGGTGCTCGGCCGGGAAACCCTGGGGTGCCCGGAGCAGCGGGCGCCCGTCCAGCGGCTCGGCCAACCTGGTCACCGGCTCGGCTGCGAGAAGTTGCCGCATCTCGTCGTGATGATCCAGGAGATACTCGCGGATGGCGCGGAGCTGGGGAGAACCGGGCGACCAAGCGCCGGCGGCCACCATCACCCCGTGCACGCCCACCTGCAGGAAGAACCCGGCTCCCCCGGTCTTCTCCAGTCCCTGACGCGGCCAGTTCGCCGCCAGGTGGGTCTTGTACGGCGTCTTGTCGTTGGAGAAACGCACGTCACGGTAGATCCGCAACATCGCCTTGGGCGCGGGCCTGAGGTGCTCGGGCGCGAACGTTTCCAGCCGGGCGTTGACGGCGTCGATGACCTCGAGCATCCGCGCCTTGAGTTCGACCTCGTAGGTGGGTTTGTGCTCCTCGAACCACTCGCGGTTGTTGCGGTGCTCGAGTTCCTCGAGGAAATCGAAGGTCTGCTCGCTGAAATGGGGGCCCACCCGCACGCTCACTCTCTGTCACGCTCTGTCACGCGCACTCGTGTCGAACGCGTACGTCCATTCTCCCGCGGCTCGCCCCGGCTCTCACCCAGCAGCGATCAGCCTGACTTCTTCGTCACGGTGACCGAGATCGAGATCGGCCCGATCCCGATGGTGACGGTGACGGTTCGCACCTTGGGAGCCTGGGCCCTGGCGCTCACGGTGCTCTGCTGGCCGGCGCTCTGCGTGTGCGTGACGTCGATGGCGTCCACGGTCTTGAGGGTCACCTGGGTGTCGACGCCCACGTCGGTGAAGACCTTCTGCACGGCAAGGCTGTCGCCACTGTGCACGGCGTCGAGGAGACGTTTGGTGAGGGCGTCGCCCTTGGAGAGTGCGTCGGCCACCTGGCCGACCTGCATGGCATATTTCTGGATGCCCGCGACCTCGTGCAGCGAATCAGCCGGGGTCTCGGGGTTGCCCGTGCTCATGATGGACTCCTCCGCGCGTCGGGGTGGTACGAACGCGGCCATGCTAAACCCGGGCTGCGGTACCGGCTACGGGCGCCCCCGGCCGCGCTACTTCTTCGCGGCTTCCTTGGCCGCAGCCTTCGCGGCACGCTTGCTCTCGCGCACCTTGGCCAACGATTCGGGGTCGACGATGTCGGCCACCGAGCATAGCGAACCCTCCTCGCCGTAGGGGGCGGATGCCTCCCGCCACCCCGCAGCCTCGACCCCGAGCCGTTTGCCGAGCAGCGCCAGGAAGATCTTGGCCTTCTGTTCGCCGAAGCCCGGCAGCCCCTTCAACCGGCGCAGCACCTCGGCACCGTCCGGCGCCGTGCCGTCGCCATCCGCGGCGGACCAGATGGAGGCAGCGTCACCATGCCAGTCCTCGGCGACCACCGCGGCCAGGGTCTGCACCCGGCCGGCCATTGAACCGGGGAACCGGTGCACCGCTGGAGTCTGCTTGAAGACCTCGACGAACTCGGCGGGGTCGAACCGGGCCACGGCCGCCGGATCGAGGGTGCCCAGCCGGTCGCGGATCTTCGCCGGACCGGCGAAGGCGGTCTCCATGGGGATCTGCTGGTCGAGCAGCATGCCGACGAGGAGCGCGAACGGGTCGTCGCTGAGAAGGGAGTCTGCGGCGGTATCGCCGGTGAGATGCAGCGTCATCGGCCCATTCTCGCACCGCCGGCCCTCCCCCGCTGGCTCGCCCCGCAGGCTCGCCGACGCGCTACTGTGCCCGCAACGGACAAGTGCACCCGGCACGCCGGGCGCAGAAGTCCGGAACGGGAACAGTTGAGCCGGGTGACCCGGCGAGCGGGTGACCGGCGAGGAGGAGGACCGTCATGTTCGATGTGCCTGCGGGCAGCGTGATGCGTAGTTGGACCGGCTGGATCCGGCCGGAGGACCGGGCCGCCTACACCGCGTACCTTGAGCGCACCGGGCTGGCCGACTACCGCTCCACTCCCGGCAACCTCGGTGCCGCGACCGTGTTCCGCGACCTGCCGGACGGCCGCTGCGAGGTGCGCACCATCTCGTTCTGGCGCACCCACGCCGACATCGTGGCTTTCGCCGGCGAGGACATCGAGATGGCGGTGTTCTACCCGGCCGACGATGGGTTCCTCATCGACAGGGAGCTCACCGTGGCACACTTCGACGTGGCGTGACGGAGCATCCGCCCCTCCCTTTTTCACCCGTCCGGGCCGATCATGGCGGTATGGATGCCGTCGATGCCCTCTCCGAGATCGCCTTCTGGTTGGAGCGCGACCTGGCCCCCACCTTCAAGGTGCAGGCCTTCCGCCGGGCCGCCACGCTCATCGCGGGCCTGGACGCAGACGAGCTGGCCGACCGGGTGCACGACGGCAGGCTGCGGGCGATGAAGGGCATCGGCGGTCGCACGGCCGAGGTGATCGGCCAGTCGCTGTACGGCCTCCCCGACTACCTCGACAACCTCCGCCAGCAGGGCCGGCATCCGCTGGCATCCGGCGGCCAGGACCTGCTCGTCGCGTTGCGCGGCGACCTGCACAGCCACAGCGAATGGTCCGACGGCACGACTCCCATCGACCTCATGGTGTCGACGGCGCGGATGCTCGGCCGCGACTACCTGGCGCTGACCGACCACTCCCCCTCCCTCACCGTGGCGCAAGGGCTCAGCGCCGACCGTCTGCGGGAGCAGCTCGATGTCGTCGCCGCGGTGAACACCGCGGCCGACGACGACTTCCGGTTGCTGGCCGGCATCGAGGTCGACATCCTCGAGGACGGCCGGCTCGACCAGGCCCCCGAGCTGCTCGACCGGCTCGACGTGGTCGTCGCCAGCGTGCACTCGAAGCTGCGCGAGGACTCGATCACCATGACCCGACGGATGCTGGCGGGCATCCGCGACCGGCACACGAACGTGCTCGGCCACTGCACCGGGCGCCTGGTCTCCGGGTCCCGCGGCACTCGCCCGCCGTCGACATTCGACGCCGCACGGGTGTTCGCCGCCTGCGCCGAGAACGACGTCGCCGTGGAGATCAATTGCAGGCCGGAACGCCAGGACCCGCCGGAAGACCTGATCAGGCGGGCGATCGAGGCCGGCTGCCTGTTCAGCCTCGACACCGACGCTCACGCCCCCGGCCACCTCGATTTCCTCTCCTACGGCGCCGAGCGGGCCGCGGCCTCTGGTGTGCCGCCCGACCGCATCGTGACCACCTGGCCCGTCGACAGGCTCCTGGACTGGTCGCGCGCGGGCCAGTGAGCCTCCGCCGCCACGCCCGGGCAGACCGGCCCCTGCGCCCGGTCAGGATGCTTCGATAGGTTGGATTCCGGCCACATCGGCTGCCCCGGCAACCCACGAGGAGCTCCATGCCCATCACCGTCACAGGCGCGATCGCCCGCTCGAAGGGGGCCCCAGTGGAGCTCACCGAGATCGTCATTCCCGACCCTGGCCCCGGCGAGGTCGTCGTCGACATCGAGACCTGCGGCGTCTGCCACACCGACTTCCACTACAAGGAAGGCGGAATCAACGACGACTTCCCGTTCCTGCTCGGCCACGAGGCCGCCGGCCGGGTCAGCGTGATCGGTGACGGCGTCACCCATGTGTCCGTCGGCGACTTCGTTGTGCTCAACTGGCGGGCCGTCTGCGGCGAGTGCCGGGCCTGCACCCGTGCCGAGCCCTGGTACTGCTTCAACACCTTCAACGCCACCCAGAAGATGACACTGGTCGACGGCACCGAGCTCAGCCCGGCGCTCGGCATCGGCGCGTTCGCCGAGAAGACCCTCGTGCACGAGCGCCAGTGCACGAAGGTCAACCCGGATGCCGACCCCGCCGCGGTCGGACTGCTCGGCTGCGGCATCATGGCCGGCATCGGCGCCGCCATGAACACCGGCAACGTCTCGCCCGGCAACTCGGTGGCCGTGATCGGCTGCGGCGGTGTCGGCGACGCCGCGGTGGTCGGCTCGAAGCTGGCCGGAGCCTCCCGGATCATCGCCATCGACCGGGACCCCAAGAAGCTGGCCAAGGCCACCGAGTTCGGCGCCACGCACACCATCGATTCCTCGGCACTCGACGAGGACGGGGTCGTCGCAGCCGTGCAGGCGCTCACCGGCGGCTTCGGCGCCGACGTCGTCATCGACGCGGTCGGCCGCCCCGAGACCTGGCGGCAGGCGTTCTATGCCCGCGACCTGGCCGGCACCGTGGTGCTCGTCGGCGTGCCGACCCCCGACATGATGCTCGAGATCCCGCTGCTGGATGTCTTCGGCCGGGGAGGCTCGCTCAAGAGCTCCTGGTACGGCGACTGCCTGCCCGAGCGGGACTTCCCGATGCTCACCGAGCTCTATCTTCAAGGCCGACTGCCGCTGGCGGACTTCGTGAGCGAACGCATCCGCATCGACGAGATCGAGGCGGCGTTTGCCAAGATGGCCTCGGGCGACGTGCTGCGCTCGGTGGTGGTGCTCTGATGAACGCGCGCATCGAGCACCTCGTCACCGAGGGCACCTTCGACCTCGACGGCGGCAGCTGGGCGCTGGAGAACAACGTCTGGATCGTCGGCGACGACACCGAGTGCGTCGTCATCGACGCCGCCCACAACGCCGAGGCGATTCTCACGGCGGTCGGCGACCGCACGCTGCTGGGCATCCTCAGCACGCACGCGCACAACGACCACATCGGCGCGGCCGGCGCCGTCTCGGCGGCGACGGGCGCGCCGGTGTACCTGCACCCCGACGACCGGATGCTCTGGGACGTCGTCTACCCCAACGCCGCACCGGGCCGCGACCTCGCCGACGGGCAGCGCATCGCCGTGGCCGGGATCGAACTGCTGGTGTTGCACACGCCGGGGCACTCCCCCGGGTCGGTCTGCCTGTACGCGCCCACCTTCGGCACGCTGTTCAGCGGCGACACGCTCTTCCACGGCGGGCCGGGTGCCACCGGACGTTCCTACAGCGACTTCCCCACCATCATCGAGTCGATCACGGGCAAGCTGCTCACCCTGCCGGCCGAGACCGTCGTGAACACCGGGCACGGTGAGTCCACCACGATCGGCGCCGAGGCCCCCGATCTGCCCGACTGGCTCGCCCGCGGCCACTGACAGCGCAGGCATCCGCCGTATCCACAGCGACGCCGGCCCAGCGGCTGCGCGCACGGCCCAGCGGATGCGCCGACTTGCCGCAAAATGCCCCTTGAGCGCCCCGCAAAGGGCATTAAGCGGCATCTCGCGGTGGAAATCCTCGCCGACTTGCCGCATAACGCCCCTTCGGCGCCCGGGAAGGGGCGGTTTGCGGCAAGTCGGCAGCGGGCAGCAGCATCGAGCAGCAGCGGGCAGCAGCAGCGGGCGAGCGGGCTACTCCGGCCGACGCGCTTCCGGGCGGCCGCCATCGGACTCCCGGGCCCGGTGCCCGTAGTAGTCGCCCGCGGTCACCGCCCGGTACGACGCCGTCACCATCTCCTCGAGCACGGCGAGGTCCACCTTCGCCAGATCGGTGAGGTACAGGCAGCCCACACCGGTCTTGTGCGGGCCGAGCCGGGCGAGTTCCCCGGCATAGGCGCCCAGCCCGTCGGCGAAGTAGATCGACATCGACGCCTTACGCGGCGAGAAGCCGGCCACCGCGGCGTCACCCTCCCGACCGCTCTCGTATCTGTAGTGATAGCGGCCGAAGCCGATGATCGACCCGGGCCACAGCCGCGCCGGCTCCCCGGTGATGCGCCCGAACATCCCCAGCAGCGTCTCCGCATCCCGCCGCCGGGTCGCCCCGGTCACGGTGTCGAGATGGGCGCGCACCGCGTCCTCCGCCGCCGGGTCAGCCCTGTCGTCGTGTGAGCTCATGCCCCCACGGTAGCCCGCTCAGCGGCGGATGCGCACGTCAGCGTGCGCGTCGTACCGGTACCCCGTGCCGCGGTCGGTGCGCAGGATGTCGCCGTAGCCGCCGAGCTTCACGCGCAGGCGTTGGATGTGCACGTCGATGGTGCGCGGGCTGGTGACCCGCGACCAGGTGCGCTGGGCGTCGATCAGTTCGGCCCGGCCCACCGTGACGCCCGGGCGCAGAACCAGATAACAGAGAAACCGGAACTCGCGGTAGCTGAGTTGCACGGGCAGTCCGTCGACGAGCAGCAGTTGGCGGCCGACGTCGATGAGGATGCCTTGGCCCGCAGCAGGGCCGCCGCCGGCAGCCGCGCCGGTTCCGGGCTCCGGCTCGATGTGCACCTGGGCATCCGGGGCCAGCCGTGCCACGACGTCGGTCAGCGCTGCGGCGAGCGCCTCCCGTGGAGCGACGTGGCCGTCAAGGCGCACGAAGAAACCGAACCCGCGCACCTCGTCACCGTCGCGACCGCCATTTGTCGCGCCCCCTGCCCAGTCCATGTCACACCCTGGACGTGGTCTCGAGCAGGGCGGATGCGTCGAGATTCCGTCCGTCGCGATAGCGGGTCGCCACGTGCGGGGGCTGCAGCCGCGCCGGCCCGCCGAAGATACGTTCCCGCAGGGTCTCCCCGTCGACATACGCCTCCCGCAGCCGGCCGCGGCGGCGGAGCTCCGGCACCACCAGCTCGATGAAGTCCTGCGCCGTGCCGAAGGAGTGGTACTGGCGCAGGTTGATCCCGTCGATGCCGATATCGTCCAGCCAGCTCTCGATGGCGTCGGCCACGACGGTGGGCGTGCCCACAACGAAGAACTGCTCGTCCCACGAGGTCGCGATGGCGTCGAGGAACTCCCCCACGCTCTGGTCCTGGGGCAGGTAGGCCGCTCCGGGGGCATCGGACTTGCCCTCGCGGGCCAGGGCCTCACCCACAGTGATGTCGCGCGGGTGGGCCGTGGGGTCGAAGGGCAGCGACGCGTGCGCGAGCCGACCCTCCACACTGGCCAGCTCCCGGTAGGCCCGCAGCTTCTCGGCCGCCTCTTCCTCGGTGCGCCCCACCACCACGCCGGCCTGCACGATGAACTTGATGTCGCCGGCCGCGCGGCCCTGCTCGACGGCCGAATCCCGCATCGCCTGTATCCCCGCCAGAACTCCGGCCGGTGTGGGCCCGCCCGTGAACACCACCTCGGCGTGCTTGCCGGCGAAGGCGGTGCCGGCCTTCGACGCCGTGGCCTGGAAGAGCACCGGGGTGCGCTGCAGCGACGGTTCTGAGAGGTGCGGCCCAGCCACCGAGAAGTGCTCGCCGACATGGTTGATGTAGCGCACCTTCGCCGGGTCGGTGTAGACGAGGTTCTCGGCATCCGCCACCACGGCGTCGTCGTCCCAGGATCCCTCCCACAGCTTGTAGAGCACGTCGAGGTACTCATCCGCGATCTCGTAGCGGTGGTCGTGGGCGATCTGGTCGGCGTGGCCGAAGTTGCGCGCGGCGTTGGGCAGGTAGGACGTGACGATGTTCCAGCCCACCCGCCCCTTGGTGAGGTGGTCGAGGGTACTCATCCGGCGGGCGAACGCGAAGGGAGGTTCGTAGCTGGTGGAGAAGGTGACCCCGAAGCCGAGGTGTGTGGTGACCGCTGCCATCGCGGGGATCACCAGCAGCGGGTCGTTGCTCGGAATCTGCAGCCCCTCCCGCAGGGCCGTCTCCGGGCCGTCCCGGAACACGTCGTAGGCGCCGATGACGTCGGCGAGGAACACAGCGTCGAAGCCGCCGGCCTCGAGAAGCCGCGCCAGCTCGATCCAGTAGTCGATGTCGTTGAACCGTTGCCGGTTGTTGCCGGGCAGCCGCCACAGTCCGTGGGTGATGTGGCTGACGCAGTTCATCTCGAAGAGATTGAGGATGAGCCGTTTGGGTGGGTGGGTGGGGTTCTGGCTCATGGGGTTCTCCTGGGGTGATCGGGCAGCGAGCTGATGAGTTCACGGGTGTATGGATGCGCCGGCCGGTTGAAGATGTCCTCCGGGGTGCCGCGTTCGACGACGACGCCGTCTTTCATGACGAGCACCTGGTCGCTGAGGTGGTTGATGACGCCGAGGTCGTGCGAGATGAAGAGGTAGCTCAGCCCGCGTTGTTTCTGCAGGTCGACGAGCAGGTCGAGGATCTGCGCCTGGATCGACACGTCGAGCGCCGACACGGCCTCGTCGAGCACGATCACCGACGGGTTCGGGGCGAGCGCCCTGGCGATGGCGATGCGTTGGCGCTGCCCGCCCGAGAGGTTCAGCGGAAAGCGCTGCAGGATCTCCTGCGGCAGGCCCACCTGGCGGGCGAGCTCGGCCACCCGGGCCTTCTTCTCGGCCGTGGAGAGGCCGGCGGCGTCGGTGAGGCTGTCGAGCAGGATCCGCTCCGCGTTCCAGCGCGGGTCGAACGAGCTCAGCGGGTCCTGGTAGACCACCGAGATCTCCCGGCGCAGCGCGCGGCGGCGGGGCTCGGGCAGGCTCGACCAGTCCTGGCCGAGCAGGGTGACGGTGCCGGAGTCCAGCGACGACAGCGCCAGGGCGAGCCGGGCCGTGGTGCTCTTGCCCGAACCGGACTCCCCCACGATGCCGAGCGTGGTGCCCCGCTCCAGGGTGAACGAGACGTGGTCGACGGCCGTGGTAACGGTGCCGTCCGGGGTGGTGAATCGCTTGACCAGGTCCACCGCCTGCAGCACCGGGCCGCTGTAGCCGCGGGGCTCGGGAGCGAGCGCGGAGACAGTCACGGCTGCGTGCGCCTGCGCGCCCAGGCGCTTGCCGCGGGTCGCCTCGCTGGGCACCGCGTTGATGAGGCTGCGGGTGTACTCGTGCCGCGGGTCGTTGAGCACCTGGTCGGCGCTGCCGCTCTCCACCACCCGGCCGCCCTTCATCACCAGGATGTGGTCGGCCAGGTGCGCCACCACCGAGAGGTCGTGGCTGATCAGGATCACCGATACCCCGCGTTCCTTGGTCTCGGCGAGCAGCGCGAGCACCTGGGCCTGCACCGTCACGTCGAGGGCCGTGGTGGGCTCGTCGGCGATGATGATCTCCGGGTCAAGGGCCAGGGCGGAGGCGATCAGCGCGCGCTGGCGCAGGCCCCCGGAGAGTTCGTCCGGGCGTTGCCGGGCACGGTTCTCCGGCGAGGGAACCCCCACGGCGCCAAGCAGGTCGACGACCTTCGCGGCCCGCTGCCGCCGGGTGCCCCAGCGGTGCAGCGCGAGGGCCTCGGCGATCTCCTTGCCCACCGGGCGCAGCGGGTCGAGAGAGACGAGGGCGTCCTGAAGGATGAAACCGATGCGCCGGCCGCGGATCTGCCGCCACTGCCGGTTGGTCGCGGCGCGCAGGTCGTCGCCATCGAGCAGGATCGACTGGGCGTCGACGACCGAGTTCTTGCCGGTCAGCCCCACGATGCTCCGCGCGGTGACGCTCTTGCCCGAGCCGGACTCGCCCACGATGGCGACGCACTGCCCCGGTTCGAGGCTGAAGCTCACGTCGTGCACCACCTGGTGCAGGATGCCGTTCCGCCGGAAACCGACGGAGAGGTTGGCGACGCTCAGACGCCCGCGTTTCGGCGCCGGGGCATCCGCCCGTGGCGTCGGGGTGCGCGCGGCCGGGGCCTGCACACTGTCGATCGTGGAGGTCATTTGTCGCCTTTCTCCAAGGTGTTCTGGATGTGCTTGCCGAGGCTGGTGGCCGCGAGGGCCAGGGCCACGATCACGAGGCCCGGGATGACGGTGAGCCACCAGGCCTGGGTGATGTAGACCCGGCCGGCGTCGAGCAGCGCGCCCCATTCCGGCGAGGGCGGGGCCACGCCGAGCCCGAGGAACGACAGGCTGGATGCCCAGACGATCGACTGGCCGACCGACAGGGCGATGATCGCCACGAGCGGCCGCACCGCGTTGGGCACGATGTGCTGCCGCAGGATCCGGCCGTCGCTGTGGCCGAGGGCCACGGCCGCTTCGACGTACCCGCTGTTCTTGGCCGAGAGGATCTGGCCCCGGATGATGCGGGCGTAGCCGGGCGCGCTGCCCACGCCCACCGCGAAGACCTGCGACAGCGCCGACGGGCCCGTGATGGCCACCAGCAGCAGCGCGAACAGCAGGGTCGGGAAGGCCAGGAGCACCTCGATCACCCGGTTCACGGTTCCGGCGGTGAACCGGCCGCCGAGCGCGGCCAGCGCTCCAAGGGCCAGAGCGACGCTGAGGCTCACGGCCGTGGCCCCGAGCCCGATCACCAGGGATTCCCGGGTGCCGTAGACCACACGACTGAAGAGGTCGCGGCCGGCCTCGTCGGTGCCGAACCAGTACTCCGGCGACGGCGGGTGCAACGCATCCGCCAGGTTGAGCGCATAGGGGTCGTGGGTGGCGAGCAGACCCGGCGCGACCATGGCCGTGGCGAAGAGCAGCAGGGCGCCGCTCGCGACGATCAGGCCCGCCGGCGGGGCAGCGCGCCTCCGGGCCCGGGGGGTCGGAGCGGCTGCGGTGGCCGACCCGGCGGTGGGCGGGGTCTGGCGTTCGATGGTGCTCATGCGCTCTTCAATCTCGGGTCGACGAGGGTGTACGCCACGTCGACCAGCAGGTTGGCCACGACGTACAGTGCCGCGATGAGGATGACGATGCCGGTGACAACGGGCAGGTCCTGGGAGTTGACGGCGCCGACGAGCACCTTGCCGATGCCGGGCCGGGAGAACACGGTCTCCACGACCACGGCGCCGGAGATCGTGGCGCCCAGCGCCCAGCCCGACAGGGTGATCGCCGGGAGCACGGAGTGCCGCAGCACGTGCCGCAGCCGCACCCCGGTGTCGCCCATGCCGCGCATCCGCGCCGAGATCACGAACGGCTGCTCCAGCGACCGCTCGAACTCGGTGCGGGTGGCCTGGCCCATGAACCCGGCCAGCGGGATCGCCAGGGTGAGGGCCGGCAGCACGATGCCGATTACCGAGGGTCCGCTGATCACGGGGAACCAGCCCAGACCGAGCGAGAAGACGAGCAGCAGGATGATGCCCAGCCAATAGTGCGGCAGCCCGGCCGCGGTGGTGTCGACCACGGCCCCCGCCCCGGCCAGCCGCCCGGTGCGGCCGGCCGTGAGGGTGACCCAGGCGATCATGATCAGCCAGGACAGCACGATCGCGGTGAGCGTGAGGGCCACGGTCGGGCCGATCTGCTGCAGGATCACCTCGCTGACCGGCTTGTACTGCTGGTACGAGATGCCGAGGTCACCGACGAGGAGTCCGCGGATGTATTCGAGGTACTGCACGACCAGGGGGTTCTGCAGGCAGTACTGCTCATTGATCTGCGCCAGTTCCGCCGGAGTGCGCTCGATGGCCTGGCCGGCGCGGATGTTGAGGATCACCGTGGCCCGGTCCCCCGGCAGGGCGGCCTGGGCGGCGAACGCGGCCGTGGCCGCCCCGAAGAGCACCACCACTGCGCCGCCGATCTTCTCGACGATCCGGCGCAGCCGGGGCCCGGTGAGCATGGGCGCCCGCCGCAGGGTCGGCACGGCCGGGCCAATGGCCGGAGCCGGGCGGGGCGGGCTACTCGACGAAGTACGCGTCATAGAAGATCGGTCCTCCCTGTGCGTTTTCCTGCCAGACGTCCTTGAGCGTCGGCGACACGGCCAGCGTGCTCAGCCGGTCGTAGACCCCGATCGCCAGGGCGTGCTCGGCGATGTACTCCTGCGCCTTCTCGTATACGGCGTTCTGCGCATCCGTGTCGACGGTGGAGTTGGCCTCGAGGATGATGCTCTCGAGCTCGGGGTAGTTGGTGAAGGACGCGTTGTTGTAGTTCGGCGCCTCCGGGGTGCTCTGCTTCCAGTTGATGGCGAGGATGCCGCTGGTCACGGCCGTCCAGTAGCCCACCGTGATGTCCTTCTCGTCGGGCTGCGAGTACTCGCCCGCGAACAGGGCGCTCTGCGGCACCGGAATCAGCTCGACCTTGAAGCCGGTGGCCTTGGCCTGTTCCTGCAGGCCCTGCAGGATGGATGCGCCGTCGGCGTTCACGATGGAGCCGGCGCCGTAGGGCAGCACCACGTCGAGCGTCTCGCCGTCCTTCGTGCGGTAGCCGTCGGCGTCGCGGCCGGTCCAGCCCGCGGCATCCAGCAGCTCGTCGGCCGTGTCGGTGTCGAGGCTGTACAGGTCCGCGGCTGTCTGGCTGTAGCCGGGGGTGGCCTGGCTGACGCCGCCGTTGCCCTCGTAGGGGATGACGCCCTGCCCGATCGTCTCGACGAGGGACTTGCGGTCGAGGCTGTAGGCGAACGCCTGGCGCACCAACTCGTCGACGAACGGTCCGGTCGAGGTGTTGAAAGTGAGCTGTTGCGGTCGGCCGGGGGTGATGTACTTCTCCAGCTGGAAGCCCGCGCTCTCCAGCGTCTTCCAGGCCACGGCGGGAACGTCGTAGATCACGTCGGTCTCGCCCGCGCTGAGCGACGCTGCCCGGGTGGTGGGGTCGGCCACGAACTTCCAGTCGATCTGATCGACGTAAGCGACGCCGGTGTGCTTGGCGTTGGCCGGCGGCGAGGTGTAGTCCTCATTGCGCACCAGCACGATCTCCTCGCCCCGGTTCCAGTGGTCCACGACGAACGCGCCCGAGCCGATCGGCGCCTCGCAGTTCTCCTCGTCGGTGCGGGTCTCCAGGGCCTGCTGCGACTGGATGCCGAAGTAGCCCTGGGTGAGGTTGTCGGCCAGGCGCGGGTAGGGCGCGGAGAGGTTCACGGTGAGGGTGCGGTCGTCAACGGCGTGGGCGGACGCGTAGTAGCCGGCCAGCCACACGCTCGCCGTGCTGTTGCCGCCGGCGAGCCAGTAGTCGAAGTTGTACGCCACCACCGCGGCCGTGAGCGGCGTGCCGTCGGTGAAGGTGACGCCGTCCTTGAGCGTGAAGGTCCAGGTGAGCTGGTCGTCCGAGACGCTCCAGGAGTCGGCCAGCCACGGCACGACCCGGTGGTTCTCGTCGAGCGAGACCAGGCCGTCGAGCACCTGGGACGAGAGGTAGGCCTGCTCGATCCAACCGCCGAAGACGCAGGCCGGTTCCTGCTGGTGGCCGTAGACGATGGTGCCGCCGTCGACGCGGGTGGCCGTGCTGGCGGGCGCGGCGGATGCGCAGGCCGACAGGCTGAGGGCGGACACCACGCCCAGCGTGATCAGGGCTGTTGTTGTGCTGCGGGTACGAGACATGAGAGACGGAACTCCTCGGTGACGGCTGTGACTGTTGGGCACGGGGTGGGTCCGAATATAGGCACCCTCGGCCGGTACCGAACGTCCCTCAGGTCACGCGGCGTCGCGAAGTGTTAGGAAGCGCAACAAAGCCGCCGGGCCCGCTTTTCGCCCTCGGCGCGGGCCGCCGGGCGCGATCTCGTCTTCCTTCGTCACATACCCGTCGACCGATCGACGGGTTGTCAGACTGGCTCTGAACACGAGCCGACCAGGCCGTGTGAACCACCCCATCGCGGTGTGCCCGAGTGGCCAGGGAGCAGCCTGCAAAGCTGTGTACGCGGGTTCGATTCCCGCCATCGCGTCACGGCACTGCCCGTCGCGCTCACATCCGGTTAACATGCCCAGCAGAGAATCTGACGCGCTCGGGGAGGTCTTCCATGGACAGGCACGACCACCCGCACATCCCGCTGAAGGGGTCGACCTTCGGTCGGCAGTACGCAGGGTGGACACCAACAGCGCGAGCGTTCGACGGGCTCGGGTCACGCACACTGGCCGACCAATTCATCCCTGTTTCCGACGGGGCCCGCCTGCACGCCGACGTGTATGTGCCGCGGGCGCCTGGTCGGTATCCGGCCGTGGTGGCCTTCGCGGCGTACAGCACCGAGGAACACACGGCCGGCATCCCGACCGGCTCCAACGAGATCGGTTCGCCGCCGGTGTTCACCGACCGCGGCTATTGCCCCGTGATCGTCGAGAGGCGCGGGATGGGACGATCCACCGGCGAGCAGGTGGTGTTCTTCGATCCAAGAGATGTCGACGACCACGAGGCAGTCATCGCATGGGCGGCCGGACAGCCCTGGTGCAACGGCGATGTCGTGCTCTTCGGCACTTCGTACTACGGCATGACCCAGCCACTCGTGGCGGCCCGCCGCCCTCCGGCGCTGCGTGGCTTCTTCGCGAACGAGATGTGCACCGATTTCTACCGGCATCTCGTGGCCTTCGGCGGGGTCCCCGCCCTGTTCTTCCTCAACCTCTGGATGGGCGCGAACTTCACCGAGCAGAACTATGACGAGAGGCTCTCCCCCGACCGGCGGGCTCTGATCAGCCACGTGACCAACAGCATGCTGCATCCGCTGCTCGAGAAGATCGTGCACCGCAATGTGAGCCGCATGTTCGACTCGTTCATGGCCCGAACGCCGGTCGAAACGGTGCGACGGATGTACGCCAACTGGATCTTCGACGGCAAGACCCGCCAGACCTCGACGATCCCCGAGGGGTCCACGGGGCTGCTCGGCGACATCGATGTGCCGTTCGTGGTGGTGCAGAACCTCGGCTATTTTAACCTGCACCAGTACGGCAGCTACGACCTGTTCGAGAATGCCGGCACGGCTGCCCAAGACCGGTGGATGATCCTCGGAGCCCCGCAGTTCGACCTGCCCGTCTACGCCTGGCAGGAGGAGGCGCTCGCGTTCTTCGACCATCTGCTGCATGGCGTGGACAACGGGTACGGCCAGCAGCCCCGGGTGCGTTACTGGATCGACGGCGCCGAGCGCTTCGGTACGGCGACGACGTTCCCACCCGCCGCGGGTGCAGTGCTGCGGCTGAACCTCTCCTCGGGCGGCCCGGACGAGGCCACCCACCGGCTGGGCACCGGACCGGCCGCGGCGGGGGAAAACACCTGGGTCGCCGTTCCGCTCGGCCTGCCCACACTCGGCGGCCTCGACGACGTCGCCGCGCAGTCGCTGGGCTTCGAGTTCCGGGCGGACCGCCCTCTCCTCCTGGCCGGTGCGGTCACCGCGAACCTCCGGTTCAGTTGCAACGAGATCGATTCCTACCTGATCGCCCGGTTGTCGCGTATCGGCGACGACGGCGCGCGGCACCAACTCTCGATGGGAGCCGTGCGGCCGGCGGCTCGCACAGAAGAGCCGGAGCGCTCCACGGCGAACGAGATCGTGATCGATGCCGGGCGGAGGGAGCCTCTCGTTCCCGGGGAGCCGGTGACGCTGCGGTTCAGTCTGACCCCGGCTCCCACCCTGCTCGGTCCCGGCGAGACGCTGCGACTGGACATCGCCAGTCGAAGCGACCTGCTGCGGATGAGCCCCGCCGACGGGTACGCCCAGTTCGACCTGCCCGCGCCGCCGTACCTGTGCCGCAACACCGTGCACTTCGGCGGCGACAGCTGGATCGAGGTGTACGCGGTCGACCAGGACACGGTCGCCTAGCTAGGTACGGTCGCTTAGCTAGGTACGGCTCCTAGCTAGGTACGGTCGCCGAGGCCCGGCGGCAGCACCGGTGGTCAGGCGTGCTGCTCCGTCTTGGCCAGCTGCCGGGCCAGGTCGTCCGGGGACAGGTTGGCGTCACGGAATGCATCCGTCAGCGGCAGTTGCAGGCGCAGATCGGTGCCCAGGCAGAGCGCAGCACTGCCGCTCTTCAGCTTGAAGTCGAGCACGTGGCCGCCGCCGGTGCGGTCGTCGGTGATGAAGTGGGTGTGGCAGCCGGGCACGCCGATGCCCTGCTCATAGAGCGGTGTGCGGAAGCCGACCAGGGAGCCGGAGACGTTGTGGAGCTCGACGATGGCGTCCTCATCGGTGGCCTCCACCATCGGCCGGTACGGCTTCTGCTGCTTGACCACGGTGCGCATCCGGATCCACTCGAAGTCGCCGTCGATGCGCAGCGCGTACATGTAGTTCTCGGAGGCCGTCATGTGGTCGATGAAGGCCGAGGCCTCCGAGCGCACCACGTTGTCGGGCAGGGCGCTCTCGATGTGCGGCACGAAGTTGGTCACCACGGCGTACGGCGTGTACGCGCCGAGGTCGGCCTTGGTCACCCCGCCATCAGCCCGCAGCTGGTAGCAGCTGCCGTCGACGATGAGCATCTCGCCGTCCAGGCCGTTGAAGGTGCCGATGCCGAAGCTGCCGTGACCGAGCAGGTCGCGCACCGTCATTTCGCCTTCGTAGACGCCGTCGAGCAGCGCGCTCATCAGGCTGGTCTGGAAGATCTCGTGGCGCGACACCGTGAAGGCGGGTGCGGGGGTGTTCACAGGAGCACGTCGCTTTCCAGGTCGGCCATGAGTTCGTCGCGGTTGTTGCGGTAGTCCACCCGCACGTCGATGATGCTCGGGCCGTCGTCGTTCATGGCCTGTTCGAGCACCGCCGCGAAGTCGTCGAGGTGAGTGACCCGGTAGCCGTGCGCGCCGAACGATTCGGCGTACTGCACGGCGTCGTAGTCGCCCAGCTGCACGCCGGAGGTGCGGCCGTACTTGCCCTGCTGCTGGAACGCGACCATGTCGTACGTGCCGTCGTTGAAGATGATGTGGGTGAACTTGGAGCCGAGCCGCACCGCGGTCTCCAGCTCCATGGCGGAGTAGAGGAAGCCGCCGTCGCCGGACACCGAGACCACCGGGGTGCCGGGGCGCACCAGCGTCGCCGCGATCGCCCAGGGCAGGGCCACCCCGAGGGTCTGCTGCCCATTGGAGAACAGCAGGGTGCGGGGGTGATAGGTGCGGAAGTGCCGGGCCATGTAGATGTAGTGCGAGCCCACATCGCACAGCACCGTGGTGTCGTCGGGCAGCAGAGCGCGCATCGCCAGGGTCAGCTCGGCCGGGTGCACCCCCTCGGACTCGTCGTCGCGGTGCACGGGCAGGTCGGCCTCGGCCAGGCGGGCGCGCTCGGTGGCGACCACGGCCGACGCGGATGCCGACAGGGTGAGGCCGTCGATCTCGCGGGTGAGCGCATCCATCGTCTCGGCCACATCGCCACGCAGCTCGACGGTGGGGCGATAGTAGTCGTCCAGGTCGGCCGACAGCTCGTCGAGGTGGATGATGCGGCGCAGGTGGTCCTTGTTCCACTTGGACGGCTCGTATTCGACGAAGTCGTAGCCGATGGCCAGGATCAGGTCGGCCTTGTGCAGCAGCACGTCGCCGGGCTGGTTGCGGAACAGGCCGACCCTGCCGAGGTAGTGCTCCTCGAGGTCGTGGGAGATGACACCCGCGGCTTGGAAGGTCTCGACGACGGGGAGCTTGGCGGCGCCGAGCAGCCGGTGCAGGGCCGCGACGGCCCGGTCGGAACCGGACCGGGCGCCGGCGAGGATCACCGGGAACTGGGCCGTGCGGAGCAGGTCGGCGGCCTCGTGGATGCTCGCCGCCGGGGCGGCGCCGAGCTGCGGCACCCAGTGCGGGGTGGTCATCGACACCGTGGTCGAGTCCGTGAGGACGTCGTAGGGCAGCACCACGGCGGCGGCGCCCTTGGGTTCCTGCACCGCCTGGCGGAAGGCGTTGGCGATGGCCTCCGGCACATTGTTCGCGACACTGACCTCACCGGCGGACTTGGCGACGGCGGAGAGCATGCCGACGGCGTCCATCGACTGGTGGGTGCGCTTGAGCCGGTCGCCGCGGGAGACGGCGCCACAGATGGCGACCATCGGGTCGCCCTCTGTGGTGGCGGTGAGCAGCCCGGTTGCGAGGTTGGCGGTTCCGGGCCCGCTGGTGACAAGCACCACACCCGGTTCGCCGGTGAGGCGGCCGACGGCGGCGGCCATGAACGCGGCGTTCTGTTCGTGGCGCACCACGATCATCTGCGGGCCGCCGTCGAGCAGGGCGTCGTAGACGGGATCGATCTTGGCGCCGGGCACCCCGAAGACCCACTTGACGCCGTACGCCTCGAGGCACTCGACCACCCGGTCTGCGGAGCGGCGGGGTGAGCCGAGGGCGCCAAGGCCGAAGGCGGTTGCCTTTTCGGGTGCGCTGGTCGCCGTGGCGACGGTGGTCTGGGCGGGGCTGGTGTGCGCCATGATGTCCTTCCGACGACGGGTCGAACCGGCGCCTTCCTCAATGATCCCGCCGCGACCGATTGCAAACAACGCCAATAGTCGATGGCAACGATCTGTGGATGAGATCATTGACGCATGGATCTCAGGCAGCTCGAATTCTTCAGCGCCGTCGCCGGCGAACTCAACTTCACCCGGGCGGCGGAGCGGCTCACGATCGCGCAATCGGCGGTCTCGGCCGGGGTGCGGTCACTCGAGAGCGAACTCGGGGTGGAGCTGTTCGACCGCAGCCGCCGGCAGATCCGTCTCACCTCCACCGGTGAGTTGCTGCTGCCGAGGGTGCGCGAGGCTCTCGATGCCGTGAACGAGGTGCGGGATGTGGCGCAACAGTCCAGCCACGCCATCACGGGTTCCATCGTGATCGGCCTGATGACCTCGGTCACGCTCGTGAACGTGCCGAGGCTGCTCGGGCTCTACCGCAGCGGTCACCCCGGGGTCGGGGTGCGGCTGCGGGCCGCCCGACGCGGGTCGGCCGACCTCGTCGAGGAGCTCGCCAGCGGCGAACTGGACCTGGCCTTCCTGGCGCTCAGCGGCGCCGTACCCGCCAATCTCTCCGCGGTGCCCATCGCCTCCTCCCCGATGGTGCTCGTGGTTCCGGCCGGTCATCCGCTCGCCGCCTCGCCCACCGTCGACCTCGCTGCCTTGGCGGGACAGGAGTTCATCGACCTGCCGCCGGGCTACGCGAGCCGGCAGATCGTGGACGACGCGTTCGCCGCGGCCGGGGTGGAGCGCCGGGTGATGATCGAGGTCTCCGACATCGGCACCGCCGCCGAGTATGTGACCAACGGGCTGGGGATGGCGCTGCTGCCCGAGTTCGCCGCACACGATGCCCTCAATGTGCGGCGCATCCCGGTGGCGCATGTGCCCGACTTCACCGTGTACCTCGCGGCGTCGCGCAAGCGCCGTGCTTCCGCCGCCGTGCGCGCGTTCGTCAACCTGGCGCTCTCCGGCGAGTAGCCTGCCCGCTCCCCCACGCACGTGCTCGCGACTGTTCCCGAAACGGACATGTGGTCCCGGTGCGCCGGGCGCAATCGTCCGATCTGGCCCCAGCTGACCGGCGAATGCCCTTGCGGCGGGTGGCGCCCGCTGCCTATCCTTCAGCCACGGAGGTTCACATGACATTCGAGGTACTCCCGGCGCACGACTTCGACGACGTGGCCACGATGTTCGCGCCGAGGAACCCGGAGTCGTCGGTGTGCTGGTGCCTGTCCTGGCGGCTGAGTTCGACCGAGAACCGGGCTTTGGCGGGCACGCAGCGGGCCGACAAGGTGCGCGAGCTCTGTGCCCGCCCGATCGCGCCGGGCGTTCTCGCCCACCTCGACGGGGAGGTCGCCGGCTGGGCCGGCATCGCCCCACGGGCGGAGCTGCATCCGTTCGCGACGTCCCGCAAGATCCCGCATGTGGACGACCTGCCGGTCTGGTCGCTCTGGTGCCTGCGGGTACGCCCGGGCTTCCGCAAGCGGGGCGTCACCGCGGCGCTCATCGATGGCGCCGTGAACTACGCGAGGGCCTCAGGTGCACCGGCGGTGGAGAGCTACCCGGTGGACAACGCCGGGCAGCGCGTGGACCTCACCATGGCCTTCGTGGGTACCCGCGCCATGTTCGAGCACGCAGGGTTCACCAAGGCGGCCGACACCACGTCCGTGTCCGGCGGTTTTCCGCGCATCCTGATGAGACGGACGCTTGACCTCTCGTCACCCGCTGAGAGAGCAGGAGCATGACCACACCCAACATCGATCCCACCATTCCGCCGAGCGGGCCGGGCTGCGTCGACTGCGAGTCGACGGACTCCTGGTGGCTGCACCTGCGCCGGTGTGCGGCCTGCGGGCATGTGGGGTGCTGCGACGATTCCCTCAACCGGCACGCGACGGCGCACGCGGCTGCGTCGGGTCACCCGGTGATCCAGAGCTTCGAACCCGGCGAGGACTGGTTCTGGAACTACACACTGAACGAGTTCGTGACCGGGCCCCGGCTCGCCGACCCGCAGAGCCACCCGGCGAGCCAGCCCGTGCCGGGGCCGGCCGGCCGCGTGCCCGTGGACTGGGAATACCGGCTCGGCGGTTGAGCGCCGCCCGACTCGTTCCACCGGCGACGGAGCCGACGCCGGTCGGCCCCGCACCCGTGCCATACTTCGCCGGTGACGCTCTTCGAATCCGATCACGGCGAACCGCGCCCGCCCCGCTCCCGCGTCCAGGCGCGGCGCTCGGTCGTGACCTGGATCATCCTCGTGCCGACGCTGGCGGCGGCCGGGCTGCTCGCTCTGACGATTCTGCCGTCCGGACCGCCGTGGGACCCGGCTGCAACGAGTTTGTCGGCAGAGATGGAGCAGGTCAGCGACCGGATCGGGCTCACTGACGAGGGCCGCGCCATATTCACCGACACGCGGCCGGAGTTGCTGGACAGCGCGGATTTTCGCGAAGCCTGCGGAAGCACCTCCGAAAGCTCTGAGGATGGTCGCTGGGCGGTGGTCGGCTGTTACTACGGGATGGGCGGCGAATCCGGCCGGGTGGCGATCTTCCGCCCCGGTGATGAACGCCTCGCCGATCAGGTCGTTGTGACCGCCGCCCACGAGTTTCTGCACGCCGCGTACGCCCGGCTCGAGCCCGGCGAGCGGGACCGGCTCGACCCCCTGCTGGAGGCACGCTGGTCCTCGGTTCCCGTCGACGATCCGGTGCAGACCAGCCTGGCCTCCTCGGTCGGGACAGCCAGCGAGAACCGCGCGACCGAGCAGTTCGCCTATCTCGGCACCGAGATCGCGGATGCGGGCGACCCGGCACTTGAGGCCTTCTACGCCCCCTACTTCGCCGACCGGCAGGCTCTCGTGGCGATCGACAGCGCGCTGGACTCCCTGTGGGCCGGGCTCTGGGCCGACTATCAGACGCAGACGGACGCCCTCATCGGGCACGAACAGGCCGACGCCGACGCGGCTGCGCAGGCGCAGGCCGACCGAGCACGGCTGGAGGCCGAGCTCACCCTGCACAACGATCAGGTGAGCCAGTACAACGCGTTGACCGCAGAAGAGCAGTCCCGACTGGTCGTGCTGAACGCCGACGGCAGCCTGGGCGACGAGGCGTGGGGAGCCTATCTCTCGCGCAGAACCAGTGAGATCACGGCGGCGGAGTCGGAGCTGGCCGGGCGGCAGGCTCAGCTGGACGCATCCGTCAGCGCCGCGCAGGGCGAGCGCACGGCTGTCGAATCGCTGGGCGCCGAGCTGCGCGCACTCGAGGCGGCCTCCGTGCCGTCCGAGGGCTGACCGTGGGCGCGCCGGGTCGTGCCCAGCGTCAGCGGGCGCGCCCGGCGTCGAGCAGCGCCTCCGCGCGACGCCGATGCCGCTCCAGAGTGCCCGGGTCCATGGTGTCCAGCAGGGAGGTGACCATCCGCGTGCGCGGGTTCGCTGCGAAGACCGCCCGGTGGTCATCGATGAACGTCCAGTACAGACCGTCCCAGTCCGCCGTCCAGCCGCCCGCGGGCAGGTCCGACATCTTCCGCAGGTAGTTGCTCCCCGACACGTAGGGCTTGGTGGTGATCTCGTCTCCCGCGGCGAACTGGCTCATCGCGTAGACGTTGGGCACCATCACCCAGTCGTAGGCGTCGATGAACATCTCCATGAACCACTCGTAGACCGCGTCCGGATGGATCCGCAGGAGCGCCATGGCGTTGCCGAGCACCATCAGCCGTTCGATGTGGTGCGCATATCCGGTGTCGAGGACGCGGGAGATGACGAGGTCCACCGGCGGCAGGCCGGTGCTCGCATCCCACCAGCCGGCGCCGAGGGCGTGCCGGTGGTCGAGCCGGTTGGCGGTGCGCATCCGCCGCCCGCTGGTTCGGTAGGTGGCGCGCATGTACTCGCGCCAGCCGATCACCTGGCGCACGAACCCCTCCACGGAGGCCAGCGGGGTGTCGTGGCCGGCGCCGTCGAGCACCGCCTGCACGATGTCGCGCGGGTCCAGCAGGCCGATGTTCAGCGCCGCGGTGAGCAGGCCGTGATTGACGAACGGATGCGTGTTCGAGATCGCGTCTTCGTAGGGCCCGAAATCGTGCAGGCGCTCCCGCACGAACTCCTGCAGGTGCGCCCTGGCCTCATCGGCGCTGGTCGGCCAGGCGAAGAGCTGCGGGTCGCCCGGAGCATCCGGGAACTCGGCGCTGACCCACTCGATGGCGCGCTCGACCTCGCGCGGCACCAGGGTGCGGGCGGTGTCGTGCAGCAGCGCGTCGAAGTCGAAGGTTCCCTCTCTCTGAAGGGTGGGATGGCCCGCGAATCGGCCCACCGCAGGCGGCGTGTACCCGCGCGGCAGCTTCTTGCGATTCTCCGTGTCGAACGACCATTTGCCGCCGACCGGCTTGCCGTCGTCGACGAGGATGTCCAGCCGTCGGCGTTGCCAGACGTAGAAGTCCTGCATCCGGGAGCCGTTGTGGGCGAACCAGTCGTCGATCGCTGCCCGGTCGGTGAGGAAGTTCGGGGTCTCCAGCACGTCGTCCGGGCACATCAGGTACCCGCCGGCGGCGAGCGCGGCGAACAGGTCCTTGTCGAGCCAGTCGTCGACCACGTCGAACCAGCGCACTCGTGCCGGGTCGCGGTGTCGCACGAACTCGGCGAGCTGGTCGTGGGAAGTCCGCTCGCCATCGCTCTGCAGCTGGACGACCTCATACCCCTGCTCGCGCAGGCGGCCGGCGAAGCGGGCCATCGACGCGCGGTGCAACACGAGCTTGTGCGAGTGAAACCGGTACTGGCGAAAGAGCAGGTCATGCTCGATGAGAACGAACACGGTACCGCGGGCTGCCTCGAGGTGTTGATCGAACAGCTGGTGCGGCAGCACGAGGCGCACACTCTGGCCGGAACTCATACCCTCACGATAGACGGAGCGCGCCGGATGGCCCCCACGTGGTCCACCCGGTTCAGCAGGTGGGATGTGTAGCGACGATGCACCCGTCGACCACTTCGCCGACCTCGTCGTTCACGAAGATGCTGACACCGGCGAAACTGGGCGGAAGCCCGGCATCCGCGGTGCTGGAAAAGTGCTCGAATGCATCGGCACCCTGACCCGTCAGCTCATCGAGGACCCGCACGGTGGCCGAGAAGTCACCCGTTGACGCGTCATAGGCCGGCTCGCTCACCTCCGCCACAAGAGTGTCGGCGGAGCCGCCGGCCTCGTGCAGAACAACGGCGACCGTCGGGGGGTCCGCGACGAACCCGAATCCTGCCCAGTCGTCGACCAGATCGGCCGTGTCGAGGGTGCCGGAGAGACGCGCGGGTCGGTCGGAGAACCACACTGTGTGCCGGTCTGCTGCGAACAGGACAAGGGTGAAGTCGGTCGCCGACCCCTCGACGGGCGTCAGGGCGCCGGTGTCCGCCGAGAGCGTGTACAGCACCGATATCGCTTCCGCGGGGGAAGACGTCGGTGACGGCGCCACAACGTCCGCTACGGGGCTCGAGGGTGCGACAGCAGGCGTGCCCGCTGCGGTGCAGGCCGCAAGCCCCAGAGTCAGCACACCGACCACGACGAAACCGAGGGCGAGTCGGGCGCGGGATCGAGTCCCGGGAACTCGAGTCCCGGGAACTCGAGTCCCGGTAAGGGGTGAAGTGGATGTCATCTGCGATCTCCCGCTGTTCCGGCGATGTTTCGTGTGCATTCTCACCATGTCGCCGAGGCTCCGAAGTGCCCGTGTCCAGGGATCTCAACATGGATACTTGCCGAACACGAATCGTCACCGGTGGTGCTCAGTGAGCACTCGACACTGCCGCTGACGTTGTTCCCGGTCACCGTCCCCCTGAAGCCAAAGGTGGCCACGCTGGGGTGGTTGGTGTCTAGCGAGAACTCGAGGAAGATCGCGATCGATGCTCCCCGCTCGTATTTGTAGCCGCCAGGCGTGAACCTGTGGGTGCTGTTGTGGCTGAAGCTCCAGTCCAGTGCCCCGGACAGCATCCCGGTGTCCTGAGAGTAGGCGATATCAAACCCGTAAGTCTGGTTGTTGTGCGAGTAGTCGAAGTCGATGGTGAGGGTGTGGAGGACACCGCACGTCTCGCTGAACGTCCCGTCGAACTCGATGTGAGTCTTCTTACCCATAGACAGGCTTCCACTCGTGTCCGCGCTGAAGCTGCCGCACGCTGTCGTTGAGGTGTCGAAGGTCATCTGGAAGCTGAACGACTCCATGTCGAAACCGCTAGAGCCGCCGCTTTCGCTGAGAGTCCAGTCGACGAGCGACACGGCTCCATCGAAGTGCACACCACCTCCGGCGGCCGCGGTCAGATCAAAGCTGGAGTGCATGCTGCCCACTGTGAGAGTGAAGTTCCCGACGAAGGTCACGCTCTGTGCGGCAGCGGTGAGGGAGATGGTCAGCCTCATGTCGATAACCGTCATCGCGCCAACCTTGACGTTCTGCACCTCGGTACTTGAGGTGAACGTCGGCGCGCCGTTCGCGTCCCGACCGATTGCGAGGTCGATATGAACCTCCGCCTCCGTGCCCAGGGTGGCATCGAAGATGAAGCTCGATCCCGCGGGCAGACCAAGGGTGCCGATTTCGCATCCCTGAGGGGCGATGGCGAGCTGGAAATTCGAGGTCTTGAGCACCCCGCCCTTGACCTGCAGGTAGGTCTGGGGGTCGCTACTGCCGAAGTCGAACATGAAGCAGGGGGTCACGTCCGACACGTTGACGTAGAAGTCACCCTTCATCCAGGTGGTGCCGTGGAAGAGGTTGGGAACATCCTGCGGGTTGAGGTACACCGTGGCACCGACACCGAAGCCAGGCGTGCCGCCGGTGACCTCGACCTGGCCGGTGACGCTCCAAAGATGTACGCCTGGGACGCCACCGAAAGCATTGGTCAGATAGGCGTAACCCGTCTGGGGTGTCGCCAGGGGCACGCTCACGCCATCACACGTCGGGTCACAGGAGTGTGCTGTCGTGGGGGTTCCCGTCGCTGTCAGCGAGACGGTCAGTCCGCTCCCACTGCCCGCAGCAAGTTTGAGAACGACCGGGTAGGTGTGGCCATCCACCGAGTAGGACGCGTCGACGCCGAGAGAGATATCGGCGCTTGTGGCGGTCCGGGCGAGGTGTACCGTGACCGCGTTGAGCGCGAATCCCTGGCCTGTGGAACCGACGGCTAGTCGGGCATCGACTGTGAAGCTGGCCTTGGCGAGGGAGAAGTTCGCATCGGACAGCGTGCCGATGGCCGGTGCTGCGGCGTTGACTCCGGACTTGCCGACCGCATCCAGGAGCGCGCCGGGCAGCGCCATGGTACCGGCGAGGGTGCTCCTTCCCTTCGTGAGGGTGACCTGCGCCCCGTTCAGGGTCATCTGCGGGGCAGAGGTGAGGTTGGTCCAGCCCAACCCCGTGAAGGTGGTGGGGCCCACGGCCACGCCGGTGCCGCCACTACCCGCGGAACCGGCGGTTGCGTTACCGCCTGGGGTGCTTCCGTCGAGTCCGACCATGCCGACGGCAATCCCGTTCGGTGTCCAGTCGACGCAGCCGCCCGACGACTTGCCTGAGTCGATGGCGGGGATCCTCATGTCGAGATCACCACAGAATTCGACCTCGAAGCCGCTGTTCTCGGCGCTCAGGTCGGGCATCCCCAGGCCGGGTATGGTGCCGGGGTTCTGACTCCCCTTCGAGATCGTGAGGTCCGCGTTCGTCAGGCTCACGTCAGCACCGCCTGGTCCGACGAAAGTGGTTGATCCCGCATCCGCTTGGATGAACGCCCACGAGCCGTCAATGCGGATGGCGCCCTGCGCCGGCACGGGATGCATCGGCGCCGGCAGCCCCAGTTTGCCGTCGATGAACCCGAAGAAGATTCCCGTGGTCGTGCCGCAGTCAGTGGTCGGGGTCAACGGGCAGGTGTTGGTCAGGGTGAGGGTCCCGGCCAGAGAGACACCTTTGGCCAGCGTGCCGCTCGCCCCGCGGACGGAGAGCGCCCACACCAATCCGCCCTGCGGTGTGCTGGCGATGCTGCCCGACACCTTCTCGGTCTTGATGTTCATTCCGGAGAGGCCGGCCGGCGCCCACGCCTTCGCGGAGCCCTCACCGTCGATCGCGAGGGTCCAGTTGGCCGGACCGAAGTAATCCAGCTCGGCCTGGAGGGTGAAGGCGTTGTTCGCCTGGGGCTGCACCCTGGCGGTTCCGAAAATACCGGATTCTTCGCTTGAGACTGTGACCTTGCCCGTGGCGATCGTGGCGCCGCCGTCGAGCGAGACCCCGCTGAGGGATCCGGTCAGCTTCCACTCGGGATCCGTCTGGCTCATTCCCGTCTGGGCGTTGGTGCCGCCCGATTGATACAGGCCCGTCATCGCAACGGCCGTGCCGTTCATGTGCAGCACGCCGCCGCCTGCGAGGGTGTATCCGGTTGGCGTCCAGGGGCCGGAAACCGTCAGTGAGTCGGAGCCGGAGCTCGCGGCAACCGACAGCGTGACGCTTCGATTCACCGACGACGCGTCACCGGCGACTCTCGAGAACCCCAGGTTGATGGCTGTGGACTTCGTCCAATTCGTCGGGAGCGACCTGACGAACTTGTGTGTGCCGCCGAATGCGACGCGCACGTTGCCCGATATCGTTCCGGACGCATAGGTGATCGAGCCCGATGCGGCCGACGCGGTCAGGGTTCCGCTATCGGTGTCCGGCAGCACCCCGGCGACGCCCGATGCGGCGAATGTCCAGTCGCGCGGGCCGGTGATGGTGAGCGCGCCGGTGGTGTCGAGCGGCTCGGCTGACAGCTTCGCCGGCACGGTCACTGCCCAGGTGGCGCCCGCGTTATGCCTGACGATCGTGCCGGTGATGCGACCGGGTTGCAGGGTGAGCGCTTCCAGCGCACTCGAGCCACCTCGAACCGCGTTGATGGTGAGGGTCCATCCCCGCGCCCGGGCTTCCGTGTACGGGGCCGCCGCCGGGTTGGTGCAGGTGAAAGTGGCGTCCAGCGTGAGGCCGTCTGGGCCGACGAGGGTGACATCACCCATTGACTGCCGGACGAAACCCCTTGTCTGTTGGCGGGGAGCGCTGAAGCTCGTGGCAATGAGGCCGTCTGCCAGTACCACTGCGCCCACGCTCGCACTGGAGCAGAACGGCGAGGCGGTCACCTCTGCTGCGGGCGGTATGACCGGCAGCTGCGCATCCGTCATGGTCGCTCCCAGGAAGATCGCGCCCGTGATGTCGGCACCCAGCAGGTTGGCTCCCGTGAGGTTCGCGCCGGTGAAGTTGGCGTTCAGCAGCTTCGCCCCACTGAGGTCTGCTCCGGACAGGTCTGCTCCGGTGAAATCAGCGCCGGTGAGGTTCATTCCCGCGAGCTTGGCTCCGGCGAGGTCGGCGCCCACGCACACCGTGAACGGTTGGAGCAGGCAGCCGTTCACGACCGCGCCCGTCACGTCGTCGATGAAGAGCGATACTGCCGTGAAGGATGCGGGAAGGGCCGGGTCCGCCTTCGCTGAGTGCTGCGCCAGCGTGCCGGCGAGACCATCCTGTTCAACCTGCTCCAGGACACGGAGGGTCGCGCTGAAAACACCGGTGTCTGCGTCGAAGGCAGGTGTCTGCATCTCCGCGACGACAGTGTCTTCCTCCTCCGCCGCATCTTGCAGGATCACAGCGACATTGGGCGGGTCCTCGGCGAATCCGAATCCGGCCCACTCGCTGGCGAAGCCGCTCGTCGGCAACACGCCCGCTTTTCGGGACGGCTGGACTGCGAACCACAGCACGTGCGCGTCGGTGTGGGAAAGCTCGAGAGTGTACTCGTCCGACGACCCGGCGAGGGGCGTCAGCGTGCCCGCGCCGGCGCTCAGGGAGTAGAGCAGCGAAACCTGGCCGGCGGAATCCGTGGTGCTGGTCGATGCGTCCCGGGCTTCTGGACCGGACGTCGACGAGGTTGCGGGTTCCGCAGCCTCGCCCGGCACGATGCTGGGGCGTACTGCGCCGGCGCTCACCAGCGCCCAGCAGGCCAGAGCACTCGCGATGATGAGGATCAGTCCAGCGAGGGCCGCTCGGCTCCGGCGGGACATGCCTCGACGGCGTTCTTCTGCTTCAGTCGCGATCGGCGAAGACTCGTAGCCGGAAGGGTCGTTCTCGGTGATGGTTCTCTCCCGGGTGGCATCGGTCAGCGCGGTGCACAACGATCAACTGACGTTTTGCCTCGTCGAAAGAGTAGTGACCCGAACGGGGGAACACACTCCCCCCTTCGGGGGACATAAGGTGGATTTCGGGGTACAACGAGGCCGAGAGTCACCTGATGAAGTCATTCCCCGACCGCATTACGTCACGGATGCACGCCTTCAGTCATTGTCTTCGCCTTCCTCGACGGCCACCAGGCGACAAAGGCTGGGGTACAGGTCATCGGAGGGGATGAACAGCAAGCACGACGTTCCCCCAGGCTCGAGCGCTCCAGTCGGCCTTGCGCACGGCGGCCGGTCTGAAGCCGTCGGCGCACCTGTTACGTCGTTGCGGCAGGTCGCCGCGAATCCAGCCCATCCAGCATCGCCTTCAGCCCGTCCACCTGAGCCATCACAAGGTCACGATCGCCGAGCGCGACGCGAACGTGGTGGTCTTGCACCTACGCGCCGGAAGCCTTCCTGAAGAGCTCCAGCGCCGCCGCATACCGTGTTGGATCCTCGCGTGTGTTCGCCGTGACCAACAGGGCCGACCTTCCGAGCACCCGCGTAAAGTCACCCTTGCACGGGATCGTGACGACCATTTCGAGTCCTGCCTCCCATGCAGGCACCAACGCGCTCAGCGCACGCCGCTCTGGCGTCTCCTCGAGCGGTACGGCGTTCTTCCTGCCCAGGGACTCATACCAGGCCTGTGACCATTCGCCATATGACTCGGCGAAGGCGTCTGGTCCAAATGCCTCTCGCCAACTCGGTCCGGAGAGCTTGCTGAGCAACTCAGCGCGCTCGACTGAGCCATCCTTGGTGGCCTGAAGCTTCTCGAAGAGACGCGGGTCAGAGCCTTGCGCAACGTGATCCAGGCACGCTCTCCACAGGGACGGCCACACGTCTTCCCAGGCTTTGATCTGGTCGACGCTGACCTGTCCCGCTCCGGCTTCTCCAGAAACACCCGACAGCGTGGTCGGTGGGTTTTCCAACAGAGGTGGGACGTCCTCACCGGATGGCCCGAGTTGCCAGGCCTCACGCAGCCAGAGAAGCTCCAGCAGAGAGTAGGCGCTGTTCTCAATGGTGATCATCATGCTGGCCGGCCAGGAATTGCCGACCTCTGGGTCGAGTGGCTGCATAGTATTTGGGTCCTTCCTGGATACCTGTGCTGGTGGAATCGCTGTGAACGGCCATGCGGGGACCGAGATTCACTCCTCAGCCCCCGAATGGTGTTCTGCGTTGCTCTGTTCCATGTTTCTCTGTTCGGATTACATCCGGTTACGGCTTATCCGAATGTGAAGCTCGGTCCGCCCGAGTAGCAGGTCGCTCCGTCAACGAGCTTGACCATGGCCACCGAACTCAGCGGGGGCACCAGAGCCCAGCCTGGGCCGATTGCCGTGGTCGATCCGGCCTTGCTCCACACCGCGCCGCCCGCGCCCTGGGCGTAATTCTGCTCGCCCGAGGTGATGGCGCCGATGGCTGATACCCGCCACTGGTGCAGCTGCACCGGGAGCCGCACGGAGTAGCCCGTCGTGAAGCTCACCTTGTTGTTTGCACCCTTGCTCCCATTGAGCCAGGCCTGGCCACAGTTGCCCACGACGGTGTCGCGCGCGCCAACTTCCGGGGCCTCAGCTTCAGCCTCGGCCGCGGCGACGAGTGCTTTTGCTTCGTCGGTGACCGGGATGGAACGGGCTTCACCTGACTCGTCGGTGACGATCTCGAAGCCGTTGGCTTCTGCGATCGCCGCGTCGTAGCTGTGGACCGACATCGGCATGCTGGCGCTGACGGTCTGAGGTGGTTCTTCCTGTTGCGTGTCTGCGAAAGCTACCTGGGGAGTGAAAACGGTGACAAGTGCCAGCACCGCCACTCCCGAAATTGAAAGGGCGCGTCGCGCCGTTTTACCGGACATGAATCTCCTTCGATTGATTGTGTCTATTGGCTTCTGAGCTACAGATCGACGCGCCTGGCTAGGGTACTCGTCACTCAAATTCGTGATTAGGCCGGGACGGATTGACCCGGCTTGCTATGACATGTCCGACGGCCCTGGAAAGGTTCACGGTGTCGAGTTCGCCGAGATCGCACGAAGCGCCCACATGAATCTGAAGGGTGTGACCCCCAGCTGGGGCGGAGAGAGCCGAGGGACATATTCGTATGCTGAGCACGGGGGGGGATCGACATGCGGGAAGACGAGTCGGATGCGGCCCTGTGGCTAGAGGCGCTATCGGGTACTGAGCATGCGTTCGTGATCATCTTCGACCGCTACCGGGCCCGGATATTTCGTGCGGCCTATCGCAGTACTGCGGACATCGGCCAGGCGGAGGAAGTTGTCGCGATCGTGTTCCTGGAAGCATGGCGTCTGCGAAAGCGAGTGCGCATCGTCGATGGATCTCTGCTTCCATGGTTACTGGCCGTGACGACGAGGGTGACCTATAACCTCACTCGAGCGCAGCGTCGTTACTCACGAATGATCGCGCAACTGCCCCCTCCGCTGGAGCAAGAAGACCACTCCCCTCACGTCGAAGAGCGACTCGATGGTCGTGATCGCCGAGAAGCGCTAAGGAATGCCATCGAATCTCTATCCCCCGGAGATCGCGCCGTGGTCGAGCTATGCCTGGTCGAAGAACTCTCGATGGCGGCCGCGGCCTCGGTGCTGAATCTTCCCATCGGCACTGTGAAGTCCCGACTGAACCGCGCGCGTCGTCAGCTCCGAACCAAACTGGAAGGTCCGGACATGTCAATGCATCCACGGACGTCGAACGCCGACGAGTGGAGGCTGACATGAAACCTGACGAACCAGAGATGACAGACGCACGAACCGAGGCAATGAGAAAGGTCCTCGCCGAGCGTGTCCGCAGCGAGCCCAGCGTCCAGCGCCACCGTCGCCGACGAGTCGCGATCTGGAGCGGAGCGGGCCTGGCCACCGTGGCCGCGCTCACCACCGGTGCCACGATCATCCTCGGAGAAGCTCCCGTCACGGACAAGACCATCGTGCACTGCCTGAGCTCCACCACCGTCGGCGCCGATGGCTCGTATCCCGGGTCCTCTGCGACGATCGCAAACGGCGACGGCCCTGGCCGCGTTGAGGATGCCCTAGCCCTGTGCACACAGATGTGGGATCAAGGCGTGCTGAGCCCGAGTGTCGATCCCACCGCACCGACTCAGGTCCCGGGCGATGTGACCGTGCCCGCTTTGCAGGTCTGCGTTATGCGCGATGGGACCGCCGCCGTCGTTCCGAGCGACAAACCGTCTGTGTGCCAGTCGCTCGTCATGGCGCCTCTTGAAGAATCTGCCGACTAAGGACTCGGCTGACTACGCGCCCAGCTGACTAGCAGGCCACTCACCCGAACGTGCCGTTGGGGCGAAAGACCAGCGACTTGACGTTGTCGTTCCATGTCCCGATCGAGGCGCAGTACGGCGTGCAGTTGAGCCGGCTGCCGCCGTAGCTTGTCGCTGTATAGGCCGTGACCCAGCACCCGTTGGATGCGCGGACCGAGCTGATGCTGTTGTTCCACCCTGATGCCAGGGAGGGGAACCCGAAGGTCACGCCCGAGCACCCACTTGCACCCCAGAACGTCAGGCTCGCCCCGGACCCGTTGGTGTCCTGGTAGACGGTGCCGACCACGGTGCTGGCCGCCGCGGCACCTCGGGCCGAGGTCTTCGCTACGCCGATGCTCGCCAAGTACCCGGCGACTTCAACTTCAGTGTCGAAGCACACCGGTGCTCCGGACGGTTCCGGCGTCGCGGTCGGATGCACCTCGACTGCGCAGTGCGGTCCGGATGCCTCCTTGGCCGACGCCGCAGTGGCAGCGGGTGCCGCCCCGAATGGGATCGTGAGCAGCAGCGAGAGTACGCCGGCCGCCGTGAGCAAGTTCCGTTTACCCATGGGTTCTCCTGTCTCTTCTGACGAGGGAGGAATCCCCCGTCAGAAGAGGCATGTCCGCCGAGAACCATTCGGTTCACGGGGCGCTCGGCTGCGCTCGACGAGCTGTGAACGACGGCAGAAGCTATCGCCTCGAGAGCCGCTAGCCCGCGGGCAGCCAGACATCGTGTCGCTCTCAGCTGCCGTGTGATCGGATTTGAGTCCGGGTGCACCCGACTTTGCTTCAACCACGACCAGCCAGTTGCCCATGACGGACTGTCGGTGCTGCGGCTACAGAGAAACGCAGCGCAGCCGAAGTAACCCGCTGCGCTGCGTCAGTGTCCAGCAAGAACTACACGTTGAAGCGGAACTCCACCACGTCGCCATCGTGCGTGAAGTACTGCGCCACCGCCACCCGGGTCCGGGTCAGACGCCGGTCTCCGCCTGGAGGCGTCCGGACGCGACGGCCCGACGTAGCTGCTCGAAATCGGCCTCGGCGATATCGGCGTAGGCGGCCGACCATGCCGCGGTCGCCTCGGCGAACTCCTCGGATCCGCCAAGGTAGCCCACGACCGCGGCCGAGGCAGGGGACTGCCCGTGCGCCCGAGCCAGGAGCGCGGCACACAGCGAACCGTAGGAGCAGAACTGGTCGGCGTCGAGCGTGGCCGGCTCGATCGACCCCTTCATGTCGCGGAACTGCCTCCAGTAGTAGTCCACCCGGTACCGGTCCGCGGAGTCACCGGCCCAGCCGCGCATCCAACCGACGAAAAGATCGGAATTGGCCTGCAGTATCCGCTGGGCGGCGACGACGCGGTGACCCTCGATGAAGTCCGTCACGCCGGGGCGACCCGGGATGACCGACCGGCGGCCCCCATACGTCGTCAAGACGGAGGGCGGAGCCTCCTTGGCTTGGAGGAAAAGGATGTCGCCAGTGGGGCCTTCGACGGCGATGAGGTAGCAGCGGGTGCCGACGCTGCCGACACCCACGACCCGCAGGGCGAAGTCGACAACGCGGTACTGCTCCAATAGGAACGCGATATCTTCGCGTAGGGTCGCGCGGTATTGGGTGAAGAGATCGGTGACCTCACCCATGGTCGCGTGGTCGACGTGGCGCAGGACGGGAGGTTGATCGACTATGCGAATGCCGCCGTCGACCGAAATGGTCGTCAGGCGATGCAGGAGCCGTTCGGAGGTGCGTGCGCGGGCCTTCTTGGCCGCTTTGCGAACCGTCTGCTCTCCTCTCTCCCCGAGGTGGCGAGCGACCACGGACGTGTCGACCCGGGTGTAGTAGCGCTCCCGAGTCGAGAGGCGGCAGTATGCCCGCAACGTCTTGCGATAGGCGTCGGCCGCGGCGAAGGCCGCGGCGCGACATGCGTCCTCGCCCAAGCCGATGTCGCGTCCGCTGATGTGCACGCTCGCGGTGAGCCGACGCACGTCCCACTCCCACGGTGCGACACCGCCCTCGTCGAAGTCGTTGAGGTCGAAGACGAGCGCGCGTTCGGGCGAGGCGAAGAAACCGAAGTTTGAGATGTGGGCGTCCCCGCAGGAGACGACCTCGAGGTCGGTGGTGGGTGCCCCGCGCATGTCGGCCGCCATGACCGCCGCCGTGCCCCGGTAGAACGAGAGCGGGGATTGCAGCATCCGTCCAACCCGCACAGGCACGAGGTCCTTCAGTCTCGACGCGTGCTGTTCCTCAAGGATGCCGAGGGGATCCCGGTCGACGGGAAGGACCAGCTCGGCCAAACTCCGCCGCGGTAGACGCTTGCGCACCCGACGCCCGGCTTCGTCCGCGGATGACCGTCGATCGCCAATGCCCATGTTTCAGGCTACCGCTCTACTGCCAGCGACGGGTGGCGGACGGTGACATCCGTCGTTGCGACTCGCACGCGGTGGACGTGGCCGAATGCGGGGCAGGGCCGAAACGTCAGTTGTTTTGAAACGCGAACTCGAACACGGCGCGGCTCGAGATCGGCCGATCACCTGACATCACATCTCCTCAACGACCTAGTTGTTGAGGAGGAACTCTCCCGCGCTCCGTCACCGGGCAACCTCAGCGGTCAGGCGAACCGAAGACCGAGCCCCTCACAGGCGGGGAGGGAGGCGTTGGAACGCACACTGGGAGAAGGCGACTCCCGCATGATTCCGCGGTTCTGGTGGTTGTCACCGATCGCAGGGAGTGATTGGTCTGCAGACCCCTTATTGGTCTGCAGACCCCTTGCGGATTCGCTGCGGACTCAGTACCGTTTAACCAAACGTTGGTTCAGGTCTGGGACTGTCGACGGTTCAATTCCGTTCGTGGGTCTCTTGGTTGCATTCGTTCCCTCTAGATTTCTGTGTGGGCAAACATGCGCGAATTCAGAAATGTGTTTCGCACCTCAAAGAAACTGAAGGACTGGAGCAAAGCGCATGTCACGTGAAACTGTCATCGCAGCAACAGCTAAAGAGGCAGGCTTCGTGGTCGGGGTCCAGTCCTGAACTAATGTCGCTGGGATTGACCTAGATACCCCTCCCGGCCAATTCGTCATGACGTAGACACGTGACTGTGCGCACGCGACGAAGGCGTTCTTCGAGTGCGTGCAGGTGATGGACTATCAAACGTTCCTACACGTTGCAGCGGAATTTCACCACGTTCCGAAGTCTCCAAACGTCGCGCCTCGGGGGAAGAGTCACGAGTTCCTCGACCAGCGCGAGCGTCAAACACGGCTATCCTCCGGACCGAAGATCTTCCGTTGGCCGTCAGTTTGTGAACCAGCGGCCGTACCATCCTCTTCCTTCCGGCAGCGCCGGAGTGCCGTCCGCGGCGGGCTCCGGATCGGTGCGGCCGTCGGCGGTGCGGGATGAGAGATCGGTCCGTAGCCAACTCAACGGCCGCGGCGTAGAGTTTCGTTGGTCAGATACCAAGGAGACGATCATGAACAATGACCAGAGCCGGTCAGCCGCCGAGGAGGAGTTCGTCCTGGCAGTCACGTCCGGGCCGCTTACTGAAATAGCCATCGTGGAGGTCGTGGACGGTGACCACGTCGACCTGGCGATCGACGCCGTAGCCATCGATCCTGACACCGGGGACGCCGTTCCGGTGAGCATCGCCCTTAATCCGGACGACTCCGCGTTCGTCGTCAACGTCGCAGGCGTGGAGCGGGTCGTGCCCTTTGTCGAAACTGCCGAGGAGTCCTACAGCGGGAAAGCCGGCGCGATGGAACCGCTGCGCAAACTGCACGAACTGGCAACCCGGGTCGAGAACGAAGCCAAGGGTAAGGCCCGCCAGTTGGCCGAAAAGTTCAAACGCCCGCGTGGATCCGGCCCGAGCACATAGAGGGGCAAGGCCACCAGTTGAGGCTGCGCTAGGCCGGAAATCGACTACACATTGAATCTAAATTCAACGACGTCGCCGTCCTGGCTTGGTGGTGGGCAGGCCGAGTTCGCGGGAGGTCTTACGCGTCCCGGGCGCCGGCCGGTGCCACGTAGCTCGCCTCACCCGGGAAAGGGCGGGCGCTGTGCGGAAAGTTGTCGCGCGTGATCTCGACGGTTCCGGGGTGCCTCTCAAACCAGGTGCGGGCTTGGTCGTCTGTTACGGCGTAGCTGGGCCGCGGCAGGCTCTTGGCGTGCCGAAGCCGTCGTGCCCGCCACTCCTGACGGAGTGCCCTGACCCCGAGCAGCCAGCCACCGCTGAACAGTGCCGTGCATGCGAGAGATGCCACGATGATGGTCGGGCCCATGAACATGTCTTGACCGTCAGCGATGGAACGCACGAGTACGACGATCCCGAAAAGCAACCCCAGCGGGGCCAGGACGGCCGGGATCGTCATGAGGGCGGTGACGAGGCCGAGGCCGGTGAGGGTTCTCGCCCGGTAGTTGCCGCCGGCGGGGTGATTGCCGCCGAGCCCCCACTCTTCGGTGGTGTACGCGTGGATGGTGACGGTGTCGGCGGACACGTCAGTTGCGTATCCGTACCAGTACCGGGGCATGTCTTCCTCTTGTCTCGGCCGGGTCCTGACCGTTCGACTGCCGACATCCTCTGGCCAGGTTGTGACTCCGACGAGAATCGGATGATCTGCACGAGCCCACACCGTTTCTGTGCCGTGAGCCCGAGCCCGAACGGCTACACGTTGAAGCGGAACTCCACGACGTCGCCGTCCTGCATGACGTATTCCTTGCCCTCGATGCGGGCCTTGCCCTTGGCGCGGGCTTCGACAACCGAACCGGCGTCGATGAGGTCTTGGAACGCGAAGACCTCGGCCTTGATGAAGCCCTTCTGGAAGTCCGTGTGGATGACTCCGGCGGCCTGCGGGGCGGTCCAGCCCTTGTGGATGGTCCAGGCCCGCGTTTCCTTGGGGCCGGCGGTGAGGTAGGTCTGCAGGCCGAGGGTGTCGAAGCCGATGCGGGCGAGCTGGTTCAGCCCGCTCTCCTCCTGGCCGGTGGAGGCCAGCATCTCGGCGGCGTCTTCTTCGTCGAGTTCGGCGAGTTCGGATTCGAGCTTCGCGTCGAGGAACACGGCCTGCGCCGGGGCGACGAGGGCGGCCAGCACGGCGAGCTTCTCGGCATCCTGCAGCACGGCCTCGTCGACGTTGAAGACGTAGATGAACGGCTTGGTGGTGAGCAGGCCGAGTTCGCGGATGGGCTCGACGTCGATCTTCGATGCCGACAGCGGCTTGCCGGTGTCGAGGAAGGTCTGAGCTTCGAGGGCGGTCTTGAGCACGCTCGGGTCGAGCTTGCGACCCTTGGTCTCCTTCTCGTACCGCACGATCGCCTTCTCCAGCGTCTGCAGGTCGGCGAGCACCAGCTCGGTGTTGATGGTCTCCATATCGCCGGCCGGGTTGACCGCACCGTCGACGTGCACCACGTCCGGGTCGGCGAAGCCGCGGATGACTTGCGCGATGGCGTCGGCCTCACGGATGTTGGCGAGGAACTTGTTGCCCAGGCCCTCACCCTCGCTGGCGCCGCGCACGATGCCGGCGATGTCGACGAACGACACCGGAGCGGGCAGCAGGCGCTCGCTACCGAACACCTCGGCCAGCTTGGCGAGGCGCGAGTCCGGCAGGTTGACGATGCCAACGTTGGGCTCGATGGTGGCGAACGGGTAGTTCGCCGCGAGCACGTTGTTCTTGGTCAACGCGTTGAAGAGGGTGGACTTGCCGACATTGGGCAGTCCGACGATTGCAATAGTAAGAGCCACGAGCATCCATCGTACCGGCTCTGCCTGTGTGCCGTTCTGCCGCATGTTTTCGCGGCACAACCGGTGTGCGGATGTGCCGGCGGGCGCCGAGCGGGAAGCGCACGTTCCATGGCGGCCCGCGCAGCGCGCCCGGCAGCGTCGGTGGCGCGTGAGAACATGAGGCGTGCCCGTCAACTTCACCGCCATCGATTTCGAAACCGCCAACTCCTCGGCCGCCTCGGCCTGCTCCGTGGGGTTGGTGAAGGTGCGCGACGGCGTCGTCGTCGACAAGATCGGCTGGTTCATCCGCCCGCCGCTGGGTCACGACGCGTTCCTGGAGTGGAACATCCGGATCCACGGCATCTACCCCGAGCAGGTCGTGGACGCGCTGAGCTGGTCCGAGCAGCTGCCCGATCTGGTGGACTTCGCCGACGGCGACGTGCTCGTTGCGCACAACGCGGGCTTCGACCTGGGCGTCATCAAGACAGCCTCGACGATCACCGGCATGACGGTGCCCGATTTCCGCTACGTGTGCAGCCTGCAGGTGGCCCGTAAGACGTACCACCTGGACTCCTACCGCTTGCCGGTCGCCGCCATGGCCGCCGGGTTCGAGGACTTCTCGCACCACAATGCCCTCGCGGACTCCGAGGCCTGCGCCGCCATCATGATCCACGCCGCCGACCGGCATGGAGCGGACACCATCGAGGACCTGGCCCGCATCTGCGGCGTCAACGTGGGCGTGATCGGCCCGGTCGCCACCCAGGAGCACCGCGCCACCCACGGCCCGATGGCGCTTAACTAGCCTCACCTCATCCGCGGCTGCGCGCCGACCGGCACGACTCACCCGGCGACGCGCGCACCGCCTCACAGCCGTGTCGGTGGCCGCTGTCAGACTGGCCGCATGGATCCCCTCGCGCTTCTCCTCGGTCTCGTTCTCGGTGCGGTTGTCGGCGCCCTCGTCAGCGCCATGCTCCTCCAGCGCCGCCGGTCGATGACCCCGGCGGGCGAGGACCCCGCCGTGCTCGAGGCCCGGCACCAGGTGGTGCTCGCCGAGACCCGTGCCCGGGAGGCCGCCGTGCAGTCGCTGCTCCGCGAAGAACTCGCGTCGATGCAGGCCACCGCAGACGGTCTGCGCGACCAGATCGCCGACCAGAAGCGGCAGTACCGTGAGATCACCGACCGGCAGCGCGACGACCAGGCGGCCCGCACCGAACGGGACCGGCAGGAGAGCCAGGTGCTGCAGGCCCTCGCCCCGGTCAAGGACAGCCTGGTGACCATGCAGCAGAAGGTCGCCGAGCTCGAGCAGCAGCGCAGCCTGCAGCACGGTGAGCTCACCGAGCAGCTGCGCTCCGCCACCGAATCCGAGGAGCGTCTGCGCAGCACCGCCGAATCCCTCGCCTCAGCCCTGCGCGCCAACAACACCCGCGGCGTCTGGGGCGAGACCCAGCTGCGCAGCGTGGTCGAGGCGGCCGGGCTCATCGAGCGCGTCGACTTCGACGTGCAGTCGAGCATCCACTCGGATGCCGGCGCCGGCCGGCCCGACATGGTCGTGCACCTGCCCGGCGGCAAGAACATCGCCGTGGACGCCAAGGTGCCCTTCACCGCGTTCCTGGAGGCCAGCCAGATCCCGGCGACCGCAACCGGTGCGGACGGCGCCCAGCGGGCCGTCTTCATGAAGGCGCATGTGAAGGCCGTGCGCGACCACGTCACGGCGCTGGGCAGCAAGGCGTACTGGCAGGGGCTCGACGCCTCCCCCGAACTCGTGATCGCCTTCATCCCGAGCGAATCGCTCGTCTCGTCGGCGCTCGAGGCAGACCCGTCGCTGATGGAGTTCGCATTCAGCAAGCGCGTCGCCCTCGCCTCCCCCGTCACCCTCTGGTCGGTTTTGAAGACCGTGGCGTTCAGCTGGCAGCAGGATGTGCTCACCCACGACGCGCAGGTGCTCTTCGACCTCAGCCGCGAGCTGTACTCGCGGCTGGCCACCACCGCCACGCACATCGAGAAGCTCGGCCGCGCCATCGAGCGCACGGTGAAGGACTACAACGGCTTCGTCGGCTCGATGGAACGCCAGGTGCTGCCCACCGCCCGCAAGCTCAACGCCCTCGACGAGTCGAAGGTGCTCGCGCCGCTGGTGGGCATCGAGGAGGCGCCCCGGGAGCTCGTGGCCTACGAGTTCGTGGCCGCGCTGGAGACCGACGCGCTGGAAGCGATCCCCACCCGCGACTGAGCCGCTGGGCACCCCCGCGCCGGCGCAACCCACCGCGCGGCCGGGCCCTCGGGCGCCGTGCGGGTGTGTCGCGAGTTGCTGCGAATTGCCCTCTCCGCGTCCCCGAACCGGCATCTTGCCGCGAGTCACCGAGGAACTCACTCACGAGTCGCCGCAAAGTGCCCTCTCAGCGGTGCGGACGGGGACCTTTGCGGCAACTCGACGTTGAGCTTTCCCTCGAACGACGGGCCCAGCCCAGTGTTGCGCCGCTACGGGATGGCGCGGGCGGTGCGCTCGATGTCGGAGACCGGTTGTTCGCGCTGGGTGGCGATCGCGGCACCGGCCGCTCCGCACACCACGAGGATCGCCAGCTGCTGCTGCAGCAGGAGCACCTCGCCGAGCACCAGAACGCCGAAGATCGCCGCAACGACGGGTCCGAAGCTCGTGATGATCGCGTACAGCCTCGGGGTGATGCGCCGAAGAATGTACGTGTCGAGCGTGTACGGGAACGCCGACGACAGCAGCCCCACCGCCACGAGCAGCCCGATGACGCCCCAGTCGAGCTTCGAGTAGTCCACGGTGACGACTGCCACCGGAACGAGCAGCACCAGGCTGACGAGGCTGGCGATGGTGATGCCCTCCAGGCCGGGCAGCTGGGTGGCCACCCGGCGGGTGAGCAGGATGTAGCCGGCCCAGGCCGCCGCTGCGGTGAGCGCTAGGGCGATGCCGAACGGGTCGAGCGTGCCATCCGACCAGGTGAGCAGGAACACCCCACCGGCGGCGGCCGCGGCGCAGACGAAGTCGAGCGCCCGGCGGGAGGCGGCGAGCGCCACCGCGAACGGGCCGAGGAACTCGATGGTGGCGGCCACGCCCAGTCCGAGCCGGGCGACCGACTCGTAGAAGGTGAGGTTCATCACCGCCAGCACCACACCGAGGGCCAGCGCCGGCCAGAGTCGGGCCCAGGTGAAGGTGACGAACTTGGGCCTGTAGAACGGCAGCACGGCCACGGCCATCACGAGCTGGCGCACGGCCACGACGACCGGGGAACCGACCATCGGGATGAGCAGCCCGGCCAGGGACGAGCCGTAGTTGATGCTCACCTCGGTGACGAGTTGGGCTCCGGCGCCGGTAAGGCGGTCACGCTTGGCTGTCACTGTTCTCCCCCACCGCCGGATGCGGCACTCTGACGAGAATACCGGCCCGGCCGCACAGGCTGCCCACCGATCAGGCCACTGCGGCTGCTTCGTTTCCCAGCTCCGGCATCCGGCCGAGGCTCACCCGAACACCGACCGCGCCACGGCGGTCACCTGCACGGGCAGGCCGTCGGGCACGAACAGGGTCAGCACCGGCGGGCGCCACCAGGCTTGCAAGGTGATCGTGGCGCTCTGGCCGTCCACCGTGGCGGCGCGGGTCAGCGTCAGGTCTTCCAGCCCTGGGTGGCTGGCGGCGGCGAGGTATCCGGTAGCGGCGGCGTGGATCTCGGGGCTGGTCAGCGCGGCGTGCAACTCACCGGATTCGATCGCAACCGCGTCGAGGTCGAACGATTCGGCTCCGGCGAGGGCCGCACCATCCGCCAGGGTGAAGAGCTGCTTGCGCTCGAGGTAGAGACTGGTCGCCGCCACGACGATCAGCACCACCGCAAGGGCGAGGACCCCGTAGAAGATCGTGAGCAGCAGCGTGGAGCCCTCCTCGCCGCGCTGACCCCGGATGAGCTGGATCGTCTGCCGCCCGAGCGCGTGTGCCCGGAACAGGAATCGTCGGCTCGGGTCTCTCCGTGGCCCCCGCAGTCGCATCCCCCGTCGCCGCACCGGCCTCACCCCTCATGCCAGAACCGGGACACGGTCTGGGTCGCCGATGCCTCCAGCGGGATGCTTCCGCCGCGAGACCGTGTGAGCACCCCGGGCGTGAACGGCAGGTCCACCTGCACCCGAACCGTCACGGTCACCATGCTGCGCCGGAACAGACAGTCTCCCCCGGCCCCACACGTGATGCTCACCTCTGCGGCGTCAGCGTCGATCCCGTAGTCGGCCAGGCCCACCAGCACGGCACGTTCGGCGCGCGCCACGGCGTCGGCCGGAGTGGGCGCCAGCACGTACACGCGGGCGGCCTGTCGTGCGGCGCCTTCCACAGCGAACGCCCCGCCCTGCAGCACCGACATCGCCAGAATCAGGTAGACCAGCGGAACGAGAAGGATCAGACCAGCCGTGATGAACTCCAGCGAGGCCGAGCCGGTCTCGTCCGTGAGCACCGATCGGCGCTCACCCGCCAACCGAGCCCTCCACGACGGCATGCCCCTCCACCTCCAGCCCGTCGGTCACACCCAACAGCCCGAACAACGGCAGCGGGGCCACGACCCGCACGCGGACGCCCGGCTGACCCGCGACCGTCGCGAAATCGGCCGTCACGTGGGCGGCGTAGTCCGGGCCGAGTGCCGCTGTGATCAGGTCCCGGCTGCGCTTGGCGCCCTGGCCGAGGCCGCTGTCAGCCAGGGCGGCGTACCGGGCGCCCTCGGCCGCGGCATCCAGCACGGTGTTGCGGATGTGCAACGCCAACGCCAGCTGCAGCACCGCCAGGGTGAGACCCGTCAGCAGGGCGCCCACCATGACGAACTCGGCCACCGCCGTTCCACGCTCGGCGTTGCCCCGCCGAGCGATTCGACGAAGGGCCGCGCCACGGTCGGCGCCAACACGTTCGGCAGGACCCCGGGCGGCGCCACGGATCCTGCGGCGCACGATCATGACGCCGGTCAGATGCCGCTGACCCGGTTGATGGCCTGCTCGAAGATCCCGCTGAGCGCGGGCCCGGCCAGACCCCAGATGATCATCACCAACCCAGCCGTCATTAATGTGATCAAGACCCATCCGGGCACATCGCCCCGGTCGTCGTGCAGTCCGGCGCGGAAACGGTTGTACAGCGGGGTGGTGAGGCTCACGGTGTCCTGCTTTCTCTGGGGTGGTGCACGAACGGAACGGGATGGTTCGGGTCAGAAACGTCTAGAAACCTGCCTGCAGCACGAAAAGGCCGGGGAAGATCGCGAACAGGATGGTCATCGGCAGGATCAGGAAGACCAGCGGCACCATCATGGCCACCTCCTTCTTCCCGGCGGCCTCGAGTAGGGTGCGCTTGGCTTCCTCACGGCCGTCCTGCGCCTGCGCCCGTAGTACCTCGGCGAGCGGAGATCCGCGGTCGATCGCGCCGACGACCTGGTCCACGAAACGGGTGAGCGAGGTCAGCCGCATCCGCCGGGACAGTTCGGTGAGCGCCGTGGTGACGGACACGCCCGCGTGCACGTCGTTGATCAGCCCGGCGAACTCCCGCGACAGCTCCCCCGATGTGCTGCCGGACACCCGGCGCAGGGCGTCGAGGATGCCTTCGCCGGCCGCGAGCGACAGGGTCAGGAACTCGAGGATGGTGGGCAGTTCACTGTCGATGCGGGCCAGGCGCGCCGTGGCAGCCCGTTTGAGGACCGTGTCGCGCAGCACGACACCCGCCGCCGCCGCCGTGACGGGCGCAGCGACCTGCACGATGAGCGGCCACCCGCGGCCGAGTGGGGTGCCGACCACCACGAGAAGCGCGCCCGCCGCGGCGATCAGGGCCCACGCGAGTTGCTCCGACCGGAACGCATCGACAGTGCGGGTGGACCCGGATTGCCGCAGCCGGCGCTCCACGGCGTCTGCGCCACCCAACGCGCTGGCGAGGGCCTGCGCGAGCGACCCGAATACTGGCGAGAAGAGCGTTCCCAGCACCGGAATCGGGTCGATGGAACGGCGGCCGACGAACACCCGAGCCTCCCCGGACACATCGAGAAGGTACGGGGCCAACCTGTGGGCGAGCCGGGGCCGGCTCAGCCGGGGCGTGAGGCTCACCAGCGACCAAAGCCCGATGCCGAGCACCGCGCCGAAGAACACACCCCAGGCCAGCGCGGTCATTGGAACCACCGCCGTTCCTCGGGCAACCGGCCCAGCGCGAGCATCACCCGGTAGGCCAGCACCGAGACCGTGAGGCCGCCGAGGATCACGACGGTACCCGCCGCGGTGTTGAACGCCTGCGCCGCCTCCGGCCGGGTGCTGATGAGAACCAGCACGATCCACGGGGCCGCCACCCCGAGGCGCGCCGCGTTCACCACCCAGGACTGCTTGGCCTCCACCTCGGCGCGCACCGCCGCATCCTGCCGTAACCAGCTGGACAGACTGCGCAGCACCACGGTGAGGTCGCTGCCGCCCACCTCCCGCGCCATACGGAGGGTTTCCAACAGCCGGTCGGCGAACGGGTCGGCGAGGGACGACTTGAGCGTGTCGACGCAATAGCCGAAGTTGCCGGTGGCCCGGTAATCGCGTTCGAACTCGGCGAACGCCACCCGGGTGGGCACCGGACCGGACTGCGCCAGGCTGCTCACCGCGTCGGGCAGCGCCAATCCCGAGCGCACGGCGGAAACCAGGTGGTCCACGACATCGGGCCACACCGTGCGGTTGAGCCGCCGCCGGGCCCGCGCCCGCCAGAGCACGATCAGACTGGGCAGGACCAGCCAGAGCACCCCGGCCACCACGGTGAGAGCCCGCACCCCGAGGATCGCTTCGGCGAGCGCCGCGGCCGCCACCGCCAGAACCCAGGAAACCGTCGCGAACACCGACAGCGGCAGCCCGCCCAGGCCGGCCTGGGCAAGTCGGGCCCGCCAGCCATCCGTCAGCCGGTTGCCGCGCCGGCGTGTGGTGGCGGACGGCCAGAGGAACGGCGCGCTGAGCAGCACGAGTCCGGCACCCAGGAGACTGCCCAGCACAAGGGTCATGCCGCTCCCCTCCGGAGCACGTCGGCCGGGTCCAAACCGGCGGCGCGGAATTTGGCGAGCTTGGTGGGGAAACCGCCGGTGTGCTCGAGGACACCATTCGTCATCTGGAACAGCGGGCTGGCCTCGATCGTGGCGCCGCTGAGCTGGCCGCTCGGCGCGATGATCTCGGTCACCCGGCGCCGGCCGCGCCCGTCCATCTCGCAGTGCACGACGATGTCGATGCAGCCGGCCACGGTGGGAAGCACGAACGACGAGTCGATGTTGCGGCCGGCCAGGAGCGGCAGCGTCGACAGCTTGGCCAGCGCGTCCCGTGCACTGTTGGCGTGGATGGAGCACATACCCGGCAGGCCGCTGTTCAGCGCGATGAGCAGGTCGAGGCTCTCGGCCTCCCGCACTTCGCCCACCACCAGCCGGTCGGGCCGCATCCGCAGGGATTCCTTGATCAGCCGGCGCAGGGTGATCTCGCCGGTGCCCTCCAGGCTGGGCTGCCGGCACTGCATGGCCACGACGTCCCGGGCGGCCACGCTCAGTTCGAAGGTCTCCTCCACCGTGATGATGCGTTCGGTGCGCGGCGCGGCCGCAAGCAGCGCGTTGAGCAGGGTGGTCTTGCCGGTCTGTGTCGCCCCGCAAACCAGGATGTTCTGCCCGCCTCGCACGCACACTCGAAGGAACTCGGCGGCCGGCTGAGTCAGGGCTCCCAGGGCCACGAGCTGGGCGAGATCGCGGATGCGCCGGGTGAACTTGCGGATGTTCACCGACCAGAACCGCTGGGTGATGTCCGGGATCACCACGTGCAGGCGCGACCCATCGGGCAGGGATGCGTCGACGAACGGGGAGGACAGGTCGACGCGGCGGCCAGAGGCCTGCAGCATCCGTTCGACGAGGTCGCGCACCTCGCGCTCCGTCAGCACCATGGTCGTCAGCTCCGGAACGCCGTCTCGGGCCACGAACACCCGGCTGGGCGCGTTGATCCAGATCTCCTCGATGTCGGGGTCGTCCAGGAACGGCTGCAGCGCCCCGAACCCGGTGAGGGCGGCGACCACCTCACGGGCGGCCTGGAACTCGTCGGCGAGCAGAGGCGCGGACCCGCCGAGGGCGCGCTCGCTGTACCGGCGCACCTCGTCGCGCACATACTGGTCGGTGAGGGTGCCGTCGCCGGCCAGATCGACGCCGTCGCGGCGCACGCGGAGCCGCACCTGCTCGGTGATGATGCGCACGGCCTCGCTCATACAGGCATCCTGCTGCAGAAGCCCCGAGGCGCGTGCGAGTTATCCACAGGGGCCGTTTCAGCACCGAAACAGCGGGCACTCTAGACTGGAGCCGCACTCGCGGGAGTGGTGAAATTGGTATACACGCAGGTTTTAGGTACCTGTGCCGGAAGGCGTGAGGGTTCAAGTCCCTTCTCCCGCACCGACGGGCGTCGGCGTCAGCACACAGGAGCTGAACGGCTCCGCTGCCACCGAGAAATATCATCAATTCTGGCCACTCGATTCTGCTTAGGTTAGGATTGCCTTACTCGTCCTCCAGCAGATCGGTTCCCATGACCGCGACCCACGGCACCACCCCGCACACCCTGGACCAGCAGCCCAGCCTGGCCGAGTACCTCCGGGCAAGTTCCAGCGGTCAGCACCGCGACACCGAGACCCGGTCCTTCATCACAGAGCTGATGAGCGGCCACCTCTCGCTCGAGGACTACACGCGCTACCTCGGCCAATACGCCTGGGTCTATGAGGCGCTCGAACAACTCGTCGACAGGGTGTCCCAGATCGACCATCTCGATCTCTTCGATCCCGACCTTGAGCGGCTGCCCGCCATCGAGAGCGACCTTGCCGCACTCGGCGTGCGGGACTGGCGCCACGAACATCCGCCGCTGCCGGCCACGACCGCGTACATCGAACACCTGCAGTCGCTCACCAACGCCGACAGCGTGCGCTGCCTGGCGCACCACTACACCCGCTACCTCGGCGACCTCTCCGGCGGGCAGGCCATCGCCTCGCTTGTGGCCCGGCACTATGGCGCGGAGCCCGAGCAGCTCGGCTTCTACAGGTTCGACGCGATCAACAACATCGTGCAGTACAAGCGTGCGTACCGGGACCGGCTCAACGCCCTCTCGCTGGCGCCCGCCGACGTGGACACCCTCGTCGCCGAGGTCGATGCGGCGTTCACCTATAACGGCGCGGTCTTCGACGGGTTGGCGAACTAACCGATGCTGCGCACGGCGGCACTCGACGGCCAGCTCAGCGATTTCCTCGCGAGTACCGGCGTTGTGTTGTTCTACCTGCTGGTCTGGGCGCTCGTGTTCGCGGGCACCGCCCTGTTCCTGGGCGTCTTCATCCCGTTCATCACGGGCGACTCCCTGCTCTTCGGCTCGGGGCTGGTGGCGGCGTCGAGTTCGAACCTCAACATCGTGGTCCTCGCCGTCGGCATCGGAATCGCCGCGTTCCTCGGCGACCAGGTGGGATTCCTGCTCGGCCGCCGCTACGGCCGGGGATACCTGGACCGGCGCGGCGGACGCCGCACCCAGCTGGCCATCGTGAAGACGGAGTCGTTCTACCTCAAGTACGGCTGGTGGGCCGTGGTGGTGGCGCGCTTCATGCCCTGGGCGCGGGTGTTCGTGCCCGTCGTGGCGGGCGTCGGACGGATGAACTACTACAAGTTCCTCACCAGCAACGTGGTGGGAGCGCTGGCCTGGGGCGTGGGCATCACCCTGACCGGCTATTACGCCGCTGCCATCCCTGGGGTCAAGAGTGCGGCGTATGTGATCGCCGCGTTCTTCATCACGGCGTCGATCGTCTTCGGCCTGCGCACGTGGCTGGCCGACCGCGCCCAGACCCGGCTCGAGGCTCAGACCAGTACCGGTCCTCACAACACTTTGGGGGGTTAGCCCACCCCTTGATCAGGGTTTCCGGCCGGGTTTACGCGATAACCTGTAGCGACGCATGCGATCACCGCCGACTGGCCGATCTAGCCGCCGACGACTGGAGTTTTCTTCGTGATTAACACCGCACTCATCCCGTGGCTCGACCCGGAGATCCTTATCAACGGATTCGGGCCGTGGGCTCTGCTGGGCGTCTGCGCGATCGTCTTCGCGGAGACGGGCCTCCTGATCGGATTCCTGCTTCCCGGCGACACTCTGCTGGTGATCACCGGTCTGTTCGTCTTCTTCGACATCATCAAGATCGATATCTGGTGGGTCGCCCTGGCCATCGGAGGCGCCGCGTTCGTCGGCGGCGAGGTGGGCTATCTGATCGGCCATCGTCTCGGCCCGCGGGTGTTCGAGCGCAAGGAATCCGGGCTCTTCAGCGTCAAGAACGTGCAACGCACCAACGCCTTCTTTGTACGGTTCGGCGGCTTCGCCGTGATCGCCGCCCGCTTCGTGCCGATCGTGCGCACCTTCGCCCCGGTCGCCGCGGGAGTGGGGCACATGGACTACCGCAAGTACAGCCTGTACAACTTCATCGGCGCCATGATCTGGGGAGCCGGGCTCACCTTCTTCGGCTACTTCCTGGGCTACATCCCGCCGCTGGCGGACTTCGTCCGCGCCTACATCGACCTGATCCTGCTCGGCGCCGTGGTGCTCACACTGCTGCCCACCATCTACCACTACGTGCAGTCGATGGTGAAGGCCCGCCGCGAGGCCCGCGCCGGCGTCGTCGACGGCGAGAAGCTCGTGCTCGACCCCGAGACCTTCGACACCAACAACGACGGCAAGCACGAGGCCTGAGCCCCTCCCGGCCGGTCAGCGGTGCGAGTGCAGCGTGTGGTCCGCATCCGCTGCGTGGTCGGCCGGTTCCAGCTGGAACGTTGAGTGCTCCACGTCGAAATGATGCGACAGGCACTCGGACAGCTCGCTCAGCAGCTCTCCCGCCCGGCCTGAGGCGAGCAACTCCGGCTCGACGACCACGTGAGCGCTGAACACGTGCGAGCCCGACGTGATGGCCCAGACGTGCACGTCGTGCACGGCTACGACCCCAGGGGTGTCCTGCAGGTGCTGCCGGATCTCCTGCACGTCGGTGTCGGCGGGCGTCGACTCGCTGAACACCCGCACCACGTCGCGCAGCAGGCCGATCGCCCGTGGCACGATCATCGCGGCGATCACGAGCGAGGCGATGGAGTCGGCCTGCGCGAATCCCGTGGTGAGGATAAGCACGGCCGCGACGATCACGGCCACCGAGCCCAAAGCATCCCCGAGCACCTCGAGATAGGCGCCGCGCATGTTGATGGAGCCGGCAGCCGCCGGGCGCAGCAGCAGGATGCCCACGACATTGGCGAGCAGGCCGATCACGGCGACGACGAGCATCGGCATCGCCAACACCTCGGGCGGGTCGCCCTGCACCAGCCGGTTCACCGCACCGACGACGACGAACCCGGCGACCACGAGCAGGATGAGGCCGTTCAGCATGGCCCCGAACACCTCGGCGCGCTGGTAGCCGAACGTCTGCCGGTCGGTCGCCGGGCGGGCCGCGACGACCGTGGCCGTGAGCGCGATGATGAGGCCGGCGAGGTCGGAGAACATGTGGCCGGCATCGGCCAGCAGGGCAAGGGAGCCGGTGATCCACGCGCCGATGACCTCGGCCACGAGCACCACGCTGACGATGCCGATCACGATCGACAGACGCGACCGATTGCGCGTTGACGAGGATGCGTGATCGTGGCCCATGCCTCCACGGTACGAGCCTGCCGGGGCGAAAGCGAGCCCCGCCGCTAGTTGGGAATGAGTGCCGTTCTCAGCTGGCCGAGACCGGTCGGCGGTCCCGAGCGAATTGCGAGTCGGATCAGCCTAAAAGCTCAGTGAGAACGGGGCCGAGCGCGGCGAACGCGATGGCACGGTGGCTCTCGGCATTCTTCACGTCGGCCGGCAGCTCGGCCGCCGAGACATCGTGGCCGTCAGGCTGGAAGATCGGGTCGTAACCGAATCCGCCGCCGCCGGCCGGGGCGTGCAGGATGCGGCCCGGCCACTCCCCCGTGACAGAGCGCTCCACACCGTTCGGGAGGGCCAACGCGGCCACACAGGTGAAGTGCCCGGCACGGTGCTCGTCGGCCATGTCGCTGATCTGCCAGAGCAGCAGGCGCAGGTTCTCCTCCGAGTCCCTGGCGGGGCCGCCCCAGCGGGCGGAGAAGATGCCGGGCGCGCCGCCCAGCACATCCACGCAGATACCCGAGTCGTCGGCGATGGCCGGCAGCCCGGTGTGCGCGGCGGCGGCGCGCGCCTTGATCAGCGCGTTCTCGGTGAAGGTGGCACCGTTCTCGACCGGCTCCGGCCCGTCGTAGGCCAGAACCTCCAGGCCCGGGAGCATGGGGGCGAGGATGCGGCGGAGTTCCTCGACCTTGTGGGCGTTATGGGTGGCGAGAACGACGCGCATCAACGGCCCAGCGTGGTCTTCTGCAGGTCGGTGAGCGTGATCGCCCCGCCGAGGGCGAGGTCGAGCAGCGAGTCGAGTTCGTTGCGGTCGAAGGGGGCGCCCTCGGCGGTGCCCTGCACCTCGATGAACTTGCCCCGGCCGGTGACGACGACGTTCATGTCGGTCTCGGCGCGCACGTCTTCGGTGTACGCCAGGTCGAGCATCGGCACCCCGGCGATGATGCCCACCGAGACGGCGGCGACGCTGTCGGTGAGCGGCTGGGCCTTCTGGGCGATGAACTTCTTCTCCCGGCCCCACTCGAGGGCGTCGGCGAGAGCCACGTAGGCGCCGGTGATGGCTGCCGTGCGGGTTCCGCCGTCGGCCTGGAGCACGTCGCAGTCGATGACGATGGTGTTCTCGCCGAGCGCCTTCATGTCCACCACGGCGCGGAGGCTCCGGCCGATCAGGCGGCTGATCTCGTGGGTGCGGCCGCCGATGCGACCCTTGACCGATTCTCGGTCCATCCGGGAGTTCGTGGAGCGCGGCAGCATCGAGTACTCGGCGGTGACCCAGCCCTTGCCCTTGCCTGCCATCCAGCGGGGCACACCGTTGGTGAACGACGCCGTGGCGAGCACCTTGGTGCGACCGAACGAAATGAGGGCGGAGCCTTCGGCTTGCTCGCTCCAACCGCGTTCGATGGTCACGGGACGCAGCTGGTCGTTGGTGCGGCCATCGGCACGCAGGATGTCGGTCACGGGTTCTCCTTGAAAAGACGCGGGGTGGTGGACGATGCGGCCAGTCTGGCCACCTCGCTGAGACTGATGGTGCCCGTGGCGACGAGGTCGACCCTGGAGATCTCCGGACCGAGCAGGCGGTGGGCAAGGCGCAGGAAGTCGTCGGCGCTGTCGCCGGTGGCTTCGTAGCGATAGCTGGGCGGTGCGGTTTCGACCCGCTCGAGGTGCTGGCCCACCAGCGTGCGGTACACGTCGTTCGCGGTCTCGGTGTGGCTGGAGACCAGCGTCACCGCGTCGCCCATCACGTAGGAGATCACGCCGCGCAGGAACGGGTAGTGGGTGCAGCCGAGCACGAGAGTGTCCACGTCGGCGGCCTTGAGCGGGGCGAGATACTCCTCGGCGACCCGCAACACCTCGGCTCCGGTCGTCACCCCGGATTCGACGAACTCGACGAAGCGCGGGCAAGCCTGCGAGAACAGCTGGATGTCGGTGGCCGCGGCGAACGCGTCGTTGTAGGCGCGCGAGTTCACGGTTCCGGCTGTGCCGACCACGCCCACCCGTTTGTTCCGCGTGGTGCCGACCGCACGGCGCACCGCGGGCTGGATCACCTCGATCACGGGGACGCTGTAGCGTTCCCGGGCATCGCGCAACACGGCGGCCGATGCGGTGTTGCAGGCGATTACCAGCAACTTCACATCTTGGGCCACCAGGTCGTCGAGAACCTCGAGCGCGTACTCGCGCACGTCGGCGATCTTCTTCGGCCCGTAGGGCGAATGCGCCGTGTCGCCGATATACAGGATGGACTCGTTGGGCAGTTGGTCCTTGATGGCCCGGGCGACGGTGAGCCCGCCGACGCCGGAGTCGAAAATCCCAATCGGTGCATCCGTCACAACAATCAAGCCTAACCGGGTTCGGCATTTCACCATGCGTGACACCGCCATATGCCCAGAACGCTCCAACGTACGTGGGGCTGCATATACCCGTAACTACACTCGGCATATGGGCCAGGCCAACCAGGCAGAGCCGCACCGTAAGACGTCCCTCGTGCCGTCTGAGGAGATGATCGTCATGACTGATCGCGTCGTAATCACCGGACTCGGGGCCCTCACACCGCTCGGTAATTCGTGGACCGAGACCTGGGACGGCCTCACCAACGGCCGCAGCGGAGTGGCTCGCATCACGCAGTTCGACGCGACGGACCTGCCCACTCAGATCGCCGGCGAGGTCAAGGGGTTCGACCCCGTCACCCGCATGTCGGTCAAGCAGGCCAAGCGCGCCTCCCGCGCCTCGCAGATGGCCATCGCCGCGGCCCGCGAGGCCGTCGCCGACGCCGGCTTCGGTCCGTCGATGGAGGGCATCCACACGGCCGTCATCGTCAACAGTGCGGTCTCCGGCTACGCCGAGATCCAGGATGCGACCGAGCACGTCAACGCCGGCAGCCCCCGACGCATCTCTCCCCGCTTCGTACCGTCGTCCCTGATGAACATGGCGGCCTGTGAGATCGCCATCGACCTGGGCGTGCACGGCCCGGTGAACGCGAGTGCCCTGGCCTGCGCCAGTGGCGCCTACGCTCTGCTCGAGGCCCGCACCATGCTCGTCATGGGCGACGCCGACGTCGTCATCGCCGGCGGCGTCGAAGCGGCCATCACCCCGGTGATGTTCGCCGGCCTCAATGCCATGCACGCGGCCTCCACCCACAATGAGGAGCCCACCGAAGCCAGCCGTCCGTTCGACGCCAACCGCAACGGCCTCGTCTTCGGCGAGGGCGCCGTGGTGTTCGTCATGGAGCTGCTCTCGCACGCCACGGCCCGCGGCGCCCGCATCTACGCCGAAGTGCTCGGCGGCGCCCTCACCAGCGACGGCTTCAGCATCGTGGCCCCCGACCCGTCCGGCCAGTACGCCAGCCAGGCGATCACCCGGGCCCTCGACCGGAGCAAGCTCAACCCGGCCGACATCGACATGATCGTGGCCCACGGCACGTCGACCCAGGCGAACGACAAGGCCGAAACTCTGGCCATCCGTCACTCGTTGCGGCACTTCGCCGACAAGATCTCGATCACGGCGCCCAAGTCGATGACGGGGCACATGATCGGTGCGGCGGGGGCGCTGTCCGCGCTGATCGGCGCGCTGTCGATCAAGAACGGCATCGTGCCGCCCACCATCAACCTGCGCACACCCGACCCGGAGTGCGGACTGGACTACACGCCGCTCACCGCGCGGATCCAGCCCATCAAGCACGCGCTGGTGAACGCGTTCGGCTTCGGCGGCCAGAACTGCATCGTCGCCTTCGGCGCGCTCTAAGCCGCCTCCGGTAGCCCGAGGGTCGCCCGTTCCGGGCGGCCAGACTCGCCGTAACGGCCCCTTCAGATCGTGTGAAGGGGCCGTTCCGTTCGTTGCATCCCCCGGCTGCGGCCGCCGCGACTTGCCGCATAACGCCCGTTCGGAGGCGACGAAGGGGCACTTTCCGGCAAGTCAGTGAGATTTCCTTCGCCGACTTGCCGGAAGATGCCCTCCTGAAGGCCGAGACGGGGCACTTTCCGGCAAACCACCAAGGCGGATGGAGTGGAGCGGCGCGCGGGCGCCCAGGCCGGGCGGGAGGGCAGACCGGCGGCCGGGCGGGCGGGCAGGCGGGCAGACCGGCGGCCGGGCAGGCCGGGCGGCTAGGCTTGCCCGCGTGACCGAGTCTTCTGCGCTACGAACCGACCGCTACGAGCTCACCATGGTGGATGCCGCCATCCAGAGCGGAACCGCGAACCGGGAGTGCCTGTTCGAGGCCTTCGCCCGGCGGCTGCCCGCGGGCCGGCGCTACGGCATCGTCGCCGGCACCGGCCGGCTGCTCGACCTGGTCCGCGACTTCCGCTTCGGCGACGCCGAGCTCGACTGGCTGCGCGACAACAACGTGGTGCGCCCGCCCACCCTCGACTGGTTGGCGGACTACTCGTTCAGCGGCAACATCTGGGGCTACCGGGAGGGTGACGCCTACTTCCCCGGCTCCCCGCTGATCCAGGTCGAGGGCACCTTCGCCGAGTGCGTCGTGTTGGAGACCCTGATCCTCAGCGTGCTCAACTACGACAGTGCCGTGGCCAGCGCCGCCGCCCGCATGGTGTCGGTCAGCCTGGGCCGGCCGCTGGCCGAGATGGGGTCCCGTCGCACCGGCGAATACTCGGCCGTGGCTGCCGCCCGAGCCGCGTACATCGCCGGGTTCGCGGCCACCAGCAACCTCGAGGCCGGCCGCAGCTGGGGCATCCCCACCATGGGCACCGCCGCGCACTCCTTCACCCTGCTGCACGACAGCGAGGAGGACGCCTTCCGCGCCCAGGTCGACGCGTTCGGCGCCTCCACCACACTGCTCGTGGACACCTACAACATCGAGCGCGGCATCGAGCTGGCGGTGCAGGTGGCCGGCCTGGGCCTCGGGTCGATCCGCATCGACTCCGGCGACCTGCCGACTGTCGCGGCGGCTGCCCGCGCCCAACTGGACTCGCTGGGCGCCGTGAACACCGGCATCACAGTCACCAGCGACCTCGACGAGTTCTCCATCGCCGCGCTGTCGGCCTCACCGGTGGATGCGTTCGGAGTGGGCACCTCGCTCGTCACCGGTTCCGGGGCCCCGGCCGCCGGCATGGTCTACAAGCTCGTGGCACACAAGAACGCCGACGACGAGTGGGTGTCGGTGGCCAAGACGTCAGCGTCGAAGGCCTCGGTCGGCGGCCGCAAGAACGCCCTGCGCCGCCTGGACGCGGCGGGCATCGCCCAGGAAGAAGTGGTGCTGGTGGACGACGATGCTCCCTCGGCCGATCCGGCGACGGATGCCGCCGCCCGGCCCGGCAGTGCCACGGAGCGGTCGCTGCTGGTGCCGCTCATGCAGGCCGGAGTGGTGGACGAACGGTACCTGGGCGCATCCGGCACCCGGCTGGCCCGCGAACAGAACGCCGCGGCGATGCGGGAACTGCCCGTGGACGCCTTCAGGCTGGGCCGCGGTGACGCGGTGATCCCGACGGTCTTCGGCTGAGCACCAGCCGACCCGCGCGGCGGGTCAGTCCTGCTTCATCTTCTCGTAGATGGACTTGCAGGTGGGGCACACCGGGAATTTCTCCGGATCGCGCCCCGGCAGCCACTTCTTGCCGCACAGCGCCTTGACCGGCTTCCCCGTCATGGCGGACTCGAGGATCTTGTCCTTGGGAACGTAGTGGGAGAAACGTTCGTGGTCACCCGGTTCGATCTGCTCCTGGCCAAGCAGTTCCTCGAGTTCACGGTCGAGGGTGGACGTTCCGCCACCGGTTTCGGGGCCCCGGCCGGGCTCTGCGATGCTCGCTCGAATGTCGTGTGTCATGGAATCAAGTGTATGCAGCTACGCGCGCAAAGCGGAGGAGAGCATCTCCGGCCCACGACGTTCGAAGGTCCGTGAGCCGAGCCAGACGCCGCCGACGAGCATCACGAAGCCGATACCGAGGCCCCAGTACAGCGCGGGCAGGTTCCAGAGCGGGTCGACGAAGATTCCCAGCACCGCACAGACGATGGCCGGCAACGCGACGATGATCGATCCGACGAAGGTGAGCGACTGGATGACCGCCGCTGCGGTGTCGGAGGACTGGGGCTGCGCGAAGGGGCTGTCGCCGGGCTTCGTGGCCGGGTACGGGAACCGGGCCGAGGTGAAGCTGGAGAAGCCCAGGCCCGCCAGAAGGATGCACGTGCTCACGCCGAGCACACCGGGCAGGACCGCCCAGTCGCCGTAGACGCTGACACTGATGGCCGAGCCGAGCCCGATCAATGGGATGCCGACGAAGAAGGCGGGCACCAAGCGGCCGACCCGGTCGGCGAATCCGCGGGGTCCGGAGACCACGTGCAGCCAGATCGCGGTGTGGTCGTAGGCGACGTCGTTGTGCAACGTCCAGCCGAGGAAGACGCACATGAGCGGCACAGGCACCAGGGCCAGGTACTCGATGGGCATCCCCGCAAACGCGAGCGGCAGGATCACCAACACCGGCACGATCGGAATCATGATCAGCGACACCCAATAGCGCGGGTCGCGTCCCCAGTAGGTGATGCTGCGGGCGGCGATCGCTCCGACCGGGTTGTGCGGCATACGGTCGAACCAGCCCAGGCCGCCGTAGGCCCGCGCCTGAGCCTCCCGGCCGGGGCTCACGAGCATCCGGGCCACCAGACCCTGCCAGGCCAGCCAGATCACGTACAGGGTGCCTGCGGCGATCAGGAGGCGGAGGAATGACGTACCCCAGTCCCCGGCGGCTGCGTCGCCCGGCACGGCCCACGCGGCGCCCAGCGGCGTCCAGCCCAGGATGGCCGCGAACCCGCCGAGCAGGTCGAGGCCGTACTTGCTCCAGTCCACGTTGACCAGCAGCACCACGACGGGCGTGATCATGACGATCAGCAGGATGCCGACGATGCCGGTGAACTCCCGCGACCGGCGGGTGGAGAGCAGGAAGGCGGCGATGGAAGTGCTCACCCGGGACGCAAGCATGCAGGTGCCCAACAGCAGTGCCGCCGCGATGATGGCGAACAGGGTCTCCCCCACGCCGCGCGACCAGGTGACGATGGTGCCCAGAAGCACCAGCGTCAGAGTGGTCGCCGGTACGCCGACCAGCGATGAGACGGCCAGCCCCAGGGACAGGTCCTTGGTCGGGATGCCCAAGGTGGAGAACTTGCGCGGGTCCATGCTGTCGTCGACGCCGAAGACCAACGGCACGAGGATGAAGCCCAGCACAACTATCGAGCCCACCACGATGAGCCCGTCACGGATGGTGCCCACATCGTCGACAAATCGGAACGCGACGAGCATTGCCACGAGGGCCGCCGCCACGAGCAGCCCGTAGATCAGGCCAAGCACGACCCCCACGACCTGCCACGGGCTACGCCGGAAGAGATTGGCGAGGAGCCTCAGTTTCAGTCCGAGAAATTGTGCAACCACTCCAGGCCCTCCGCAACCTTTCGTCCGCCGGCCAGGTCGACGAAACGTTCTTCGAGCGACACGTTGCCACGTACCTCGTCGATCGTTCCCGACGCGAGGACCGAGCCCTGCACAATGATGGCCACGTGGTCGCAGACCCGCTGGATGAGATCCATGCCGTGGCTGGAGAGGATGACCGTGCCCCCGGCGGCGACGTAGCGCTGCAGGATCTCGGTGACGTTGACCGCTGAAACCGGGTCGACCGACTCGAACGGTTCGTCGAGCACCAGCACGCGCGGCGAGTGGATCATGGCGCAGGCCAGGGCGATCTTCTTGGTCATGCCGGCCGAGTAATCGGCCACCAGACGGTTGAGAGCGCCCTCGAGACCGAAGGCGGCGGCCAGGTCGGCGGAGCGGGTGCGCACCGTCTCGCTCTCGAGTCCCCGGAGCACGCCGGAGTAGTAGAGCAGCTGGGCGCCGGTGAGGCGGTCGAAGAGGCGCAACCTGTCGGGCAGCACACCGATGGTGCGTTTGGCGGCGACGGGGTCGGCCCACACGTCGATGCCGTGCACGTGGATGGAGCCCGAATCGGGCCGGAGCAGCCCGGTGATCATGGACAGTGTCGTGGTCTTGCCCGCTCCGTTGGGGCCGACGATGCCGTAGAACGAGCCCGACCGCACCTCAAGGTCTACTCCCGCCACGGCGACGTTCTGGCCGAAGCGCTTGTTGAGGCCGCTGACCGCGATCTCCACGGGAGCGGAGTCGCTGACGATCGTGGCACCGGTGCGCGGCGGCAGGGGCTTGCGGAGCACGGGCGCGATGCGGGGGGTGGTCGTTGCGGGCTTCTCCGCGGGCGTCGTGGCTGCGTCGACCAGGCTCACGGGGGTGGCACCGGTCGCCGGTGCGAGATCGACAGGCGACGACGTATCGGTGGCGATTCCGGCGGCGTCCGACTCTGCGTTGGCATCATCGGCAGCAGTGACGGCAGCGGAAGCGGCAGCGGCAGCAGGGGCTTCGGCGGGGGTCACGGCGGCATCCCTGCCGCCCAATCGCGGCAGCCGCCAGAACGGGCGGCGCGCGGCGGGTGCCGAAGCGGCGTCGGCGACCGGCGCTCGCACAACCTCGACGCTCTCCTCGTCGGCCGGGTCGGGGGTGACACTGAGGATGCGGGTGGCGTCGTCGTCGGACGCAGAGTCCGTCAGGTCCGACAGCACGACGGTGGGCGGGTCTTCCTGGGACAGCTCGGCGACGGGCGGGTCGTCGGTCCCGGCAACGGCGGGCACGGTAGCCGGCTCACTCACAGCGGACGATGTGGATTCCGGGGCCGTGGCTGCGTGTACGGGTGCGGACGAGTCAGCGGCAGGAACGGCAGCGGCAGGGGCCTTGCTGGCCGGTGCGGCGGCCGTCGACGCCTTGCCGGTTGCGATCGACGCCTCACCGGATCCGGCGGGGTCGGAATCGTCCGTCCCGGCAGCCGCAACAGCGGCGGCACGCGCGGCAGCCGCGGCGGCCGTGCGAGCGGAGGTGGCAGCGGCGCGCGCCGCAGCCGACTTCGCAGCGGCGGCCTTGGTGGCCGCGGTGCGGGCGGCCCCGGCCTTGGTCGCCGACTCGGTCTTCGCTGCCGCGGCCTTGGCTGCGGCAGCCTTCGACGCCGCCGTGCGGGCGGAGGTGGTGCGAGCCGGGGTGGTCTTGGGCTTCGTGGCGGCGGGCTCCCCTGCCGCGGCTCCGGACGCCTTCGCCGGGCCGTCGTCGGTGCCTTCGGCCGCAGCCGCAACAGCCTCAGCAGTGTCGGCCGTGGACGTGGTGGTTGCCGGCAGCCGGGTGGCCTTGGCCACCGGCGACGTGCGCGCGGCCGGGGTGCGGGTCACGGTGACTCGCTCGGCTGCAGTGGCCGGCGCGTTGGTCGCCGAGTCGCCCGTCGTTGCAGAGTCAGTCGTTGCAGAGCCAGTCAGTGCAGAATCAGTCGTCGCAGAATCAGTCGTCGCAGAATCAGTCGACGCAGAATCCGTCGACGCGGGAGCCGAGGTCTCGGAGCCCGATGTTTGCGGCCGGGCGCCACCCGTCGAGGACGTCTTCGCGGCGGCAGAGCTGCGTGCAGCCGTGCCGGCTCGCGGTGCAGCCGGCTTGCGCGGCGCGCGCGTAGTACTGCGCACGGGTTTGGCCGGAGCCGCCTCGTCAGACGCAGATGTGGCCGAACCGGACCCCGCGGTGGCGGACTCGGGCGTGCTCGGCTTATGGACGGGGGCCTTACGGGGTGGCTTGGCTGCGGTCTTCGGCGCGATTTTCGGCGCGGCGCTCGTCGCAGAAGCAGTCTGAGGGGGGCGGTCCGCTGGGGTGCCGCTTTCGACGGCGATACCCTCGCGTTCCGGCTCCGTATCGGGAACGCGCAAGACCGGAGTCTGCTCGTCTGGCTCGGAGTTCGGAGGCACAGGAGTCACCTCGCTAACCTACCAAGGACCATCCGACCTCGCTGAGGCTCACCGCCGTGGGCGGCGGATTCCCACCAAAGTTTTTCACTGCGGTGCCACTCCGTGCGGGATCGACGAAACGGGACGAATCGTCACGATCCGGACACGCATGCGAAGGTCCCTTCCCCCGGAACAGGGTGTTCAGCTAGTCTGAAGGTGGCATAACGAAGTGTCTATACGTGAACTTAAGGGTGAACCGCAGGCAAATTCGACTGAATTCAGTGCCGCAAGCGGGGCCACCCAGATCTTTCTGAGGAGATATTCGTGACCACCCAGGTAGTAATACTTGCAGCAGGAATGGGCAGCCGACTCGGCCGCTCGCTTCCTAAACCCCTGACCGAGCTCAACGACGGCCGCACAATCATGCAGCAGCAGTTCGACAACATCGCGCACGCCTTCGGCAAGAAGACCAAGGTCACGATCGTCGTCGGCTACAAGCTCGAGCACATCATCGAGGCTTTCCCGCAGGCATCCTTCGTCTACAACGAGCAGTACGACGTGACCAACACGTCCAAGAGCTTGCTCCGCGCCCTGCGCGCCTCCGCCACCGGCGGCGTGCTGTGGATGAACGGCGACGTCGTGTTCGACCCGGCCATCCTCGACCGCGCCGCTTCAATGATGAAGCGCGACCAGTCGTTCGTGACCGTGAACACCTCCAAGGTGTCCGACGAAGAAGTCAAGTACACGACCAGCGCCGAGGGCTACATCAAGGAGCTCTCCAAGACCGTGAAGAACGGTCTCGGCGAGGCCGTCGGCATCAACTACGTCTCGGCCGCCGACAAGGCGATGCTCATCCACCACCTGAGCAAGGTCGAAGACCAGGATTACTTCGAGCGCGGCATCGAGCTCGCGATCGAGAAGAACCGCATGCTCGTCGAGCCCGTCGACATCTCGGACTTCTACGCGGTCGAGGTCGACTTCGCCGAGGACCTCGAGCGCGCGAACCTCTTCGTCTGACCCTCGCAGATCGGTGGGGGGCCGTCGCCTGTGGCGCGGCACCCCAACCGGCTCCCATACGATAGAGCGCGTGAGTAGTTACGCTCAGGTGCGTCCTGAACAGCGCACCCCGTTTGCGCGTTACCGTCATTCGTTGTGGTTGCTGACCCAGCGCGACCTCCGGGTACGCTACTCGACCTCGGTGCTCGGCTACTTCTGGTCGATCCTCGACCCGCTCGTGATGGCCGGGATTTATTGGTTCGTCTTCACGGTCGTGTTCCAGCGGTCCGTCGGCGAAGACCCGTACATCGTCTTCCTCCTCGCGGCTCTGCTGCCGTGGATGTGGTTCAACGGAGCCATCTCGGACTGCACCCGGGCGTTCCTGCGCGAGGCCAAGCTCATCCGCTCCACTCGGATCCCCCGCACAATCTGGGTGAACCGGCTTGTGTTGTCCAAGGGAATCGAGTTCCTCGCGGCCATCCCCGTGCTCGTGCTCTTCGCCGTGTTCTCCGGCGCATCGATCAATGCGGATGCCGTCTTCTTCCCTCTGGCCATTCTCATCCAGGCCATCCTCACAGCCGGAATCGGTCTCATCGTGGCACCCCTGGTGGTGTTCTTCCGCGACCTCGAGCGCGCAGTGAAGCTGATTCTGCGCTTCCTGTTCTACGCATCGCCGATCATCTACGCCACCAGCGACCTGCCGAAAGAGCTGCACTTCTGGGCGGCGTTCAACCCGCTCAGCGGCATCTTCAGCCTGTACCGGGCCGCCTTCTTCCCTGGCGAGTTGGATTGGTTCATCGTGGGCGTCGGCGCGGCCATGTCGGTGGCCTTCCTCGCGATCGGCCTCCTGGTCTTCACCCGCACCGAGCGCGCCGTGTTGAAGGAGATCTGATGAGCGAGACGGTCATCTCCCTCGACGACGTGGGCATCCGGTTCCGCCGCAACCGGCGCAGTCGCCGTAACTTCAAGGACTTGTTCGCCGGCAGCCGCCGCCGCAGCCGCCCCGGCGAATTCTGGGCCCTGCAGCACGTGTCGTTCACGGTGCAGCGCGGCGAAGCGATCGGCGTGGTGGGCCGGAACGGCCAGGGCAAGTCCACCCTGCTCAAGCTCGTCACCGGCGTCGTACTGCCCGACGAAGGCATCGTGGACGTGATTGAAGGCGTCGCGCCGCTCATCGAGATCACCGGCGGCTTCGTCGACGACCTCAGCGTGCGCGACAACGTGTACCTCACGGCCGGCCTGCACGGTATGACGCGCAAGCAGATCGACGAGCGCTTCGAGGAGATCATCACCTTCGCGGAGATCGCCGACTTCGTCGACACCCCGTACAAGCACCTCTCCAGCGGCATGAAGGTGCGCATCGCGTTCGCGGTGATCTCCCGACTCGAGGAGCCGATCATCCTGGTCGACGAGGTGCTGGCCGTGGGCGACAAGGCCTTCCGGGAGAAGTGCTACCGGCGCATCGAAGAGCTGCTGGCCGGCGGACGAACCCTTTTCTTCGTCTCGCACAACGAACGCGACCTGCGACGGTTCTGCGCCCGGGGGTTGTACCTGGACAAGGGCGCCCTGGTGCTCGACGGTCCCATCGACGAGGTCCTGGATCGGTACAACGCCGAATACGGCGTCAAGCCGGCCTGATTCCAGACGTCAACCGACCCCGATTCGTCACGCCCGATGGGCACTGTTCTGCTGGGAATTCCATCGAGGATGCCCAGTTTCGGCCCGTAAAATCGTGCTTTGCGCACCCGAGGAGGATTGCATCATGGCTAAGAAGAAGCCCACACCGTTGCTCTCACCCACCGGCGGCATGCCACGAGGCGGGCAGCTGCCACCCAGCGTGGCCACCGGGTTCGACCGGGTCATGGCGATCCATCGCCCCGCCGTGCTCGCCCACATCCGCAGCATCCGTCACCGGCACCCGGAAGCCACCCCCGACCAGATCGTCCGCATCCTGGAGCGCCGCTACCTGGCCGCTGTCACAGGTGGCGGCGCGGCGGTCGGCGCCACCGCGGTGATCCCCGGCGTGGGCACCGGAATCACCCTCGCCCTCTCTGGGGTGGAGACGGCCGGGTTCCTCGAGGCGACGGCCCTCTTCTCGCAGTCCGTGAGCGAGGTGCACGGCATCACGGTCGACGATCCCGAACGGGCCCGCGCCCTGGTGATGACCATGATGCTCGGCCACGAGGGCTCCGATCTGGTGCGGCAGCTCGCCGGCCAGGTGACCGGCGGCGGCGTCGCCCGCACCGCGTACTGGGGCGAACTCGTGACCACCAGCCTGCCCCGCGCCATCATGGGGCCGCTGACCGACAAGCTCAAGCGGTCGTTCATCCGGCAGTTCGCCGCGAAGGGCGGCGCGAGCCTGATCGGCAAGGCCGTGCCGTTCGGCATCGGCGCCGTGATCGGCGGTATGGGCAACCACATCCTCGGCAAGCGTGTTGTCGGGTCGTCCCGGCTCGCATTCGGCCAGGCGCCTGCCCAGTTCCGGGCCGAGCTCGACCCACGGGCCCACACCATCACCCTGCGCGACGGCGCGGTGGTACCCGCCAATAGGCTGACCCAGCTCGGCCATGGCGCGCTACGGGCGCTCCCCCGGCCGTTGCGGCGTCGGCCGGCCACCGGCGCAGTCGAACCTGAAACGGTCACACCGGCAGGCGAATAGACCGGGGGTCGCGCCGTCGAGGTCGGCTCGCCTGGTCTCGACAAGCTCGGCCGACGAACGGCTGGACCACCGGAGGCCGGACGGCCCCGTGGTCTGTCAGATCTCTTCGATCTCGCTGACGTCCTCGAAATCGGCCACGCCGTCGACGTCGGCGTCGCCGGCGTGCAGCGCTGCGAACCGGTCCCACTCCTCGAGCAGGTGCCCGATCGCGCCGTGGAAGCGTGCCGTGGCCGCACCGGGCGTGGGGTCTCCGAAGTACTGTTCGACCCAGCCGCGCAGGCGTGCCTCGGCGGTGTCGTCGCTCATGAGCTCGTCGAGGGTCTCGACGATACCGGCGGTGTCGGCGGCGGTGAGCCACTCGCAATCGGAGAGGTAGCCGCTGGTGTCGATGGCGGCCAGCGGATTCTGCGGGCGGGTGACCATGAGCGGACGGCCAGATGCGAGCCGGTCGTAGACCATCGCAGAGATATCCACGATCGCCACATCGGCGGCCGAGAGCTGCCAGCCCAGGTCAGCGCCCGTGTCGATGATGTGTTGGGCGCCGGGATCCCGGTCGTTCGCCGCGGCGATCGCGGCCTTGATCTGCTTGTTGGCTTGGCCGTACGCGTGGTCGACGACACCGCTGCGCGGATGCGGCCGGTAGACCACCCGGTGCCGGGGGCTCTGCAGCAGAGCCGTGACCAGGGAAACGCCGTGGGAGGCGACGGAGCCGTAGGCGGCGGCGGACCTGTCACCCTCCCAGGTGGGGGCGTAGAGCACGACGGTGCGCTCGTCGGGGGTGTAGGGCAACTGGCCGGAGTAGTGGTCGGCCTGCGGCCGGCCGATCGTGATTGCCCGCTTGTCGAAGTCGTAGTCCCAGAGCACCTTGCCCAGCCGGGCCACGGCCGCCCGTCCGGCCACGAACGAGTAGTCGTAGGCCTTGAACTGGTTGGTCGTCATGTACATCTTGTCGCTCTCACCATGGTTGATGAAAACGTGCCAGCGGCGCCCGTAGCGCATCATCTGGAAGTTGCGGGAGTTCTGGTTGACGTAGAGGACGATGCGGATGTCCTGCTCGGCGATCAACCGCTCGAGGTCGACGATCTTGCGCACGTAGGCGACCGGCACTGGACTCTCGTCGAGGAGCTTGATGGTGCCGCCGGCAGTGCGACTGAGCACCACAACGGGCCAGGTCTCGGCGAGCTTGGCCAGCGGCTTGTACCACTGGCGCATCTGGTAGAGGTTCACCGGCCCATCCGCGAAGTACACGGCGATCTTGTAGCGGTGGGCGGGCAGCGGTCCACGCGCCGTAAGTCGCTCGGTCAGTAGGCGCTGGGCCTTGCGAGAGCCGAGCACATCCTTGACCAGCTTTGCTGCGAGTCGGATGTCTTTGCTGCTTACCACTGTTCCACCCTACCTACCGGGATCGGGGCGATGCCCTGCAGGTGCGGTCGAGGGACGCAACGGTAGCCAATCGTTAGGCGCTCAGATGACGGGCGGGCGGCCGGCGCGGGTCATCCGCCAGATGGTGCGGGCCTGCAGGGGGCGTCGTTCACCCGGCGCGGTGGTCCAACCTTCCCACCAGCCCCGGAACCAGGCGGCAAGGGCGGGCCGGTTGCGGGCGCCGCGCAGCACCTGGATGGCCGTCCAGGAGCCCACATAGAACGGCATCAGCGCTGCGGGCAGGTTGCGCCGGGCGATCCAGACCCGGTTACGGGCGTTGAGCCGGTAGAAGTCGGCGTGCCGGGTGGGCAGGATCACCGGATGATTGGCCACGAGGTTGCCCGCGTACCAGGTGCGCAGGCCCTGGTCCCAGACCCGCCAGGCCAATTCGATGCCCTCGTGGGCATAGAAGAACGGTTCCGCCCATCCCCCGGTGGCGTCGAACACGAGGCGCGGCAGCATCACTGCGCCTTCCCAGACCGAGAAGACCGCGCTGGAGTGCGCGGCTTCGCCCTTGCGAATGCGTGGGATCCAGCGGCGCGGCGCGGTGAGGCCGGCGGGATCGACGACCTGCGGCTGCAGCAGGCCGATGCTCGGGTCGGCGCGCAGGATGCCGACGGCGTCGATGAGGAAGCGCGGGTCGGGCAGGCTCGCGTCGTCGTCGAGGAAGAACAGGTAGTCCCCGGTGACGTGCTCGACCCCGCGGTTGCGGCCGGCCGGGATACCCAGGTTCTCGGGCAGCGCGAGCGATGCGACGCCGTCGGGCAGGCCCGTGGGCTCCCAGCCGTTGCCGACGCAGACGATGTCGAGCCGCACATCCTGCTGGGCGAGCAGGCTACGGATGCCGCGGTCGAGGTCGTCGGGCCGGCGGCCCTGGGTGAGCACGACGACGCCGATGGTGGGCGGCGCTGAGGGGGACGCTGCGGGCATCGGGCTGTCCGGGCTCAGGAGCGCACGCGCTTCGAAGCCATGATCGCCAGGAAGTGGCCGACGAGAGCGAGGAAGGCCAGCGGCACGAGTACGGCCAGGAAGAACCGGTCGGTGGCGGGCTGGCCGGCGATGAGGCCGATCACTGCGGCGACGAAGACCACCATGGTCATTTCCACTGAGTGGTACAGGCGGTGGAACGGCAGGAACCGGGCGAGGCGGCGCAGAGTGGCGATCAGGCCGGCCTGCGGAACCTTCTCCCCCTTGTTGTCGGCCAGCTTGGGCAGGCCGGCGTTGGCGCGGGCCACGTGCACCATGTCGTTGAGGGCCTTGTTGAGCACGATCAGCAGCGCCAGGGCGAGGCCGAGGGTGGTGAACAGGAAGTCGGCTGGGGCCTCGAACGGGTAGGCGGCCGCGCGGATGCCCAGCGCGATGGGAATCAGGGCTTCGGTCGTGTAGTGGCCGACCTTGTCGAGGAAGACACCGGCTGGGGAGGAGGTCTTGCGCCAGCGGGCGACTTCGCCGTCGCAGCAGTCGACGAGCATCTGCAGCTGGCCGAGGACCAGGGCCAGCAGGGCGCCCCAGATTCCGGGGATCAGCAGGGCGGCGGCCGTGGACCAGCCGACGAGGATCATCAGGCCGGTGACGCCGTTCGCCGAGATCCGCGTCTTCAGGAGCATCCAGGTGAGGTACGGCGACAGGTCGCGCAGGTACAGCGAGGCCGTCCAGTGCTCGGCGTTGGCGCGCATCCGCACCTCGGGAGGTTGCGCGACGGCACGAAGCTCGGCGATCGAAGAGGGCCGAGCCGTGTTGGGCGAACCTGACGTCATTGATGTCTTCCCGTGTGTGCCGAGATGTTGGTGGTGAGCTTGAGATATCCGAGCAGAAAACCAACACCCCAGCAGAAGTGAATGCAGGGCAAGACTACGAGAAACCAGAGCGAGACACGTAACCCGTCGGGCCGCGTCGCGGTCGCGGCGGCAACCAGGACGATGAGCAGGTAGGCCACCGGGGCGAGGAAGCCGAGTAGCAGCCAGCTTGGGGCGCCGAGCAGGGCCTGCACCAGGCCGGCCAGACCGAGCAGTGTGCCCGCGGTGACGCCGAGCACCATGACCGGTGGCGCGAAGTAGCGCAGCCCGTTGGAGGCGGGGTACCGGCGGGCGAGCTCGCCACGCCACAGTCCGGTGGAGGTCATCTGGCGGGCCAGCCGGGACAGGCTCGGACGCGGACGGTAGATCACCTTGAGTCGGGGGGTGAACCACACCGAGCCGCCGCTGTCGCGCAGACGTCGGTTGAGTTCCCAGTCCTGGCCACGCTTGATGCCCTCGTCGAACATGCCCACGCGCAACAGGCTGTCGCGGCGGAAGCAGCCGAGGTACACGGTCTCGGCCTCGCCCTCGGCGCCACCGACGTGCAGCGGGGTGCCGCCCAGGCCGATCTTGCTGCCGTAGGCGCGGGCAACAGCCTGCTGGAACGGGGCGGTGCCCTGCGCATCCATGATGCCACCGACGTTGTCTGCGCCGGTGCGCTGCAGAGTCTCCACGGCGATGCGGGCGTAGTCGCGAGGCAGCACGGAGTGCGCGTCCACGCGGATCACGACCGGGTATCGGGAGGCCCGGATGGCGATGTTCAGGCCCGCGGGCGTCGATCCGACCTCGTTGGCGACGACGCGGATGCGCGGATCGACCGCGGCCATTTCTTCCACCAGCTCGGTGGTGCCGTCGATGCTCGGGCCGAGGGCCAGGGTCACTTCGAACGGGCCGTCGTAGTCCTGCTCCAGCAGGCTGTGCACCGCTGCCCGCACATGGCTGGCTTCGTTGAGCACCGGCATGATGTACGAGACACCGATCAGCTCTGTGTCTGCGCTCTCCTGCACTGGGCTGGCCATCTTTCCACTCATTCGGACAATCGCCTGAGCCTAGCAGCCGAGCCTTTTCGCCCGGTTCTCGCCGGGCGTTCCACGGGTGTTAAACGGCGATGCGCCGCCGGTCTGAGAACCGGCGGCGCAGCGGGAAGGAGCAGCGGAGGGCTAGCTGGTGAGCTCGCCGACCGTGACGGACACGGTGACCGACTGGCCGTCGCGCACGTAGGTGAGGTCGGCGGTGTCGCCGGCCGCCAGGGTGCGCACCTGGGCGGTGAGGTCGGTGGCGTCGGTGATCGGAACGCCGTTGAAGTTGGTGACGACGTCACCGGCCTTCAGCCCGGCCTTCTGGGCGGCTCCCCCGGAGGAGACCTCGCTGATCAGGGCGCCGACGGTGGCACTGTCGGTGCTGGTGGCGCTGGTGACGCTGGCGCCGAGCAGACCGTGCGACGCAGAGCCGCTGTCGATGATCTCGGTGGAGACACGCTTGGCCAGGTTGGCCGGGATCGAGAAGCCGACCCCGATGCTGCCGGCCGCACTCGACGAGGAGCTGCCGCCGGCGTTCGCGATGGCGACGTTGATGCCGATCAGCTCGCCCTTGCTGTTGAGCAGCGCGCCGCCGGAGTTGCCCGGGTTGATGGCGGCATCCGTCTGGATCACCGAGAGCGAGATGCTGCTCTGGGCGGCCTGGTTGTCGGGGGTGTTGCCCGGCAGGTCGTAGTTGAAGTAATTGCCGTCGCCACCGTCAGGGGTGGTCTCGTCGGGCGTCGTGGGCGCCGCGGAGGACGCCACGGTGATGCTGCGGTTGAGGGCGCTGACGATGCCGTTGGTGACGGTGCCGGACAGGCCGAGCGGTGCGCCGATGGCGATGGCGGTGTCCCCGACGTTGAGGTCGCTGGAGTCGGCCCAGGTGATCGGCGTGAGGTCCTTCGCGTCGTCGAGCTTGATCACGGCGAGGTCCGACACCGGATCGGTGCCGATCAGCGTGGCGGAGTAGAGCTTGCCATCGCTGGACTTGACCTGGATCTTTGCGTCGGCGGCGGCACCGTCGAGGGTGACGACGTGGGTGTTCGTGAGGACGTAGCCGTCCTTGCTCAGGATGACGCCGGAACCGGTTCCGCCGGATTCGCCCGAAGCGACCTCGATGGTGACCACGCTGGGCGAGGCCTTCGCGGCCACCGCGGTGATCTCGTTGACGCTGTCGGTGTTGTTGACCACGACGGTGCTCGGACCCTGAGCCTGGCTGGCCGGGGTGCCGTTGGTCTGAGTGGAGTAGAAGTACGCCGAGGCGCCCGCACCGGATGCGCCGCCGACCAGTGCGCCGATGGCCAGAGCGGCCACCAGGGCCATGCTGCCCTTGCGACGGTTCGGGTCCTTGGGCGGCTTGGCGCCGCTGATGGGCTGCGCGGGGTAGCCGGCGCCGTTGGCGTAGGCCTGCTGCTGAGCGGGCGTGGGGGCATAAATCGGGGTGGATCCGTCGGGGCCGGGAATGGGGCGGCCGAAGGCATCCGTGGGGTAGGCCGGGTAGGCGGCGGGCTGACCGTAGGGCTGGGTCGGCTGCGTCTGCTGGGCCTGGTGCGGCTGGTGGGCGGCAGCGGGGTGCGTGGCGGCGCTGTGGGCGACTGCGCTCGCGGCGGCGGCGCTGTGAGCGGAGTTGTCAGGGGTTCCGCCCGCCGCGGTGGCTGCCGTGTTGTGGGAAGTGGCGTCAGCAGCAGGTGCCGGCGGCAGCGGGGCCGTGGCCTGCGGGGTCGAGTTGTCGTTGGGGACGTTGGAAACGGTGGGGTGCCCGGTCACGGCCTCACCAGTCGAGTTCACCTCGATGGGCGTGGCGTTGTTCGGCTGGTCGGGCTGGTCGGGGGTGTTGCCCGAGTTCTCAGTGCTGTCAGTCATGATGTGCTCCTTCCAAGCGAAGATAGCTTCTCGCTTGAAGCTGAGCGTTTGATATGCGCAGACTGGGAGCAGTCAATGATGAAGCCGTGACCTTGCCCGGCAAGGACTCGAGTGGAATCCCGGCTGGATGCGACGGCTTTGTTCAGCAGCCGGGACCTCGGGGGTTCGCGGAACAATTCTTGGCTACCAGCACCGTGCCCGCGAGGTCGGCAAGCGCACTGATCGGGTCGCTTGGAACTTCGACCAGGCCGACCACCGGGCGCCAGGCGCCGCCGGCAAAGCGGAATTCTGCAGCGTACGACACCGTCAATCCGATCACGAGCGTCCCGGTCTGTTCGAAGACATGGCTGGTCGGGGTGTCTGAGAACTCTGGAAGGCCGAGGCCGGCCCAGCTTCCGCCGCCGGATTCCGCGGTTCTCGATGTTCCGTCGCCATAGTCCCAGCGGTACTGCACCGGGGTGAAGCTCACCTCTGCCGGTGCGCCGAGCAGCAGACCCGTGCGCACGTGAGTGGAAGCGGTGGCGAAGAAGTTGGCCGGGACTCCCACAACGGCCCAGCCGTCGGGTTCCATCCCCTGCGTGGGGTGATCGGCACGGATGCTGACCAGATCGCTCACCCGCACAATCAGGTCGGGGTCGCAGGGCGTCTGCGGTGGGCACGCCGGGACGGCCGGGACCACCACGGGGCCACGGCGCGGCGGCATGAACGGACCAGCTGCGGCATCGCCCTGGTCCACGGCCACCCCGCCCGGGACATAAGAGACCCCGTCGGGAAGTTGCCCACCACCGGTGCCGCCGTCGGCACCGGAGCCAGTGCCCTGGGCTCCGGGGGTCACCTCATCCCTCCCGGCGCTGACGTCCACCCCGCCGTCCCCCACAGACGCGCCCACCTGTGGGACAGGGCAATTCCCGTCCCGCAGCTGATTGACCGTGCAATCGCCGATCACGTTAGCAACTGAAAGTGAAAACGCTGGATACGCATGTCCCAGCATGATCCCAATTACGAGAGGTGCTGCGGCTAACAGAAGTCTTTGCCTGACCATACCTTTGACTCCGAAATGAGTAGTTGATCTGACGTAGCCGAAGTTGTCGTGAACTCCACTTCCAGGGGCAGTCGAAGGGGTCTGTCAGGTTTAGCTACGGACGCTCCAGTTCCGTCAATGACATCTCCCTGGCTCGCGTCCACGCACAAGTATGTTCGAAGAGTCCAGCCACCTGTATCCGACCTCGAAATAGATTGGAGCGCCATTGAGTCGAAAGCTGTCGTCCCTGTCGCACGCCAGCCTTTCGCCTCCCATTCAGTCATCGACTGGACTTCACCGTCATGAGCGTTTCCAGTAGAAAGGGCGAGGTAGTCGTCCATCGCACCGTCTCCATCCGCCCACAATGCGTCATATGTCGCCAAGTAGTTCGAGTAGGCCTCGGTGGCCGCGGCTAGGGCCTCCTCGTCGGAGGCAAAAACTGGGGCGACCGTGGGCGGGTTCGACGTCGGTGCGGGCTCTGAGGTCGAGGGAGCCGTACAGCCCGCTGCACCCAACAGCAGGCTGCCCACGCAGGCCGCCATCACCATCCGCCCGACTGTTCGTCGTCTACCGCCCACGATCCCCATGCCGCCACCGTAGAACAGCACGCCCTTCGCGTGTGCAAGTTATCCACAGGTCGATATCGGGGGCGGCGGTTGCATAACTCCTGCAATCCCTGGCGCTGGCCCCGTCGCAATCCCGACATTTCGCGGCGGCGGGGCCTCCCGGGGAGAGATTCGCAGGAGCTGTGCTCATCCGCTGCCCGTCCGAGCGGGACACGGGTGGGCGGCATGACGCAGAAAGCGCGGAATGGGGGGTGCTGGATGTCGTAAATTTGGGGGTATGCAGGTCACCACATGACGATCACCGGCGCCTGGCGTCGCACCGCCCAGGGCGCGGGCCTCCTCGGTGCCGACGGGACCATCTCCGCCAGCATCTTCGCCGAGATGACCGCCCTCGCCATGCGCACCGGCGCCATCAACCTCGGGCAGGGTTTCCCCGACGAGGACGGCCCGGCCGTCGTGCTCGAGACCGCCCGCGATGCCATCGCCAGGGGAGTCAACCAGTACCCGCCCGGGCGTGGCATGCCGGTGTTGCTCGAAGCCATCGCCCGGCACCAGCAACGGTTCTACGGACTCACCGTGAACCCGGCCACCGAGGTGCTCGTGACAGCCGGCGCCACCGAGGCGCTCTCGGCGACGCTGCTCGCGCTGCTCGAACCCGGTGATGAGGTGGTCACCTTCGAGCCGTTCTACGACGCCTACGGCGGGCTGATCGCCCTGGCCAATGGTGTGCATCGCACGGTACGGCTGCGCTCCCCCGACTTCCAGCCCGACCTCGACGAACTCGCGGCGGCCGTCACGGACCGCACCCGGATCATCCTGATCAACAACCCGCACAACCCCACCGGTACCGTCTTCAGCCGGGAGACTCTCGAGCAGATCGTGGCCCTGGCGCACAAGCACGATGCCCTGATCGTGACCGACGAGGTGTACGAACACCTCACCTTCGGCGCCGCACACCTGCCCGTGGCCACGCTGCCCGGCGCGCGCGAACGCACCGTCACCATCTCCTCCGGCGGCAAGACCTTCAGCACCACCGGCTGGAAGATCGGCTGGCTCAGCGCACCGGCGGCAATCGTCACGGCGATCCTGGCGGTCAAGCAATTCCTCACCTACGTCAACGGCGCCCCGTTCCAGCCCGCGACAGCCGTCGGCCTCGATCTGGCCGACTCCTATTACACGGGCATCGCCGCCGACCTGCAGGCCAAGCGCGATCTGCTGGCGGGCGGGCTCACGGCGGCCGGATTCACCCTCACCGCTCCGCGGGGCTCGTACTTCATCGTCGCGGATGCCGCTGCCCTCGGGCACCCGGACGCCGTGGAATTCTGCCGGTCACTGCCCGATCTGGCCGGGGTCGTCGGCATCCCGATCACGGCCTTCTGCCTGCCGGAGCACAAACCGGAGTACGCCTCGCTCGTGCGGTTCGCGTTCTGCAAGCGCGTCGACGTGCTCGAAGAGGCGGCCAGCCGGCTCGCCCGGCTGTAACTCCCTCCGTCACGCCACACACAGAACACCCCCGAGACCTGATGGCCTCGGGGGTGTTCTGCGTGGTCAGACGGTTAGTTCGCGTAGGCCGGGTAGTCGGTGTAACCCACGGCATCCGGGCCGTAGAACGTGAGCGGGTTGGGCTCGTTCAACGGCAGGTTCTCGAGCCAACGGCGCACCAGGTCGGGGTTGGCGATCGCGGCGCGGCCGACGACAACGCCGTCACCCAGACCGTCATCGAGCAGCGCCAGGGCCTCGGCGCGGGTCGTGACCTCGCCGAAACCGGTGTTCACCAGCAGGGGGCCGCCGAAACGCGAGCGCAGGGCGGGAACGAGTTCGCCGGCCGGGTCGCGGTGCAGAACGCTCAGGTAGGCCAGTCCGAGCGGGGCCAGTCCGTCGACCAGCGCGCCGTACGTGGCCAGCACGTCGGCAGGGTCGCTTTCGAGCGCATCCTGGATGTTGTGCTCGGGTGAGATGCGGATGCCCACGCGGTCGGCTCCGATGGCTGCGGCCACGGCAGTGGTGACCTCGATCACGAAACGGGCCCGGTTCTCGGGCGATCCGCCGTAGATGTCGTCGCGCTGGTTGGATGCCGGCGAGAGGAACTCGTGCAGCAGGTAGCCGTTGGCGGAGTGGATCTCGACGCCGTCGAGGCCGGCCTCGATGGCGTTGCGGGACGCCTGCACGAAGCCGTCGATGATGCCCGGGAGGTCGTCGAGCGTAAGCGCGCGCGGCTGCGGGTAAGGCAGCTTGCCCTTGTAGGTGTGGCTCTCGCCGTTGATGGCGATGGCGCTGGGGGCGACGACCTGCAGCCCGCCGTTGGTCTCCTCGTGGGTGACCCGGCCGGCATGCATGACCTGGGCCACGATGCGTCCACCCGCGGCGTGAACGGCGTCGGCAACCTTGGCCCAGCCGGCGACCTGCTCGTCAGTGACGAGGCCCGGCTGACCCGGGAAGCCCTGACCGGCCTTGTCCGGGTAGACGCCCTCGGTGACGATGAGCCCGAGAGTCGCCCGCTGGCTGTAGTGCTCGATGTTCAGGTCACCGGGGATGCCGTCGACGCCGGAGCGCATCCGGGTCAGCGGTGCCATCACCAGTCGGTTCGGCAGCTCGAGGGCGCCCAGGTTCAGCGGGGTGAAAAGACTCACGTAGTGCTCCTTGTTTCTGTTTCGGTGCGAACGCCGCGACCCGCCACTCTGTTGGCGGTGTGCTCTTGCGTCCCGAGGACGCAACAGTGCGCGGGCACGGGCTATTCCGGGTCGGCGACCTGCACAGCTGGTGCCCAGCCTCCCGTACGGCCAATCCGGCCGTCGGTCGGCGACGAACTCCTGACATGACCAACACCCCCGGAGCCGCGACAGCACCCGGCTCCGACCCTCGATACGCCCCGTTTCCGTTGACGACGGATGAGCAGCGGCTCGGCCTCATCACCAGCCGGATCGACACCGCGCTCGGCGCGGTGTCCGTGCGGCACGGCCGGCACACCCGGCCGGGGCCCGCGACCGGTGGGCTGGGTGCCACCATCCTGCTGCACGGTGCGGCCGGGTCGTGGAGCACCTGGACGCCGTTGATCGCGGCGGCCGACCGCGCGGGCGCCGCCCCGCTGACCGACCTCATCATCCCTGATCTGCCCGGTTGGGGGGACACCCCGTTGGCCGCCGATGAATCCGCGGAGACTATCGAGTCCCTCGCAGCTGCCGTGGCCGAGATCGCCCAGGCCCTGGGTTACCAGCGCTGGCAGGTGCTCGGGCACTCCCTCGGCGGCGTCGTGGCGCTCGAACTCGCGGCCACCGAGCCCCGGCGCACTCGCTTCGTTGGCCTGGTGTCGGCGACCACTTTCAGCGTGATCGAGAGCGTGCGGCATCCGCTCACCCGGTTCTCGGTGCTGCCAGGCTTCACCATGCTGCTCGGCGTCATGAGGGTGCTGAGCGGCCTTGGCCGGGTGGGCACGGGACTCGTGCGCACTCTGGACCGGCTGGGCCTGCTGCGCCCGCTTGTCAGCCCGCTGTTCAGCCGGGTGTCCGAGATCGATTCAAGCGTGGTCGCGGCTCTCGGCGCCGAGGCCCGGCCTCGCTCGTTCGCATTGGCTGCTGACCGGGCCGGCCGGTACGACGCCGCCGGCGCATGGGCAGGCATCACCTGCCCGGTGCGGTCCGTGCACGGCGACCGCGACGTCTTCGTCAACGCCCACGACGACGAACGGATGGCCGCGGTCATCGACGATCTCGACATGACGGTACTCGAGGGAACGGGCCATTTCGCGCATGTGGAGCGCCCGTTCGACACCCTGCTCGCGGTGCTGCCGCGAGCAGGGCGCCGGTCAGCTCTTGTTGACCGGGATGCCGGCGGTGAGGCCGCCGTCGACCACGAACTCCGAGCCCGTTGAGTAGCTGGAATCGTCACTGGCCAGGTAAAGCACGAGTTGCGACACCTCGGAGGGCTGGGCGCTGCGACCGAGTGGTATCTGCAGCATGTGGTGATACAGGTTCTGCGTCATCGGCGTGACGATGAAGCCCGGGTGAATAGAATTCACCCGGATTCCCATGGCCGCCACATCGAGAGCCACGGACTTGGTCAATCCACGCACCCCGAACTTGGACGCCACGTAGGCGTGCAGTCCGGCGCTGCCGCGCAGGCCCTCGACAGAGGACACGTTGATGATCGACGGCCCCCTGGCGCTCTTGGCCAGCTCGGGCACCGCGGCCTGGATACCCAGGAAGGTGCCGGTGAGGTTGATCTCAATTGTCTTGTTCCAGACGTTCACCGGGAACTCGGTGATCGGTGCGCCGTTGGCGATACCCGCGTTGTTGACCAGAACGTCCAGTCCCCCGAACTTGTCCACGGCGTGTGCCACGGCGCTCGCCCAGTCTTCCGACTTGGTCACGTCGAGATGCGTGTAGCTGGCCGACTCCCCCAGCTCGGCGGCCAGCGCCGCACCCTCGTCATCCAGCAGGTCGCCGAGCACCACTTTCGCGCCCTCCGACAACAGCAACCGCGCGTGCGCGGCACCCATGCCCCGCGCGCCACCGCTGATGAGAACAACCTTGTTTTCTACCCGACCCATGATTTCCGTCCTTCGAACGAATTCAACGTGAACTAATAGTTCACTCAAAACTGAGCGTACTCCGTTGTATCGGAAATCCGATCCGGTCTCGTCGCACGAGCCGGGCGACCCGGGCCACGGGGACGCAGGCGGGATAATGATCCGGATGACCACCACGCCAAAAGCCAGCACCGACCGGAACTCCTCGCCTGTGGAGCCCCGACCGGCGGGTCGCCGTGAACGCAGCAAGCACGACAAGAGGGCGCGCATCCACGCCGCAGCGGCGAAGCTGTTCGCCGAGCGCGGCTATTCGGCCGTGACCACACAGGACGTCGCCGATGAGGCCGACGTGGCCATCGGCACCCTCTTCCGCTACGCCACCTCGAAGCCGGAACTGCTCACGATGGTGTACAACACAACACTGCGCGACGGCATCGCCCGGGGCATGTCCACCACCGAAGCTGACGGCGCCATCACCGACCAGATCATGCGGCTGCTCGGACCCCTGCTCGATGCCGGCCTCCAACACCGGGAGAACCTTGCCGTCTATCAGCGCGAGATTCTCTTCGGCGACCCGGATGGCGCCTTCCGCGGCGAAGCGCTGCACCTGATCGACCGGCTGGAGGCATCCATCGCCACGGTTCTGGGCCACTTGGCGGGACCCGGCGCGGGACCCCGGCTTCGCCCCGAAGTGGACGTGATGCTGGCCGCGCGAAGCATCTTCTCGGCCCTGCACATGGAGATCATTCGCACCGGGCTCGGTCGTGAGGTCGCGGCCGATCTCCCCGGCACTCTGCGGGCGGAGATAGAGCTTCTGGTGCGAGGACTCACCCTTCCCGACGGACAATCCTGACCGCACACCGAGTTGCCGGAACCGCTTGCCCTTTCCCAGAACACCGAGGAGAGTTGAAGATTACTCCGGTTCTTCTGTTAGTGCTCCACTCTCACTTGCACCCGTTTCCGGCCTCACGCGTAGCCAACTGGAAGTGAAAGTGAAAACTCATGGGCACGCTGTCTTATGACCGGGTCGTCGTGGAATTCGACGACCGAATCCTGACGCACCTGCAGATCGTGATCGTGCAGAAGTTGCGCCGAGGCGAAAGCTTCCTGTTCTCCTGGCGAAACGCCATGGAAGTGGGTGACGGGCGCAGTTCGGCGTGGATGAATCCGGCGATCCCGTTGTACTTCAAGTTCACCGGCGGACACACCCCGAGCATCAACCCGGATTGGATCGCACAACTCACCCGTTCGGCGAACAGCTCCCAGGGGCTCGTCGCCACCAGCGAGGAGCGGTGCGTGGCATCCGGGCACTCAGGGGGAATCGATGTCTCGTTCGCGGTGAAGCCCGCGACGGCGCTGCCGAAGTCGTCGATAGCGGCCCCCGAATAGCCGCTTTGACGCAGCTTCACGAGACGACCCAAGGAGGTTTGTAGAGCCCAAAAAGAGTTATCCACAGCCTTGTTTTCGGGCACACAAAGCTACGAGATCGGGATACTCTCACTACATGTCCAGCCTCGCAGCAATCTTCGCCCCCGACACCGTTCCGGAGCCGGCCCGTCCGGCCTCCGAGACGGTGCCGCCGGCGCTGGCTGCGGTGCCGGTTCTGGCCGAGGTGCGGCCTTCGGGCCCGGCGGGATCGCTGGCCGACGTGGTCGCCGCGGTCGCCCGCTGGGGGTCGTGCAGCGCAGATTATGACGCCCTGTCGGATGCGGATGCTCTCGCGTGCCAACGCGACATCGCCCGGCTGTCGGAGACGGTCGGAACCCGGCAGGTGTGGGTGGCGAAGACCATCGCGCACCGGTCCCGGCCGGAG